>Ga0209208_10000988_pt1 | contig 39256 bp, 34 predicted proteins | sample S1TSphfallax_3_FD_187694 | JGI IMG/M metagenome (GOLD analysis project Ga0209208, IMG submission 187694) | Host-associated microbial communities from peat moss isolated from Minnesota, USA - S1T2_Fd - Sphagnum fallax MG (SPAdes) (version 2) | ecosystem: Host-associated > Plants > Peat moss >... | reverse complement strand
CCGACATGATCCTGGGTTACCATGCCCCTTGTCAGCGGCTCTTGCAGGGGTCTTAAGGATGCTTCCCGAGGACAAGATCACCTTCTTCAGGGACAATGGTTACCTCCTCGTCGAACGCGTAATAACCGCATCGCTGCTGGAGCGGCTGCGGACAGATTTCGATGCCTGGATCAACGAAAGCCGCAGCCGAACCGCACCCTACGGGGAAACGCTCGACGGGCGGCCGCGCTTCGATCTTGAAACCGGCCATACCGCAGAGCGACCCGCACTACGCCGCGTCGCCTCGCCGATCGAGGTTTCAAAAGCCTATCTGGAAGCGGTGCGGTCTCCCGATCTGGTGGAGGCCGTGGCTGCCGTGATCGGACCCAATGTCAAGCTTCATCATTGCAAGATCAATTCGAAGCTGCCGGGCACTGCCACCGCTGTGAAATGGCATCAGGACTTTCCATTCACGCCCCATAGCAATGACGACGTCATCACGGCGTTGCTCATGGTGGATGAGGTGACGGAAGAGAACGGACCGCTGGAAGTTTGGCCGGGAACGCATCGAGGAGTCATCCATGATCTCTGGGAAGGGGATCGCTTCACCGGTGCTGTGCGTGAGGACTTTGCACGCACGTGTCAGGAGAACGCGGTTCGCTGCATCGGACCGGCGGGTTCAGTCTGTTTGATGCACACACGATTGCTCCATGGTTCGGCACCCAACCTCAGCCCGGACCCGAGGACCCTTTTCATCGCCGTGTATTCCGCAGAGGATGCGGTGCCGCTCGCCGACAATCCTCTTCCGAGCCGCTACGAGGGCATGATCGTGCATGGCAAGGCAACGGGCCGGGTGCGCTCGACCCCATTCGACATCCGGCTGCCGCAGAAGCCTAAAGTCGCCTCCTTTTTCGCGCAACAAGCCGCGGCGAATCCCTGAGCGCGGTTCATTTGTACACGCGCTCCACTCCCCAAGATGTGCGTCAGTGTCGCAATGAGGCCGTAGGCCGGACCGCACCGTACGTCGTCGGCTGTGTGATCTTTGCTTCGCGCCGGAGCCCCAAGGGTAAGCGCGCTGTGAATCGTGTGCCGGCATGGGCGGTCGAGGTGACGGAGAGCCGGCCGCCGTGAGCGCGGACGATTTCTGAGCAAATGTGCAGCCCCAGTCCCAATCCGTTTCGACTGGCGGAGACGGAATGCCGCCAGAACGGCTCGAAAATCTTACCGAGACTTTCAGGAGGAATCGACTCCCCCGCATTCCATACGTCAAGCACCAGGTCATGTGCGTCGGACCGCGCGCTGATTTTGATGGGACTGTGCGGCCGTCCATGCGTCAAGGCGTTGGCCACTAGATTGGAAGCGACTTGTTGCAGTCTCGCAAGATCGCAGCGAACCGGGTGGGTCACGCGGACGTCGACGAGAATCTGGCGATCGGGCTGCGCATCTTGGAGCTCCTGAATCACTGCGACCAAGCCGCCGTTGACGTCATCGACCTCCGCCAGGTCAACGGCAAGCCCCCCTCCCAGGCGGCCACGCGCAAAATCGAGGACATCATCGATCAATAAACTCATCCGCCGTGCATTCGTCTTGATACGTGACGCCATCTCCGCGTGATCGGGGTGGGAGAGCTTACTCACCAGCAGGTCCGCGCGGGCATAAATCGCCTGCAGCGGATTGCGAAGTTCGTGGCCTAAAATGGCGATGGACTGTTCCCGCAGTTCGCTTCTGGCGCGCTCATCGAGAAGCGCCGCCCGTTCATGCTCCTGACGAGATTGACTGTCGATTTGTGAGGCGATGAGTGCCGCGAAGCGGGTGAACATCCATAAGACATAGGCCGGTACCAGCATCACCGGCTTTGGATCGAGCGCACAGAGATTGCCGAAATAGCGGCCATTGCCAAGCATGATCGGGACAGAGCAATAACTTCCCACACCATCACGCTCGAGCAGCGGATGTTCGGGATAACGCTCATCCACGCTTGCGTGAGCGATGACTATCGGGATGTGGGTTCGCCGAGACTCATCGCACAATCCTTCGTCCAAAGCGAGCCGGCACCCCGGTGTGATGCCCCATTGGATGTCGCCCTGCACGGCACAAGCGGTCCAAGTGCTCCCGGTCACTCGGGCTACGGCGGCAAAGCCCATGCCGGTGGTCTCGCACAAGACTTGCAGCAGCGTCGGTATCGTGTCGATACGTCCGACGATTGCAACGGCCTTGCTTATTTCCTGAAGGCTCTCATCCATGGCCATCGCCTCCCTCTCTTGTCCGCGCCGTTGAACCAACACGGCGCAATGCACAATTCGCGAATTGAGCGCCTGGAATTCAAAGTTAGCCGCGTGGGACCCGCTGTGTCTGTACGGTATCTAACATACCGTGTAATTCTTACCGATGGGGGCGGCAGCGAGCTCGCTCTAGGTTCTGCGCACGAGATAGACGATCAGGCAGACGATCAAGATGGTTCCGAGAAGGCCGCCGCCGTAATACATGATGCTTTCCTTGGGTGCGTTGAGGCGTATCAGTAAACCGCAGCGAAGCGACCCGCGTCGGTTCGCTAACGTACCCAGCAGAGAATGCGCTCGCGGTGCCGTCGCCCAAGGATCCTACTGTCCTTCCGGAGGCTGCCACAGCTCTACCTTATTGCCCTCGGGGTCCATGACCCAGCCAAACTTGCCGAACGCCGATTCCTCAGTTTTCTCCAAGACATTACAACCCTCCGCGCGGAGTGTGGCTAACAGTCCATGAAGATCGGACACCCGGTAATCGACCATGAACGAGGCAGTACTGGGGGCGAAATCTTTACCATCTCCGACGTACCAAGCGGTCTTCCCGGCAATGGGATGACCGGAACCATCCACCCACCGAAATGCCGTGCCGCCCCATGTCTGAACGTCAATGCCCAGGTGCTTTTTGTACCAGGCCCGCAACGTTGCCGGGTCCTTCGCTTTTATGAAGATGCCGCCGATGCCGGTCACTCTGGCCATGGGTTTTTGGTCCGGTGGGGTGGTTTGGGCGCGTGCGAGTGTCGCCACGATGGAAAACAGAATGACTCCGGCAAGTCCTCTCTGAATCATGTGAACCTCCCTTGAGAATGAGATGTCATGGTGACGGTTAACTTTCAATTAGGCTACGAACGATTACAATGGCGGCGTTACGGCACTAAGATCAAGCCTGCCAGCCGCATCGCCGAGGTTCCTGATGGCTACTAGATCGCGACGAATGATGGGACTCTTCCTCGTTGCGATGCTTGCCACTGGCGGTGTCCGTGCCGGGCCGGCGGCAACGGGGCAGGAACGCGCGCAAGAGGCCGGCCGAGCATTGATTGGAACTCTGGCCCCCAAGGTGGTCTTGACGACGATCGACGGTGACAGCATCGATCTCGGCAGCTTGTATGGCAAGAAGGCCGTCTACCTCAAGTTCTGGGCTACGTGGTGCACTCCCTGCCGGGAGCAAATGCCGCATTTCGAACATGCTTATGAAACGGCCGGTCCCAACCTCGCCGTTATCGCCGTCAACGTAGGGTTCAACGATTCGCTCGAGGAGATTCAACGGTTCCGTCGTCAACACGGCATCACGATGCCGATCGTCATGGATGACGGACGGCTGGCGGCGGCGTTTCACCTGCGCGTGACGCCGCAACACATCATCATCGGTCGTGACGGCCGTATCCGCTATGTCGGCCATTTGGCCGACCCGGCGCTCGACCACGCGTTGCTCGCCGCAGAGGCGATCACCGACGAGTCGCAAAATCACGAGGGAGATCCTAGGCGGTCGCTGGCCGCCACGCCGCACATCAACGTGGGGGATGCTCTCCCGTCGATCAGCGTGAAAACCGTTGCCGGCCAAACGTTTGCATTTCGGCCCAAAGATACGCCGAGACCGACGATATTCGTATTTTTGTCACCCTGGTGCGAGTCCTACCTGGCCACCACGAGGCCCTCCATGTCGGCGGCCTGTCGGACCACCCGTGAGCAATTGAACACGCTCGCCGATAATCATCGAGTTCGTTGGCTGGGAGTTGCCTCGGGGCTTTGGGCTACGCCGCAAGAGGTCAAGGAGTATATCGCCGAGCATGACGTGAGCATCCCGGTGACGCTCGATGAGACAGGCACCCTGTTCCGCCAATTTCGGGTGACCAACGTGCCGACCATCATCGTCGCCGATGGAGCCGGGAAGGTCGTACAGCGCATCGAGGCGGGGGCAGCGGGTAGTCTCATCAGGGTGATCGATACGCTGTGAGTGGGGTTACGAGCCTGGCTAAAGTGTGGTCGCCCGCAGCCGTGTGATCGATCTCCGTCATTACCCTTCGTGTGGGGCGGTTCACCCACCAGCCGCACCGCGTCAGTGCGAGCGTAGTGGCCGATGGGATCGGCGGTGGCCTTGGCCAGGGTGATAAGCGTGGGGTCCGGGAGCGGTAACTGCCCAACAAAACGGGGAGGGGAGGGAGGTCGAGCGAGAGGCGCGGCGAAGGCCTCGCCGCTGAACACTATGACCAATTCTGTTCGGACGACGAATGGTGATGCAAGACTCCAGTAATCCTTCGCATGGCAGGGGTTTCGCGGTGGTGGCCGCCGAGGTGCGCAAGCTCGCCGAGCGCAGCCAGGTCGCCGCCCAGGAGATCGGCACGGTTGCCACTTCGAGCGTTCAGCTCGCCGAGAAGGCTGGTCGCTTGATCGATGCCATTGCGCCCGACATCAAGATGACAGCGGATTTGGTGGAGGAGATCACGGCCGCCTCGACGGAGCAAACCACCGGCGTCGGGCAGATCAATTCAGCTGTGACTCAGCTGAGTCAAGCCACGCAACAGAACGCCGCGAGTTCCGAAGAACTGGCCGCGACCTCTGAGGAGATGAGCGCCCAAGCGCAACAGCTGCAAAGCACCATGGCGTTCTTCAAGCTCGCCGGCAAAAATCTCTCGACCGCACCTAAGAAGCCGGCCAAGTCCAGCGCGGGCCAGCCAGTGAAGAAACGTACTCAAAGCGCCGTTAGGCCTTTAGGTGCTGCAGTGGCGAGTGACATCGCCGGGGCTGCGGTCGCCGCCGATGTGCTCGACGGCACCAACGATGACAATCCACTCCTACCAACCGCGTCGGCGCGAGCGCTCGCATAACGCCCGGCCATCGGGCCGGTAAATCATCAAAAATCCTCCGCCCAGTTTGTCCGTTCGCGGATTGAGCATGCTGGCGCCTTCGCGACGGGACATCGGCGTTGCATGGAGCGGTCCGAGAAGCGCCCCGCTGTCGACCGTGGCCCCAGAATGGTGGATCACAGATTCCCTTCGATGAGGCCATTGACCATGATTTCGGGCACGCTTGCAGTGTTCGGCAAGTTGAGCGCCACCTCAACCAGCCGTGCTATCTCTTCGGGCTGCGTCATCGTGCGTGGATCCATGTCGGTAATCGCCGTGGCCATGTCAGTCGCGACGTATCCCGGGCAGATCGCGGTGGCGCGAACGCCGTCGTGCCAACCCGCATGTCGCAAGGCATGAGTCAACGCGACGGCAGCAAATTTCGTCATTGCATACGCGCCGGAATCCGCGGAGGCCACCCGCTTTCCGGATAGGGAACAGATCACCACCACGCGCCCGCGGCCCGAGGCTCTGAGCGTTGGCCAGGCCGCTTGGGCGAGGCGTTGCGGGGCGAACACGTTGACGTTGAACATCGCTGCCATTTCGAGTTCGGTGATGGATATCGCCGTTTTGGGAATCATGAGTCCCGCGTTACAGACGATGGCATCGATCCGTCCAAAGCGGGCCAAGGTCGCATCGACCCAGTTCGCCTCGGCTTGGGACGCGTCGGCGTCATAGGGGTGGAACAGAGCGTGCGGCGGCCCCTTCGACACCGTGGGTTCGCGCATGCCGAGCGATAGGTCCCAGCCGGCGACGGCCAGATGCGTGGCAACGGCGGCGCCGATGCCGCGATTCGCCCCGGAGATCATGGCCACGCGGTTTGACGTTCGAATCATGTTTGGGGTACCTTTAATCGTGATGACTAGACCATGCGCGGTGTGAAATTCTCAAGGCCGCGATCGCTTCTACAACTGACCGCCACCGTATCCTTTCTGGTGCTCTCCTGCTCGGCGCTTTTGCAAGCCAAGGTTCCGGCAACCATCGTCGTTGGTATCAACAACGAGTCGTATCCTCCGCTCTACTGGAAGACCGCCGACGGGCGATGGGTGGGCTGGGAAATGGATCTATTGCACGCGACGTGCGCCCGACTCAAGGCGACGTGCATCGAGAGGGAATTCGCCTGGGACGGTCTCATTCCCGCGCTCGAAAGCAAACACATCGATGTTATTTGGGCCTCCCTGTCGATCACCGAGGATCGCGCAAGGGTGATCGATTTCACCCATTTCTATTACGATACGCCGATCATCATCATTGGGCCGCGCGACGAGCCATTGCGCGTGCGATGTGATGATCTGGCAACGCTCGGCGGTTATGCCATCGGCGCGGAGGCCGGCTCCACGCTCGCCAGATTCCTGCTGGTCAACGCCCCGAAGAGCGTCAAAGTAAAAGTCTACGATACGATGGATAACGTACTGGCTGACCTCACGATTGGACGCCTCGATTTCGCACTCGAGGGAGGAAGCACGCTGGCGATGTTCCTCAACCAGAATCCAGAATTCGAGCCTAAGAGCACCTGTCCTCCGGACCGCAGTTTCGGCGCCGGCATCGGTGGCGGTATCCGCAAAGATGATCGGGAGCTGAAAGCTCGCCTCAGCGCAGCCATCCTCGGGCTGAGCGCGGACGGAACTTGGGATAGGATCACCGCGCAGTATCCTGAGATCAGCCGGTTCCTCATCAAGCCATGAGCGCCGCGGTGTTCCACGCTAACACGACCGGGCCCGCCGTCGATCGTATCGTGCCCGGCGCGGTGCTGCCTAAAGCCACCGATGTCGTCATCATCGGTGGGGGCATCGTAGGCGTTTGCGCGGCCCTCGCGATCGCCGCACGCGGCATTGCGGTTACCCTGTGCGAGAAAGGCGTCGTCGCCGGCGAACAATCCAGCCGCAATTCCGGCTGGGTCAGGCAGACGGGCCGAGATATCCGCGAGATGCCGCTGATCGTTGAGGCCTTGCGCCAATGGCGCGGCATGAATGCGCTCATCGGAGCGGAGACGGGCTTTCGCAAATGCGGAGTGCTGTATGTCGGCGCATCGAACGAGGACGAGGGGCGCTTTCAAGCCTGGGTGGACTCGGTGGCGCACTTCGATATCGGCGCGAGAATAGTCCGCGGCAATGAGCTTTCCCGTCTCATGGGGGCAGCCTGCGTCGAGTTTCCCTGCGGCATGTACGTGGCGTCGGATGGCTGCGCGGAGCCGCAAAAAGCGGCGCCGGCGATCGCGCGCGCCGCACAGGCGCATGGCGCGGCCGTCGTCGAAGGTTGCGCTGTTCGCGGCATCGAACGTGCGGCGGGCCGGGTGAGCGGGGTGGTCACCGAACACGGAACCATCCGCTGTAGCACGGCGATACTCGCGGGCGGCGCCTGGTCGAGTCTCCTATGCGCGGGACTCGGCATCGCCCTCCCACAATTGAAGGTGTTGGTCCCGATTTTCCGCACCGCTCCCGTGCGGGAGGGTCCAGAGCCCTGTACCTGGCTCAAGGATCTCGGTTACCGCAAGCGCCTCGACGGGGGATACACCATCAATGCAGCCTCGGGATTTGGCTTTCCACTGGTCCCGGATTCGTTCCGGTTCATAGCCGACTTTCTGCCGTTGCTGCGCCGTGAGTGGAAGACCTTCAGGCCCGTGCTCAACGATCAAGCATGGCGCGAATGGCATACCCTCGGCCCGCCCCGACTCGACGCGGCTGGAGTTTTCGAACAATGCCGGATTCTCGACCCGGCGACGAACCCGACGCTGAATTCGCGCACGATGCGGGCCATTGTGGCCTTGAATCCCGCGTTCAAGAACGCGGCGATTCTGCAGCAATGGGCCGGCTATATCGATGTAACGCCCGATCTGACTCCGTACATCGACGCCGTCGAGGCCATTCCGGGATTGGTCGTGGCCACCGGATTCTCTGGGCACGGTTTTGGCATCGGTCCGGGAGCCGGACGCTTGTGTGCTGAAATCGCTCTCGGCGAGACGCCTCACGTCGACCCGCGACCCTTCAGACTAGCGCGGTTTCGCGACGGCTCTGCGCTCGTGCTCGGGGCGGAAATTTGAGTCGAGTTTACTGATGACATCCACGATCGCACCGGCAATCGAGTTTGCTTCGGTGAGCAAGTCTTTCGGCGAGACCGCGGTGCTCAGCGACATCACGCTCTCGATATCGGTGGGTGAGCGTACGGTCATTTGCGGTCCATCGGGCGCCGGCAAGTCGACGCTGATCCGCTGCATCAATGGTCTCGAGCAGCATCAACGCGGAGTCATCCGGGTCGACGGTGAGAGATTGACCCGCGCTGCGCCTTCGCTGCGGCACATCCGCGCCCAAGTCGGCATGGTATTCCAAGGCTTTAACCTATTTCCCCACATGACGGTGCTGGAGAATTGTACCGTCGCTCCGCGGACGGCGCTCGGGCTCACGCGGCAGGAAGCTGAGGGGCGTGCCCAGGCGTTGCTGCGGCGGGTCGATCTTCCAGGCCTCGGCGGCCGTTATCCATCACAGCTCTCCGGCGGCCAGCAACAACGGGTTGCCATCGCTCGCGCGCTGTGCATGCAACCGCGCATCTTGCTCCTCGATGAGCCCACCTCGGCGCTGGATCCTGAGATGGTCCAGGAAGTGCTCGACACCATCGTCGGTTTGACCGATCTGGGCATGACGATGGTGTGCGTCACTCACGAGATGAGCTTTGCACGCCGGCTCGCAACGCGCGTGGTGTTCATGGACGAAGGCCGCATCGTCGAGACTGGTCCGCCTACGGAGCTGTTCGATACGCCGCAATCCGTGCGACTGCAGCGATTCTTGGGCAGCCTACAGGCACTCCCGTGAGCCTCGGGGATGCGCCGCTCGCGGGATATGGGGGTCAACTGGCCGCTGGGCTGGTGCTGACGATCGAGGTATCGCTCAGTTCCTACGCAGTCGGCAGCGTATTTGGCCTCCTCGGCGCCGCGGCAAAGCTGTCAAGATCGCGGACCTTGCACCTCTGTGCGGGCCTGTACACAACGCTCGTGCGGGCACTTCCCGAGCTCCTCTTGGTGCTGTTGGCGTTCTACGTCATCGCCGATCGAATCGAGCAATTCGGGGTGGTAGTGAATCCCTTCGTAGTGGCGGTCGTGGCGCTCGGCTTCATCCAAGGCGCCTATATCACGGAAGTTCTGCGTGGCGCCGTGCTGGCGATACCCCGAGGGCAGCGCGAGGCAGCCCAAGCCTTAAACTTGTACCCGCTGACCTACCTGCGCCGCATCGTCGCACCGCAGGCATTGCGCCATGCGCTGGGCGGTTTGGGCAACATCTGGCTGAACGCGACCAAGGACGCCTCGTTAATTAGTGTGCTCGGCATTTTTGCCGATGTGTTGAAGGTAAGCTCACTCGCGGCGGCGGCCACCAAACGTTATGTATTTTTTTATGGTGTGGCGGGCGCTTGTTTTCTGGCGATCACTCTCGTGTCGATGGCCTTGCTCGAACGACTTCGTCGCGATCTGAGCCGGGCTTATCTCACATGAGCTTCTCATGGGAATTCTTGCTCCGCGGGGTGCTCCCGCAACTCTTGGCGGCTGTACCCGTGACCATGACGCTGACTTTCTTGTCGGGCTTGGGCAGTGCGCTTCTCGGTGTTCCACTCGCGCTGGCCCTGGGTGCCGCGGCGCGCTGGAAGAGATGGCCCGCACAAGCCTATTCGCTGCTGATGCGCGGCACACCCATGCTCGTGCAGATTTACATGATCTACTACGGACTCGGATCGCTCATCCCGCGCGAGTGGATGCGTCATGGCTGGGCCTCACCGGTGCTGCGGGACGCGTTCTGGTACGGACTCGTGGCGCTCACCTTGAACGAGACGGCTTATGTCGCCGTTATTTTGAAAACGGGGTTGGACGCCATCCCCCGCGGTCAACGTGAAGCCGCGTCCGCCCTGGGGATGTCGGCCACGAACACGCTCACGCGGATTCTTCTGCCGCAGGCACTCAGCGTGGTTTTTCCCATGCTCACCAATGAATTCATTTTATTGCTGAAATCGACGGTGCTTGTCTCGATGATCACCATATTCGACGTCATGGGCACCGCCAACAACATTCGTTTCGAGACGTTGCGCGTCGATGAACCGCTGGTTGGCGCGGCCTGTGTCTACGTCGTCCTAGTCGGAATCGTCACCTTGATTGGCCAGCCAATCGAGCGTCGTCTCAGGCGTCACCTATGAGGAAGCCGGAAAGATCTGAGTCATGAGAAACAGACATTGGGAGGGCCTTGATCAGTTAACCGCTGACTCCGAGCGCGCGCCGGAGTCCAGGCACCTATGATGGGATTCAGTCCCTTGGATTGCCGCATGTCTGGGCCCACTGCACGACCCGTTCGGATCAATCCGGACGGCGTGATCTCGACCGCTCCCGCCAAGCGTGTCGCGGAGGCCGTGCCAAATAAAGATGATCCCGAAGGGTCTTGCCTTCATAGTTCCCGCGAACCAGATTTCTGCGCCGTAATTCCGGGATGACCAGTCGCGCAAATTCAGACATGCCCGGCGAATATGCGGTTCGGATGATGAATCCATCGCAGGCATATGCCTCAAACCATTCTTCGATCTGGTCCGCAATGCCATTTGCCGAACCCACGAATTTCGCGAACGTGAGTCCGGTTGCGATGCGACGCGCAAGTTGCCCCAAGGTCAGCTCATCCTTGACTGCGGCTGCATAGAGGGCCTCGACGTGGCCCTGCATGCCCTTCACGCTGACGTTGGCTATAACCGGCGCCACGGGTTCGTCTACCGGATAGCCGCGCAGATCTTTTTCTACCATGGTCGAGAGCTGAGCTATGGCTTGGGTAAGGTCGACGCCCTCCTGTAAGAGCAACTCCTTTTCCTTCGCTATGGCCTCGGTTTCCCCCACGATTACAAATACGCCGGGTAGTATCTTGAGGTTTTCCGTCTTTCGATTGTACTTGGCCATCCGCGATTTGACGTCTCGGTAGAATTTCTGCGCCGCCTCGATATTAGGTTGCGGCGTGAAAATCACTTCCGCCCAACGAGCGGCGAATTCACGCCCTCTCTCGGAAGAGCCGGCTTGGGCGATCACCGGATAACCCTGGGGAGGACGCGGCAGGTTGAGCGGGCCTCGCACCTGGAAATGTTCGCCTTGATGGTTGAGGGGATGCACTTTGTCCGGATCGATCACCATGTTGCGTTCCCGGTCGTGCACAACGGCACCATCTTCCCAGGTGTCCCAGAGACCGAAAACAGTCTCCAGGAACTCCTCGGCCCGATCGTAGCGGTCAGAACGCTCTCGTTGCTGGTCAAGGCCAAAATTCTGCGCTTCGGCATCTTCGTGCGAGGTGACCACATTCCATGCCGCGCGTCCGCCACTCAAGTGATCCAGTGTGCCCAGGGTGCGGGCAACATTGAACGGATGGTGGTAACTGGTGGAAATCGTATAGGCCAGGCCGATTCTCTGCGTCGAGGCCGCGAGGGCTGAGACAATGATCGCGGGATCCGGCGCCGCCGAGCCCCAGGTTCCCTTACGTAGCGAATTGGCCGTGTTATCGGGAGGCCGGTCCGGAACTGCCAGCTTGTCGGCGAAAAAAATGAAATCGAATCCTCCGCGCTCCAATGCTTGAGCTACCTCGACGTAGTATGAGAGATCCAGAAATCGGTGGTTGTCAGCAGCGGGATACCGCCAAGAACCTCCGGGGAAGGTCATCAGCATGGCGCCAAGTTGCAGTCGGTCGGTTCGTTTTGTCATAGCGTGGAGGTTGCCGATCCGCTGCCGGAGGGGTGAATGAACACGCGAGTCCTGTCAGGTGCGTTGTGGTCAGGACGTGCCCGTCGCTCTTTCCCCCACGTCCTGTCCGACGCGGAATATTTCTGGTGCCGTTCCATTCAGCACGTGATCTCCTATCACACGTGACTTGAACAGCACGGAGTTGTGCGTGGCCACCGTTCGCGCATTACGCCAATGCCGGTCGAGACCCAAGGGTATGAGAGTCGATGACGCACCCAGGCAGTCGAACAGGCGCCCCGTAACCTCGATCACCTGGTGTGACACCACGACCTGAGCCGCGGCGATTGCGATGTCCGCCCCAATGAACGCTTGGTCGACGGCCTCGAATTCGCCACCGCCGGCCCACAACTGCCAGGCATCCTCCAATATGCGCGCTGCGTTGTCCGCGGTGGCAATGGCGCTTCGCACGGTTGCCTCGATCTTACCCACGGCTTCTTGAACGATAGGATCAAGTCGCGGCAGATTGCCGGTGCCGGTGTAGTAAATTCGCTTGCGTCGACGAACCTCGGTGACCAAGTCATCGCGAGCGGCGCGGCCGATACCTGCGAGGGTGGCAACGAGGACGAGTTGATGAAAGCCGGCGCCGTGATGCCCGTCGTGCACTCCGAACTGCAATACATTGTCAGCGGGCACTTCGACGTTCGTGAACGACGTGGTATCGGTCCCGGTCAAGCGTTGTCCAAAGCCGTCCCAGTCATCCATGATCGCGACCCCGGGAGCGTCGGCCGCAACCACCACCTGAATGGGGTTTCCGTGCTCATCCACCGCTGCGATCGGCACCCACTGCGCATACACATTTCCGGTGCAGTAGATCTTTTTGCCATTCAACCGATAGCCGTCACCCTCCGGCAGCACACGAGTTTCAATTTCTCCGAGTTTCGCCCCATGGGGCTCGGTGGTCGCATTACCAAACAGATCGCCCGCCGCCACACGTTCCAGCCAGCGACGTGCTTGCGGCGTATCTCGTTTCAGCAGCAACGTCTCCACCCGAAAGAAATGATGGCGCAATGCCTGCGGCAGGTTGGAATCGGCGGCCCCCAATTCGGTCAGAAGCAGGAACACCTGTCGCAGCGATGCCCCCGATCCCCCCAGCTCAGGCGGCAGGCGAATCGCGCCGAAACCCAATTCGCGTAATGCCTTCACGTCATCGAAGGGATGGATGCGGCTGCGCTCGCGCGCGGCAGCTGTTGCCCTCAAGCGATCGAACACGCTGGCAAAACGAGCCAGTAAGGCATCATCGGTGGGTCCGACTCTTTGAACGGAGCGAATATCGCTCGGGTTTCCAGTCATGCGAGATATATCCAAGGTGTCGGAGCGGAAGATCGAGTGCCCCGGGCACGCGAAGAATCGGGCAATCGGATTGCCATTGCAATCATTCATCAGAATTTGTCGATATATGCGTTAGAAGAAACCGTTCTCAGCGCTGAACCAGTGATGGGGCAGTGCATGAGGAAAGAACCGAAAAGCATTGGCGACGATCGGGGGGGTGATGCTATCCAGTCGGCTCCCGACCCTTGCGTCTTGCTGGAGATCAAATCTATGACCGTACAACAGACGAGCCCACGCTTTGGGGTGTGGGCGCTGAACCCAGGAACCTGGGCGGCCTTCAAACACCCCGAAGATCCCTTCGATGCTTCGTGGCGCCGGGTGCGCGACCATATCTTGTTGGCAGAGCGCCTAGGGTTCGATGCGACGCTGGTGGCGCAGCATACGTTGAGCCCGCGTGGAGACGAGTTCGCTTATCTCGATGCCTGGACATCCGCCGCGGGCCTCGCCGCGGTCACGTCCAGAATCGAAATCATTGCGGCGATCAAGCCGCCGTTGATTCATCCGGTCGTGCTTGCCAAGCAGGCGCTCGGTATCGCTGAGATCAGTAATGGGCGGTTCGCGATCAATATCGTCAACGGCTGGTTCAAGCCCGAACTGGAGCGCAGCGGAATCCCGTTGCTCGAACACGACGAGCGCTACGTTTACGGACGTGAGTGGCTGACGACTGTGAAGTCGTTGCTCGAAGGCAAGAAGACCAGCTTTCAGGGCAAGTATTTCCACGTAGATGGCGTGACGCTGACGCCGTCCCTCATCAATGGGCGCCGACCGACGATCTACATCGGCGGGGAGTCGACACCGGCGCGCGATCTTGCGGCAGCTCTGGGCGACGTGTGGTTCATCAATGGGCAGCCGCTCACCGAGGTTCAATCCTTGATCTCTTCGGTGCGCTCCCGCGAGCGCGTGGGCGCACCGATCCGCTTCGGCCTCTCGGCCTATGTGATCGCGCGTCCCACGGCTGCGGAGGCGCAGGAAGAGTTGGCCAGAGCCTGGCAGCTCGCCGAACAAGAAAAGGGTGATCTCGCCTATCTCTTTGCCAGCGTCGATCCGAAGGTCACCATGTTCAAGACCTTCGAGAAGTACCCTCATATAGGTACCAATGGGGGTACCGCCGCAGGGCTGGTCGGCAGCTATGACGAGGTGGCGCAGCGCATCAATGCTTTCCATGATGCGGGTATTGAGCTCTTCATGCTGCAGTTTCAACCCGTCGAGACCGAAACCGAACGCTTTGCGGCCGAGGTCATCCCCCGCGTACGCAAGACTGCCGCCCTGGCGGGCGCGGCGTGACGGCCCGCCTTCGAAACCAATCGACAGCAGGAGATCGATCATGTCCATAGACACCGTCTGGTTCACGCGTTGTCCGGTACCGACCGCTTTCGCGATAGCGGTCAAACTCGGATGGCTAGCCGAGGAATTCGAGCGCCATGGAACTGCGCTTCGGTCGCTTGCCACCTCCAAGGAGGACTCCGTCCGGCAGTCCCACTTTGCGCATACTCAAGCCAACTCGCTGCGACATGGTGGCGGGATTCCGCCTCTGATATCTCGCTCACGCGGCGGCGATCTTCGGGTGGTTGGCCTCTCCCTCTCATGGTCGCCGCAACGTGTCCTCGCGCTTCCAGGTAGCGGAATCCGCTCCGCCAAGGACCTTGCGGGCAGGCGACTGTCCATCCCCCGGCGGATCAACGATTCGATCGATTTCTGGCGGGCGACGGTGCTGCGCGGATTCGATCGGGCGCTCGCGCAGGCTGGCCTCTCGTTCGGTGACGTGACGCAGGTGGATTTGCCGATTGGTCGACGCTTCATCGACGACTCGACGAGCGGCACCGGCAGGGCGGACATGCTCTGGGATGCGAGCTTCATGCTGGGATTTCAGCGCGACGAAGTCGCGGCCCTCGTGCGCGGCGAGGTGGATGCCATTTTCACGCAAGGTTCGACCAGCGCGGCGCTGGAAGGGTTTCTGGCGGCGACAGTAGTGACTGAAATCTCGCCGTCCGATAACCCTTCGGACTATGTCAACAATCAGCCCTTCACTCTGACCATCAGCGGGGCTTTGGCCGACGAACAGCCCGAGCTGGCGCAACGTCTGATCGCGCGCGTACGAGACGCGGCCCAGTGGGCCGCGGACCACGAGCGCGAGGCGAAGCGAATCATCGCCGCGGAAGCGGGAATTCCTGAAGAGCTGGTCGATCGATCCTTCAGTCCGAACGTGCATCGCGAACTCGATATCGATCTGTCACCAACAAAGGTAGCAGCCTATCAGACGCTGCACGATGATCTCTTGGCGCGCAATTTTCTGGAGGCGCCTGTAGACCTCGACACCTTCATCGACCGCCGTCCGCTACGAGAGGCGGCCGCACTGCTCGAGTCGGGCGTGGGAGCGGCTGCATAGTGGGTACAGTCGGCAGGTTGCAGCGGCTGGCGATTGCGGTGCTGGCGGGTATTCTATTTCCAGGTATCCGCGCATGGGCTGTTGGACATGACCTGTTCGTTTCTTTGCGTGACCGCGACCATGTTTCTGTGATTGATCTCGACAGAAAGCCAGTCGTGGAGACGGTCAATGTCGGCTTGGCACCGCAGTTCATTGGCGTGTCGAGTGCGCCCAATCAACTCGTCGTGGGCGACCAAAATCGCGTTCGCGTTTTCCGTCTCGGTCACTGACATCTGGCTGTGATCGAGATCGAACGAATCGCTTATTCTGATCTGCATATCTTTGGAGAACTCCATGAGCGCAATCCCCTCCCGCATTATCGATTTTCATTCGCATCATATTCCGTCGGATTGGGAGCCCATTCTGGCTCCGGGTCAGTCGGACCGGCAGCGCGAGCGCTGGGTCCGCATTAACCGCCGAATTGCCGATCCCCGAGCGCTTCAAGAATCGATCGAGTCCGGTGATCTCGCCGGCCGGGTCGTGAACATCCCCACCGCATTGTTCACGCCGCCTGGAGCTACCACACCGGCGGATACCTTCCGACGGGTCAACGACCGATTGGCCGAGGTGACGGTGGCCTCTCCTGGCAAACTTCATGGCATTGCCTCGGTAGACGCATTCGCCGGAGAGATCGCGGCGAATGAGCTGATCCGTGCCGTCAAGACCCTCGGGCTGCGCGGTGTGTTCGTCGAGAGCGCGAAAGACGATCTGCTGCTCGACGCGCCGGAGGCAAAACCCACTCTCGTCGCTGCCGCGGAACTGGGCATTCCGGTGTTCGTACATCCGGTCAATCCGCAGCCGTTCGTCCGCCGGATGGCAAGATACGAACACACCGGCATCCTCTTCGCCCGCGGGCAGGTGAATGCCGCAACGTTGATTGCCCTTATCGAGAGCGGCCGCCTCGATGAACTACCGTCGCTCAAGGTCGTGGTGACCACGCTTGCCATCGGTGGCATCTTGCTGGAGGCCGCCTTCAATCCCGCCTTCCGTGCAGCCGATGGCAGCAACGTGCTGCGTCGCCAGGTCTATGTCGACACCATGGGCTTTCATCCCGCCCTCATCAAAGCATCAGTGGACGTGCTCGGCGTGGAGCATGTTCTTGCCGGCAGTGACTGGCCGATCGTCAATGACGCTCCGATCGGCGCACGACTGACGAGTGCACTCGACACCGCAGGAATCGATACCGCCGGTCAGGAACTCATCGCCGGCGGCAACACGCGACGTTTGCTGGGACTCGATTGAGGCGCCATATCCGTTGTGTAAGACGCATGCGGCAAAAGTGTTTTCGTCGCATTGGTCATGCAACGCAGACGGCTTATAGAGTTTTAGGGCGGCGCATATAGCTCGATAGTATTAGATCAGTTCATTTGTCCTCTCATAGAATTCGCGCCGTGTCGAAAATCATAATGAGAGTGAGATGAGTCAGGAATACCGACGATTCAGTGGTAAATATTTTCAGGGATATAAAAGCGCCGCCTACGCGACCGCATTGCTGACGCTCGCCGCCATCTGCCCCTCTTGGGCGGATACGGGCACGGATGCCGGCAACGCATCGGATACGGACTCCGGAGCGATCACTACGCTGACGGTGATCGGTCAACGCGATAAGGATGCAGCGAACGAAGAGGCGGCCAAGAAGCTCAAAGATGTGCCCGGTGGCGTGAGTCTCATCACGGCGGACGAGGTATCCAATCAGCACATCACCACAGTCGGAGATCTTCTGGATTTTCAGCCAGGGATTTTTGTCCAGAGTGATGGCGATACGGGTGCCCCAAAAATCTCGATTCGCGGATCGGCCATCAACGACGGACACCTCTACTTCCGTACGGGAATCGAATATTTTTTCGATGGATTACCCATTACCGGCTCGTCGGGGACGCCGTTCGAGCTTTGGAATCCACAGGATCTCGCGAACACGTCGATCTACCGGGGCGTGGCGGGACTTGACGAGAACGCGGCCGAACTCGGCGGCGCGATCAACTTCACCACCCGTACCGGTCACGATGCCGATCTATTTCAGGCGCGGGTCGACACCGGGAGCTACCATTATCTGGGGGGACAGATCAGTTCGGGCAGCGTGATCGGACCCTTCGATTATTACGTGTCGGTTAGCGGGTTCAGCACGGATAACTTCGAACGGTACAGCGACTCGAGAGCCCATCGCGTCACCGCAGATTTTGGTTATCAGATCTCGCCCGACGTCGTGACACGTATCTTCTTCCGCTATGCCTACGCGTGGGAGGAAGAAGATTGGGGAATTTCCAAGGCGCAGATTCAATCCGACCCCTCGGGGGCGAGTCAACTCAATGTGCTCGACCAATCGCGACGCATCAACCCAGCCACGTACTTCATTGGTGACCGAACGGACATCAAGCTCGACGATCATTCCACTCTTTGGTTCGGGTTCGACTATCACGATTATCCGATCGATGGCCCCGGTCAGATATTCGGCAGCTCGCGCTGGGACTTCAACGACGTCAGCGTCGTTGCGCACTATACGCACGACCAGACGATTTTCGGCCTGAACGATATCGCTTCCATCAATTTCCTGGCGGATACGGCCACGGATTCGAAATTGTGGGCTTATCCGCCGAACGGGTCGTTGGCGCTCGCGTACACGAACTTGGCGGCGCAATCGAACTTCACCGGCTCGAATGATGTAAATCTCGATTTTTCCAACGAACTCGAGGTGGTCAACAATCTGTGGCTGTCCACGGCCGCCGATGCGGTGGAGACCCGTCGGGTGAATGATTTCTCCGCCTATCCCGTCCCCGGTGTTCTGCCGCAGCAGGACCGGACCTCCACCGATTGGCAGGGGAGAATTGCTGCCCGTTACGATGTGTCACCCGAAATTCAGGTATTCGGTGGCGTGGGGCGGTCGGTCGAGGCGGAGCGGGCATTCGATCCCATCAACTTCGGCAATGGCTACCTCACTGGGCCGCAGCTGAAGAATCAGACGGCGATCACCTACGAAGCCGGCGTTCGCGGCAAGGCCGGAATTTTCTCAGGTAGCTTCACGCTGTACCGCGAGGATGTCCTGCATGAGCTTCTTGGACTCAAGCTGCATGCGACGGATATCCAGGCGACCTACTCGAACGCCTCCCCGACGACCCACCAGGGGGTCGAGGCGGGGCTCGATACCACGCTCTGGCAGGCGAGTGGGTCATCGACTGAGGCGCCGACACAGATCCTGCTCCGGCAGACCTATACCTACACCTGGCTTCATTACAACGATGATCCGACCTTCGGCAAGAATGCGCTGCCGGGCGTGCCTCCGCAGTTTTATGAGGCGGAGCTCCTGTATCAGGACAAGTCCGGTGTCTATGCAGGCGTCAACGTCCAGCATTCATCGAGCTACTACGTTGATTACGCGAACACGTTCACGAACGATGCGTTTACCGTCGTCGGCGCCAAATTAGGATACTCGCGCAAAGGGGGCCAGTGGGATGCGTACCTGCAGCTGAAGAATATTGCCAACACGCACTACGCTTCCAGTGTACTCACCCAGTACGACCTGCACGGGCAAGACAGTCCGCTGGTCTTCGTTCCGGGCGAAGGCCGAAGCCTGTTTGGTGGTTTCAACTTTCATTACTGAGGAGTGAACAAATGGCTGCTGCCGTAGCAATTCCCTTCGTGGATCGTGGGCCGAGAGTAGGAGCGAGATCCTGGGCGATTCTCGGGTTTTTCACGTTCCTCTGGCTCTTCTGTTATGTCGACGTCTTCATCGTGGGTGCACTCCTCTCCCCGATGAAGGCGGATCTGCATATCAGCGATCAGCAGCTGGGTCGACTCCACGCGGCGACCATCCTTTCGTATATCGCGATCGTGCCCCTCTCGGGTTATCTCGGCGATCGGTTGCCGCGTAAGGGAATTATTTTGGTTTCACTCGTGGTGCTAGGGATCGGCGCCATCGGTAGTGGTTTGGCGGCGGGCTACGGAGCGCTGCTCTTGTGGCGCGCGGTAGTTGGGGTTGGCGACGGAGCGTTCTCAACCCTCACGCAAACGTGGATAGCGGATCTCTTTTCGGTGCGGCATCGCTCGTTAGCGTTCGCCATCTTGATGAGCACGGGTCAATTCGCCGCGTGGACGGCCTATGGCTTTGGAAGTCTGATCGCGGAGCAAGCAAGCTGGCATCAGGCGTTCATCATCGGCGCAATTCCGAGCCTCATCCTTGGAGTGGGTCTGGTGTTCCTGCGTGAACCGTCGCGGACGAGTGCCGATGGGACGGCGCTCCGAGAAACTCTCAGGCCCAGCCGCAGTGAAGTGACCGGGCTGCTGCGCTTGCGGAGCTACCAACTTTACCTTGCCGCCTATGTGTTCCGGCTGGTCGCCATCGGCGGCTGGTTTTTCTGGTCGGCGCAGCTCCTTCAGCGGCATTACGGGGTGGCCGCCCGAGAAGCCGTGAATTTCATCGGTTCAACCTATGTCTTGACCGGTGCTCCGGGAATCCTGCTCTCTGGCCTGGTCGCGGGCTGGCTAGCACGCCGGAGATTTCGCGGTGCCTACAGTCTATGGCTCGTGGTGAGCGATGTGCTCGCCGGTTTGACCGTAACGGCTATTCTCTTGTTGGAGCATAGGCTGCTTGTCGTCAAGAGCTTGCTTTTGGTGCAGACGTTCTTTGCGGGACTTGGTTGGGGCGTGGTGGCGGCGATTCCGTTTGAACTCGTCGCAGCGAGGGTGCGCAATACCGCGGTTTCGCTCGCGATGGTGGCACAAAATATCGGCAGCGCGTTTCTGGCGTCCGTACTCATCGGTATGGCGTCCGATCGGTTCGGTATCGAGCGTGCCCTGCTCGTGATACCGATCGGCTATTTTGCTGCGGCAATCTTCTCTCTGGCGCTGACGCGGTGGGAGCGACGACAGGTCGCCGAGGGGCCGGTAGCGACGCTCTCAGTGGGAGAGAGAGCTGGCGATGGAGTGGCTCCCGCCGCGTTATCTACATATTCATAGTGAGAGGAATCATGGCAACTACAGCCGATAGGATAGACGTCGATCGGATCGCGGTGAGTCGACACGCGTCCGCTGCGGGTGATCCGATTGATTGGATTGATGTCGCCCGCAATCTAGCGACGGAGTTTGCGGCGAGCGCGCGCGAGCGCGAGCAAAATCGTACCAAGGCGACGGAGCAGATTGCCCGATTCAAGCAGTCAGGGCTTCTGGCACTGTCGATTCCCAAGGCGTACGGCGGTGAGGGACTTGATTGGGCGACGCTCGCGCGGATCGTGCGCGAGATCGCGCGCGGCGATACGTCCTTGGCGCTATTGCTCGGGGTGCATTACATCGGCACGGCGGCGGTGTGGATTCATGGCGTCCATGAGTCAGGGGCGGATTTCTTAAAAGAAACGGTAGAAAATCGCTGGTATATCGGTGTTGTCTTCAACCCCTTGGACCCGACTCTATCGGTCGAGGTGTCAGATAACGAACTCACGATCGATGGCTGGAAGAGCTTTTGCACCGGCGCACCACTTGCCGACCGTATTCTCGTGATGGCGCAACGAGCAGATACCAAGGCGCTCGTGAATCTCGTGGTTTCTCCAGATGCAGGCGGCCTCGCCATTTCCGCCGACTGGGATGCCATTGGGATGCGACTGGGTGACAGCAGCAGCGTCCGTTTCGAGTCCGTCAAGGTTGCACGAGAATCGCTCGTTGGACCCGCGCAGGGCGTGCTCGAGTCCACCCCCTGGCTCTCCCTCTTCGGCCTTCAGGTGTGGTTGCTCTATTCGAACTACTACTTGGGGGCGGGACTGGGGGCGCTCGCGTACGCGAAGCATTACACGCGGACGATTACCCGCCCCTGGATCAGCACGGGGCTCACGAGAGCGAGCGACGATCCCTACATTTTGGAACTCTATGGACGAGTCCATATCGAGTTGCGGGGTGCCGAACTGCTGCTCGACCGCGCGGCCATCGATATCGAACAGGCGATACTGCGCGGACCTTCACTAACCGAAGCGGAACGCGGCGAGGCGGCAATTTCGCTCTTCACCGCGCGAGTCGCGACGGCTCGTGCTGCGCTCGATGCCACCAGTCAACTATTCGAAGCCATGGGTGCCCGGTCGGCGACCGATCGAATCGGTTTCGACCGGTTCTGGCGGGACGTGCGCACGCACAGTTTGCATCACCCGCTCGCTTGGAAGACCCGAGAAGTGGGGGACTGGGCGTTGAATGGCACGTATCCAAACTATAAGTCCGGCTACGCCTGAAAGCGGGTTTCGATGAGCATGATTTACGATCGCACACACTTTGCCGGTTCAACCGGCGCATGGAGACCATGATGACACTCAACACCCTGTGGTATACGCGCTGCCCCGTTCCGACGGCCTTTTCCCTGGCGACACGCCTCGGTTGGCTCGATGAGGAGTTCGCGCGCGACGGCATTCGCCTGCGTTCGCTTGCGACCTCCAACGATCCCAGAGTTCGGCAATCACATTTTGAACATACGCTGCCCAATTCGCTGCGCCATGGCGGTGGTATTCCCCCGCTCTATGCGCGTCGCCAAGGTAGTGATCTACGCGTCGTCGGGTTTTCGCTCGGCCACAGCGCGCAACGCATTCTGGCTCTTCCCGGGAGCGGCATCGCGAAGGTCAAGGACCTCGTCGGCAAACGTCTTGCAGTCCAGCGTCGTGTGAACGATGCGATTGATTTCTGGGCGGCGACGACGTTGCGAGGATATGACCTGATCCTGAAGCAGGCGCAAGTGGCCTCGAGCGACGTCAAGTTGGTGGACATCAAAGTGGCGCGCCGCTTCGTAGAAGATACGACCGCGAGTACGGGGGAGTCCGCTACCCTGTGGGATGCGCGGATGATGCTGGGATCCCAGCGGGATGCCGCAGCCGCGCTGCTCCGGGGTGAGGTCGATGCGATTTTCGCGCAGGGGGCGAGCAGCGTGACCCTGCAGGCGTTCCTGGGTGCGGTCGTCGTGGGTGAGGTCGATCATTCGGGACCGCCCTCCGAATGGGTCAACAACCAGCCTTATCCGCTCACGCTCAGCGGTCCGTTGATCGACGAACATCCGGACATCGCTTCTCGCCTCATCGCTCGCGTACGCGAAGCGGGCGTCTGGGCCCGTGACCACGAGATCGAGACCAAGCGCATCATCGCCGCAGAGACGGGCCTTCCGGAGGAGTTGGTCGACCGGGCGTTCGGCGCGAAGATTCACGAGCAGCTCGAACTCGAGCTTTCGCCTGATCTCGTGCGCGCCTACGGCGCGCTGCATGACGATCTGTTAGCCCGTGGATTCATTGCGGGCCCTGTGGATCTCAGCACTTTTATCGATGAGGCGGCGTTTGCCGCCTCATCGGGTCCGGTGCACCGGGCTACCCTGCGTCGAGCTGCGGGTTAGGTGGCGAGGGTGGCCGACGCAGTACGGGCGGTGCGTGAAAACGTGCCAACAGAGGCATCCGTCCCTATCATTGAAACGGATGCCGAAGCCATCGACGCCGCGCGGGCCTTTGCCTCGTGGCTTGCACCGGGTGCCTCGGAGCGCGACACCCGAGGAGAGATTCCGAGCGAGGCCTTGCAGCGGTTTCGACAGTCAGGACTGCTTGGGATCATCGTTCCTAAAGAATATGGTGGGGCGCGGGTATCGGCGGAGACGGTGGCGCGGGTGTTCGCCATCCTCGCGGCCGCGGACCCCGCCGTCACACAGGTGGCGCAGAATCATTTTTGCTTCGTCGAGTCTCTGGTACTGGACGGTACGGCGCAGCAGAAATCCTTCTTCTTCGAAGAGTTCTTGAAAGGCGCCCGGCTCGGCAATGCGCTCTCCGAGCGCGATTCAAAGAACGTTCTCAGTCTGCAAACCCGGCTGACTCACGATGAGCGTGGCTACCGCCTCAACGGCACGAAGTATTACTGCACGGGTGCGCTGACCGCCGATTACATCCCGGTATTTGCACTCGATGAGGAAGAGCACCTCGTCATTGCCTACGTCGACCGCCACTCCCCCGGTCTTACCGCCGAACAGGACTGGCACGCCATGGGACAGCGCGCCACCGTGAGTGGCACCGTGCGGTTGGTGGATGTGCCGGTTCCCTCGGAGCGGATTCTGCCGCATTACCGTGCTTACGAGAAACCACAGGTGTTCGGTGCCTTCGGGCAGATCATTCACGCAGCGATCGATGTCGGCATCGCCCGCGGCGCGTTGACGGAAGCGACCGAGTTCGTGCGGACGAAGACGCGACCCTGGTTCGAGAGCACCTCGGATCGCGCGGCGGATGAACCCTTGGTCATTCATCGATTTGGTGAACTCGATGCCAAGGTTCGAGCCGCCGAGGCGCTGCTCGTCGAGGCGGGGCGGGCCATTGACCGCGCGGGTGGCCCGCCGACGGTGGCCTCTGCGGCGGATGCCTCTTTGGCGGTTGCGGCGGCCAAGGCGTTCGCGGGCGATGTTGCGCTCGAGGTGAGCAACGAGATCTTCTCACTCACAGGAACGCGCGGCGCGGACGATCGCGTCAATCTGCACCGCCACTGGCGAAACGCACGGACTCACACACTCCATGATCCCAATCGTTGGAAATATTTCCACCTCGGTAACTCGGTGCTGAATGGCATCAATCCTCCGAATCACGCACTCATCTAACGGCAGCGCGTCCTGCCATCGGAACTCATCATGACTCATCATCCACGATTCGGTGTCTGGGGTATGGTTTACGGCGCATGGGCGTCGCTTCATCATCCCGAGGATCCTGTCGATGCCTCATGGGAACGCAACAAGAAGCTGGTGCTCGAGGCCGAAGCCCTCGGTTTCGATTCGACTCTGATTGCGCAGCACATCATCAACCCTTTCGGTGAAGAATACGATCAACTCGAGACCTGGACGACGGCTGCCGCGCTTGCCTCATTGACGGAGCGCATCGAGATCATCGCCGCGATCAAGCCATATCTCGTGCATCCGGTCGTTCTTGCGAAGCAGGCTCTTCAGATCGAGACGATCAGTCGCGGTCGCTTCGCGCTCAATTTCGTCAATGCGTGGTTCAAACCGGAATTCGAGAAGGCAGGCATCACATTTGCCGACCATGACGAGCGCTACGCCTATGGCAAGGAGTGGATCGCCATCGTTCGCGAGCTCGTGAGCGGGAGGCCGGTGAACTTCGCGGGCAAGTACTTCAACATCAAGGATTACCAATTGCGGCCAAAGGATCCGTACCGTGAGCGGCCGACCGTCTATGCCGGCGGCGAGTCGGAGCCGGCGCGGGATCTTGCAACGAGTTCGGCTGATGTTTATTTCATCAATGGGCAACCGTTGTTCGAGGTGCAACGCCTGATCGAGGATGTGAAGCGGCGCCCGAGGACGGGTTCCGAATTGCGGTTTGGCCTGTCGGCGTTCGTGATAGCGAGAGAAACCGATGAAGAAGCGCAGCAAGCACTCGACGAGGCGTGGAAACTTTCCGAGAAGGACAAGGATAACCGAGCGAAGATTTTTGGTAACGCGGATCCCAAGACAGTCATGTTTCACACCGCCATCAAATACCCACACATCGGCACGAACGGCGGTACTGCCGCGGGGCTTGTCGGCAGCTACGAGACGGTGACGCAACGGATTTGGGAGTTTGCCGATGCGGGAATCGATCTTTTCATGCTGCAGTTTCAGCCATTCGAATCGGAGATGCGGCGATTTGCGGAAGAGGTGATCCCTCGGGTTAGAGCCGCCGCCGAAGGGCGCATACCGGCATCGTTCATCCAACAGGTAGCCGACCGTCAGCGGGCGACCGATGGTGTCACACCTCCCTGAATCGCGAGGATCAGGCACAATGACGGGTGCCGAGTACGGTGTTCGACCGCACCGATGCCGCCAATCGCCGCGTCGAGATCGGATCGACCTGGTACCGACAGCGTGTGCAGCGCACGGGTCTCGCCCAACGGAGCGCTTCGGGATACCTGCGTGTGCAGCATTCTCGACCGGGAGTGGCCGACGGTAAGGGCACACCTCGAATTCCAGCTGAGCAAACCCCGCGATTGAGTCGGCCCTGGCAGCCGTGGCTTCAGGCGGTGACGTTCAGCAGGCTGCCGAGCATTTGACTGGCGGTGCTCGCCGCCTCGGCGCTCGCTTGAACCAACTGTAGCGATTGACTCTCTTGGACCGCCGGGTTGATGAAATTGGTGTTGCCCGGGGTGGCGGTCTGGACGGCCGCTTGGACCAAGGCTTGGTTGCCGTTCGCGAGACCCTTGCTTGCATTGGTCAGGGCGCTCGAGTCAGGGGAGGAGGAACTGAAACCGCTGATCGTGTTCATGGGATAGGTATCGGTAGGACGAGCGAAGACTTGAGTCTTTTTTTGGATTTTTTCTATTTGACAGAATCTGGGTAAGACCTCGTGAGCTTGCGCCGCTCCTGGGCCCGCTCCAGTGCCAGATCGATCAGCCGGCTCACGAGTTGCCGGGCATCAACCCCGGAGAGCGCCCATAGCTTGGGATACATGGAGATGGCCGTAAAGCCGGGAATGGTGTTGATCTCGTTGACGAAGAGTTCACCGTCCGCCCGCAGGAACAAATCCACCCGCGCCATGCCTTCGCATTCGAGAATTTCGAAGGTCCGCAAGGCGAGATGCTGGGCGCGCGCGGATTCGTCGCGCGACAGCCGCGCCGGCATTTCCAGGCGCGCACCTTGTGCATCCAGGTATTTCGCATCGTAGGAGTAGAACCCGTCGGGATGTTGCACGATGATCTCGCCGGGCAGCGTCACCGTCGGCGGATTGCCCCCGAGCACCGCCAGCTCGATCTCGCGGCCGACGATGGCGGCCTCGACAATGACTTTCGAATCGAATTCGAAGGCATGGCGAATGGCATCGGGGAGATCCAAGGCCGATGACACCTTGCGCACCCCCACGGAGGATCCCGCATTCGCGGGTTTGGTGAACAGCGGAAAGCCGAGAGTCGCGGCCGCCTCACACACCTCGAGTGCATGGGCATCGAATTGGTGCCGTCGAATCGTTTGGAACGTGGCGACCGGGATGCCGGCATCGCGCAGCAAGCGCTTGGCGACGTCTTTGTCCATCCCGATGGCCGAGCCGAGCACGCCGGCACCGACATAGGGGATTCCCGCCACTTCGCAGAGTCCCTGGATCGCACCGTCCTCACCGAGAGTGCCATGCAGGATGGGAAACACCACGTCGATCGCGGAGGCCGTCGACTGTCGGGCTGCGGGCGAGAGGACTTCCGCCGGCAAGCCCGCCTTGACTTCGACCTGACGCGGATCCCGCGCGCTGCCGAGCAGCACCTTCTCATCTTGAATCAACCAGCGGCCCTGTTTATCGATACCGATCAAGTGGGGTTCGAAGCGGGTGCGGTCGAGCGCTTCAAGAATGTTACGGGCCGACAAAATCGATATTTCATGCTCGGCCGACTGGCCGCCGAACACAATTCCAACCCGAATTTTACCGTCGTTCGCCATGATGGCGCCATTCTAACAGGCGCGGGGACTACTGCGCGTCGAGCGCCAGATTGAGGGTCAAGACATTGACCCGCGCCTCACCGAAGAGTCCCCACTGTGGCCCTTCGATATGCGCAAGAACCAGCTGCCGCAGCCGGGCCGGGTCTTCATGTCGCGCGCGCGCAATGCGTGCCACCTGGTAGAACGCGGCCGCCGGAGTGATGTGGGGGTCTAAGCCGCTGGCGGAGGCGGTGGCCAGGTCCACCGGTATGGGGGCGGTATTGGTCGGGTCGGCGGCCCTGAGCGCGTCGATCCGGCTCTTCGCGGCGTCAAGAAGGGCGGGATTGGTGGGACCGAAGTTCGAACCGCCGGACCCGCTCGCATTGTTCGGCATCGGCGTGGTTGCCGACAATCGGCCCCAAAAATACTTCGGTTGCTGAAAGGATTGGCCAATCAGCGTCGACCCCACGACGTGATTGCCGCGTGTGACCAGGCTGCCCGAGACCTGGCTTGAGAAGGCGAGGTGGCCAACGCCGGTGATGGCGAGCGGGTACACCAGGCCGGTTATAGCCGTCAGAATGACGAACATCAGGAGCAGGGGACGCATCAGGGCAGCCATTGTCGGGGATCCTTTACTTTTGACCTGACGCTTCAGACCAGGTGAAGTGCGGTGAGCGTCAAGTCGATTGCCTTGATACCGGCGAATGGCACGAGGATGCCGCCCACCCCATACACCAGTAGATTGCGTCTCAGCAGCGACGCTGCGCCGAGCGCCCGGTACTTGACGCCCTTCAAAGCCAGCGGAATGAGCAGCACGATGATGAGTGCATTGAAGATCACCGCCGACAAAATCGCCGAGTTCGGGCTGGTCAAGCGCATCACGTCGAGCGCCGCCAATTGGGGATACGTGGTCGCGAAAGCCGCGGGGATGATGGCGAAGTACTTGGCGACGTCGTTCGCGATCGAGAACGTCGTGAGCGAACCGCGGGTGATCAAGAGCTGTTTGCCGACTTCGACGATTTCGATCAATTTGGTGGGATTCGAATCGAGGTCCACCATGTTGCCGGCTTCCTTTGCCGCCTGGGTGCCCGAATTCATCGCCACCGCGACGTCCGCCTGGGCGAGGGCGGGCGCATCATTCGTGCCGTCGCCCGTCATGGCGACGAGGCGACCCTCCGCCTGGTATTGACGGATGAGTTTGAGTTTGGCCTCGGGAGTGGCTTCGGCGAGAAAATCATCGACCCCCGCTTCGGCAGCGATCGCTGCCGCGGTCAGGCGGTTGTCGCCGGTGATCATGATGGTGCGAATGCCCATGCGCCGCAGTTCCGCAAAGCGCTCCTTGATGCCGCCCTTGATGATGTCCTTCAACTCGACCACGCCCAGCACCCGCCCCGCATCAGTGACCACCAGCGGCGTGCTGCCCTTGCGGGCGACTTCATCGACGGTCTGTGACACACGGTCTGGAAAGCTCAGTCCCTTCGATTCGACGTACTGGCGCACGGCCGAAGCGGCGCCCTTGCGCACCTCCCTCGAGGCGATATCCACTCCGCTCATGCGGGTTTGGGCGGAGAAGGGCACGAACACGGCAGCCAGCTCCACCATGTTGCGTTCGCGCAGGTTGAAGCGCTGCTTGGCCAACACGACGATGCTGCGGCCTTCGGGGGTCTCGTCGGCCAGCGAACTCAACTGCGCCGAATCGGCCAGTTGCTGCTCGGTGACGCCCTCCGCCGGAATGAAGGCGGCGGCTTGCCGATTGCCCAAGGTGATGGTGCCGGTCTTGTCGAGCAACAGCACGTCGACGTCGCCGGCGGCCTCGACAGCGCGGCCCGAGGTGGCGATCACATTCGATGCCATCATGCGGCTCATGCCGGCAACGCCGATGGCGGACAGAAGTCCACCGATGGTCGTCGGGATCAGGCAGACCAGCAGGGCGACGAGCACGGTAATCGTCACCGGCGCTCCCACCTTGGCGACGGCGACGCTGAAGAGAGAAAAAGGGAGCAGCGTTGCGGTTGCCAGCAGGAACACCAGCGTCAGGGCGATCAGCAGGATGGTGAGCGCAATCTCATTGGGCGTCTTCTGGCGCTTGGCGCCTTCCACCATGGCGATCATACGGTCGATGAAGGCCTCGCCCGGATTGACGCTCACGCGCACGATGAGCCAGTCGGACAGCACCCGGGTGCCGCCCGTCACGGCGGAAAAATCGCCGCCGGATTCGCGGACGACGGGCGCGGACTCACCGGTGATCGCACTCTCGTCCACCGACGCGACCCCCTCGACGACCTGCCCATCGGCAGGAATGACGTCGCCCGTTTCGACCAGGAAGAGATCCCCCTTGCGCAGTTCCGGCGCAGGCGTGGCAACCCACTCGCTGCCATAGGTGGCTGACTGCATCTTCTTGGCCCGGATGGCCTGCTTCAGTCCCCGCAGCGATGCGGCCTGCGCCTTGCTGCGCCCCTCGGCGAGCGCCTCGGCAAAGTTCGCGAACAACACGGTGAACCACAGCCAGGCCGCGATCGCGAGAATGAAAAGGGGCGGCGCCTCTGCCGCCTCGCGCAGGCTCGCCAGGAACAGCACGGTCGTCAAGATGCTGCCCACGTAGACGACGAACATCACGGGATTACGAACCTGTACGCGCGGCGACAACTTGCGAAACGAATCGGCGATCGCCGGACCCAGCAACGCAGACTCGAACAAGGAAAGCGATCGGCGAGCCACGGTAGTCCTCAGTGAATCTTGTAAAGCTGCAGCTGCTCGATCACCGGCCCGAGCGCGAGCGCCGGCACGTAGGTCAGAGCGCCGACCAAGACCACCGTGCCGATCAATAGAGCGATGAACAGAGGTCCATGGGTGGGCAGTGTCCCGGCGGTCGCCTCGATGCGCTTCTTCGCCGCCAGCGAACCGGCAATCGCCAGCACCGGAACGATGAAGGCATACCGGCCGAACCACATGACGACGCCGAGCAACCCGTTGTAGAACGGTGTGTTTGCAGACAGTCCCGCAAAGGCGCTGCCGTTGTTGTTGGCTGCGGAAGAAAACGCGTAAAGGATCTCGGAAAAGCCGTGGGCGCCGGGATTTGCGATGCCGAGCCTGCCCGGCTCGGTCATCACCGCAAGCGAGCTGCCGACGAGAACCAGAAAAGGAGTCAACAGAATGACGATGGCCGTCATCTTCATTTCGAACGATTCGATTTTCTTGCCGAGATACTCCGGTGTGCGGCCTATCATGAGGCCGGCGATGAACACCGCCATGATGGCAAAGATCAACATGCCATAGAGGCCGGATCCGACTCCGCCGAAAACCACCTCGCCGAGCTCGATCAACCACATCGGAACCAGGCCGCCCAGGGGCGTGAAGGAATCGTGCATGGCATTGATCGCGCCACAGGATGCTGCCGTCGTGATGGTCGCGAACAGCGCCGAGGCAACGACGCCGAAACGTGTCTCCTTGCCCTCCATGTTACCGCCGGACTGTAGCGTGCCATGGCTCTGATCGATGCCGAGCGCCGCAAATCCGGGATTCCCCTGCTGTTCGGCCCAGATGGCGATCACCGCCATCACCACGAAAATCGCTGTCATGGCGCCGAATATCGCCCACCCCTGGCGCACATCGCCCACGAGCCGCCCGAACGCGAAACACAATGCCGCCGGAATGAGAAACATCGAAATCATCTGCAGGAAATTCGTCAGCGGTGTCGGATTCTCATAGGGATGCGAAGAATTGGCGTTGAAGAATCCGCCCCCGTTGGTGCCGATCATTTTGATCGCCTCTTGTGAGGCAACAGGACCCATGGCGAGCGTTTGGGTCTGCGTGGTCACCGATTCGGTGACGGGATTCCCCGCGGCATCCTTGAGCGGCGCTCCCCCCGCATCGACCTTGGGGTTGTCATAGGTCAACGGTTCCAATGTAGTGACGTCTCGGTAAGCGTCGAAATTCTGAATCACGCCCTCAGCCATCAGCACGATGCTGAGAATCACGGACAGCGGCAGCAACAGAAACAAGATGCTGCGCGTCAGATCGACCCAGAAGTTGCCGATGGTCTTGGCGGAATGCCGCGCGAAACCGCGGATCAGCGCGAAGGCCACTGCGATGGCGGTGGCGGCGGAGAGGAAATTTTGAACCCCGAGCACGACCATCTGCGTGAAGTAGCTCAATGTCGATTCGCCCGAGTAACCCTGCCAGTCGGTGTTCGTGCCGAAGCTCACGGCGGTGTTGAAAGCGGAGTCCGGGCTGACATTGGGAAAATGCTGCGGATTGAGCGGCAGCCAGAGCTGCAGCCGCTGAACCCCATACACGACCAGGATGCCGAGTGCATTGAAGGACAGGAGCGCAATGGCATAGCGCGGCCAGGTCATCTCGTGCGCGGGATCGATGCCGGCAAGCCGATAGAGGAACCGTTCGATCGCTCCGGCGGCGCCGGTTAACCCCGTGGCACTGCCCAAGCGGGCGATGAGCATTGCCAGCGGGTAGGCGAGTGCGATCAGCACGCCCAGAAAAAGGACCAGTGCATACCACGCTTGGGAAGTCATTACAGATGTTCCGCGCGAATCAAGGCGATGATGAGATAGACCAGCAGGGCGGCGGCCAGCGTCCCGCTCAGCACGTAGGGCCAGGTCACCGCCGACCCTCCAAGATCCAGCAGCCTTTCACCAGCGCGAGCGTCAGACCGAGGAGGATGACCACACCTGCGATATAGACCATATCCATGGTTATTGCGTGAGATCCTGTGCGGTGCGAGGCATGGGCGCGCGCGAAGAGGCCGACACCGCCGCTACCGTCGACATGGCCGTCCCGGCTGCGTGCGGCGAAGTGCGAGAGACGATGTTCTCGAGACGCCATACGGCCTCGACGTCATTGCCGCGGGCGCAAGCGGCACGAATCCAACCGAATTCCTGGCTCAACCAACGATGCATTGCCGGATCTTGCAGCGGCGGCATGTTTCTTTGCACCGATTCGATGGTGTGCGCCAGCGCCGGATCGCAGCTGCCGGCAACCGCCGCAGACTGCGCCGTCAGTGCCAGCATCGCAACGGCAACAGTCCAGCGCGCGCGATCGGGAGAACAGAACTTGGCCATGGAACAATAGGTCCTGGTTGGCGGTTCAGAAGTGGAAGATGACATCCGCGGCTATCATGGCCTGCGAATGCTTGCCGCCGTTCGGCGTGTCGGTGGGATTATCGTAGGCTTCGGCGTTACGGGCGTGCTCGAAGCGGATCTCCGGCCGCAGTTCGACCACGTCGCCCATCCAGTGGGTGTAACCCAGATCGTATTCCATGTAGCGTGTCTTGAAGCCGGTGCGCTGACCGGTGGCATCGTTGAAGTAATCGGTGCGGAACGTCGCGACGTCGCGCGGTCCGAATTGATAGTTGAGGTAATTCACCGCGGCCCATTCATAGGAGTAGCAGAACTCCACGGCGGGCGTGCACTGCGCACCGCTCGGGGCGCCGATATTCACATACGAGTAGGCCTGCGCGATGTAGGCCTCGCCGGCCGGATTGTTGACGTTCGGCGTATGCGACTGCCACATGTACCAGAACTCGGTATCCATATGCCAATTGGAGTTGAACTTGTGATACCAGGTGAAGACGGCATGCTGCACGTTGTTCCAGCGCCATTTGCTGTCGTTCAGCGTGTTCATGCAGGGGTAAAGGGTGTCCTTGCCCGAGTTCGACGTCCAAATCACGCAGGCGGCGGGCGTCAGGTGCCGTTCGCTCTTCACCCACGGCGCGACGTCGTTGCCGGCCGAGAGCTCTGCCTGGATCTGCCAGTTCTTGCTGAGCTTCGTGGTGCTGACGATGCCGTTCTGCGTGTAGGGATCGTAGGTATAGAGCAGCGAATGACTGTAGGTGATGTTGTTTGGAGCGAGCTGCGCCTCGATATCGGGGATCGAGATATAGCGGCCGACGCGGATATTCTCCCCCTCGGCGATCTTCGGAAACCAAAAATCGAGGTAATACATGACCGGATCGAAACCGTAGGGCTTCTCTTCGTTCAAGTACTGGTTATCCAATATGCCGTTGCTGAAGGTGTACTTGTAATCGGTACCGTAAAGAGCGGCAAAGCGGAACCCCCAATCGATGTGGTCCCGCTGCACCTCATCGGGCGTGCGCTCCAAGTAAAGCGTTGCCTGATCGAGTTGCACCGTGTTGGGCTCATAAGAGTACGCGGCGGGATAGTTGCCGCCCGTGCCGGTGGCGAAGTTGTAGCGCGTGTGCGAGGTACTGACATTGCCGCCCGGCTCGATCCAACCATACATGACGAAGCGGCTGTCCTTCAATTTCTGGCCGCCCTTGCCGCAGTACAGCGCGTCCATCAAGGCGCTGTAATACATGTTGTCGACACCGATGGCCTCGGATCCGCCGATATTCCAGGTCGAATAGGGCCAGGGTGGATTGGCTTCGGGCACCTCGGCGCCGCCGACGATCTTCGGTGTGGGTGCGCTGGGGTCGCCGCCGTCCCATGCCAGATGGGAGGCGTAGCTGTCCCTGAGTCTTGCCCATAACCCCTCGTTTTCCGACCCCTTCTTGCATCCCTCGGCGGGGCCGTCGGGATCAACCGTCGTTGAATTGGCGCTGGGTGCGCCAGTGGCGGTTACGTCAGGGGCGTCGGCTTGGGCCAAATTGCCGACGGTGCACAGCGAGACCACACCCATTAGCTGGGCTAGGGCGCTGGAGCGGGGCCGGCTGTGCATGCGTTCGATCTCCGTTGCGTGTTGATTCGCACACGATCCATCAATGCTACGGAGACCGACGTAAAAACGATGTGGCTATTGGGCCGGCGACTGTAAAAAGATCATCAAGATGGCCGTTGCCGGCGGGCGACGGCTGCCGGCGGGCGACGGCGCCCTGTGGCCTGCGCCACGGGGATCGCGGGGCGCCGCTCAGGCGAGCCCGGGCCCTCAGGCGACCTCGAGCGTGTGGCCGAACTGGGAGAAATACCATTGATGAAACGTCACGACGCGCCGCTCATGCTCCGAATAGCGACCGGGTTGGTAGCGCTTCGACAGGATTCCCGTCTGGTTGTTCTCGGTGATCTCCTTATCCTGGAGGGTGGTGCGATCCCAACCCCAGATCATTCTTTCCACATCGACATGGGTGGCCTTGGCATCGACGAGCCAGTACAAATCGACATCGGTTTGCATGGGTCCGCGCGGCGTAAACAAGAAGAGCACCGCGAAGTCGTTGGTCGCGACGACCTGGGTGAAGGGACTGAACGACATGTACATGCGGCCCTGATCGAACCCCAGCCGCTTGCCCATCAAAGAAGAGGCGGGCCGGCCGTCCTGCGTCTCGCTCTCGTAACCGTCGCGCACGGTGCGCTGTAGCAGCAATCGGAGGTGTGAGGAGTCGGGGCCATCATCGACGCTGCCGATGGGTCGCCCGAGGGTGGCGGCTCGGCGCTCCCATGCCTGAAGCGTCGGCAGGTACTTGTCGACCGCGTCCTGAGGCCCGGAACTCGGGCCCGCGCCGAAGGCAATCAATGCCTCGGGAGGATGCATGGAGCAGAACTCCGGATGAGCCGGGCCGCAGTGGTAGCATTCGACGAAATTCTCGACGATGAGTTTCCAATTCGCCGAGGTGGGATAGGACTTCGAATAAGCGATCCTGGCATCGGCAAAGCCGTGAAAATCCAGATAGGGCGCCAGGTCTGCGAAAGATGCGTCGAAATCCACCGGCTCGTCGTCCGACAGGTTCACGAAGATGAAGCCGAAGTACACTCGGACGTGACAGCGATGGAGACCATTGTCCTTTTTCGAAAAGTCCGTCGGCATCAAGCGCGCCGCGAGCAACGCGCCGTCGAGGCCGTAGGTCCAGGCGTGATAACCGCAGGTCAAGCGTGCAACGCGTCCTGCCGGTTCGGTGCAGATCAGTGAGCCGCGATGCCGGCACACGTTGTAGAACGCATTGATGGTGGACTCATCGCTGCGCACGATGATGATGGATTCGTTGCCCACCTTGAAGAGGAAGTAATCTCCCTTGTTGCGTACCCGGTCGATGTGTCCCGCGACCAGCCATTTGCGGCCGATCACCCGTTCCATGTCGGCCGCGAACACCGCCTCGTCGCAGTACAAGGACCGGTCCAGGCTGTAGCCGCCGCGGCTCTTCGCCGCCAAGGGCGCGATGACTGCCAAATTACTCTGAATCATGACTTGATACGCTCGCTGTGGGGGTCATAGAGGGGCTTCAAGGAGGCGAGGGCGGCGTGCCTGACGCCGGCCACTTCGACCTCATAGCCGTCGGGATCGATGGACTCGAGGCGTTCGCCGGCCGGTGCCGTGACGTAGCCCAGTCCCACAGCCGCGCCGAGCGTGTGCCCATACATGCCGGAACGAATGAAACCGACCAAGGAGTGGCCCGACCAGATCGGCTCATTGTGATAGATCAAGGGTTCCGGCGACCTCAGTTGAAATTGCACCAGCCGCTTGGGGAGACCCGCATCGCGTTGCCGCAGCAGCGCCTCGCGCCCTAAGAAGCCGCCCCGCTTGTCCAGCTTGACCGCAAAGCCCAAGCCTGCCTCGAGCGGCGTGTCCTCGTCGGTGATGTCGTGGCCCCAATGCCGGTAGGCCTTCTCGATGCGCAGCGAGTTGAGTGCGTGATAGCCCGCATGCACCATGCCGTACGCGGCGCCCGCGCCCACCAAGTCGTCGTACACGCCCTGCATGAACTCCGACGGCACATACAGTTCCCAACCCAATTCGCCGACGTAGGTGATGCGCGAGGCACGCACCAGTGCGTAACCGAGTTCGATGACCTTGCTGGTCGCGAACGGAAAGGCCGTTCCCGACAGGTCATCCGGTGTCAGCGATTGCAAGAGTTCGCGCGAGCGCGGACCCATGACCGACAGCACTCCCATGCCCGAGGTGACGTTGGTGAGAATGCAATGCGCGTCCGGCTCGATGTGCCGCTGCAGCCAGGTGAAATCCTTGATCTCGGTTTCGGCACCGGTGACGATGAGAAACGCGTGCTCGCTCAGGCGGGTGATGGTGAGATCCGCCTCGATGCCGCCGCGATCGTTGAGCCATTGGGTGTACACGATCCTGCCGGCAGGCACGGCCACGTCGTTGGCGCAGACCCGGTTCAAGACCCGTTCGGCATCAGGGCCCTCGAGACGAAATTTCCCGAACGAGGACTGGTCGAACAAGCCGACCCCGGTGCGCACGGCTTGATGCTCGCGCGCACTGTGCTCGAACCAGTTCTGCCGGCCATAGCTATACTCGTACTCAGCCGCCACGCCTGGAGGGGCGTACCAATTGGCCCGTTCCCAACCGAAGGCTTCGCCGAAGCAGGCGCCGGCGGTGGCCAAGCGGTCGTGCACGGCGGACTTGCGTACACCGCGCGCCGTCGCGTATTGGCGGTACGGCCAGTGCGTTGCATACAAGAGCCCCAAGCTCTCGCTGACGCGCTCGCGCAGATATTTGCGATTGAGCTGGAACGGCATGTTGCGGCGGACGTCGACCTCCCACAAATCCATGGGCGGATGTCCGTCGCGGATCCATTCGGAGATGACCTTGCCCACCCCGCCCGCGGATTGCAGGCCGATGGAGTTGAGTCCGGCGGCGACGAAGCAGTTCTTCAGTTCGGCCGATTCCCCGAGGTGGTAGCGCACGTCGGGAGTGAAGCTTTCCGGACCACAGAAGAACTTTTGAATGCCGGCCGACTCGAGCGCCGGAACTCTGCGCATCGCGCCGAGCAGCATGGGTTCGAAATGATTGAAGTCGCCGGCGATTTCGCCGAAACAGAAGTCCGCGGGAATGCCGTCCACGCCCCAGGGTCTCGCGTGCGGCTCGAAAGCACCCACCAAGAGCCTCCCGGCATCGAACTTGAAGTAGCTGCAATGATCATAATCGCGCAGCACCGGCATCTCGGGGTGAAGACCCGGTACATCCTGGAACAGCACGTAGTAATGCTCGCAGGCGTGCAGCGGCACGGTGACGCCGATGCCGGCGGCGAGATGGCGGGTCCACATGCCGCCGCATAGCACCACCACCTCGGCATCGATGCGGCCCGCCGGCGTTTGCACCCCGCGAACGCGCCCGCCGTCATGAAAGATCTCGGTGACTTCGGTGTCTTGGAAAATCTGTACGCCGCTCGAGCGCGCGCCCTTGGCGAGCGCCTGGGTGATGTCCACCGCATTGGCATAACCATCGCTCGGGATATGGATCCCGCCGATCACATCGTCGACCTGGGCGAGCGGGTAGAGCTCGCGAATGTCGGCAGGACTCACGACGTTGACGGGCAGTCCGAATACCTTGGCCATGGAGGCATTACGACGCAATTCCTCCATGCGGCCCGGGGTGGTCGCGAGCGAGATCGAGCCGCATTGCCGGTAGCCGGTCGCCTGGCCGGTCTCCGCCTCGAGTCCGCGATAGAGCCCTGCGGTATAACGTGCGAGCTGCGTCATGTTGATGGATTGGCGCAGCTGCCCCACGAGTCCGGCGGCATGCCAGGTGGTGCCGCTGGTGAGCTGCTTGCGCTCGAGAAGGACCGTGTCGGTGATCCCGATCTTGCCCAGGTGATAGGCCACTGAGCAGCCGATGACGCCGCCGCCGACGATGACCACCCGTGCCCGAGAAGGAAGAGAGGCGGCCATCGCTAGACTCGCATGCGGGCGTTGTCCGGATCGAAGGCTGGTGCGGCGAGCACTGTCGCCGACCGCCGTTCGCCCTGGATCAGGATCTCCATGACGCTGCCGGGCACGGCGAAGCTCGGGGGCACGCAGGCGAAGGCCAAGCTCTTGCGCACGCGATGGCCATAGGCACCCGAGGTCACCACGCCGATGCAGCGTTCACCGTCGAAGACCGGCTCGCCGCCGCGTGCATCGGTGTCGGTGGCGGCGACGTCGAGGTAGATGATCTTGAAGGGTCGGGTGGGCTGCGACTGCGTCGCTGTTTTGCCGACGAAATCCGGTTTGGTGAAATCGATGAAGCGCGACATGTCGGCTTCCAGCATCGTCAATTCGTTGGTCAGTTCGGTTGACCAGGCCTTGTAGGCCTTCTCCATGCGCATGCTGCCCACCGCATACAGACCATAGTTAGCCACCCCCAAGGATTGGCCCGCCGCCCACACGGCTTCGTAGACCGCCTGCATCGACCGGAGCGGCGCATGCAGCTCCCATCCCAGTTCGCCGACATAACTGACCCGCAGCGCGCGGACCGGATGGCCGGCCACGATGATGTCGCGCGCAGTCAGCCACCGAAACGCCGAATTGCTCAAATCAGCGTCGGTGAGCTCTCCGAGCAACTCGCGCGAGCGCGGACCGGAGATCACGATGACGCCGCGCTGTTCCGTGACGTTCTCGATGGTCACGGCCTCATCCGGCCGGACTTCTTGGGTGAGTACGTCCCAATCGCGCAGCTCGGCGGCGGCGGCCGACAAGGCATAGAAGCGATCCTCACCCAGGCGGCTCAACGTCATTTCACCCAGGATTCGGCCGCCCGGCGACAAGAGATGCACCAACGAGATTCCACCCACTTTGCGCGGCACTCGATTGGCGACGATACGGTTCAGAAACGCTTCTGCGCCGGGTCCGGTGATGTCGTACTTGGCGAAACCCGTGAGGTCGAGTACCCCCACGCGCTCATGCACGGCGGCCACTTCATCGGCAACCACGTCGAACACATTGTTGCGCCGATAGCTGTAATCCTCGGTCCGCCCATCGAGCGAGAACCACTTCGGACGCTCCCATCCGAAGGTTTCGGTGAAGACGGCGCCGCGAGCTTGCAAGATCGGGTGCAAGGGGCTCGTCTTCCGCGGGCGCCCGTCCGGCTCCTCTTCCCCCGGTTTGCGTGTCGTGAAGGTGGTGCGGTAATCCAGGAACACTTTGGCCCGCGCGTAGGCTTCATCGGCGAACGGTCCGAAGCGACGCGGATCGAATTCCGCCATGTTGATGTCGGCACTGCCGTGCAGCATCCATTGCGCCAGGTACTTGCCGCAACCGCCGCCTTGGGCAATGCCGAACGAGGTGCCGCAGCACATCCAAAAATTCTTGAGGCCCGCCGCCGGACCGAGCAAAGGTGCGCCATCGGGCGTATGAGGGATTGCGCCGTTGATGACGCGACGAATACCGGCATCGCCGAAGATGGGCATGCGCTCGATGGCCCGCGTCAGCCAGGGCGAGATGCGCTCGAGATCGTCGGGAAATAACTCATTGGCCGATTCCCAGGCCGGCATGCCCGATGGCACCCAGGCTTCGCGAAGATCCGTGTGCTCGTACACGCCGATGAGGCCTGACTTTTGTTCCTGCCGGAAGTAGCCGGAAGTGTAGGAGTCGCGCATCACCGGGATCTCGGCAC
>Ga0209208_10000987_pt1 | contig 39262 bp, 30 predicted proteins | sample S1TSphfallax_3_FD_187694 | JGI IMG/M metagenome (GOLD analysis project Ga0209208, IMG submission 187694) | Host-associated microbial communities from peat moss isolated from Minnesota, USA - S1T2_Fd - Sphagnum fallax MG (SPAdes) (version 2) | ecosystem: Host-associated > Plants > Peat moss >... | reverse complement strand
ATCTTTTTGGGTGGTATGATGCCAAATATGCTTGGTGGTAAAGTGAGGACAGGCTGATTTGTCCATCCAGGATATAAGCCTAATAATGTAAGCCTAACATGCCCGCGAATGTTTACCGAATGTTCACTCGTTGATTTATAAAATTCTTTAAAATTCTTGCTTCTTCGGGCTTCCATAACATTCCCGCACCAAGAATGTCATAACTATGGTCATTTTCTTCAACAAAAAGTTAGTAAACCATAGTTTTAGAACCTCAGTGGCATAATTAGGGGTGAGAAATCTCTAAAAGGTTGGGGATAGAAACAGACACTAAAATTCATGGTGTGCAACAAAAAATTGGTTTTATTTTAGTATTTGGTGAGTAGCAAGGATGTTTGGGAATTTATGAAGCAGGTGGGAGGGAATCGATGAAATGTCCAATAGAAATAGAACAATCTTCAAGCCTTATAAACATACGATTAATTCAAAACACCTTAATGATTAAATAAACAGGGGGGATGGGGTGGTAATGACACCTTAAGTTTCATGATGAATAGAACATTTATTTAGATTATGGTTAAGTTCAACAAGGAGCTACAATTACATGTGAAGTCTTAGTGTATGTCACAATGATAGTTCATAACTGCAAGAAATCTAGGATGTGTCGAATGGTGCAAACTAAATAATTTGTTTTGCTATTAGGAGGTAGTTGGTGAATTGGACCGCGCAACCAATGATAGTGTCCAATGCCAAGAATTGAAAACCATGCGGAGATGGAGGTGTCTTCAGTCTCGTAACAACCTTCACAAATGGTTTTAAGTTCATCACCGGAAATGGGGTCGACTTGCAACAAAATCACTAGGGTGTGAAAGTTCAACAAAATGCAGTAGTACCAAACTTGAGGGGGATCGACTTTAAGACAAGTGTGTACTTCTTACGATTCAAGTTCTTCATCACAAGGATGTTGCATCAACGTCAAATCTAAAGACAACTCCGAGGCCAACTCTTCATTTGTTTGCGCAGCTTGAGGCCTATAAGACATGGCCATATGCGACACCATAATTTCAAAGGAAAAAGAAGAGATCTTCAACCAAATCAAATTGACAATGAATGTATGAGGGACTTGTGACATCAAAATGTGCGATCGTAATTTATAGGCCAAGGGAAAGGGAAAAAAGACGTAAGTAACGACCTAGAACCATGGTAAAGTAAAACCTTAATATCAAAGGAAAAAGACAAAGGTTTAAGTAAGGTTGCTTAGGGGAAAAGTGGGAAGAGGTGAAAAAAAACCTTTTCCTTTTCCTTTCATTAGCCTCCGAGCAAAAAAACCTCTTTCCTTCTCCTTCCATTGGCCTTCGAGCATAAGAACCTTCTCCTTGTCCTTCCATTGGCCACCGAGTGGGGATCCTCCTTCCTTCTCTTTAAAAGGGCAAAGTCGGATCATTTTGTTTTTTTTTTTCTAGACATTATTTTCAACTAAAATCTTGAAAGGTCTTGCTTCCACAACCTTCTTGGGTAGGAGGAGAATGAGTAGTCCTTGGTAGATGGTAGAAAGAAGGAAAGTAGATCGAAGGGTTATAGTAGTTTGGGAAGAATGGAAATAGGTAGGGATAGTGTTAGGAACTTGAAATCTTAGAAAAAAATTACAAACCTTCTCGGGTTTTGTAGCATAACTTTCTATTGGCTTAGCTACAAAACTTAGGATCTGGTAAAAAGGTGCACCTCGTAGTTAGTTTTATAAGGAGCTAAAGCAAGCTAAATTTGGATAACATATGTGTTAGAAATAATGTTTTAAATGACTGGTGGTCTGTAGTCAAATTAAACCTCCTACCCTTGCAAAACCCTCTTGGGTTTGGTCGTATAACTTGCTACTAGTTTAGCTACAGAGCTTAGGATTTAGAGCTAAAGCAAGCTAAATTTGGATAACATATGTGTTAGAAATAATGTTTTAAATGACCGATGGTTTGCAATCAAATTAAACCTCTTACCCTTGCAAAACCCTTTCGGGTTTGGTCATATAACTTACTACTGGTTTAGCTACAGAGCTTAGAATTTAGTAGAAAGGTGCGCCTCATAGTTAGCTTTCTAAAGAACTAAGGCAAGCCAAATTTGGATAACATATGTATTAGAAATAATGTTTTAAATGACCGGTGGTCTATAACCAAGTTAAATTTCTTACTGCGCAAAATCGTCTCAAGTTTGGTGGCGTATCATACTACGTACTTAGTTGCAGAGCTTAGAATTTGGTAGAAAGGTGCGTCTCGTAGTTGGCTTTCTAAAGAGCTAAGGCAAACTAGATTTGGATAACATATGTGTTAGAACTGATGTTTTAAGTGATTAGTCGTCTGTAGCCAAGTCGAACACGGTGTTAAACCTTCAAATTTTGGTTTAAATGAATGACAATTTAACATAAAATTTTAGGATTTGGCATGTTAAGCTTGGAAAATATATCTATTAATTTTAAATCGTGATTGATGCATAAGAAGCAAGCTACTTGGTTTCAACAACAAACACGATTTAATAACTAGAAATACACTTGCATTTTTTCTTTCACTAGTAGCATTTTTTCGAGTATAGTCACCTCATAGAATCGGGAGTACAGGGATAAGGAAGCCTCACACCTTTAGTCAAAATGATAAGTTAATACTTTGAACCTCTTAAAAAACCATGATTTGTAGTAGTGGCTTATTTGGTTTGATTACTACATTACAATGCCCTTAACATTACCCCCCCATACTTGTGATATTTTCCTCAAAATCTTGTTAAAGATATTTATATTTAAAGAACCCAGAATCTGCAAAATAATCTACGTCTTATTCATGTTTATTCTATAGTTATATGTTTTGCAATTGTACCTTATGGTTTTATAGACTATTGTTCTTCCATCACATGAATATCTTCAGCCTAAAGAATTTGTTGTAGTTACTCCTTTTGTTGTGCTTTTGTAATGGTCCATGTATGGCCATTATCCCCTTCCTTTTGTGACATTGTTATTGTTGCAGTTGTTGTAACAAATTGGGTAGATAGATAAACATTAATAACTATATCATAGTTTGGTCATTATGTGTGAGCAAATAATTACTATGTTTATTGTTATATTGAGACTTTTGTTGATACTTACTTTTCAACTTGTGTTATAGTCTATTCATCCACAACCTCTTTTGCAGTATCTCTTCCCCACAAGTTTACAAGTGGGCTTGATTAAACATCATGTGCCTTTCCACTTGGACCTATTTCATATTGATTAAAATTTGAAATATTGAAATTGTTTTCAAGAGTTGTAGAAAGTGAATCATATTTAAACTCTAGATATGTTTCCTTGTATGCTTTAAGCCTTATTCTGGAGTTGGTTTCATTTGCCTTATGCTCATTAAACAAGGTTTGTAAATATGTTTGAAACATATCATGAACTAAGTTCCACTAAGTGTCAACATTAGATGCCTACAACTGCAAGGATTTCTGCTTAGTCTTTAAATTATGTTCTACATTAGCAAATTATCATATTCCTTCAATTTGTCCTTGGACAAATATGACTCCATGGTTGTGATTAAATTCACAACTTTGGTTAACCTTGTTGCATCTTGTTGCAGCTTTTGGATCGTTTTGTTACACGTTGCCTAGGTTTTGTCCTTCTCTTACATAACTTCATCCAACTAATGCACAATACTCTGAATCTCCTCCTTGAGCTTCAACTTTTCTGTCTCTTGTACCTACATTTGTCGTTGGAGACTTTCCTTGTCTTGTTGCAAAATTGTAGATCTAATCTCCATGTCATTTGCCTCCTTCTTCATGGCCCAATATTTGACGTCCTCTCTTTCTTAATTTTCTTTTAACAAATCTTTTTCCCCCTTAATAATTTCATACGACTATAACTACCACTCTAGGGTTACCTTCCTCTATTTTTACCATAATAGGGTTCCATTTGTAGCTAGTTTAGTTTTTTCTCCTTGGCCTGAAATGTCTTGTTGATTTGGACTTCAGTTGCATGGATGTGATTTTGTAACCTTTAAATTTCCTATTGTACAACTACAGCCTTACTCTCCAACTCTTGCTTTTCTATTTCATTCCTTTGACACAATAATCTTAGTCTTGACAATTCAATTTTGGTTTGCTCCATCTTCCTACTATAATTTACCACATGCTAAAATAGTCTTACAATCTATAGATCCTTTTCTACCTCTTGTTGTAATGATCCTCCTATGTGTAAAGTTTGAAAAATTGGAATTATGCCCCTAAATGTTTTTGTAGATGGCCATGCCCTCCTTTATGTGCCAAATCCATCTCCTAATTCATACACCCTTGTTGAAAATGATGGTCTACTTTCTTGATTTGCAATTGGTTCTATGGTTTATAACTGAACCTGATATTGATTATGTTAGGGAGATGGCAAACATGATGGAAACCACCTAGCTAGATTTCTTTTTGAAGATAAAAATCTCTCCCTTTTGTGCTCCTATGGTATGTCTAAATTTGCAACCCTAAACCCTATTGCACAACATGGCCCTCTAATTATGGTTATTATTTGGCCACATGTTTTGGGTTTGGAATTTCTACAACTAGTGTAGGTCATTGTGCCTCCTCATGAGATTGTTGTGGTCATGGTATGGTGTAGGATGCTAAGACTTCTTGGTTGGGAAGAGTTCTTCACATCTGTTTCCTTCTTTTGATCTTTGAAAGTCTTTCCTATTTTTCTTCTTCCTTTGAATCTTCAGCAATCATCTGCTCCCTAACTTGCATACGTTGTGGTGATCTATTGGACAAAGCAAAAGGTCGTTTAACTTGTTGTAGTCGCTCCCTCAATTTTGAGATATTGACCCCTAATTTAGAAGCATCTTGCACTAAAGTAATTTATGAAACATATGTTGAGCAAATGTCCAAATAGGTAACAATATTCCAACTATTATCAAACCCTAGTGGAAGCTTGAAATAATTTTTCAACCATGGAATGTAATGAAATTATAAAGATGCAAACATGTAGTTGGTCTAGTGAGCATTAATAGTGTTTGAAGTCACACCTCAAATATTGGACTTTGATAAGTTAGCAATTAATATGGGTGGGACAACAAGATATCTTGTTCAATTTCCAAAACGTCCTATGGCAGTAAATAAACATGCAATATAAGTTATTTGAAGTGAACTTTGAGCCAATTTTTTCCAAATGTGGTAGATCTCAAGTCTTATAAATCATGTTGTTTATATTCTTGTGAATCAAATACATTTAAGGGGAAGTGTTTTCCACCTAACGTTTGAATGTAAGAGGATTGTCATTTTTATTGAAATACCAATAATTAAAAAATTTAAGAGCTTACTACAACATCCTATGAATTTCCTAGCATGTTTACTTGTCACATGTAAATTGTGAAAGGAACGTGATAATGCTTTAAAGTGATGATTTAAAAATTTTGGTATAAGAGTTGAATGGGCTGGTTAAATTACCTGCATATGTTGAATCTTTTTGCAGAGATGCCATTGCTTCTAAAGAACCTCTTGCAATTAAAAATTCTTTAGGCTACAAAAGTTTACACATGACCACAGAATCCATCAATTGTTTTACTTGAAACATGGCAATTAAGCAAGTTGGTTTACTTTCATCTCCACCAAATTAGCCTCTAGCTAACAAGTTCCTTCTAAAGCATTTTTAAGACCCATTCCTTGATTCCCATAACCAACCTTCATTCTTGGGATGGCAGCAAGAATGAGAGGTCCACATGTTGCAATCTTTTGGAGTTTTTTATGAAGAACTAAGCTAAATGAAAGAGTGGAGTCATAACATTATGAGTTGTCACTCACAAAATGTTGAACCATCACCTTCATCATGAACAAGAATGACAAGCTACCATGACACTAAACTCAATTCTTCATCATCTCCGAATGTTGGGTGTAGATGAATATATATGTGTCCTAAACCTTTGTTGCATTTCCAAAAGCAATGTGGAAGACAATTATGATGTTTTAACATTACTTAATATGCAAAAACATTTATTCAAATATATTTAGGCGACCATATTAAATGACATGATGTTTTGACCTTGAGAAGTGTATGGTGGAATTAGCCATATGTAGATAGGGCATTCCAAAGAGACAAGAAAAACTCCTCATTCTTAATTCAATTCCTCATGATTGTTTCCTTTCATTATTTTAAAACATTCACCCACAAGTAAAGCAATTGATTCACTCACAAGCATATGCAAAGCCATTTTACAAGCTACAAACGCACTTATTTAAAAGTTGGATCCTTACAAAGATGGTAAACTAGACATAGATCAATACCCAAAATAAATTTGGAAAGACCCTTTATTGTAATGAACTATGTACCAACACCATCAAGAGCAACAATTGAGGCATTTCAAGTGAATTCTTCCAAGGTTGACATTGTTATGATAATAGGTCTTTGTTAGGGTTTTATTTTAAAATAAGGTGTTTTTAAACACACTAATCAACAAAGCTTCAAGGTTTCCAATGGCAAGTGCAAGAAGTAAAACATGTACAATAGTTATGTCTCACTTCTCATTTTCTCCCTTGCACACTAAGCTACAAATTGCCAACAACATTCTTTCCAATGAGTTTCAAAACTCTTTGATTACACATTGAACACTTGAAGTTATGTTATAATATCTTCTAGAAGCTTTAGTTTCAAAATTATGAAGACTACAAACCAAAACTATGAAGATTGCATGCATTATAATTGTTTAAAAAAAATATTATCTACAATGGGAAGAATGTGCTTGTACTTCATCAATTGCCATCTAATAGCTCGACCTAGCTTCAAAGCTCTCCAACATTGAACTTCAATTAATGCCTCCACAAAATTAAAACCAATGTTAAAAATGGTGTGAAAATTTGAATGAAGGGAGCACAAAAAAAATGAACACCTTAACTTACAAGTGGAAAACAATAGGCTTTTCATGAACAATGGGCTTCGTGTGAAAAGGAGGACGACATGTTTCACATTTCATCCCACCCTTTTGAAATGACCCAACCATCATTTATGATGTGTAAGTGGGGGAAAAAAAAAGGAATAATGTAAATCAATTGGTCTCCGTACCTAAAGTAATGTTTTTGGCTCCTTAAAACACATTATTGACACCCACATATTTGTATGGTTTCAACTTGTTAACAATCAATATTACTAGACTTGGTTCAAAATTGTTAATAGAAACAAAAAGAACAATATTATTAGGTAAGCAATAATGTACCTTGAATGGACCAAACCATCTTTTCTTGAATTTGTCCATGTGTAGTTTTTCTCCCTTAGGAAACCATAAAACATAATCTCCAAATTGAAACTTCTTCTTTGTGTTTTTTTGTTGACTTCGCATAAATCTGGTCCATTAATTTGTTCCCACATTATTCTGAGCCTCCAATTTGTTCTCATGTAATTTCTCTAACTCTATAATCTAGACGTTAGTACTCTAGTTGGTTTTGCATCTTTGTGGTCCCCACTAATAATTAGTAAAACATATTTTGTTGGCATTAGAGGATGTAAACCATAGACTAATTGGTAAGGTGTGTAACCTATTGTCACCTTCTAAGCAATCTTATATGAAAACAAAACTTTGGACAAATGTTCATCCTAGTTTTTTTTCTTCTCATTGATTGACTTGGCCAAAAGCTTACCAACACTACACCAAAATGCATTTTAGTTCACTCTAGGTTTCATTAAATTTTGAGTGAATTTGTACATTTTTACCTGGTGAAATTGGTTAACCCCCTAGTGAACGGGACTAATTGCTACAAATAATCAATTGTACTTAGTGAAACAAGGTTACTTTCAAATGAAATACAAATTTACCAAGTCATTCATTTGCTAGTTAATTAACTAGCTAGCATGGAAATCAATTATAATTAAATTATTTAATATATAATATTATTGATAATTTCATGATTTTCAACCTATGATTTATTGACACGTGTCACTACCTAAGCTAGGTTTAAAACCTAACCTATGTAGGTTGGCCATGTAATCAATCTAAACATCTATTTTTAAAATCTAAATAAAAGATTATTCAATCAACCTACCATTATTAACCACACACAACATCACTTATGAAGTTTGATCCCTTGACCTTGAGAATGGAGGCAAACACCCCTACCATAAAGGCACCCCACTTGTTGTAATAATATGTTACATTACATTTTATTTATCAAATACTTCATTTAAAACATTACAAAAACATAAACTTTGAAAATTCATATTTTATTGAGATTTTGTTCAACTGAAATGATTCGAGTTTACTTTTTTTAAAGATTCAATAATGTACATAATTACATTTATTTCCTTTTGAAAGTGTAAAATCATTTGAACAAAAAAAAAGTTGAATATCATTATTCAATAACAAGTTAATGACCATTCTTTTGAAAAACAAATGTTTAATAAATGGATAAGATTTTTGCTAATATAATAATACTACCTATGTTAAACTACTTTCAATTATTATATGACTATTTTTCATTAATTTAAATTATTTCACCCTACATTATTTATAATTAATTATGGTTATTTTAAAAAAGATTGGCTATTTTTAGTTATTTCACCTTATGCTACTTTTGGTTATTCTAACTTATTTTTGGCTATTTTGCTCATTTCACCTTAAGCTTTTTTTGGCTATTGTAAAAGCATTTGGCTATTATATGTTTTTTCGGCTATTGTAAATTATTTCACTTTAGGTTACCTACAACTATTATAAGTTATTTTTGGTTATTCTAAATTATTTCATCTTAGGCTATCTTCGATTATGTGAGGCTATTATTGATTATTTTTTACTATTGAAGGTTATTTCACCTTATGTTATTTTTGGCAATCCTAAACAATTCTAATATATAGATATTGGTACCTATCTATTAATGGCTATTAATGGTTATTTTATTAGTGGCTATTAGTGGTTATTCTATTAATGGTTATTAGTGGTTATTATATTAATGACTATTAGTAATTATTCTATTGATTGCTATTGGTTGTTATTATATTGGTGGTGGCTATTAGCTGTTATTTTATTGGTGGCTATTGGTTGTTATTCTATTGATGGTTATCGGTTGTTATTGTATTAATGGCTATTGATTATTAATTTATTAATGGCTATTGGTTATTAATTTATTAACAACTATTGATGGATATTTTATTAATGGATATTAGTGGTTATTAATATTTTTTACATTAGTGGTTATTGGTGGCTATTATATTAATGGTTATTGGTTGTTATTCCATTATAAACCATTGGTGGTTATTTTATTGGTGGTTATTGATGGTTATTGATGGCTATTCTATTAGTGGTTATTAATGGTTATTGTATTATAAGTTATTGTTGGTTATTATATGTTATATTATACTATTGGTGATTATTCTATTATAAATTATTATTGGATATTTTATGTTATAGTATCATAGGTTATTAGTATTTATTATATTGTAAAGTATTTTAAAATATTTTTCATAGGTTATTATTTTTTATTCTAAGTTATTTTACCTCAGGTCATTACATTATATTTTAGATTATTTTAAATTATTATACTTAAGATAAAATAATTTATAATAACATAAAGTAGAATGACCTTGAATTATTTAAAATATAACTTGAAATAACATATATTATTTTTTTAAAAAATAACCTAAGGTGTAGCCTACGATTAGTTGAATAATTTAATTTATAATAACTTATAAGAATTTATAATAACATGAGGTATAAGTTAAAATAATATAAGTAACTTAAAATAATATAGGGCATATCATAAAATAACATATATAGAATATTTTTAAAAACATCAAAATAAAATTGTTTACTATAATAAATTATAATAGTGAATTATGTTAACCGATAATGAAACATGATGTTTACATAATGATATTATAACGAAATAACTTTCATTGAGGTGAAATCAGTAAAATGCAATGAATTTATTTCACCTTTAAGTTCCCATAGTGATTTAGGCTAGTGAACTGCACCCCATTTTTGTAATAGTGTAATGATTTTGTTAGTAGATTTTGCTTGTCCATTTTTTTGTGGATAATAGGTAGTTGAACTAACATGCTTTGATAGAAATTGTTACGTCAAATATTTGATTATATCATTGATAAAATGTATTCCTTGATTTGTAACTATGGTCAATGGGCATCCAAATTTGGTGAGGATGTATTCATACATGAATATTAATTGTAACTACTACAATATTTGTTATGAGTGTTTTTGCCTTTACCCACTTAAGTTGCATAATTTGTAGCTACCAGGATATATTTCTTTCCTATTAATCTTCATGTTGGTTTAATTGGACCTATAAAATCTAGACCCCACTTCATAAAAGGTTCCTATGGAAATGTTGTTACCCACTTGACCAAACTTTTTGTTTTAAGTCCTCCAATTTTCTAACAACTATCACAACTTTTGTAAAATTCATGTATGAAATAATGACTCTCCCAAAAAATTGTAAGATATCCTTGAATAGAGTCGGCCACTAATATCTTGCGTCCAAAATTTTATTTGCATTTATATTTGCAAGAAAATGTCTTCCTTCCACTTTTTCATGTAGTTCCTTAAGAATAATTTGTGCTTATGAAGTGGTCAAACATTTGTGCATTCTAATATCTTTTCCCATTCTGTACATTATTCCCTCTTTTATAATAAAGGGTTCTACATTTTTAGCCAACTTTTGTTTTTGAGCTAAATTCAAAGTTTCTGGCAAACCTATCTTTAAATAACTCTTCACTTCTTGCATCCATATAGGTTCTATAGAGAATAATGATGTATATACAATTTGATTTAGGACTCCCAATGGTTCTGAACTATTAAGTAGTCTGGATAAAACATCAACCACCACATGTGTTCTACTAGGCTTGTTGACTATTGTGAATTCATACTCCAAAAATAATAACATCCATTTGGTTATCATTCTAGACACTTGTGGTTTGTTGAGCAAGTATATCAAAGCCATGTGGTTTACATTAAAAAAAAATTTGTTTTCCAACAAAAGAATTCTAAACTTATGCAGAATACAAACCATTGCTAATGCTTTTCTTTTTATAGTAGTATAATTATGCTTTATTTTATTTAGCAATCTAGAAGCATATACTATAGGCTGGTCATATTTACCAATTGGATTATGTGCCAACATTGCACCTATTGCCAATAGTGATGCATATGTGTGCACAAGAAACTCCAATTACCAATTTGGAGATATTAGAATTGGTGCTTTCATGTATTTATGTTTGATTTAATTCCAAGCTTCTTGACATTTTGTGGTCTAGATAAAAGGTTTTATCTTCCTCATCAACTTTGTAATTGGGCCCATGATAAAAGCAAAGTTCTTGATGAAACATTTATAAAATTGAGCCATACCATTAAAAACTTGAATATGCTATGGGTTTATACGCACTAGCATATTCACTATTGCCTAAACCTTCTAAGGGTCTTGGATTTTGCTTTCCTAGGAAGCTATGAACTTTAAAATAAATCTTTAAAGACAAATTTTTCTGGGTGAAAAATGATTTTATATTCTTTGCAGTTCTAAAAGCAAAATTTGAACTTTATCAAATGACACTCCATATCACTATAGACTGTGAAGTCATTTAGAAATATCTTCATAAACTAGTCCATTTATTTTTTGAAGGCTCTGCTAACTATTCTCTGGAAAGTTGGTGGCCCACTTTTAACACCAAATGGCATCACTATCCAAACAAAAGTTCCCTAATACGTTATAAAAGTTATTTTGTATCTATACTTAGGGGCTATAGAAATAAAATGGTATCTTGATTATCAATCTAAAAATGAATAGGTTTCATACCTTATTATAATATTCAATACCTCATCAGAAAATGGCAAAGGATAAGGATCTTTTGGTTGCCTTATTCAACTTTTTGAAATCTACATAGATTCTCAGTTGTCCATTCTTTTTAGGTCCTACCACTATAGGTGATAACCATGTAGTTTCTTCTATTGGTTGAATGAATCCTAGTGCTAATAGTTTGTCAATTTCTTGTTTGACAATTGTAACATAATTAAGGTTCAATATGTACCTTGCTTCATGTTATGTGTTAAGCCAACTCTAAAAGTATGCCTTTTAGATCCTTGTAAGTCTAAGCAAACACATCTTTGAACTCCTTGAGTAACATTTGAAGCTTTTTAGTTTTCTCCTTTGTCAATTGTGCATTAACTTTTATGTATTATGGATTTGCCTCTTTGCCAAGATTCAACTTAATAAGTTATTATTCACTCAAAGTCCAACGTGCTATGTAAAAATTTTGTGCCTATATTTTTGTCAGTGTTTCATCCACTTCCATATTAGCTTGGCTATGATGATAATAGGTTTATGGATTAACCTTATTTTCGAGTGATATCTCTAGTGGCATGAAATACTTTTGTGTTTATTGTTGAAGGCACCACTTTTATTACTTTTTGAATGGATATTCCTTGATCTAGGTCAGATTTTCCACTGATACATTAATACTCAATGATGAAATTGTTTAATCTCATATAATGATTGAGAACAAATTTGATTTTGTCTCAAAGATTAAATCTTCTTCTTCATTTGTTAGCCTTTTTAGTAAATCGTAACAAACAAGTATTTGGGGCTTTCTAGTTTTGCTCCCAATTTCTTGTTAATTGGTATTATTTTGACTATTCCATTACCTTGAACAATAATGACATTGTTACCCCAATCATGTGTAGCCTTTGCATCTTTGAGCCAAGGTTTTCCCAATAACATATAATAACTAAAATCGACCACAATATTTTTGAAAATAGTAAATGTGGCTATATATAGTATACCGTGTATATGAATCCTCAATTTTTTTAATGATTTTTAAAGGTCTAGTTATATTTTGATATGCCATTTTGAGGTGGTATGGAACTCGTCTTGGTTTGGGTAAACCTAAATTTGTTATGAGGTTTTCTGTTATGATATTTACACTTGCCCCTTCATCTATCAAAACATTTTCCAATAATGTTCTTTCCAACTTGTACTTGGATAACTTCCACTTGGTTATCTACCTTTATAACTACAATGTTTACTTTATAATGTGTTTCAACCATTGTGGCCACACTAGGTTTTGATATCATTTTATTAGTTATATTGGGTTTTTTTAGCTTCAATTTCTGCCACATATATTTCTTAAGATCTAGTGTTATTTGCAATATTTGACCTAACCTTAGGGTACATGTAGTTTCCATCATTTGTTTATTGATATCTTGGAATATCTGTTCCATAGACATAATTTTGTTGTTAGGAATAATAAATAGATTTTGTGGTCCAGTTGGTTATCTGGACTTTTCAGCCTTTGGTAATTTTGCCCAACTTGTATTCCACTATGTTTTTTCCTTTTGATTAAGATTTTTTGGTAGGTAATTTGCTTGCATCTCTTGTATAGTCTTGATAAAATATTACTGTAGTTTTTGCTCCTCTTCCCAATCAATAACAAACTTCTTTTTGATTGGCTATTTGTCCTTGAACACCTATTATTCAGTAACCTTATTATTGGTGATAACCATATTGACATCCACCATATGGACTAAAGAATTGACAACCTTAGGCTCCACCACAGATGGTTTTTCTACAGTCTTCACTCCTTTGTTTTTAAACATATGATGCATATCACTGTACTTAGGACAATCTATGATCTTGTGTTTCGTGTCACCACAAATATGACAAGAATACCTCATAGGTCTTTGTATATTAATTTGTTGAATTAATAGTAACTTTAGAAACTATAGGAACAAGGTTTTCTTTCTTTTGACTTTATAGGTTTCAACATTATGATTTGTCCTATGACAATTTATACAATACATTCATGTTTTTTTGTTGTAATTGTTTAAGGTTTTTAAGTTGATATTATTTTACTACTTTGTGGTACTAAAAATTTGTTTATAAATTCTAGTTCTTAAATTCCTTTTTCACAAACCAAAGTTGTTTCCTTGTGTTGTTGCAAAGTTTCTCTCTTCATGTTTATTGTTGCTACATGCAAATATGGTTGTAATCTAGATTTGAAAACAATAATTAGGAAACTATTTGTTGTCATGTGTTGAAGACTATTGGCTAATTTTAATAATATTTCATAATAGACTTCCACTCTTTCATTCTTCTCTTGCTTCATGTATTTCAATTGCAAATAAACTTATTCATCATTTTGAAGATTTTTGTACCTTTTACAAAAGGTTGATTACAATTCTATAAAAATACAATCTAGGTAATCTCCCATGTAGTTGTTACACCAGTCAAACACAATATCTCTAAGGGTAAAACTAAACAAATTAACAATCTTTGCATCATTTCTTTCACCATTTGCTCTAATGGCAACTTTCAAGATTCTGACATGAACATTTGGGTTAGAATCCTTCACATACTCAAGATAGTTAAGTGGCCGATGATAAGGTGTGCTTGGTGGTAATGGCAGTTTGCTTGGATTCATCATTGGCAATCTAAAATATCCTGAAGGTCTTGGAGGTCCTAATGGGTTTAAAATTCCTCATGTTGGATCTATTAGTGTTCAACAAAAATCTTATCCATCTTTCTGGGCATTTATGTATGCACAATGACAAGTTGTGTTTCCCTTAGAGTTTGGGGTTTGGACCTCATTCTAACAACAATATGGGCTGGTGTTGTTACAAATGGAGCTTCAGTAATTGTAACCATAGATTGAGGCATTGCCACAAAATATAATGATACAAATCTTACTAGTTCGATTCTTAAATTGGAAGTTCTTGGATAAATAACCCCAACATTGTTGTGATGTAACAAACTTGGTGCAAGAGCTATAAAAATAAGTACTACATTTACTATAACCTAAACTCTCATTTCCAATAATTTTATCTTTCCAAATTTGTTCTTTGAGTATATCTAAAATTTTGACATTTTCATGGTATAGTTCCTTTGGCTCACTATATCCATGGTTTTATGCTCTTGCAAGTATTGGATTCAAATTTTGGAAATGTTTAGCAAATCCTTACCCCACATTATTTTCAATAAATGGACACTCAGTAATCTAATGTCCAATTTGATGATAATACGTGCATTATTGAGGGTTAGGTCTTGGAAGTCTATTCACATTATGAATTCCTCTACTCCAGTCCCTTAAGTCTCCTCTAACAATGTTTCCATTCTGTTGATTAAGTCTAGGTTCACTATACCTTATTTTGACAACCACAAGTACACCTTATGCTATTGTTGGTTCTGCTCTTGGTGAAATTATAGTTTCTTGTCTAGTTACAAGTATTGGTTCAACTCCTTTGGACATTCTAATGCCTTGAATTGTGACATTTTGTTAAACCATGAATCGAAGGTTCAAAATTCTAAGTTCTTTGTTCAAAATTTGCATTCTCATGATCCTCTCGATAATAAATAAGTGAAGCAAATCTATGCCTTGGTATTACTTCCTCCCTTTCTAACCTATTGAATTTTTGTTCTTTTTCATACATTAGAGCATCATAATTTTGTTACGACAACAAACTTGGTGATTCTAATACAATTATCTATCAAAGCTCATATTTTCGATTCGTTTATTTAAACTCATTTTGTGAGTCTGCATTTTCAATCTAACATTCTTATTTCTTAAAATTTTGTTGCAGACTATTGGTGTGCCTTTGTGTTTCACCAGTTTGTACTTCACAAGGAATAATTAGTTTTGCTTAAGGCTTTTTGTGGCTTACAAGTTTCTCTTCTATCCATGAATGTTTATGTTTAATTTGAAAAACTTTTCTATGCGTTATAAATTGTTGATCCTTCTTATTTGCACTAATTATTGTTGATGGCAATGCCATTATCTTGTTGTTCATGTAATAAAACCTGATTTAATTGTCTCCTAAAACTTTTAGTTACAATTCTATTTTCCATTTCTCCACATTCTAATTCAAATCTGAACAAACTTTTACATTATAATAAAATTTTAACAATTAGCTACTTTGCTTAGATCTGCTTCCTAAAAAGAAAATTTATGATCAAGATTTGAAAGAAAATGCCAAAAAAAAAACTGAAGTTCATTATCCATCTATAAAAATAAAATTTCAGCAACAAAACATAAACAACATTTTGAAATCATTCGGAATTCAAGCGTTGGGATGATCGCCAAGTGGTAAATATAAAATTTATAATTTTATATTTTGATTTATATATGGACTGAGCATGTCATAAAACTAATACTAAATAAATCTGTTCATTCAAATCTATTCATATCTAATTTTAAAATTAAAATTTAACAATGAAAATATGATAACAAACATCAAAATCATCAATTTTGGCTATGAAAGTAAAACTTTCCAAAGATCAAAATGCTTTTCTCTCATGCTCCATTCAAATTCAATGTTCTACAATGATACCATTTCTTCTTCTTTTCTAAAGATATAAAACAGTCCTATGTTCTATTCAAATTCAAACGGTGATACAAACTATGTAATCTAGCTAGTACTTCTTAAAACAATAACTAAGTAAACAAAAATACACTAACTAATTATTATTACTAGTAATTACTCCCTTAACAATCGTTTAAAACATGGCTTGGACTACAACGTTTGAATTCAATTGTAGGTATCCTTCGATGCGTGTGCATGCATCCCATGGACCTTACAAGTATCCACTTTTTATGTTGTGCCCATCGCAACAAGCACACAAGAACCCATGATGCAATTCGTAACACTTTTGTTGCCATTGCGCAATATGTTGGCTTCCACATGGAACAAGAACAAGTACACGTGTTTCCCTCAACCATGTCTAACTCCTCTTGTTGACAAGTTGACATTGTTCTCACTAAAAACGAAATTCGTACCTTACTTAATGTTGTCATTACCAACCCAACATGAGTGGGTTTACTTTTTCGATCTTGTGCAATTTAAAAATTTATTGTTTTTGATGTAACTTAAGCCAAAAAAAGGGTTTATTGCAACTAACACCCCATTGATCAATTCCTCCCTTTAGCAATTGAAGATTTGAATGTCCACGCAAACATACTAATGTGTTTTTACACAATTGTGCCAATGTCATTTGGAGCTTCAAAATGCTTTAGGGCCCTCCTCTTTCTGTCCTAATCACTTTTCTTAATTAAAAAAATTCAGTTACATCGCAAAGAATGCAAGCATCTTCCATCTTAAATCGGGCAATAACAATAGGTCTAACTACTTCCCGACTTTTGCCCCTTTATGACCCCATCACCACGTGTGACCTATTACAAGTAGTCAATTGTTGAGATGGAGACTCCCTCTCCCCCCGCCTTTTTTTCACTTCTTCCTTTGTACATTTTTGAAAACTGCCGTGTGTTTATAATTTTTTTGGGCAGGGTTTGAAAAGAAAAAAAGAAAAGAAAAACTGAAAATTTGGACGTGAGAAATATTCTTGCAGGGTCACATAGTAAGCACCGCTGGAGATGCTTCACCCGTGGGGACAGTCCCAGGGAATCGTGAACAAAGGTGGACGTTCAGTATTCGCAGAAAATGCTTTTCCGGCACAATCGAAGAAGATGGTGATCGCGACAAAATGGCCGTGGGTGTTCGCAGAGATTTTGTCTTTCCTTCTTCATTTCCATCCCTACAATCGCAGCGTATGTTTGCTGTATTTTGTGTGGGTTTCGGAGGGAGTGAGAATCTTGAAAGCTGAGTGACAGTTGTGAGTTGGGTGGGAAAAACCAAAACATACGGCATCAGGGCCGTTCTTCAATTCCATGAATCTGAAGGGTTGGCATAGCTCCGAGTAAGCAAGGATGTGCCCGGGAACTTTGAGGTAGTAGTTTTTGGAGTTTGGGAGTGGTGGGTGGATTTGCCACCATTTTGTTGCAGTTGTAGGTATGGGTGCTAAAGCTCGTGGAATTGCAGAAATGTCAGACCCAGCAACATTATTACATAAGGAATCGCATCTCTTGCACACATCGTCTCACGACGCTCTTCATGCCCACACCGCCAGCAGTCGTCCTCCTCCTTTAAAGCAGCTCCAGGGTTTGTTCTGTGACCAGGAAATTGGGAATGAATGGCATTGTCAAGGAGCTTCCTCCTCCCAATTGGCGATCTATTTCAGGAATTTGCAGTGTGAGAATGCAAGCACGAAAAGATCCATGGCTTTTGCACATGTTGGAGATGCATTCAAGTCATTTCTGGACTTGTGCTCAAACAGGGAATGGGTTACCGAAGGAAAAGGAAGATTGGGTGCAAGGGAAGCAATGAGCAAGTTTTTCCAGGAGGCTGTCAACACAAGCTCTCAAGCTCTAGGGTTGAAAGAGCGACCCATTGATGTGAAAATCTCTTCATGGACACCAGCACAGGGAGATACACTTGCTGTTCTTGTATCAGTGTCATCACCTGGGGGCAACCTTCTTGACAATATTTCATTCCCATTCAGGTACTGCTACATTCCTCTTTTAGAATATGGCTCAAGGAACAAGGACGAACCCTCAGAAAATCCACGTAACAACAAATACAACGAGAAAGAAGACATGAAAATGTCATAACAAATCAGTAAACGGAGTTCAAGAACAGGAGACATAATGCTGTTTGTTTGGCAGTAGCTTCAAGTCTGCCTGTTTAAGTAACGGAAAATGAATCTCCTATTGTAACAGACAATAGGGAACTTGGTAGTCCTCAATCAGTGATGCTCCTACAGACTCACAAGACATGTGATGGGTAGGACTGGAGGAGCCTTTTTCTTCATGCTCTTGCACAAGAAATCAATTCCTGCATAAAGTGGACTTGTTGATGCTTGATCAAGGTTTTATGGAGCATGAAGTGGTGCTATTTGCAATAATTGTTTAGTCCTTTTTCCTATTCAGTTCACCAAATTGCAGTCGGATTTGACTACTGATGTCCAAACTGATACTACTCCAGAGCATTTACTCAAAGAGGTGTCAATGTTTTTATCTGGTGTAGGGAGAAGCTTCCACTTCAGTCACAAGTGCAAGTTTCATGCTCAGGATCCAGGGTTCCGGTATTTCCGACAGCTGTTGATAATATGACTTGGCGAGCACTCATTCCAACCACCCCATTAGACAAGCCTGGGAATTTGGACATCATAGTAAGCCTAAAAACAAACATTGTCTAGATGCTGAAACACCCAAGCTCATTTGTTGTTTGTTGGGTTTTTGGAAAGTCATTTGAAGTTTGGAAACATGTCACACCTTTATTGGAGGGTTTCTAAAAGGACCCACAGGAAAAAATGGAATTGTTCTTGGTCCAAAGTGCTTTATCAATCTTCATTCTTGAATGGGTGCAATTTAACAAATCACTGAAATTCAGCTTACTGGAACTTTTGTGACTTGATAGATGTGATGTTGAGGACAAACAATTATTGTGTGATTACAGGTGGAAATAACTGATGGCAGGCATAAGAAGTTCAAAGGCACAGTGGAGATTTGTGATAAGGAATATCCAGTGGAATCAATCTGGGTACAGAAAAGCAAACTTGGTGGTATACTGCCATTCTACACTCATCACCCACTTAGCTCCATCCACAGACTTAGGACACCATACTTTCACACTAACCAAGCTTCATAAAAAAATGTGAAGAGAAGGCACTGTTGTTTGATGTAAATTTCTCTTCAATTTGACTTACCAGGGCACAAAATGTTTGGGGCTCAATAGGTACCCGCATGGAGAGCGAAGTGGTGAAGGCTGTGATAGCAACTGAAAGTGAGGAGCAGATTTGGCATGGACCGTTTGTGGTGCCAAGTGAGGGTGAAATCACGACAGGCTATGGCCTTCAGCGCTTCTACAATGGAGTTTTTGCTAAGGGGTATAAACTTTTGTAGATTGCTGTTGTTTGTGTGAGCCAGATTTTTCAGTTTTTTGGTCAAATTCAATAATTGAGTGTGGGTGGATCTATGTGGTGATTATATGTGTGTGTAGGTGTATATATATTTTTTATCCATTGTAGTAGCACGTGGATGAAGGAATGTAGTGAATGGTGTTTTGCAGATACTATCACCGGGGAGTGGATTATGGTGCTGTTAAAGGATCTCCTGTGAGGGCACCTGCAAATGGGCAAGTAGCTTTGGTGGGAAAAGAATCAGATGGATTCATGCTCCATGGAAACTGTGTGGGTCTCAACCATGGCCAGGGAGTTACCAGCATGCTCATGCATCTTGATTCTGCTTGGGTTCAGTAAGTTTTTCTTTGCTTGTTAGTTGTTGCAGTGCGTGTTTTCATTTGAAGATCTTGGTTACTAGTGTGGACTTCTTTTGCTGTCTATTAAGGACCAGGAAAATGATGGAGAACAGCACACCAACTTACTTGCACAGAATGTGGCACAGTTTCATTTAACAAATGTAGTCCTGACTGTACAACATAAATTCCTTTTTCTTGGATGATGCTTGGAAGATATTACCAAAGGTTTACCACCCCCCATGCCTCATCTGCAGAGAGGGTGAGTTGGTGAGAGCTGGTCAAGTTGTGGGGACTGTTGGGGAGACTGGGTTAGCAACTGGTCCACATCTACACTGGTGTGTGCCTCCCTCTCCCTCCTCCTTTTTTGTTCTACTTCTCAAATTGACAACTGTCAACAAAATCATATTACTCTGTATCCATGTGTAAGTAGCTTTCCCACAATTGCGGAACTTTGGATATTGGAAAACCACTTACTTTTGGTTTGCTTTGTGGTGGGTTTTGTGTCTCTCAAGGGGCCTCTTTGTTCATGGTAAAGCAGTTGATCCTGCTCCATGGCTGCAAGAGCAACCTTGGCTTTAGTGGGCTTTAGTGGCCTTGATGAAAATTGTGACAACTAGAATGGATTCAGGAATGAATGAATACATGTTTCTCCCTCTCAGTGGATTCAGGGAATGTAATGCATCTTCCCCTCAATAATGGGACAGCATACATTCACCTAACTTCTTGGAAGAAGCTTATGCTTTTTATGTTTGAATTGTCTTTTGTATATGTGCTTTCTCTTTCTTCACTTTCAAATCCTAGTTTTGAGATAGCATGAAACACCAGTTGCTGCATTGGGGAAAAATTCTTTCATTTCCAGTGTGTGTAGTTTCTGTGTTTATTTTCTTTCTCCCTCCCTATATGTGCCAAGCTGTGGAATGGTGTGAAGACATTTCAATCAGTCGCATGGGTCCACAACTTTCAGAATGGATGCGTGGGTCTTTTCTCCAGTTGCATCTTCCAACTTAAAAAATAAGACAAGTGTTTCAACTCATTATAAAAACTTCATTGAAACAATTTGGAGAAAGTTGATTAACTTTCAGTAATGAAGTCACCAGGGTCAGTTTTACAAGAGCATGTGTTCACCTCTCTTTTCAGGAAGAATCTCTCTTGTTTAGTAGGAGACAAAAGGAATGAATGACAGCTATGGTCTGCCAACAGAAAGATGAGTACTTCAGTAGTGTTCCATGCAACCTTGGGATTCAAGTGGGACCTCTAAAACCTTTTCTACATAAACATCAAACTGGCTCAAACAAATATCTGGAAAGCAATGCTTTGACTTCAATCTTATTGCGTAAAACAAACTGGAAATGAAGGACATTTCTAAATTATAGTTTATACAGGTTTTAGTCATTGCATTGCAGTAAAGGATATGGAAAGCAGGATATGCAAACTTGTTTGTTGACCACTGACTTGATCAGCCTTTTGTTGAGCTTCATAAGATACCATATTAGAGGTAACATCACAGCTCACAGTCAGAGGAAAACATTCAGGTTCAATAGCAGGAAACTCAGAATTAGTGCAATTCTGAATAAAGAAAACCTGACTACTAAACGGGACACAGATGCAGGCTTTTCAACAATAATGAGATTTGCAGGTTAAATCTATGCCTGGCAGTTGTGGGGGAAAGTGGAAACCAACAACTTAGACAAATCTCGCATCATTGCATAGCAACATCTCCAGCTAGCTAAGAAAATAGAGAAGTGTGCAACTCAAACCAGTAGCTACTATAGCAGTGCTGCTATTTTTTCTGCACCACAACAAAGATGATTTGTAGAAAATGCAAAAAATGCAGTTCTTCACAGCAAAGGCAGAAACTACAACTCTTTCTGACACACTACCACAGGCATATATTTTATGCTGCAATAGAGAAGCATTTCGTTGTGAAATTCTAAAGAGAGGCAATTTCAACACCAAAAAAATAATTCAAAAGTTCCAAGAGAACTGAGATTTCAAACTGAGCCTCACTGAAACAAGATGCAATTGAAATGTGAGAGGTCACATGTGTTGAACAACTCCAGCAGCAGGCCTACAAAAAAAACTTGAGGAAGTTGTCAGAAGGTTCAATGGACAAACAAAGAAACAATAATGTCTTCTTGCATGCTGTTTTTCATTGAACAGAAGAAAGGGTAATCAGAATTCACACAGACAAACATAGAGTTTCAAGTGTTTAGGGTTTAGAGTGGTGGTGAGGAATGTCCTTCCTTGCCAGGCTGCAAATCAGACAATTGCAAAGAATACTTGACCACAAACTGGAGAAATCAAGTAGCACACCAATAATATTATGTAGCAAAACATTCAATTCTCTTTCCTCTGAAGAAAAATGTTAGCTCATATATTTATCTGCTCATGGAGGTACATCTTCTTCCAGGTCCCTTGGAGATCTTCTTGTCAGTCTGTTACAGCAGACTGAATTCAATGGCTTCTTTCTTTACTGTGAGATATCGCTCACGTATATTCTATGTCTGTTCTCTCACTTTCACTGCTGCTTTTTCTTTGTGTATCATTATGTGTCTCTCATCAAAGATTCTTTGGAGTCATCACAAACGCCTAATAGAGCGCCACTCTCTCGACAATGTTTTCTAGTTTCCGAGTTCACGTACACAGGAGGCTCTTTCCAACAACTGTGAGTGACCAAGAATCTAACCCGTATCAACTCTCCACCAGACATTGGTGGATAAATCAATTCTCAACATCCTTGAGAGAGAGAGAGAGAGAGAGAGAGGGTGTTGCCGTTTTCGCGGGAGTCGATGATGGATGCCGAAGCTGCGTTGTTGCATCCGAGAGCTTATCGGTTTTCGACATTCGAATTACAACCTACGCCAAAACTCCAGCCGAAACTAAAACTGAGAGGAAGAATAAGACTTAGTTGCTACTGTAAAAAACCTTGGGAGAGGAGCAGAAGGCAGATGTGGAAGAATCTTCAATGGCGTTGCTGCTGCTGACTAGCAATAAGGAGATCTACGAGGGGTGCCTTTTCTCCGCTTCGCAGAAACCGGAAGAAGTACAGATTTCGGAGAAGTTGCATGCGTTGAAATGCGACCGCTCCGGATCTTTTTAGGCATCAGAAGGAGAGTGGAGGCCGTAGAAGTGATGGTCCCGCAGCCAATGCCGTCGCTTGCAGTCCGATTTGAAGAAGTTTGAGTCGGAATGTCATCAAATGGAGAGTCCTCCATAAGATCTTCATCAATAACAGCCTTCTCGGCTTTCAAGCTTCCTGCAGGAAGGCCAGGGAAGGATGCGAACGGCAAATCGTTGGTTCCAGGTAGCAAGCTTGAGCTGTCTCTTCCTTGGCGCATTACAGCATCCACCTTGCAAGCCACGGAGCAGTAGCTGTAGGAGTCTTGTAAACTGCGCTCGCAAGTTCCACAAGCATTTCCGAGTCCCTTTGCAGGACGTGGTTGTGGCCTCTGATTGAGGAACACCACTCTCGCACTGTTGATAATGTAGGTCTGCACTTGCGAACAATCAAGCAACCTCTGGATGTCGTGCAGGCGAATTACATCGTGATAAACATATCGCCTGATCTGGAGAAGGCAATGCCTGTTATGGCTGCTCACGCAATGCTGGCAGACTCCGCCATTGCAATCAACACAGAACACATTCCTCTCGTTCTTTTTCGACGTAGCATGCTTTGTGCAAGGTACAAAAAACTTCTCGCTCAAAAGTGCCTGCAACCAAGATGGTTTCTGCGGCACTGACAAATCATATCCCACCATGACTACCGAGCCACAAATCAACTACAAAACACACACACAAAACTCGCCGACCAGTACCAGAGATTGACAAGAGAACGATGACCGCATTCCAAGCACAAACTTTGTTTCTACAACTTCTTGCAACGGTATGTCACAAAATCGGCCTGCGATCTCTCAGTAGAAGCAGTAGACAGACTCACGACTGCGTCCTCTTAGACCAATTGGCGTCACTTCTCTCCATAAGACACATTCCGAGGGGAAAAAGCTCTCCACAACTCAAATTTGCTCTCCCTTGCACATGCACTTCTTCGATGCATAGTAACGTAAGTCCTTCACCACCAGAGAAGAAGTGTTTACAGGGTCAAGGCAAGACGCCTCTCCAGAATCCTCGTCCAAGCTCCGGTAAGGCATCCGTCGTCAGAACGAAAGTTACTCAACATATAAGAAGAAGAAGCTACACACAGAGTACAATGCATATCCAGAGACCAAACTCTCTCCCTACAAACAAAATATGAGCTCAATCGAAGTCTAACTAAACAATTTTCCTAAAGCAAAGTCTCCCCCGCACACACTTTTTCTTCGCAAACTACCAAATCTCCCTCTGATGTTCTCTCCAATTGCTACTCTCTCTCCTTCAATTGCGATCAACCGAAACCTGAATCTCGGCTCTCACTCCTGAAGACACACGAAACAACGAAACACGAACCGTCCCCTGAAAAAATCGACCTATCACTCACACGTCGAACTTCGCTACACGGCTGGCTGGCTGGCTGTCAGAGCTTCCTCTTCAGAAACAGAACTCCATCATTGAAGGCGATTCCTCCACTCCCGAAGAATTGGAGAAGACCAAAAAAATTGCCCAGAACAAACCAAAGCAACAACAACAAAGTCCTCTCTTCCACCAGCAGCAGCTACACGTACAGGGTCTTCAGCTCAGTTCTCAGATCCGAATGCAGCCATTGCTGCTGCGGCTGCGAAGAAAAATGAGATCGACGCCGAACAAATCCGCGTGAGCACCAGTAGAGATCTGGTTCGCCTCGGCACCACTGGCAGTGAAGGTCTCGGCTCGGCTGCCAGACTGGCCTGCTGCCTGCAAGGCGGGAACATGTTCGACGTGCCGGACCGGAACGCGGGCCATCCGCGAAGCCGCAACCGAGTGAGGGAGACTAGTACCTCCTAGACTACTTACTGTAGGTGACGGTGGAAATTGAAGATTTTTTTAATTTAAAAAAAATTGCACAACTTGGTGATTATCATTATTGTTTTTTGGGTCAATTTTGTGATGTACCCGAAGTGGCAATGATCCATAGGAAGATTTAGCCAAATTTCGCTTCAAGCTACACATGAAAGTAATTAAAAAAAACACCCTACTATTGTTTTGGCTGCATACTTGAACCATATTTAGAAATCTGGATTTTTCTTAATTTTGGTAAAATTCTGGGTATAAAATCTAAAAAAACACTTGATTTTAGCACTTCTAAATTTTAATATAGCTTTTTGGCTATGAATAGCCAGCAAAAAAAAGGCAGGAGATTATAGTAACGCAATTATTTTGGTCATTTTTCGCTGTACTGTATGATACAATTTTTTTGGAAGCCTTCTCTTGGTTGGTTTGTTCATCTGGCGGAGTGAGTGAACCAACAGCTACAAGTGTACCATGAAAGATGGATGGATGATAGGTGAACAGAAAACGTTGTTCCATGGGATTCCACTTCTGTAGCTAATTACCACATCGGTTAGTTCATGCTTTCAACGGATGGTGCAGTGGTCACCAGGGTGAACAGCGAGCACCTACATAGTAGGTATACTTGTACCATAACCTTAGTGATTGAGGGCTCCTACAGATTACATTTAACCCATAAATATTGAATTTGGACTCTGAGACCCTGCTTTCATCTTACGGTGGGATATATATATAGTTTAGAAGCAACCCAAGAGAATTTGTGGTTTTTACCATGGTACCGACATATGTCCTGGTCAGCCCAAGGCCTGTAGTTGTGGCTCTTAGTTCACTCTGGCCAAACCAGCATGCCACCAGTCCCATCCATGGACGATGTGTGGACAGGAAACACTTCTTGGTTGTTCCTGTCCCATTGCTACCCACCCTGGTTAGTAATGTACTGGCCATTCACATATACTAAGTGATAGTCAGCAAGTGCATTACTTACCTGTTGATAAAGTAACCACTTAACATTCCCCATTCCCCACGGTCTTACTACATATGCTCCTCCCCTCGTGTGAGGGGGAAGTACGAGGGTTTAAAGGATAGGCTACCGAGGTGAATATTGAATCTTTGTAACAGTTGTAATTCATCCACATTTGAGTTCTCATGGTTCCCATTGGCCTTGGCTACCATAAAAATTAAGATTTTTGGGTTGATTCTAAACATTAGAAATATTGTAGTATATGAACGGTTTAGGCATAATTTCTTTAAAAATTATTTCAAAAAATTAAAAATTATTTATTACTTGTGCCAAAAATATATAATTATTATAAAAACTAAGAATCTGCAAGTTTTTGTCGGTCAGGTTTGAACTGCAACCCCAGACCCTGAAGTTCAAGAACTTAAGGTGAAGACACTCTAGACACACTAACCTGTCTCATAAATATAGCACCAATTTCAAAATCAGCTGGGAAACTTAAAATTTTAAATTTTAAAAATTATTTGGCAGTTTTTTTATTAATCCCATTTAAAAACTAAATCAGGATCTCCCTGTAACATTTCCCAGTTTAGCCTAAATACATCACTGTAGGTGCCTGTTCACCCTGGCCTTCCCAATGCATGGTGCACTGACGGGTGGTGCACTGATGGGTGCGGGGTCGCGACTTAGAAAACTCCACCACTGCCACAACCTAAACACTGAAAAAGAAAAAGCAATGTTTTAAAGAAAATCTTTCGTTCTAGGGTTTGGATTTTTGAAGTCAACATGAAGTTACTATCCATCACCCCATCAGCCTTCACCTCTCAAATAATGGTGCAAAATGGGTAGTTTTACAAGTGTGTATGTGTTTTTTTCCCAATTTTGTGATATAACGTGCGATAATCATCCATGAGATGACAGTTTAGAAAAATGCAAATTTAAAAAATAAAAATAAAGCATCCTTCTATATAATTGGTTACCTGTCTTGGAACCTGATGTAGAATCTGACGATTTAAAAATAAATTTCACTTTCAAATTTGGTGATTTGAAACTCCAAAAAACGCCCGTTTTTCACATTTCTGAAAAACGTTCACAGTAAAAGGAACACTGCATTGGGTATACCTTTCTCAATTATAGGCCTCTCTTGCAATATCTTGGTGCGCACTACAAAGGAGGTAAAGAGACATACTAAAAACAAATAAAAGGAGGGTATCCAGTGTTCACAAACAAATTGGTTTTCTTCAATATAAGTTGAATTTTAAGTCTTTTGGAAATAAAGAAAAACCCTTGGGTGCAGGCAGCTGCTGCCAACAAGATCCAAGAGGGGTGGGATGGGGGGAGCCCTTAGGGAGGGAGTGCCGCTGCCTCTTTAACTGAAAACTTCCAGTCAACCCAAGTCGTTTCTTTATGGGACAAAGTTGGGTTACAGCATGCGTGACTATTACTTGCCTGAGATTTTCCAACTGCACATAGGATGGGATTGGAGCCTCACTTGCCCCCATTTGAAATAGGGCCAGGCCCCAGAATGAACCAACAGCCACCTAATGCAGCATCCGTAGGATGGATGCTCAATATGAGTTGGGTGTGGATGAACCTCAACAGACTTGAGGTTCTATTTCACCTTGCTAACGTATCCTGTAAAGATAGGCTTTGACAGGAGGTAGGACAATAGGTGGCTACTCCATAAGTACATACATGTAAATGGTTAAAAGTTAAAACCCAGTATCGGGTGGGTATTTGATTTCGCAAATAACTACCGCTTCCAGTTTTTAAATATTTCATAATGAGAGAGACCTGTCCGGTTTCGGGTTTTTTGAAAAAAGAAAATCTGAATCAAATAACTGCCTGTTACGGTTATTTTAAAACCCTCAAAGACCCATCAGTTTTCACAAAAGAACTGGCAGTTTTCTGGGTGGTTATTTGATTTGATTTTTTTTTAAAGTTGGGAACTGTGGTTATATCTCAAGCATTTGAAAACCATGCATGGTTATGACTCTTAAGAACTTCTGTGATATCCGGAGGGGGTCCGCCAATAACCCAACCCTGAACAAATACGCAGGTAAGGGTTAGTGGGTTGTTACATGGTTGGTAGTAAAAACAACTCTGATAACCACCATGCTTTAACTAGAGAACTAGAACCCAATGGAAAAGTGTTCCTGTCCACCTACCGCCCATCTTTCAATGGTGAACTGGTGGCTGTTGGTAGTGAGTGCCCTTGGAATGATGGGCTGTGTGTCTGAACCAGTGCAAGTTAAGTTACATTAAGTTAGTGTGGAGAATCATGAGTGGGGAGATTGTTGATGGGGAGGGTGGCTCCATTATTTGTTGACAATAATTAAGAATATTATTATCTGTTGTTAACATATAGCTAAGGTTTTTTTTTTCAATTTTGTGATATAGCTAAAGTGGCGATCATCCATAAGATGATTTAGCCAGATTTGGCTACAGACTAGATATGAAAGTAGAGAAAAATTCAGAATCCTTCTATATTCTTGGCTACCTCCTGAAACTTATCATAGAATTCTGGTGATCTGAAAACTCTTTTTTTCAAAATCTGGCAAATTTGAGCCATTTTTTACATGGAAAATGCTTTGAATAAATTGAAATCATATATTCCAGGTCGAAATTTGGTGAAATTTCACCCCAAAAAAACACTGCATGATATAGCTGTGCTAAAGTGGGGATTTTGAAGAACAGGAAATTATTAATTTAAAGGACTCTTGTTTCAAGTTCCATTGTTCTTTAAACTTTGAGCAAAATCTTTGGGATCAAGCTCATCTAAGTTACTATTTCTACTCCCCTTTAAAATTTTAAAAAGTGAATTCATACTCCTTGATTGTAAGGTAGTAACACGGGAAACTCTAAAGGGAAAGATGGATCATTGAACTCACAATCGACCCAAGAAACATTTTGAGGGGGTTGGTTTCATTAAGAGTTTCTAAGCAATCCTTCTACCCAAATGGTGTTTTTTATCATGGTGAATTTTTGCATTTTTCTTATCTAAAAGAATATGGTTTCAACACATACAAAGGACTTTTGTGAAAAAGACATTGTCTTAACTTGCCAGATTTCTTAAGACTCTCAAGCAGGTAGACAAAATATAAAAGGGATTCTTAAAAATTTATATGTTCATATTTGGTCTATACGCAAATTTGACTAAATCTTCGTGTTGATGATTGTCAGTTTGACTACATCCTAGCATCAATAGATGATGTGTTGTAGATTGACCTTCCGCATACAATGTGCGATTTGGATCAATTTGAAAAATAAAGATAGCAAAATTGGAAGAGATGGCTTTGCAAGGGAGACCAAAAAAAGATGATATAGATGATGACCAAACGTGATTTTTAACAGCCCCAAGAGAGATTGATAGAAATTGGGTTTGACCCCCTCTTGAAGATTATGACCATTCTTGAAATTGTAGGTCAACAAAATATGGTCCTTGGATGGGACCTTATGCTAGGATCTCTTATTCAAATGCCTCACCCATCATATAACCTTGGTTATCATTTCAAACATATAATGGACACCATCACACCATGAAGGGATGGATGCTAAGTGGACAAGAAACACTTTCCCATTGGATTCCAATTCCCCCACTACCCACTGTGGTTAGTCACGTTGCCATTTTTTACCCACATACTAACTACCCAATAGCCTTTACTTGCATACTGAATTGGGTGAACCAGCACACATGTTGGTTGCTGGTTCACAATGGCCCCTAATACTAATCTTCAAACGCATGTACTTACCTTTAAGTACTTACCTTTTATTGGATCTGCCCTTCAGGGTATAGACATTGGGATGCACCCGAAAGGTGCCAAAGTTTAGTATCCTTATATTCCAGGCTCATGTGGAGTCCACTAGGGTAGAATGGCCCATGAGTGATCACTTAAGGTAGGGTTTGAAAGTCATTTTTGCAGGAGGCCCCATTGTTTATGGAGCCCTCCTCCTGGTGCATATACTCTTTGGACAGCATAAATCGCCAAAAATGAATTGGAGGCGAGAAAGTTACGGCCCCTCAAAGTAGGGCAGGTCGCTTTTACAGAAAATTTTGAACCGAACAGCTCATAGCTTATTTTCGATCCCCTTAAATAATCCTTCAATATTATTCTGTTGCCTTTAAAGTTAGAAGATTATTTGTAGAGCTTAAGATGGCGATTTCAAAGCAGTTTAAATCGCTCAATTTGAACAACAAATGAGAAAGTTATGCACTGATGAAGTAGGAGGGGTCAAAATGAAGAAAAAGGAAAAAAAAATGTTTTGTAATTCGTAAAAACTTATTTTCTTTACTGCTTTTTTTTGGCTGCTCCTTTGGCTTTGCATATCAAAGATGATTTGTAGAGCTTGAGAAGGTGCTCCTATAACATTTTAAATCACTCAAAATGGAGAAGAATTGTGAAAGATTTGCCAAAGTGATTGGTGGCAGGTTAGTGATCAGTGACGGGCCACACTCTACCTTATAGAAAGATTTCCAGCACAAGAGAAGTATCCACTTGTGCTTCACCATACTAACTACCATCTGTTTTCAATGTACAGTAGTGTTTTGAAAATTTAACATCTTTCATGGATGTCATTTAAAGGGTAGAGCCGTTATGCGATGAATGAGCTGCTTGTTCTACCTACCTACCGGGCAGGATGCATTTTTTCCAAGGTAGATTACCTGACATCAAAAAGCAAAAGGGGCAGGGGAAGGGGGGCAACAAATTGACAGTTCCATCCTAAAATGGAGGCCAGGGTGAACCAGCACCCACACCAGTACCTGCACCTTCTTTAGTGAGGCTTTCTAGTGACCATATTCAACTCAGGAGATGTTAAATTTGAACTCAGAGACCTTGATTTAGTCTTACGACGGGATATTTACCATGGTTAGAAGCAGACTCAGGACCTTTACCATGGTATCACTGTGGGTGCCAGTTTCACCCAAGGCTAAAATTCAGACCCCTAGACTTGCGGTGGGTTATGGTCCCAGCTCAAGTCATGAGATGGAAGTAAAAGTACACAGGTGCCTGACACTACTGCAGTTGCTTCGGCTCATACAAGTTATTGAGTTTTGAGCCGGTTATCAAGTCGATTATTGATAACCTACTAAGTTGATTATTGATATTTATAACTGATTAAATTGATAACCACTTGATGTTAAAGTTTGAAAAATCTAATTACTTACCTGGATGATCATAATATCCTCCAGGTATGTTATCAATCTTTTAAAAATAATACCAAAACTTAAAAACAAAAATAACAATAATTTTATTTTAATTGTTGTCAAAACCTTATAACAAGCTAATAATGGTAGAATAATAGATGGTTATCAACCAGCTATTTGATAACCTATCTTTATGCATAATCAATGGTTATTACCTAATTTTTTGATAACCTACTTGGCAACCAATTTCATTATATATTGATATCAATAACATGTGTGATCCCAAAATTTTCAAAATAACAACCTACGCAATGGTTATTGAAAAAAGAACTAACCAGTTCATATGGGGCTCAAATGTTAATTAAGTGAACCAGAAAAGTGTTCCCATTAACACCTTACCTGGGTGTCAATTTGCATTGGCTGGTTCTCACCTTTTTTTTTAAAAAAGTGACTGGGCAAGGTCTTTGTGAAATTACCAGAGTACAGGGGTGATTCAGCACATGTCTGCATAAATAATTAATTTTGAAATTTCTATTTTTAAAAATTGAATATTCTTGAATGTTCCAAAAATTCCTCATTTTCCTTCATAATTTTTTTCTTTGAGAAAATTCTTTTCAAAAAATGCAAGCATTTCTAAAATAATACATTTTGTGCTGAAGTGGCCAAGGAACTACGGTATTTGACCAAATGGCTTGACAGGTCTTTAGCCTCTACAACCTTAATTAAGGGTGAGGCAAGGTTTCTATCTGGTTCTTACATGAGGTTCAACAAGGTCAGTTTTTCATATCCAACCTTGGACTTAGGTTGATAGCTGTTCAAACTCAATATACATCCAACACTGGCATCAACGTTAGTTCCATTCTTCAAATTTAGACAAACTAACAAAGTTTTCAAAACTAAGAATGAAATAAATATACCCATATAAATGTCATTAGTGTGGCATTCGCTGCTGGTCCAATTGTGAAAAAGATATTTTAAATTTTAAATTAATTTCCAGTGACGAAAAATATCAAAATTCAACATCTCCCCCACTTTAGGAGTAAAAATTACAAAATCATGTACAAGAATTCTCACTCATCAAACTCATCAAGGGCTTTCCAAAAGTACTAAAATCATGCCTCAATTTTCCCTAAAAATTTAATAGTTTGAAACTTCTTTTGACAAAATTATTCCATATTCAATAACTCTTGCATTGTGGGTCTAAACTCTAAACACTACTGAACCATTGGATACCAAGAGTATTGTGAGGGGCACCATTGTTTGGGAGATCTCAACATGACAAACAAACAAAGTACCTTCCTTAATAAATAGATTGTGTATGTTGGTGTACAAGATGTAAATAGAAGCATATGAGACTCATAGTATAGAAGGTGTATAGGCTTATTCCATGCTGAGGTTATTGATGGTACCACAAACATGTGTTGGATCTTTTGAAGAAATAAGTCTAATCTCAGCCTTGCAACTTTCTTCATTAACTCTTTGTTGTCATATTAAACTTGTTGAGGAGGAGGCTTTGTGAGATTCTAGAATTTCTGGACGCTGGTGAGGTCACATCGCTCATTCATATTTGAGATCTGAAGCTTCTACATTTTCTTCTATCTACACTTGCAAAGTGAAGGAGGAGTTCATTGCATGATTTCTATCTAGATTAAGGTTTGCTTCATTCTTGCTTCACTGCTGCAAGGTTTGGTTCTATCTCATTTTTCCATGCTTCTATTTTGATTGTATTGTTCTTCCTGTCTCAAGAATAGGTGCGCCAAAATATCGCCAACTCTTATTGTTGTGAACACAGAAAGCCTAGTAGGGTCTGTTCCTATTCCAGTAGGTAGTAACAAGTTTTACTAGGGCCTATTCCATGACTTAATCAAATTTTTAGTTGATGATTCAAATTTTAAGCATGAATCTTAATTGTTGATTTATTAAAACGAACACTAAACATTTAAAAAATGGAGCCAATGGATAGTTGCATGTCCTGCCTAAGAAAAAGGTTATTCTATTGCCTAAACAAGACATAAGAACCAATCACATTGTCTTAAACATGTTTGTGCTTACTATTGAACATGGAATGTTAAATGGTTGAAATAGATAAGGTAAATGATTTTCTTTATGATGCTATTGTTATTTCCCAACTAAATTCACCAAATATTTACAATATTCACCACGAAATAACATAGTGTGAGATTTTTACAAAAATAACTTGCATTTCCATCTGGTTTTTTTAAAAAAGGAGATAGCTTAGAGGGCAAAGATTGTATTTGGGTTTTAATTCCCTTGCAAGCATAAGACTTACAAGTATCAATATAAAAAGTTCCATTATACATGTTGCAACTAAAGTTCATACAAACTCAAATGTCTTTTCTCAAAATTGATTTCCCATACCATTTTCTAACAATGCTTCTGTCTTGATGTTAGGGGGGCAGCGTTGTAAATAATCATGACTTATCATCTTCTATATAATGTCATAAAAATGTTGGAAGGAATCCTAACATGGCTTCCCAAAAACTTTGCAAGGGTACCTAACTTCATCAATGAGAGGTTATAGCCATATGTTATGGAAGAAAAGGCCACAATGTTTGCCGACTAAAGGTGGACAAATGCACCTTTATCCACAGGCCTATTATTTTCCTTTGAAGGTGGACACATTTCAGCCATAATAATGGAGCCAGCTTAGTTACTCAGTATGTCCCCCCAAATGTTAAAACCGTTGTTCCTGGTATTTAATTTTTGGTGACGAGTGAACTCATTATAGTGGGGTTGGTTGGCATGGGTATTTCCAAGTCCTAGTTGAGAATTGAGATCACAACTACTTACAACATGGCCATGAACACCAATGTACCACATGTGCTATTTGTACCAAGCTTGTCTTATTACATCACATTTTTTCCATCCTGATTCTTGCCCTTACACATGCCAAATGTTACCAAGCAACATGTTAAGAGTTAAGATGTTATTACAGATTAGACAAAAACAGGAAGGTTTGAATAATATTGTTAAAACTATTGAATAAATTGAAAATCTATAGATACTATATAGTTCACATAGTCCTGACTCATATCAACGTTATGTAACATCACAAAACATCTTTGAAAATTTGAATATGTGGAGAATGTAAAGTGCATACAAATAGTGTTTTTTTGGGGGCGAATTAACTGGAAAATTGTGATTTTGACACGTAGAAAGGAGTTTTGTGAAAAGAATGGCCCCAATTGACCAGATTTAAAAAAAAATTAAGATTGCTAGATTTCTACAACAAGTTTTAGCAAGTAGCCAAAACATAAGAGATTATTTATTTTTTTAAATATTGTCTATAGCCAAATTTCACCAAATTTTCTTGTGGATGATCTCTAGTTTGGCTACATCACAAACTTGAAAAATAAAAAACCTTAGATATAACACAATATACACAAAAATTCCCCCAAAGAATCATGTGCAAATTTCATGTGAACATTCATACAAGTGTTGGCCAATTATTGAATTTTTTAAACAAACAAAATGGGTAGGTTCTTTTTATAAATATTTTTTGGATCGCACAGGGTATCTATATATCATTTTTTGAAAATTTAAACCCATTGAAGTCTAGTTATCAATTTCACTATCAAAGTAATATCATGTATTATTCATATACTTGATTATTTTGGTAGTAACCATCAGTTATGCACAAGGTTTGGTTCTCAAATATCCACCTTGAGAAGAGTATGTTATATTGCCTTCGTGGGATAAGTTATAGGGTTTTTCTTTGTTTCTTTTTTTTTCCTACCATAAACATGTTTAGGGTTTTATAATTGATGACCTAGCTGGATCAAATTTCAATAATCTGGGTGGGTCATTAAGATTTTAAAATTCAATGCCCAACCCATAAGGGTCTTGCTATTTGGGTGGGTTATTTACTGGTTTCCAAAAAATCAATAGCCGGCTGGTAGATTATCAATACCCAGGTTGACAATGAGTTGTTTTTTCTCAGTAATTTAAACCAACCTCAAGTTCATAGGGTTGTACTTTTATGTGCAATCTTACCATTCATTGGATTGGTTTCAAATAGTTTAATATTATATGTGATACTTTTGTAACTATCAACTCTTGTACATATTGATGTGTAAGAAGGGTACATATACTATGCAACCTGTGTAACCATTTGATTAAAATGTATTTTATCCATGTTTATATGACAAGAAGTTTTTTCCTTGCCCACATAATTTGTGTAGTTTGAGGAATATGACTTGAATAGGAAAACAAATCAGAGCTTCCAGGATGAAATAGAGGGATAATGATAATTTGCTTTCATTTGGTTAAACTCTAGCCCTGCAACTTTCCATGATATAACAAACTAAAAGTTTTATTTAAGAATGATGTACATAATTACCTATCTCGCAATCTAACTCTTGTAAGATTATAAATGTTTGATGTTTTACACATAAATGTTGGTCTAAGCTACTGATAGTTTTTGTTAGAAATTTCTTTTTAACAGGATGTGGACTACTATTATAAGGCGTGAAAAAGAATTGAGTTACAAAAAAATGTCATTGTCTTCCAAGTATATCCCTTATCAAGACATATTCAAGAAAACATGTACATGGCCCAGTGCACATAGTAATTTAGATTAATTTGTCTCTATTTAACTATGGGTGGCCTTAACCCCACCCATGGCTAAATATTACACATATTATTATCTAAACCTTGAGCTGGGCAAAAAGACTTTGTGGTCAGTGTTTTTTTCCAAAAAAATTTAAAATTTGTTTGACCACAAAACTGGGAAATTCTTGGATTTTCTTTTCAAGTGACTAGCATTTCTAATTTTGGGAAACTTTCGCCAAATTTACAATACCACAGAAGTGAAAAAGAAAACCCTGTTTGGGATATGCACAACTTGGGTAGCATCGCAATAGTGTGTCCTCCTCAATCCTCTGGCTATTATGAAAAGAAACCATCTTGAGTTGGATGAACATGACTGGAGTCTGAAGCTGCCTGTACTGCAGCCGTGAAATCATCCATCGACACAAATCAAGTTGATTGGACCTTTAGAGGGGCTAAAATCACAATACACTAGTACTGTGTGATTGAAGCAAAAAAGACTTAAAAGTCACTGCCAGTCTAGTTTGCCAGAGCTCCTGGGCAAGGTACAGTTTCTGGAGTTGGTGTTGTTAGTTGGGCTGGTTCTGGGCATTTGTTTTGATGGATTTGTCTGACCTCATGTGACTCCAGAAAAGGCAGAGTAGCCCGGAGGACGCGACGTGGTCGTGGTGTTTGTGAGTGTGTGTGTGTGTATGTTCAGTCAGATATTACTGATTTGAAATCACAGAATTCAAATCCATCTGCCATAAGTCTGGCACCTCTTTTGAACTGTAAGAATCCTCACATGGGTATTAAATTGAGTTGGAAAGCAATTAAAGAAATTTCGTATTGTATTGGAGGGCACCTTATACATATGAATATCCTTCATATAAAAGAGAAGGGATCTTACACCATTAGGCAGTGGGAGTGAAAATTACAGGTGTCAAACCCCTGCCATTCTTAAGGATTCATATACTGTTAAGTGTCAGATCCCTCCCAGTCTACGGATTAGGATTAGGTCTAAGAAGCCTTTCTCCCTTATGCCTCATGATCTACAATTGTTTAAGTTCATGAGACTGTTTGTCCTGTCCTTCACAACGGGTATAGTTCACTTGTGGACATTCCCAATATGTGGGGCCAAACTTGACTACTGCCTTGTCCTAAGTCCCTTATTTTGAGAGTGCACCCACCCTGTGGCTTAACCTAACACTTGTCATTTTAAAAGAAGAAAACAGAAAAACAGAAAAGTAAAGAAAGATAAAAGTAAGTTCCTTTTGTTGGGTTTCACTATTTGCTAGTGATACTTGAATCTGTCTTAAGTAGTGCAATTGTTTCCTCTAGTTCCCTGGTCACCGGCCTCCCTCAAAGCCTCACCTAAATCAGACCATTTATTAGCCTTAGTACTTAGACAGATAAGCTTTCCATGTGGAAATTTGGCCCCAACAAAATAAAAAACATTTAGAAGCCTATCCATATTACCTTGGCAGCTTTGGCACACAGATCATTATTTTTCTAAATGCTGAAATCTTCCCCAGAAAATTCTCAATTTTTATTTTTTAGTTTGAAAATGAAAAATATTTTAAAATATATTCAGGAATATTTTTTCTTTTTGAAATGAAATCTTCAAAATTTATTGATTATTCAGCAGACATGTGTAGAAGCTGCTCCTGTACTACAGGCATACAGAAATTAAATTTCATTTGGAAGTTGACTCGAGAAATATGGACCCCAAAAGGAGTATTTCAGGATTTGGGTGTGCCATTGGTCTCATAAAAGCTTTCTTGGATAACCACAAAGCACTTTAGGGTTTTTTTCCTTTGCATTTGAAAGCAGCTTCCCCATGGAAGATGCTTTTTCGATCTAAGTGTTTCTACAAATAAAAGACCTTTTGTACTTTATGCAGGTGGAGGCATGCTCTTGCCAGATTCCCCTGATTTTGGGGCCTATGCCCTCAGGGCCTACATCAAAGAGGCCCTCAGGAGCAGGTGTTCCCTATACTTATTACCCCCTAATTCAATCACCCCTGCTAAAACAAATGTCTGAGAGGTCATATTGTACTCCCTCGACCAGCATGGGGATGGCACGACAACCATAATAGATGACTTTATGATCACATTTTGGAAGGACTTCTGAAAGTGGGTGTAAAATCGTAAACTCGGCAGTTCTAAATCCATTCTAATGAAGGGTTATCAAGTAAAACAAAGAGAAATAGATGAGACCCAAAGTTTTAAAAGTTGCCTAAGGGAAGATGGTCTTATTTTTCAAATAAATGATTTTTTTTTAAAAACAAACAAATAGGAATTTTCAGCGAGTCTAAGGAAGGCAGAAAGGTTGCTACATTTCAGCCTACCCTTGTATCTCTGGAGTAAATTGGTCCAAAACGGTCTTTGTGTAGTTGTTGCCATTGTTTCCATTTTTTTGTTCTCTTATTTCTGCTATAGCTACCATCCACTATTTTGCATCGCTTTTAATGTTGCAACTACTATCATTATGTTTACTCGTACACAAAATAAAAGAACAAAGAAAACAGAGAGCTAATGTTTTCTACCTCAAACGCACTTACACTTATAATCAAAAGTAAAGATAAAAGGTTGATCATAATTATTCTAAAAGAAAAACTTTCATTATCTTTCACATTCAAGTAAAGAGTATATTCCCCCAGTCTCCTCCATCATCTCTAGAAAACACACACACAAGGAATGATCTTCACTCCAGCTCCATCCCATATATACCCTAAAAATTTATCAACTTACATATTTTCTCATCTTACTCAAATTTCCTCCACCAATCCTTAGAGGCAAGATAGTTACCAATTATTCTTATTTCATAAGACTTACTATTTTTCATAACGACACCTCCTAGTAAATAGAAAAGTATAAATGTGCACCTACCACTAGTAATTATGGAATTATTAAGCTACCCGTTAGGTTAGTTAGACTAAGAGACTCTTGCTAACAAGGTAGTTTTCAAATATTCCTAAATATTACCAATAAACTAGATTTACCATTGTAATTACAACTTCATTATTCTGCCCTTTTAATATAATCCCATGATGGTAATTATCTTGAAGCAAAGGGATTGTGACTAATGAAACTTTAGTAATTTTTATTTATAGCCAAAGCAAGAATCATCCTCAAGAATATTTAGTCAAATTTGGCTATAAACTAAGATAAATTATAAATTTTTAATCATCTTTTCATATTGTTTGTCTACATTATGAAAAATGTATGATTGAAAACTTTCAAAATCTTTTTTTTTAGACTTTAGATTTTTAGTTTCAACTATTTAGTGAAATTTGACCAATAAAAATTTATTGATTGTGACATAAACAATTTAATTGTCACAACCCTAGCCTTGGGCTCGCGACCAAAACAAGGGCTTGTAAGGTTGCGAGCCAAGAGGGAAACCCAAGAGTCACATCTCATGTTCTCAAGAGTGTAAGAAAGTGTGAAGAAATGAACCATCACACACTCCTAAGTGAACTCCCACTTTGGGAATTGGACTTTTGTTGGACTTATGAATACTAGTGGGTGCCCGTGACCTTCAGTCACCTTGGTTCATGTTTTAGAAACTTTTAACTTTTTTATTTTTATTTTTATGTATTTTCTATTTTTATTATTGTTTTTTATATATTGGATGCAAGTTTGAAGTTTG
>Ga0209208_10000986_pt1 | contig 39278 bp, 30 predicted proteins | sample S1TSphfallax_3_FD_187694 | JGI IMG/M metagenome (GOLD analysis project Ga0209208, IMG submission 187694) | Host-associated microbial communities from peat moss isolated from Minnesota, USA - S1T2_Fd - Sphagnum fallax MG (SPAdes) (version 2) | ecosystem: Host-associated > Plants > Peat moss >... | reverse complement strand
TAGGAGCGGCTAGATCCCTACGCTCGACTGTCGGGGCTCACTGGATCGTGGGCCTGGCGCTGCTCGCGAGCGGCTGTTCGTTTGCGCCTCCCTTGAAGGTGCCGGAGGTACCCACCGCCGAGACCTACAAGGAAATGGGTCCGTGGACGCGCGCCGAGCCGGCCGATCAGCTGCCACGGGACCACTGGTGGAGCGTCTACGACACGGCGGAGATCGGCGAGCTGGAAGAGCGGCTGATCGCCGGCAACCCCTCGCTGGCTAGCGCCCTTGCCAACTATGCGGCGGCCAAGGCGCAGAGCGACCAGGCCCGTGCCGGGTTGTTGCCAACGATCGGCGTGAATGCGGGCGTCTCGCGCGCGAAAGAGTCGCAGCATGCGCCGCTGATCGGACCGACCACCCCGCATTATTACGACGACGACGTGCTCGGCGGAAACGTGAGCTACGAGCTCGATTTATGGGGTCAGATTCGCAACGAAGTGGCCGCAGGCGCCGCCACGGCCGCGGCCACGGCGGCCGACCTCGAAAATGCGCGCCTATCCCTGCTCGCTCAGTTGGTCGACGACTACGTCCAGCTACGCGGCATGGATCGCGAGAGCGCCATACTCGACGATACGGTGAGCGCCTATGCGCGCGCATTGAGCGTCACCGAACAGCGTCACGGCGCCGGCATCTCGGCGGGTCTCGATGTGGCCGAGGCGGAGACGCAACTCGATGGCGCCCGCTCGCAGGCGGCGCAGGTCCTCGCGCAACGCGCACTCATGGAGCATGCGATTGCCGCCCTGCTCGGCGTGTCGGCGTCGAATTTCTCGATCGCGCCGGCGATCGTTCCGATCAAGCTGCCGCAAATACCGACCGGGATACCGACGAATTTACTCCAGCGCAGACCCGATATCGCCGCGGCGCAACGGCGTATGATGGCCGCGAACGCGAACATCGGTGTCGCGCGCGCAGCATACTTTCCGTCGCTGACCCTGGGGCTGCAAGGCGGGTACCAGAGCACGGCGTTTTCGAACTGGCTGACCGCCCCTAGCAGCTTCTGGGCGATCGGGCCGAATACGCTGCTCAGCGTCTTCGACGGCGGCCTGCGCCGGGCGCAGGTCGCGCAGGCGCGCGCCCAGTTCGACGCGACCGCGGCGGACTATCGCGGCACCGTCGTGACCGCGTTTCAGCAGGTGGAGGACAGCCTCGCGGACCTCAATCATTACCATGACGCCGCCCAACAAGAGAAGGCCGCGGTCGATGCCGCACAGCGCACTCTCGATCTGTCGCTGGCGCTCTACCGGCAAGGCGCGGCCGACTACCTGACGGTCGTGACGTCTCAGACCGCCTTGTTGCAGGCGCAGCTCCAATCCCTCAATCTCGACACCTTGCAACTCCTAGCGAGCGTCGATCTCATTCGGGCGCTCGGCGGGGGTTGGGAGGATACCGAACGGCTCGCCGCCGGACGGTAGGCGGTCAGCGATCAAGGGGACAAGATTCATGGCGCGTTCGTGGTTCCTTGGGGCATTGCTCCTCGCGGCATCCAATTCACCGGCGCAATCACCGCTGCCGGATTTCGGGCCACCGGGTCCGCCCTACGTGCCAGGTCCGCCGCTCGCACTCGTCGGCGGTACCGTCATCGATGCCACGGGCGCCGCGCCGCATCCGGACTGGACCGTGCTCATCGAGGGACAAAGGATCTCCGCCGTCGGACCCCGCCAGGACGTCAAGCTACCGGCGGGTGCGCGCGTCATCGACGTGCGCGGGATGAGCGTGATGCCGGGACTGATCGATTCGAACGAGGCCCTGCAGTTGAACCCTTTGTATCCCTCCTCGGCCGCCGAGCTCCCCATCCGCGAACTGCGCGCGCGCTGGGAGGCGAATTTCCAAAAAATGCCTGAAAGAGCCTATGTATATCTGATGCAGGGCGTAACCAGCCAGCGCCAGACCAGCGGACCGCGCTTGCGCTTGCTGCCGATCAAGCAGCAGATCGATGCGGGCAAGATCCCCGGGCCAAGACTCTTTCTCGGCGGCGCGCTGATCATGAGCCAGCCCTTTTTCGAGCATTACACCGCGGTCAACCATACGCCTCCCGAGGCCTTGGCATGGCTGCACGATGAGTTTGCCTACTTCGTCGTCAAGACGCCAAAGGATCTCGATGCCCTGGTCGGCCCCGAGTTCACGTATTGGAAGCTCTATTTGTCGGACGAGAAATTCGACGGCAAGAACGATTTCACCGACGCCGAGATCCGCGCGATGATCGCCCGCGCGCATGGGCTCGGCAAGAAAATCGACGTTCATGCGCAAGAGAGCAATGACGGCCTGCGCCGGCTGCTGAAGTTCGATATCGACAGCCTGGAACACCCGTTCTATCCGGATTTCGTCATCGACGACGACATCATCAAGGGCTTTGCCGCGAAAGGCATCACCGCCGCCTCCTTGCTGCGGGTCATGGTCACGGGTGCGGAGCACGCGATGGACCCGCATGCCTTCGACGAGACCCGATTCATCATGTCCCTATCGCCGGAGGAATATCGGCTCTTGATGAGTTACCGCGACAAGATGCAGTACCTCGTCAACCATCCCACGGAGAGCGGCATTTCGATCTACGACAAGGGTGAGTCCGAGAGCGACGAGGCCGGCCAGGACGGCCCCTCGCTGCAGAGCCAAATGCGGGATCGCGAGGTATCACGCCTCAACATGCGCCACTTCATCGAGAACAAGGTGAGGCTGTCGATGGGCACCGATGCGCCCGCGTTCATGGACTTCCTGCAGGACGATCCGAACGCGCTCGAGATGGCTTCGATGGTGGAATTGGGCATGAGCCCGATGGACGCGATCATCGCGGCAACCCGTCACGGCGCCGAGATGTTGGGCGTCGCGGACCGGCTCGGTACGCTGGAGGCGGGCAAGCTCGCCGACGTGATCGTGGTCGCCGGCGATCCCGTCGCCGACATCGGCGTGATGAAGCGGGTGGCCGTCGTGATCAAGGACGGCGTCCGCTATAAATAGCCGTTACGGCCTGTGGCTCGGGTCGCCCTTACCAGCAGTTCGCCGTTTCGTCGGTCCCACTACCGTCGGTCGCGGTATTGGCCGTCTGTTTGCCCGTGCTATCGACCGTGAACAACATGCACATGCTGTCCTTCTGTTGCTGAGCCGTATAGGGCGTCGCGATGATCTCGTAGGACGGCGCCGCCGGTCCATGGGCGTTGAACGCTGTCGCCGGCGAATAAACGGTCACCTGGTAGTATCCGTTACCGACGACGAAGTTGGTCATGGCAGCGGTCGACGTGCCATACCCAAGGTTCGCTTGACTGGTCGTGTAGGCGTTCGCCGTATTGAAATACCGCTCCTCGCGCCCGGCGATATCGAGAAGTGCGGTCTTCGCGTCGGTGCGCCGCGACTTGCGCACTTCGTAGGTATAGCTCGGGATCGCGATCGCCGCGAGGATGCTGACGATCAGCATGACGACCATGAGCTCGATCAGGGTAAACCCGCGGGTCGCCCGGTGCCGCGGATGGTCACTATTGCGCGGATGGTAACTGTCGTTCATGTTGGCTATGCCCTCGATCATCGTAATTGCACCCAAGTGACGCGATTGGCCGTCGTATTGCTGGGCAGTATGATCTGGCTCGTACCACCCGGCGCCGAACCCTGACTCACGCTGATTTTCTGCCCGACCAGATAGGTCGTGCCCTCGGCGGTATTCGCGACCAAGAGACTGCCCGTCTCATTGTTCGGCAGGCCGACGGTCTGCGTGTTGACGTACGCCGGAAAGGCGCTCGATTTGCTGCCCGAAGTCGAGCCGCCGCCACCGACGAAAGTGCCTCCCCAGGTGGCAGACAAGACGTAGGTGACACCGGTGTCGACGTTGGGCGCGGCGCAGGACAAGAGCTGAACGTTGGCGGGAATGGTGGAATTTACCAGCAATGCGCCTTGGTAGAGACTCGGGTTGGAGACGATCTGTTCGGTCATGCTGCCACCCGAGGGATTCGTCGCGCCCTGCGTGCTCCTCAGATTGGCATACCACCCGAACTCACCCGCGGCACAGGACGTGCTCGACGTGCAGGTCACATAGGTAAAGGCGGTGTTACTGGTGGTGACCGGAACCTCGGCGCTGGTCGCCGAGGTGCTCGCAGCCGTAAATGTCTGCGCCTGCAGGTTAGAATAAGACAAGGTGTAGGGCGACGCAGAGATCGACGTGGACTTGGAGAACTCGGCCTGGGTCAGCGCTACGTATTGCGTGCTCGACAGTGCATTCCACGCACTCAGGTTCCAATCCCATACACCGTACAGGCTCTGCGTGCCGGTGACGTAGGTTGCCGAACTCGTGTTCGTGAATTGGTTTCGTTGCCCGCTGCCGAAGGCCACCATGACCTGGGGTGTCGAGCCGGTCACGAGCGAAGAAGCGACGACGATCTGCGAGGTGATCGGCTGACCGGACTGTGTCTTGAAGAGCGGGCCTCCCGTCGTGACCGCCCAATTACTCGGGTTCGTACTGGTAAGATCGAAGCGCCAGACATGGCCGTTCAGATCACCGGCGTAGACATAATCGGTGATGTGATCCCCATCGAGATCCGCCGGAGTGACGCTGGCGATGCCGTTCGAGGTGCCGCTCGTCGCCGTGCTGAGGTAGTAGAAGAGAATCTGCCCGGAGGTCTGATTGACGGTCATCACGTAAATACCGGCATCCCCGCTCGTGCTGCCGTACCCGTTGCCGAAGATCGCGCCCCAGGTCCCGTTGTGGAAACGGCGGATTTGCGGCTGGCCATAGGTATTACCGAGGCTCTTGCCGCAGGACGAGACGTTCTGGCAGCTGATCGTCGCCGAACTCCATTCGCCCATCACCAGGCCGGCGGCCGTGATTTCAGGCGAGAAATTCGTCGGCGACGTGACGTCGATGGCGTAGATCGCGGCGCCGCCCGAGCCGAGTCCCCCGACCAACCAAGTGTGCCACGCCCCCTCGTAATGTAAATCGCCGCTGCCGGGCGTGGCATCGACGTAGAAATTATGTGTGTACTGCGCGGCGGAAAAATCCAGAGACGAGGTCGTGTAGTTATGGATAGTGTTCAGCACCGCGCCCGGCATGTAGGCGAACACTTCGTAGCCGTCGTTCGTGCCGGACACGACGCCGGTCGAACTCTCGACACCGGCCCTGAAACCATGCAGAAAGCCATCGTTGGCGCCGATGTAGACCACGTTGGTGCGCGATTGGTTGCTGCTTTGGAAGGACGCGTAGCTCGTGCCCGAGTTCTCCAGCATGGTGTCCCCAGAATCGAGACGATCCGCCCAGACGATCGCGTAGGGTGAACTCGGCGGCCCGACCCAGGTCGGAGAGGAATCGACGATGTCGCCCAGTACGCCGGTTCGCGCGCGAAAAGACCCGGTACCGTTCGACTGGTACTCGAGTGTTCGATTGCCGCGCAAGTAGTTGAGCCTGTCGGCTGTGTACGGTGTGGAATCGCCGGCATCGAGTATGTTTTGTTCCTTGGTGCTGATGCCGCTGGTCCATTCGAAGGGCACACCCGCCGTGCCTAGGTTGGTCGTCGAGTCCGCGTTCGTGCCGTTCCAGGTCACCATACTGCGGCTCGTCGGTGCCTCGGGACTCGTCGGACCGGCGACACCGGTGTTGACGCAGTTGGTCGTACCGGTCAGTACGCACTGTGCGTCCCAATTCGCGAGCGAGGCCACGGTCAGAACGCCGTTCGTGTCGACGAGCGTATAGGCCGTCATTCGACCGGTGTAGTCGTTCGGGTCGTAGTAGGCAAAATAATCCTGCGTTCCGGCTTGTATTTCGGAGACCTGCTTTTCGTCGCCGCCCGCGGAGCTCGCCGATTGCGAGGCAGGCGCCGCTTGGAAGCACAAGATCTCATGAATGTTGGTGCCGCCACCGGTCGCCCCAGCGAATCCAAAATACAGATTCGATGGCAGAGAGCCGTTCGACGCGGAGATACTCTGATTCGAGAGAATCGAGGTATAGGGGCCGCCATTGACGCTGTACGAGAAGCTCAAGAGACCGTCCTGCGTGATCTTCAGGCTGTAGAGAAAGATGTTCTGGTTCGCGGTACCGCCCGTGGGGCGTGTCGTGGCGTTTTCGGCGGCGAGAACCACCGCGCCGGCGGTCCCCGACTTCGGAAATTCGGTAAACGCATTCGGAATGGCGGCATAGTCGGCGAGTGCCGGGGCGCTCGTTACGACTGAAGGGCAGGAACTGGTTCCCGCGGTTGTATGGCTGGTCGCCGAAGTGCCATAGAGATTACATTGAGTATAGGTTTTTCCCGAATAAGTTCCGGAATAATTGTAGTTGAGTGCGGATGTCGCGGTCGCGGAATAATCCAACACCTTACCGGTGATACAGGTGTTCTGGACCTCCGTTCCCTCGAGGTAAGTGACTTCGGCATTTAACTGCGCTGTCGTCAGCGCAGAGATCTGTGCGGCAGTCACAGACGCCACACTCTCGTGGTAAACAGAAGCGGCCGCGAGCACGGCCACGCCTGGGGTGGAGGCAGTCAGCGTCGGATAGTAACTGCCATAGGCCTTGTGCAGCGCCGCCCAGGTGATATTGCCCGCACCCCGTAGGCCGATCCTGCCGTAGGGATAAAATCCATAGCCGGTCGCGGTATTGTCGCCGTTATAGTAGTCGTAACCTACGAAGTTAGAGCCGCCCTGAGGGGCGCTGACGCCGCCCCAGTCGTTGCCGTCCTGCGTCTGGCCGGTGATGAATCCGGTCGTCGACACCGTAGGAATCAACACCGTCGCGCCATCGAGAAAATTGCCGAACTCGTCGATGCCGAGACCCATATAGGCACCCGCGAGTCCGTCCACCTGGTTCGTATTGCTGCAGCTATAGCCCAAGCTGCCGCCGTCGGCGCCCACGCCATTGAAGTAGCCGTCGCCGGGCGTGACCTTCGTCGCGTCGATCAAATAGAAACTCATGCCGTCCGCGCCATCGTAGGGGCTGTTACCGGCGCCGCGGTAGGTCACCGACTTGAAATTGATCTGAATACCGCCGCCCGCCGGGAAGGGGCTGCTCGACCAAATCGAGCCTTTCTCGGAGGATCCGTTCGAATCCGAACTGCCGCCCGTATTGGCGCCGTTGGTGAAGCGCAAGGCGCCTTGTCCGGCCGGATCCGGCAAGGTCCCGGTGACGCCCCCGGTCATCTTGTCGTTCGTATAGTAAGTGCCAGAGTTTTTGAGATACATGCACGACGGGATGCTGCCGGCCGTCGTGGAGGTCGCGGTGCCGGAAGCCGTCCCGACGGTGAGACAGGCGCCGCCCGTAGCGTACCAGGAGTGGGTGGTCGTCGACCCCGTGAAGTCCTCGGAAAAGAGCGACTGCGCGCTTGATCCGGCGGGCAGCAGTGCGGCTGCGGTCCAGCATACGACCGCGAGGAAGCCCCAATCCTGCGGTTCCTTGCGCTCCAATTTCTCGCGCTTTATAGTTTTCATAATCCTCCCAAATTACAGACGGTACAGGTGATGGTCAGCGTGCTCTCGACGACCGCTACGCTCGCAGCATTGAGCCCGTCGCTATAGGCATCGACCTTGTAGGCCTCACCGTGGCCCGCGGCCACGCCGCCCAAGTCCGTGATGTAAATGCGCGGTCGCTTGTAATAGACATCGGCAACCGAGGAGTTGACGATCGAACCGGTCACGTTCATGTTCGGCGGCGTATAGACGATGCCGTAGTCGTTGCCGCTGGTCGGCCAGGCGGTGACGGCGACACCCAGCGCGGTCGGCAAGGAGTTGCTACAGATCTGTCCGGCCGTCACGCCGCTGCCCGCATTGGCGTCGACCAGACTGTTGCACTGAACGGCCGCCGTGGATGCGGCACCCATGCCGATTGCACGCGGGGCAGAACTGCCGTTCAAGAGCCACCACTCCGCATAGGACTGCGCGCTGATCGCCGCCTGCAGCGCCCGCTGCTTCTCGCGCACGTTACCGGCGATTTTTTCCTGGATTCCAAAGCTATGGAAGATGCTCACGACCATGATGGAAATGACGATCAACAACAGCAAGGAGGACACCAACACGACGCCTGTTTGATGCCGTTGGACTCCCGGGCATCGAGTGCGCATGCTCATATTCCTATCTTGTTCATGATGCCGATGACGCGCGAGACCGAGACGGTTGGCGGTTCGCCTGGATTGGAGGCGCTGTACAGCGGATTGGTAAACGTCACGGTGACCTGGACGGCAATCACATTGGGCCAGTCAGAGGAACTCATCTGGCTTACCGTCTTGTAGGTGTCGGCGCTGTTGGACGTGCCCGTCGTATTGACGCCGTATAAGATCGCCAGCTGCGTCACATTGATGGGATTCGCCGTATTCGAATAGTCCGGATCGCCCACCACCGGTATGGCGGTGGGAACTTCGTCTTCACACCACAGCATGCCGTCGAAGGTGAAGAAGAAGTTGGCGTTGTTGTAATTCGAACCACTGGTGTTGGACGCACCAAAACAATTCAAGATGCCGTCACCGCTCGCGGTGACGAAGCGAACATCCAGCGAATCGGACGTGGCAAGCACGTTGATGGGATTCGTGATGTTATAACCGAAAAGCGCCTGCCCCGGAGTCAGAAATCCCAAATTATTCGCGTAAAAGCCGCCGCCGAATACCGGCCCGGTCGTGGTAAACATCGACGCTGCCGTATTGGTGGTCGGATCCGGGAAATAGCCGGCTTGTTGGATCACATTCGTCAGCATCGTCAAGGCAAGGCGCTCATCATCCTGAAGCTTGGCCATCTGGGTCTGGGTGTTGCTGGTGCGTTTGTTGTCTTGAACCAAGATCATCATGCCGCCAACCAGGAACAGGCCGATGAACATGGCGACCATGAGTTCCAGCAGCGTGAAGCCGGACGACCGGGCGTACAGAGCGGAATGAGCACCTTTCATGTTCTAAGGGACGAAATAAAGGGTGTAGGTCGGTGCCGCCATCGCGGTCGAATTAGACGATAGCGACTGCGAATTGACGGCCACCGTTCGTTCCATCCACTGCAGTTGGATCCAACAACCGGTCGGCCCCGTCGCTGGCGTCGTGCAGTTGAGCGCGCCTGTGACGCTCGGTAGGAGTGTGCTGAGATTCGTAGCCCAACTGCCGAGGTTGTAAGCCGCCATCTGCGCGGCCGTGCACGGTGCATTGGATCCCGCGACGCCGTACTGACAGTTGTAGGTGTTCGCGAGGGTGCCATCTCCGGACGTCACGTTGATCGTCGCGCCCGTGAAAGTGATACTCAGGGGGGTGGTGACGGTCGACCAATATGCGCGGTTCGAGCCTATGGCCGAGACCAGGCTCGAGGCCTCGAGTGCCGCCAAGGAGCGCAGGCTCGCCGTGTTCGTGCTCGCGTACGCCAGCGCCTGAATCTTGGCGAGACCCAGCATGCCCACGCCGATCACGACGAGTGCGACCAGCACCTCGATCAAGGTGAAGCCGCGTGGACGGCCGCGCCTCAGGTGCATGAGAACGTCCAGAAGTTACTGTTGCCGGAGAGCACGGCAATCTGTCCCAGCATGGTGACCATCAGGCACTTCGTCGAATCAATGTTCGGTGTGGCTGCGTGCAGGGTGATCAAAGTGCCGGCTGCGATGCTGGCTCCCGTCGCGAAGCCATCCCGGTTGTAAGTCACGGCGCTCACACCGTTGGTGGCCGTGAACGTGTCGGTACTCGTGAACGGACTCTGCACGCGCAGGACCGATTCGCCGGCGTCCACCGTGGCATTGCCATTCGCATCGGCGAATACGATCCAACCGCCATTCCAGGCGCTGGAGCCATCGCAGCTCGTCCCGTTGCTGGACGTGCAGGCAGTGACGGTCTGACCTTCTTTGATCGCCTCGACGCGCGCGAACTGTAGATCGCCGAGGAGACCGTTGACTTCGCCGGCGATCCGATTGACGTTCGTCACGTACTGAAACGAGGGCACCGCGACGCTGAGTAGAATCGCCGCGATCGCCATCACGACGAGGGTCTCGATCATGCTGAAGCCGCGGTTGACGTAGCGATCTCGGCAGCGTTGACTCCTTGTCGAAGTGGCTCGTAAATTATCGGATGAGGGCTTCATACATAAAATTTACCGAAGGGCATGACGTGCCGCCCGTCGGTGCCGTTCAAGAATTTCCGTAAATAGTGCGACCCAAATCCCATAATGCGCGTCCGCTCGTCATCGAGTGCGCGACGGCGCCGTGGACTTCGACGAACACAGCCGCTGCGTCAGCCGTGAATCCGACACGGGATCCTCTGCGGCAGGACACCTCAAGATTACTCGGCCAAGGTTTGTTCATCCGATCCGCTCTTTAGAACCACGGTATCCAGTTCTCGGTATCGGCAAGGCGTTGGCAAACTTAAGGCAGGAAGGCTTGGAATGAGCCGCTGCGGCGTGCAGCTCGGCTCCGAAGCGCGGGTGGGCTTAAGTCGCGAGTGCAGTGTATGCCATTGATCGGATTGACTTAACGGCACCGACTCGGCGGTTCGGGTCGACTTCTAATGCTTGGATGCCGAAGCGTCTACGCCCTCCGCCGTCTGTAGCAAGGCGGTGAGACCGGCAACTTCCGCCTCGAAGTTCGCCACGCTGTCGGCCGTGTTGTCATTGGTGAGGATCTGGGTCACCTCGCAGATCAAATCGCGAGAAAAGAAACTCTGCACTGCGCCGTCGAATCCGGGATCGTGTCGGGTCGGCGGCATAGATAGCAGGGTGAAGGACAGGTGATTGGGGCGACGCGGAAAAGACACGATGCGCACGATCCGGTTGCGACGGTCGATCCCCGCCAACTCATGCCGACCGGCATCGCCACCGGCATCCGCATGCAACTTCGCGAGATCGACGACCCGAAACCCCTGTTGGGTGAAATAGCGTGTGACCTGGTCGTCGAAGTCGCTGCGCGCATTCTGTGAGCAATCGAGTTGGAAAGCGGTGTCGGGCTGCAAGCCATCGTCGGCATCGGCCAGAGAACCCAAACCTAAGCAAGAGACTCCGGCGGCGGCCAGGAGCATGACCAGCCCGGAGCGGGTTCGAAGCAAGGAGTTTTTTCGCATCGGAGATTTCACTGCATGACTTGGCCCTCAAGGATCGCATGAGCGGCTGTGCCGATAAATACCCATGCGCTGCAGGCGTGGCCGATACGCGACTGCCTGATTCTCCGCCGGTCTATTGACGGCCGCAGGTCGGACAGACACATGCGCGCACCTCGTCGAGTCCTCCGCGCTCGGAGGAATCCTACAGGTGTCGCGGGCCTTGCCTGGCTGCGATCCCCGAGCACACGATTATCATGCGCGTCATGGTCCCTCAACACCCAGCGCATCAAGGCAAGTCCATGAAACAGCAGCGTGCGTCCAACTCACTGTCCGACCCCCGATCCCGCTATCCCCGGGCGCCGTACGCCGAACAGCGGCAAGAGTGGCCTGGGCTCGCGACCAAGATGGACCCGCGTCCCGATCATGGGGAGTCGAGCTATCGTGGTCATGGACGGCTGCAGGGGCGCAAGGCACTGATCACCGGCGGCGATTCAGGGATGGGACGCGCCGCGGCAATCGCGTTTGCGCGCGAGGGCGCCGACGTCGCGATCAACTACCTGCCCGAGGAACAAGAGGACGCCGACGAGGTGCTGGCCTGGATACGCAAGGCGGGCGTCAAGGCCGTGGCAATCCCTGGCGACCTGCGCCAGGAGTCATTTTGTCAGGAGCTCGTGCAGCGCACGGTCGAGGAACTCGACGGCTTGGACCTGCTCGTCAGCAATGCCGGAAGGCAGCAGGCCCACGACTCCATCCTCGATATCTCGACCGAGGATTTCGACGCGACGATGAAAACCAATATCTATGCGCCTTTCTGGCTCATCAAGGCCGCCCTGCCCCATTTGCCTCCCGGTGCTTGCATCATTGCCACGACCTCGGAGCAAGCCTACGACCCGACTCCGGACTTGTACGATTACGCACAAACGAAAGCGGCGACCATGAATTTCGTCAAGTCGCTCGCGAAGCAATTGGCGCCCAAGGGAATCCGGGTCAACGGGGTCGCGCCCGGGCCGATCTGGACGCCCTTACAGGTCTCGGGCGGCGCGTCTGCCGAGAAGCAGCAACATTTCGGCAGCCAGACCCCTCTAGGTCGCGCCGGCATGCCCGGCGAATTGGCCGGCATCTACGTGCAGCTCGCGGATGCCGAGGGTAGCTTCGCGACCGGCCAAGTCTACGGTGCGGCGGGCGGCGCGGGCCAGCCTTAGCGGGTCAAGCTCATCGAGCGAGCCTTGGCGCCCATGCTGACACGAGCAGTCAGGCTGCAGCCCGGGCTAGCGAATGTTTTCGATCAGCTGCACCGTGAATCGTACGGTCTTCAAATATTTCTCGGGAGCGACGCGTTCGTTGAGTCCGTGAATCATGGTCAGAACCGAGGGATCCGCCTCGAGCGCTAGAAAGCGGTAGACGTTCGGCGTGAGGGAGGTATAAAACCCGGCGTCGGTGCCGGCGTTGACGAGGTACGGGGACACTGCCGCGGTCGGGAAGAACTCATGGATCGTCGTCACCAAAGTCTCATAACCGGCGCCGTCCAAAGGCGAAGCAGGACTCGGATCGCGCGCCGCGCCCGGATTGTCGATGGCGACCGTGACCGTGGGATCGTCGACGATGGCGCGCACGCGCTTGACGACCGACTCGATCGTCTCTCCCGGCAGAATGCGGAAGTTCACGATCGCCTTGGCGCTAGGCGGTAGCGCATTATCCTTGAACCCGCCGTTGACCATCGTCTCTGCGGTCGTGGTCCGAAAATTGCCGCCCGTGCGGGGGTCATTCACGCCCTGCTTGACGACCAGCGGTGCGAACAACCAGAGGTTTGCGAGCACGGCGCGCTGCGTGACCGGCAAATAGGGCGCGATCGCCGCGTATTGCTCGCGCACGACCGCCGGCAGCGACGTCGGGAAAGGATGTGCCTCGAGCTTCACGAGCGCCGCCGCCAAGACGCCGATCGCCGTGTGCTGCGGCGGCTCGGAAGAATGCCCACCCGCACCGACGGTGCTGAGACTGAGATCGAGATACCCCTTCTCGGCCGTGCCGATGATCGCCAAGGGCTGGCTGACGCCCGGCACGATGCCCGAAACGACGGCGCCGCCCTCGTCGAGGACGAACTCTGGATGTACGCCGCGCGCCTTCAACTCGGCAACGATCTCCTGCGCGCCGTAGGAACCGCCGTTCTCCTCATCGTCACCGAAGCAGAACAGGATCGTGCGCGCCGGCGTGAACCCCGTGCCGAGCAGCGTCTCCGCCGCCTCCAGCAGGGATAGCACGTGAATCTTGTCGTCGATCGTGCCTCGTCCCCAGATGAATCCATCCGCCAGGACGCCCGAATACGGCGGATGCTTCCATTCGGGCAGGACCTCGGCAGGGACCGGCACGACGTCCATATGGCCCATCAAGACGACCGGAGCGGCCGCCTCGTCGCGACCCTTCCAGGTATAAATGACCGCGCCGTCCTTGAGTACTTCCCGCGGTAGTTGCGCCGCGACGTGGGGAAAGCTCGACTGCAGGTAATCGCGGAACTTGCCGATAGCCTCGGCGTTCGGCGGCTGGCCGTACAAGGACTCCGTCGGTATTTGGATCGCACCGACGAAGCGTTGCACGGCGCCCGCATCGTCCAGAACCACGGGTGCGACGCTGGGCACTTGCACGGTCGCCGGCTGTAAACGAACGGTGCGCACCACCACCGCGGCCGCAAGCGCCACGACCAACAAAAAGGACACTTTGATCGCTCGCTTCCACATCGCTCGGCACGGCCTCCGATTCAAAAGTAATCATCCACCACCAACTGCCAGATTCGACTCGTCGGGGACGCGCCGAAATCCGAGGTCGCCGCGCCACTATAGTCTTGCCAGCGCAGAGCCGCATCCACGTGAGCCCAGTGATAGCGCAGCTCCGTCCACGGCAGACGACTATGATCGCTGAGATCCACGCGGATTAGCGCGGTCGCGTCCAAGTGTCGCATGATCAAGTCCTGCCAAGTAGCATAAGCGAAGATCGCCTGCTGGGTCGGCAACTCTTGCCGGGCCAGCACGAAGTTGCGGTACAGACCGTAGGATGCCGGCGAGCCGGTTCGCGCCGCATTCCATGCCGCCGTGCTCAAGGCGGCGCCGTCATACTCGTACTCGAGAGTCAGCGATAACTTGCTCGACGTCGTGAGCGTGAAGCCCGCCGCTGCACGACCACGCAGCGAGGTCTGCCCGGGCCACCCGAGCGCCTGGCTCCAGAGCGAGGCGATCCGACCGCCGGAGGCCTCGAAATAGGCGACGACCGAGTTCCCGAGCAAGGCCGTGACATCGACGCCGGCTTGCACCTCGTCGGCTCGCACGTCACGATGGTTCGTGCCGAACAATAGCCATTGCGGGCTGAGATTGGCGCCGAGCGCCTGGGTCAACGAGAGTAGCCAGTGGCCCGTCGAATTCGTCGCGCCCCAGTCGGGTGAAAACGGCGCGAGGCTCGGGTTCGCCGCCACTCGCGGCGCGTACAACGCGGTCACGGCCCCACTCGCCCACAAGTCTTCGGCGCGCAGCATGACCGTGCCCAGACGCTCGTCGCGCAGGCTGTTCGGATCCACGGAGTCGACGACCCGCACGGCGTCGGCGCGCAGAAAGTCGGTCGGGTTGTAGCCATAGGCCACGCCTTGACGGACGTTGATCCGACCGGCATCGAACAATACGCCAGACCCGGGCTGCCAGCTGACATACGCCTGTTTCAAGGTGTTCGTCTCGGCGGTATCGCGCCACGTTGCGTCGCCCTGGAGATCTAGGCGATCGCCAAACACGAAACGCCAATCGGGCGCCAAACGCTGATCGGTGCCAAGGTCCAAGGAGAGACGCTCGGCATCGGCGTTGCCGCCGTCGCGCTGGGCCGCCGTGGTCGACGCAGCCTCGATCAACGCGGTCGTCGACGGGTGCGCCGAGATGGCCGCCGTCGTGGCGCCCGGCAAGGCGAGCGCTGCCGCATCGTCGTCGCCCCGTGCCGTATCGCCCTCGGCCTGCGCCGACAGGCACAGAGCGACCAGCAGACCCGCGAGGGCGCGCACCAACACGGTTATTCCGGTTTGAAGCGCGGCAGGTATTCACGTTGCAGCCAACTGTCGGGGACGTCGCGCCAGGCATAGTCCGCATACCGCATGATCGTGACCCATTGCCGGTCGAGCCCGTCGATGATCACGGTCTCGGTGGGCCGCAACGCATCGAGTTCTTGTTGGTAGCGGCGGTAATAGGCCGTCTTCAGAAGCTGTCCGCTCTCGGCGTAAAATTTTGACTTGACCGGGCGGTCGGTGTCCCGTGCGATCCACATTTCGATGCGGTCATAGGTAACGTCACTGGAGACCGCACTGAGCGCGAGATGGTGACAGGCGCGCAGGACCCGATCGCCGTCCTCGACCTCCTCCTCACCGAGTAGCTCGGCGTGATAATCCTTGGCCAAATTGACGGTGACGACGTCGCCATTGGCCGCCTGACCGAGCAAGCGCTGGCGCGGCGAGATCCGTACGCTCGCCTGGCTGGCTGGGTCGTAAAACCACAGATCGTTACCGTTCTTCAACATGAGTTTGTTCGCGTCCCGCGCAGGGGCTGCGAACCGCATGAGGTTGCGATACTGACCGCTCGCGGGCTCCGCCTTGGCATAGATCTGCAGCGTGCTGGTGTCGGTTTGATGCCCGTTGTGATACTCGATCAGCGTCGTCGTGAGCGCGAACGCATGGGGCGGATTGCGGACCGCGTCGCTCGCGGCGAGGATGCGCTGCGCATCGTCGACTACACCGCTCGGCTCCGCCCAGCACCGGCTGGCGCTCAGTAGTCCGAACACGACGAAACCCAGCGCGCGATGCAGACCGCTCGAGCTACGCATGACGCAGTGCCTCCACGACTTGCAGCCGCGCCGCGCGGCCGGCCGGCCACCATGCCGACAAGGCGGCGACCGCCAACAAGCCGAGGGCCGTGCCGAGCACCAGCCGCCATTCGCCCCAGACCCGGACGTGCAGATGAATCGGATGGACGCGGCCCGGTGGCGTCCAGGTCAAGCCGCTGTGATTGATCAGCGCGGCGAGCAGCAGGGCCGCGATGACGCCGGCAACGGCGCCGAACACGCCCAAGAGCAGCGCTTCACCGAGAAACAGACGCCGGATGCCCAAGCGCCGCTGCCCCATCGCCCGCAGCGTACCGATTTCCACCGTGCGCTCGACCACGGCGGCATTCATCGTATTGCCCACCGTGAACAGCACGATCCCGCCGATCAACACGGCAATGAAGCTAAAAATAGCCCCGAAGAAGCTCAAGGCCTGGTCGTAATAGGGATTCAAGACTTGAAAATCGTAGACCGCTAGCGGAAAACCCTTGAGCGAGGTACGCAGCAGTTCGTCGAGCCGTGCGCGTGCCAGCGGGATCTGGTTCGTGTGTCGCAACTGCAGCGCGATCGCATTGACCTCCCGCGTACCGCTGCCATAGAGGAGGCGCTGCGCAGCGCCGAGGTGCAGTCCGACGAAGGCGTCGTCGGCCTCTTTCATTCCCAAGGACTCGGCCTCGACGACCTTCAAGCGCGCGACGTTCGGTGCGCCGCTCGTAGTTGCCGCGAGCAACTCGATCTGCGCAGCCGCATCGGCGCCTTTGGGGTCCGAGACCTGCGGTTCGGCCGCGACCAAACCGGCGACATCGGTCGGCAAGGCCGCCCCGGTTGCGATCGGCGCGGCCGTCGGCTGCGGGCAGTCCGCGACCTGCAGTGGTGCGCAGAGGCGCAGCACCCGCGCGACCCCCGTGCCGATGACCGCAGCATCCTCGCCCGTACCGGTGAGGGCGAGCGTGCCGCCGTCGCCTGGAAAGCCATAGTCGTTCCAGCGCTGCATCGAGTTTTGTTCGGAGACGATCACGCCGCGAGCAAAGATGGTTTTAGACACGCCCGCGGCGAAGTTCCCGGCGATGCCGCCGAATTCGAGCGTCGGGGTGACGACGGTCAGCATCGGCGCGAGCACCGGATCGGCGCGCAGCAGAACGATCACTTGTTCGTAGCCCGTAATCCCGTAAGCCGTTGGATCGCCGCTGCCGTAGAGGAAGTAATCGCGATGCTGGAGCTGCAGGTGACCACCGCCGCGCACGTAGTCGGTTTGCATGCCGTCGACGATGTTCTGTACGTAACCGCCGAACATCAGGATCGAGACGCTGCCGATCACCATCGCGAGCAGCGTCGCGAGCGAACGGCGCCGATTACGAGCCAAGTTGCGCAAGGCCAGCGATAAGGTCGTCATGAGGGCACCCCCGCCCGCCGCTCGACGCGCAGGATGCGTCCGTCCTGGAGCACGACGGCATCGTCCGCCTCGGCGAGCACCTGCGGGTCGTGCGAGGAGAACACGAACGTGGCCCGCGAGTCGCGCTGCATGCCGCGCATCAAGGCGATGATCGACGCGCCCGTCTGACTGTCGAGATTCGCGGTGGGCTCGTCCGCGAGCACCAACTCCGGTGCCGTGGCGAGCGCACGCGCAATCGCGACGCGCTGGCGCTGGCCACCCGAGAGCTGCCCCGGCCAGTGACGGGCGTGGTCGCTGAGTCCGACGGCGTCCAATAGCTCCTGCACCCGTGTCCGACGTTGCGGCGCCGGGCTGCGCGCGAGCAGCAAGGGGTACTCGACGTTTTCGTAGGCGGTCAGCACCGGCAGCAAGTTGAAGCTCTGAAAGACGAAGCCGATGTGGCGCAAGCGAAAGTCGGCGAGCGCATCGTCGGAGAGCTCCGCCACGCGCTGGCCCGCCACGGTGATCACCCCTCCGTCCGGGCGGTCGAGACAGCCGATCAAATTGAGCAGCGTCGTTTTCCCGCTGCCGGACGCGCCCGACAAGACCGTGAAACAATGCGGGCGGATGCGTAGATTCACATCGCGTAACGCGGGCACGGCCACCCGGTCCAGGTGATAAGTCTTGGCAATATTCTCGATGATCAAAGGATCCATGGGCAGCCCTCCTCGGTGACGGGCGCCACTCTAGGCTGCTTCGTCTATTCCGCGAGGCTCATGCGACGAGTCGGCAGCAGCGGAGGATGAAGTGACGGAGCCAGGCGCGAACGGCGGCCGGCAGGCGGCTCAACCGCGAATGAGCTTGTGCAATACGAAGGCGATCAAGCTCCAGCCGGCAACGCTCGCGGCCCAAATGCCGACGAACCATGCTAGCCGGACCCGCAGCCGTGACTTTGGATCGTCCCTAGTGATCATGGAGCTCATGGCCCACTTTGCCGCGAAAGACCCAGTAGGCATAGGCCGTGTAGGCGAGCACGGTCGGAATCAGTACGACCGCGCCGACCAAGAGGAACGACTGGCTCGCGGGCGGCGACGATGCCTGCCAGATGTCGATACTGGGCGGAACGATCCAGGGCCAAATGCTGATCCCAAGGCCCGTGAAACACAGAAAAAACCAGCCGAGCACGCACAAGAACGGCGTCAGGTGACGAGTGTCGTCGGCAATCGCGCGCCAAAAAATGAGCACGAGTGCGCCGACGAGAACGGGCACGGGGGCAACATAGAGCATTCTCGGCCAGACATCCCAGTGGCGCAGATACTCGCGCTGCAGCGCCGGTGTCCAAAGACTCACGACGACGATGCACACGATCGTGACCGCGGCGAGCGGCCGAGCGACCCCGCGCGCGCGGGTTTGCAATTCGCCTTCGGTCCGCCAGACGAGCCAGCAAGCACCCAACAAGGCGTAGCCGATCGTGACCGCCAGCCCGCAGAACAGACTGAACGGCGTCAGCCAGTCGAACCAGCCGCCGGCATAGTGATCATCCTGCACCTTGATCCCCTGGATCAGCGCGCCCAAGATCACCCCCTGGGTCGCGGCGGCGACCGTGGAGCCACACATGAAGGCGAGATCCCAGAAACTACGCGCTCGCGAACTATGGGCTTTGAAGCGAAATTCGAACGCGACGCCGCGAAAGATCAGCGCCAACAACATCGCGATGATCGGGGGGTAGAGCGCAGGCAGTAGGGTCGAGTACGCGAGTGGAAAGACCCCGTAGAGACAGGCGCCGCCGAGGACCAGCCAGGTCTCGTTGCCGTCCCAGACCGGCGCGACCGTGTTGACCATGATGTCTCGGTGTCGCGGATCCTTCTCGACGAGGAACAGCATGCCTAGGCCTAGGTCGAACCCGTCGAGCACGATATAAGCGAGCACGGTGAAAGCGGCGATGCCCGCCCACGCGATGGGCAGCCAATGGGGAGAGCTCATCGGCTCACTCCAAGCGCACGGCTTGACCCACGGGCCGGCCCTGCGCCGGTCCGGGATGGGTACCCGCGGTGCGCGTCGGTTCACGCACGTTCGGGCCCGGTTCGCCGGGCTGGGGTTCGCCGCCCATCATGCGCAAGAGCATGGCGATGCCGGCACCGAACACGATGAAATAGACGACCACGAAAAACACCATCGAGGTTGCAATCCCCGGCAAGGCAATCGGTGACACGCTCTGCGCCGTGCGCAGCACGCCGTAGATCGTGTACGGCTGTCGCCCCACTTCCGTGGTCACCCAACCGCAGAGCAGGGCGAGGAAGCCAGCCGGCGCCATAGAGAGGGCAAAGCGATGCAAGGCCTTGCTGTCATAGAAACGCCGGCGCCAGCGCATGAAGATTCCGGTCGCCCCGAGCAGCAGCATCAAGAGCGCAAGTCCGACCATGAGCCGGAAGCTGAAAAAAACGATGGTTGCATTGGGCCGATCCCGCGGCGCAAAGTCCTTCAGGCCCGGCACCCGTCCGTCGAGGCTGTGCGTCAGGATCAAGGAACCCAAGAGCGGCACGGCGACGGCATCGTCGGTGCGCTCGGTTTGCATATTGGGAATCCCGAACAAGATCTCGGGCGCTCGGCCCTCGCCGGTCCAATCGCCCTCCATCGCCGCGATCTTGGCCGGCTGATACCGCAGCGTATTGAGTCCCTGCGCGTCGCCCGCGAGTATTTGCAAAGGCGCGGTCACGAGGATCATCCACATGGCCATCGAGAACATCACGCGCACCGCTTCCGTCGGCGGTTTTCCCTTGCGCGCCGCGCGCAGCAGGTGAAAAGCGCCGGTCCCACCAACGACCAGGGCGACGCTCAGGAACGCTGCCATTCCCATGTGCACGAGTCGGTACGGAAAAGATGGATTGAACACGATCTTCAGCCAATCGGTCGGGACGAATCGGCCCGTGTGCGGATCGATCGCATAGCCCTGCGGCGTCTGCATCCAGCTATTCGACGCCAATATCCAGCTCATGGAAATCAGCGTGCCGAGAGACACGAGACAGGTGGCCGTGAAATGCAGGCCCCGCCCGACGCGGCGCATCCCGAACAGCATCACGCCGAGAAAACCCGCCTCCAAAAAGAAGGCCGTCATGACTTCGTAGGCGAGCAGCGGCCCGAGCACGGATCCCGCCTTGTCCGCGAACGGCGCCCAATTCGTGCCGAACTCGTAGGACATCACGAGTCCCGAGACGACGCCCATCGAAAAGCCGATCGCGAAGATCTTCAACCAATATTGGAATAAATCGAAGAAGACCTGCCGACCGGTCTTGAGCCACAGACCTTCGAGCACGGCGAGATAAGCCGCGAGCCCGATCGAGAACGAGGGAAACAAGATGTGAAAGGCCACGGTGAACGCGAACTGACACCGAGCCAACCCCAAGGCTGTCACTGCCACCATGATGCAATCCTCGCGACCGCGGTGCAGCGCCGTCGCGTCCGCCACTCAGGATCCCGCATACAGCTGAAAAGCCCCCCAATAATAGGGTTTACGGTACACACCAGATGAATGCAGCAAGGAGAGCTTGGCGGTGCGCAGGGCCTCGTCCGGCGCTTTCCCGGCTGCGATCTCGCCGTAGAGCCGGTCCATGAGCACGGGTGTCGAATTGTCGTTGACGTCCCAGAGCGCACTGATGACGTTATGAGAACCCGCGCGCAGAAACGCCCACGCGAGGCCCACGAGCCCTTCGCCCGCATAGGTTCGCAGCCCCGACCCGTAGCAGGCGGAGATCGTCACGAGGCGGGCATGCAAGGGACGCTGCACGATGTCGCGCGCATAAAGCTTGAAGTCCTCGGGACGCGTCGGTGCGGGCGACAGCACGACCGCCGAATCGAGAGGGCTCGATCGACTCGCGGTGCCATGCGCGACGAAGTGAATGTATTGAAAGCGATCCGGCGCGTTCGCGGCATAGGCTGCCGGCACGGCTCGTGCGAGCGTCAAGACCGTGCGCGCGGCGGCGTCGAAATGCGCCTGCACGTGTTCTATCTCGGCTGCGGCATTCGGCAGGGCTTGGAAATCAGGGCTCGCCGAGATCGGATCACCGATCAAGAGAATGTTGCGATCCGCGGCGGCGACCGCGGCGGGGGACGTCGCCACCGATTGACTCGCCAGCAATCGGATCGAACTCGTGATCGTCACGGTGACGTTCTCGATCCAGAACTTGAGGCCGCCGGCTGTTGGCTGGACCATCGTTTCGAAGTTCAAGCCATGCAGGGCGCCGTCGGGTATGACGTACACGTGGGAACCGTCCGGGATCAGCGAAGCGGCCGGTTCGACGAGAGCGCTGTAGAGTGCGCGTGCAGCGGAATCTTGCGTCTGCAGCGGATCGACGGACGTTTGAATCGTCCCCTGGTACTCGGTCACCAATGCTTCGATATCCGTCCGTTTCGGCAAACGGAAAAACTGCGTTGCCGTTGGCGTGACGGCCCAAAGATAGGACTCCTTTGCTCCCAGGGAGTAAAACAAGATCGGCGATCCGAGCTTCCGCGCGATCGCACCGACATCAAAGACCGGGCGTTGCCTCGAAAGGGTCCCCTCGGGCGCAACGCCCAGCCCCTCCTCGAGCGTTCGTGCGCGGCTACGGTCCAAGAGTTCGAGAGCGGCGGCGGTTCGCCCGTGAGCGACGAGAAAATCCGCGTAGTCGCGATAGATTTGATCGCCATACGCAAACGACGAGAGGCGCGAGGCTTCGGCCTTGACCAACGCGCGATTGTGTTCGAAGCTAATGATCGATCGACGATACCAAGTCTCGGCCTGCCGGATCTCACGACGATCTTCATGAAAATGCGCAAGCGCGTTTTCAATTTCCATGAGGGTCTCTGGATCGGTAGTCATGCCGTGGGCTCGCCGGAGCAGCGACTCGCCTGCGCGGCTCGCGATCTCGCGCGAAGCGATCAAACCTTGGAGAAAAACGGGATAGGCGAGCACCTCGCGGTCGGCTAGGTGTCCCTGTACTCGAAGGGCTTGAGCGCTGTAGGCGTTCGCGGCGTCATAGCGTCCTTGCTCAAAGGCTATTAGAGCGAGATTCGTCTCAATATTAACGAGATCGTCGGCTGCGTCCGCGGTCGGCAGCGTTGATGCCAAGCGCAGCGCCTCCTTTTCGTAGTTACGTGCCTCCGCGAATCTGCCGAGCCAATATTCCGCCACGCCCGCATCCTCGAGCCAGAGCACCCGCAAACCGGTTCGCCCGGCCTCCTTTGCAAGCTGGTCCGCGGATTGAAAATCGACGAGCGCCAGTTCGAATTCACCCAGGTTCACATAGGCCCAGCCGACGTTGCCAAGCGCTCTCATGATTGACAGGTTTGCGTGGATGGATCGCGCCGCCCTTTCAGCCTCCTGGGAGTACAGCAAGGCCTGATCATAATGCCGAGATTTTAGGTTTACGAACCCAAGCCCAACCAGGTCGAGGGCTTCCAGCCAATGATTGGCGTGAGCACGCGCAACCTCGAGACTAGCGGCTAACTTTTGCAATGCCTCGCTCAGATTTCCGGCGTCACGCTGCACCAAAGCTTCGGCGCGCAAGACTTCACCGATCAGCGGCGAATTCTCGGCTTCGGCGAGTTGCCGCGCGGCGTGCAACTCGCGTTCTGACGCTGCCAATTCAGCCCGATCACCGTGCGCCCCACTCAACAGCAGATAGCGCTTGATCGCCAAGTCGCCGCTGGCTGGAAAAGCCGATGCGTCCATGAGCAGAGCGAGGACCGCGTCCGAGCGATCTTGCAGTAGATCGATCTCGGCTTCGAGCAACCGAAATTTGAGTTCCCAATTGGCATTGCTGCGCGACTCCGCAAATGCCTGCCGGGCCTGCGCCGCTCTCTGACCGGCTATATCCAAATGATCGGTAACCAGATCGTCGAAGATGCTGCTGTACAGAGCCTGCGGGTCGTCGCTCGCGGTAGCCCAACAGGCCGCAGTCAACAGCAGCGCGGAGACAAACCCGACTCTGCGAGCTAGTGCTTGCCGTCCGCCCCGCCGCCACCGGCAACCTGCGTACTCGGCCCCGTCGCCTGCCCCGAGACCGGACAACCCAACTCGACGCGTATCGACACGTATTGCAGCGAATGCGGGGTGATCAAGACTTCGCCGAAATGAATCCTGCCGAAGCCGGCGATGTCGATGATATGACCATAGGTGCCGGGCACGTCCGGCACGTCGAAGCCATCGAATAGCGAAAAGGTTCCATGGCCACCGGTCGCGGTCGTCTCCGTGCCCCAGCCATGTTGGAGTTTTGCCCACGCCGCCGCTTTTTTGTCAGGGTGACTCTCAAATGACTTTACCAGACTCGCCGCTTGCTTGCTCGCCGCGTGCTGGAATGTCGGCCAATTCACGGGCGATCCATGATCGCCGTCCGCCGCCTTCGGCGAGGCAAGAGCGGCGTTCACCCTCGGCCGAAGCTGCTGTCCCGCAACGCGCAGTCCGTCGAAGCGCGTGCCGCCAAAGCTGATCCGGTGCGGGCCGCCGTTCCTCGGCTTCGTGATCGAGACCTGAGCGACGATCCGGTCCGCGGTGACCACCTCGTGCAGATTGAAACCCTCGACGACCGCGGTCGCGAGCGTGGCATGGGCGCCATCCTCCTCCGTGACCTCCCGACCCGTCACCAGCGTATACGCCGAAGAAACCGAGAGGATCTCGTCGAGATTGAATGCGCCCGAGCGTATCGTCGCGAATCCGCCGACCGCAGGCAGCGAGACCTGAGCCTGGGGCGGAACGATGCTCCGGAATGGCTCCAGCACATGTCCTCCCAATGCGTTCGCATTCGCTTGAAAGGTATAGCTTTTTTTGGGGTCGTAGGAGTGCATTGCCGGCCTCGCTGGCTCAAGTTGATGGAAGTGTATTGTTAGTATTGACGATCAAGCTGAATCGATAGCGCGCGAGCGGGTCGGCATGCGAACCCCGCTGCACGATCAAAGTATAATCGCCACTGTACCAAGCGGCGGCGGGAATGCGAATTGCCACCGTATCCTTGGCGGCTTCGGCTCGGACCGGTACGCGCGCGACGACGGCACCGGACGGCGATACCAACTCACAGCTCACGTCCGACGCGGTGTCGCTCGGAATATCGAGCAGCAATAGGAGCGCCTGGTGCTGGGCGACGCTCACGGTCGGCAGAGAGCCGCCCCGGCTGTTCGCGCCAATCAACGACAAGGACGAGAGCAGCTCCGGCTTTTGCTCAGCCGCCGCGTCAGCGCTGAGGCGCGGCAGCACGACGATGTTCTGATAGGCGATGATGAGCAATAGAAACGAAAATGCTGGTGACAGGACCGACGGCCGCCACAGCCAGCTGTAACGCGACTTGTGACTCTGAGGCTGCCGAGTCTGCGGCTTGCGAGCCCGCGCAGCCTGGGAATTTGTTGCGCTGCCACTTGCGAGCACCTGCTTCGCCCCTTCCAGAAACGCAGCCGCTGCCTTCAAATCCGCGGCACATTCCTCACAGCCAAAGTAATGCTCTTCGAACGCATCGCGATCCTCGGGGGACAACTCTCCCAAGAGATATTTTTCGACAGCTCCGCGTTGGACGGCTTCGTGATGATCCATGGCTTTAAGGGCACTAGGTGCCCATGACCCTCGATTGATATACCGCGCGAACTCCGATCATGAGCGCACTTCTCCCAACCGCTTGAGATAAAAGGATTTGAATGACTGTTTCGCGCGATGAACCAAGACGCGCAGGTACTCGCGCGAGAGCCCGAGTTCAGCGCAAACCTCATCTTTATCGCGTTCCTCCAGCAACACCGCCTGGAGCAAGCGACGCTCACGCTCGGGCATCTCGCCGAGGATCTTGCGCACGACCCGCTCGGTTTCATCGATCTCGATCTGACCAAGGCTGCTGATTTCGTCGGCGACGAATTCGCGGTCCGGTTCATCGTCGAGGCTCGAGCTCACGCGCTTGTTGGAGCGATAGGTCTCGAGCAACACGTGGTTACAGACCGAATTGACCAGAGCGCCTAGCCGTTCCGGTTGCCGTATTCCGTCCTTGGCGCGGATCAAGGCGAACACCCGGACGAAAGTCTCCTGACGGACGTCCTCGATGGTTTCCTTCGAGCGCAAGCGCGAGCGCAGCTTGATGCGGATGAGCTCACCGAAATAAGCGGCGAAATGCCGCTCGGTGGCCACATCGCCCCGCTGCAAGCGTTCGAGATAGGCTGCGTCGAACGCGATGAACTGCAAGCGGCTTCCTTCGCTGGGAACGGATGGAACCCGATATTCTACCGCCGTTTTCGTGACAATTATCCCCTTAAAGGGCTGACATAGCTCGATGCCCGGCGAAAACTCCGGATCGACCCATCCCGCGCTCATGTCTTTTTGCTCGCGAGCCGAGCCGCAATAGGAGAGACAGCCGGCGAGCCCTCGGCTTGGAAGCCACCGCGCCGTCGCTCGGCCCAGACGGCAATCGGCGAGGGCAACGTCGAGTTGGGCCCGCTGCCGATGGCGCCGGCGCAATGTGAATGCCAATCGTGCATCGGCATCCGTCGCGTTCGGTCGAAGCCGCTATTCACAGCACTTTCTCAGCGTGGCTACGGAAACATGGGGCCAGCCCAAGTTGACATACGTGGAGCCGGGCGCGCTCAGCAAGGACAGAATCGGAAAATTCAATACCGCCATTTGCGCGTACTGGAGTTGCATGAAGCTGTCGTCGGGGTTCTCGCGGGTAACGCGGGATAGCCAGAACGTGGCATAAACGACCGCCGTCTGCGCGTTCTCCTCGAGCTGATCGGGCGCGGGCGTGCTGTGGGGGAGCCTCATGCCTCGGAGTAACGAGCTATTTTCAAGGCCGTCGTCAAACTCAGGGATGCTGACGGGAGGCCATGCTTCGCCGGCCGGCAGAGGCGCGGAATTCGCCGTCTTCAGAAACCGCAGCGACCGCACGCTTGCAATGTTGAATGCAAAACCCTCGAAGCGACAGCCGTCGCGCACCAAGCCCTCATTGGTTCGTTGCAACAATAATATCGGGTCGTTGACGAGGTCCTGGATTGGAACGCCGTTGATCTCGGCGGGTAATTGCGCGTCCGTTCGCGCGGCGTGATAGGGGGTGCGGGTGTTGAGCGTAAACGAGCGCACTTGCGGCAGAGGTGGCTGCGGATTGTAGATGACGCCCCCGAAGCTCTGATTCGGCGCTATCGGTCCGGGGGGTACGCTGAGGTCGTACATCGGAAATGGAATGCGCTGCGAAATCGCGGCCCGCGGCCCGGCAATCTTCTCCGAGGTCCCGGCCGCATGGAAAACCAGGGCGCGTGCGCTCGGCGGCACGGCGAACGGGGTGGTGTTGAATGATGGGAAAAGCGAGCCGTTGTATTGCGCGCCGCCTGCGACGGTTCGGACCGGAACTCCCGTGAACGGCGTTACGCAGCCTTCGGCGAGTACGGCGTTGTGTTGCTGGATCGACGCCAGTCTGCCGACGACTTGTCTGCCGCGAGTCGGCGGCTCGATGACCCAGATGCCGGGCTCGATATGCGAACCCCCGTCCCAACCCTTGCCCGCGATCGCGTGTACGTAGCTAAGCCCGGCCAGGTGGCTCGGTTCGCCCATGGGCTCGAACTTCACGTGTTCCTGGGTTTGATTCAACTGTAGATACAAATCCGTCTTGTCGTGATAATCGGGTCGCGCCAGCAGATCAAAGCCGGTCCCTTCCCAGGTGCCGGCGAGCTCGCCGAGCGGACCGAGTTTTTCGCTGATGTCCTGCGGCGCATAGCTGCTCGATGAGCGGAATTCCTCCATGCCTTGTTCTGCCATCGCTGCGCCCCCCTGCCGTGATCGGTTCAAGGCAATGGTGAGTCGCGCGGAAAAAACGTTACAAGATTGCGGCGAATGCCACGAGCGAAGCTCGAATGAGCCGTTTAATGCGCTGCGGCAACGGCTGTGAGCCCCGGGTAGACCATGGCAGCGCTCAGCGCGGGCTCATCGACGGCGCACGCTAGTCCTCGCCGATGTCCTCGTTCCACACGGCTGGGTTCTCCGTGATGAACCGGCCGAGCAGTTGCTCGCACTCAACGGAACCGACGTCGACCACCTCGACGCCGTGCTCGCGCAGCCAATCGATGCCGCCGCGGAAGGTCCGCGATTCCCCGACGATGACTTTCCCGATCCGGAATTGCCGGATGAGACCGCTGCAGTACCAGCATGGCGCGAGCGTCGTGACCATGATCGTATCGCCGTAGCGGCGCTGCCGACCGGCTTTGCGAAACGCGTCCGTCTCACCGTGTACGGACGGATCCCCTTCCTGGATACGCCGGTTGTGGCCGCGACCGAGCAAGCTGCCATCGCGGTGAAACAGCGCGGCGCCGATGGGTATGCCGCCCTCGGCGGCGCCGAGGCGTGCCTCCTCGATGGCCACGTCGAGCAGATGTTGATGCGGATTCGCCAAATGCGGATCGGTCATGGTGTCTCCTTACAAAGCCGGTGAATCGTCCCCGAGCATCGCCCGGCGCACGATCTTGATCGGCGGTCCACCCTGGCGCAAGAACTCGTCATGGAATTCCTGCAAACTGAAGGACGCCCCCTCGCGGGCCGCGACGTCGGCGCGCAGCTTCTGGATCTCCAGCTTCCCGAGCGTGTAATACAGATAGGTCGGATTCGCCGTGCCGCGCTTCGTCTCGACGACCCCGACCTCGTGGGATTGGTAACCCTCTTTGACGAAGAAGTCCTCGGCCTGGGCCAAGCTCATCGGCGTGGTATGCAGCTTGATGCCGACGTAGAACCGGGCATTGCGCAACAGCGCGTCCTGGAGTTGTCCGAGCTTCAGGAATTTCTGCCGGCGCGTATCGTCCGGATAGAGGGCCGCCGCAAGACCCTCATCGAGCATCATCTGCTCGCAGTAATGCGCCCAGCCCTCGACGTTGCTGTTGGCATTGAAGATTTTGCGCACGCGGTCGTGCACATCGAACATCCAGAGGAACTGAACGTAGTGACCAGGATATGCCTCGTGTACCACGACCGTCGTGATCACGGGATAGCTAAACTGCGCCATGAACTGTTCGGTGCGCTCGTGCGTCCAGGACGCCTCCGGCAGCGTGACATTGAGATAGGCCTCCTTGGCGTCGGGCTCGAAGGGCCCCGGCGTATCCATGGACGCGAAGGTGATCGCGCGCATGAAGGGCGGCGTCTCCACGACCTTGGGCTCGACCTTGGAGGGGATCGTGATGATGTGACGCGCGTCGATAAAGCCGATCACGTGCTCGAAGTTCGAGCGAAAGGTTTCGATGATCTGGTCGGGCTCCGGATGCTGGCTCGCGAGTTCCGCGCGCACTTGGGCGACCGTCCGGTCGGGCTCGAGTTCCTTGGCGATGCGCGCGAATTCCCTCTGATTCTCGTGCATATTGGCAAGGTCGACGGCGATCAGATCGTCGAGCGGCATGTCGACCATTTCATCGAAACGCAGCTTGTCGCGGAACGCCGCCGCACCGATACGAAAGTCGCCGTGCGAACGCGGCAACAAATAGGACTTGAGCCAGGCCTCGTAGTCCGTGAGTGCGGCGACCACGGCCGCATTCGAAGCCGTGAACTCGGTGCGCAGTTCGGTGTCGGTCACCAACTTGAACGCCGCCGGCACGTCTTCGCGGAAGAACGCGATCAGGCCCGGCAACTGGTCGAGCGCGATCTGCGTGTAGACCTTGGGGGGATTCACGAGATTGCGTCGCGCCTCCTCCAGCACCTTCGGCATCGCCCGCTCGCGCGCAATCAGAGATTTCAGCCGTGCCTCGGGTGGCGCGAACTCGCGTTCGATCAGCCCGAAGACGCTCTGGGTGATGCCACCGGAATAGAAATCCGGATTTTTCTGCCAGCTGCGCAAGACCGCGTCCTCTTGCCGCGTACTGCGCGTGTAATTTAGCAATAAATCCCGGTCGCCGCGCACGGTCTCGCTCAAGGCGGCCGGATCGACGGTGGCGAAGCGCGCCTCCCAGGTGGTGAGTTCCTCGACGTCCCGCGTCACGCCCGACTGCGAATAGTCTTCGAGCGCCGCATCGTAGGTATGCACACCGAGCCCCGTCGCATCCGTGGGATGCCGGGGCAAGTAGTAGGTATCGATGAACCGATCCGCGAGCGCGAGGAAGGCCGCGTCACCGGCCGGCGCGGCGCCAGCGGCGCCGGCGACCAGCAGGCATGAAATGAATGACGCTGCGGCGAGCGTTGAAAGACGTTCAGACAAGGGTAACTCCTTGAGCCGGGGCCGGGGGTCCTGGGCGAGATCGATCCTGACGCCCATGGGCGCCAGTGTAGAGCGGCAGGCGCGGCGCGAGAAGTGCCGGTCGCCTTAGGCGGCGCAGAGCCGCGCGCCCAACAAGTCCTTGAGTTCCGGCCCCGAGATCACCTCGCGTTCGAGCAAGCGCTGCGCCAAGGCATCGAGCTGCGGACGATTCGCCTCCAGCAGCCCTTGGGCCGTCGCTTGCGCCCGCTCCAGCAGCGCCCGCGCCTCGCGCAGCACGGCGGCCTGGATATCGGGTCCCAAGAGTTCCTTCGGGACGCCGGCAACGCTCAGGAGTCCGAACGCATCGGAGAAGCCGAGCGATCCGACCATGTTGATGGCGAGCTCCGAGGCGCGCTTGAGATCGTCCGAAGCGCCGCTCGAGACGCTGTCGAACACGAGAAGTTCCGCTTCCCGTCCCGCGAGCATCATCGCCAGGCGCCCCGTCAGCTCGGACTGTTTGTAGAGCGGATCCTCGGTGTCGCGGGTCATGTAGGTGACGCCCAAGGCTTGGCCGCGCGGCTCGATCGTCACGCGCTCGACGATACCGGCTTTGAGCCAGTGACCGACCAGCGCATGACCGGACTCGTGATAAGCGAGACGATCGCGCAAATCCTGGGTGAACGTCTCTTTGACCGCAGACACTTCACCGCCCAGTTGAAAGGTCTCGATCGCCTGTAGAAAGTTCTCCATCGTCACGCGGGCCGCACGCGCCTCCGCCGCGCTCGAGGCAGCCTTGTTCACCGTATTGGCGATGTCGGCCGGCGACATGCCGGCAGTCATCCGCGCCAAGACCGCCGTGTCGGCGGATCCGTCGTGGCTCAGGCTACCGATATAGCGTTCGAACAGCTTCTGGCGCTCCGGCATGGTGGGCAGCGTCAAGCGCACGAGCATGTCGAAGCGACCCGGTCGGCGCATGGCCTCGTCGATGCTGTCTTCGTGATTCGTGGCGGCCACCACGACGACGTTGTCCAGAGCCTCGAATCCGTCCATCTCCACCAAGACCCGGTTGATGATGCGATTGAGTTCCGATTCGGCGCCGCCCATGTCGCCGCGCGAGCGCTTACCGATGCCGTCTACCTCATCGATGAACAGCACGCAGGGTGCGTTGCGGCGTGCGAGTTTGAACAAGGCTTTGACCTTGTTCACCCCGGCGCCATAGAACGTCGCCGTGAAATACGAGCCATCGACGGCGATGAAGTTCGCGCGGCTCTCCCCGGCCAAGGCCTTGGCGAGCAGCGTCTTGCCCGTGCCGGGTGGACCGACGAGCAAGACGCCACGCGGCGCGACCGCCCCGAGCTGGGCGTAGTGGCCGGGGTCTTGCATGAACACCTTGACTCGATTGAGTGCGGCCTTGGCCTCCTCTTGACCGATCGCATCTGAAAATTGGGTTTTCGGACGGACCGCAAGCTTCGAGGCCGAGCCGCCCATGCCGCCGCTCTGCAATTTGATGCTGAAGAACAGCGCGCCGACGAGCCCGCAGATCAGGAGGATGGGCGACAGCAGACTCGTCAGCGAGTCGAGCAAGCGGCGGCTGGCGGTGCGCGGATCGACTTCGACCCGGACGAGCGCGAATCCGGCTCGCGCGCTCTTGTCGTCGAGGCCGTCGAGCGCTGTGCCGGCACAGCCGATCAGCGTACAGCCGGGCACTAGCGTGCTGGCCCGATCGCCGTTCTTGCGCGTGTAGAGCACGAGGCCCGGTTGGAAGGTGTCCAAGCCGACGGCCGACAAATCACCGGCATTCAGCGCTTTGCGAAATTCAGCCACCGTTTTCGGGTGTCCGAGCCAGCCATCCGGCGCGGTCTCGAACTGCAGGGCCTCGGGACTCTTGCGAGCATTCGCTTCCTCGGCCGCCCGCTTCGACAGGCACTCTACGCCGACGATCGAGGCCACCGCCAACAGCAGGCCGATCGACACGCGGTAGTTGCAGCGCATGCATTGCCAGAGTTTCTTCAGCATCGCAGCACTTATACGGCAAGGACGCCGGCAACTACGCGCGCTATTTCACATATTCACATCAGGACGGTCGTCCGCGATCGCGGTCAGGCGACGACGTTGACCCCTTTCCAAAATGCCACACGACCCGCGATCTGGCGGGCCGCCTCTTTGGGCGCGGCGTAGTACCACACGGCATTTGGGTTGCGCTGCTCGCCGACCTTGAGAGAGTAGTAATTGGCCGTACCCTTCCAAGGACAAACGCTCGTGTGGGTGCTCGGTTCGAGCAGGTCCGCCTTGACCGAGGCGAGCGGAAAATAATGATTACCCTCGACGACCACGGTGTCCTGTGACTCCGCGATCACGGTCCCTTGCCAAACTGCTTTCATTTGCTTGCTCCTATAAATCAGCGTTGTCGACCGGCGCCGCAGTCTCGCACGGCCCGAGTGTGTATTGTTGCGCGAGCGCGGTAAACGTCGCGACTTCGCGTGCAATCCAGGCCGCGTCGCGGCCGAGTTCCGCGGCCATCAGGGCCGCGACGTGCGGCGCGATCGCAACGCTGGCGCGCGCGTTCAGCAGCAGCGCACGCGTGCGCCGGGCCAGCGCATCGTCGAGCGTGCGCGACATTTCGTGGCGCACGCTCCAGACGATTTCGGCGGCTATATAGGGAAGATCGGGATGCAACAAGGCCGCGAATTCGGCGCGTTCACGCGCGATCGCCCGGATTCCCTCGGCATCGCTGCCATAGACCCCGAGTGCCCCGAGGCTGGCGGCATCCGGATGATAACCATGAATCTTGAGATCGGCCGTGACGCAGGGCGTCTCTGCCAGCGCGCCCAGCGTGATGGCATGGTCGACGCAGTCCTCGGCCATGCGCCGGTAGGTCGTCCACTTGCCGCCGACGATGCTCACCAAGCCGGAATTGTCGACGTGGATCGTGTGGCCGCGCGACAGCGCCGCAGTCTTGCCTTCGCCCCCGCCCGGCACGCTCACCAACGGTCGGATACCCACGTAGATGCTCAAGACGTCGGCACGCGTGGGCGGCCGGCTCAAATATTCGCGCGCCGTCTCCAGCACGAACTCGATTTCCTCCTCGAGAGGCAGCGGCTCGTAACTGTGCCTCTCGATGGACGTGTCGGTCGTGCCGACGAGCGTGCGATCGTGCCAGGGAATCGCAAACAGTACGCGCCCGTCGCTGGTGCGCGGCACCATGATGGCGTTGTCGCCCCGCAAGAAGGCGCGGTCGAGTACGAGATGGATGCCCTGGCTCGGGGTCACCATGGCCTGCGCCCCGGGTTCGGCGAGGCGCCGTGTCTCATCGGTGAAAATTCCCGTCGCATTGACCACGACCTTGGCGCGGACGGTGTAAGTTCGCTGTGCTTCGCGCTCGGCGAGGACCACACCCGTGATGAAGCCACCCGCGTCGCGGACGAAATCGACGGCTTCGGTGTAATTGACGAGCGTCGCGCCGTGATCCGCCGCGGTCGCGAGCAAATGGATCAGCAAACGCGTATCGTCGAATTGACCGTCGTGATAGAGCACGCCGCCGCGCAAGCCCTCGCGCTGAATCGTCGGCAGGCGCTCCAGCGTCTCGGCCAGGGACAAGATGCGCGACTTGCCGAAATTGTATTTGCCCGCCAGCAGGTCGTAGACCTTCATGCCGATGCCGTAAAACGGCGCCTCCCACCAGGAATAATTCGGCACGACGAAGGGCAGGTCATGAACGATGTGCGGCGCATTGCGCAGCAGCAGTCCGCGCTCCTTGAGTGCCTCCATCACGAGCGAAATATTGCCTTGCTCGAGATAGCGCACCCCGCCGTGCACGAGTTTGGTCGAGCGGCTCGACGTGCCCTTGCCGAAGTCCTCACGCTCGACCAGGAGCACGGCGAGGTCTCGGGCACTCGCATCGACCGCGATGCCCGCGCCGACCGCGCCGCCACCGATCACGACGATATCCCAAGGCTCGGCGCGCGCGGCGATGCGCGCGAGCATTTCGCCGCGCTTCAAGCCACGCCCTTGTTCCAACCCTTGGCGCGCTGCACTGCGTCTTGCCAACGGCCGTACTGTCGCTCGGCCCGGCCCCGATCGGCTTGCGGTGCGAACAGCTGCGGTGCCGGACGCGTCGCCGCGATCTCCGCAACGTCCCGCCAAAACCCCGTGGCGAGCCCCGCGAGATAGGCGGCCCCCTGCGCGGTCGTCTCCAATACGGCCGGTCGTTCCACCGCGATCCCGAGCACATCCGCCTGAAATTGCATCAGCATGTCATTGCCGGCGGCGCCGCCGTCGGCGCGCAGCCGACCCCCACGAGTGCCGGTGTCGTTCTGCATCGCCAGCAGTACATCCGCCACCTGGAACGCGATGCTCTCGAGCGCCGCGCGGGCGATATGTCCGATCTCCGTATCGCGCTGCAAACCAATCAGCATCCCGCTCGCATAGGGATCCCAGTGCGGTGCGCCCAAGCCGGTGAACGCCGGCACCAACACGAGATTGGCCGAGTCCGCGACCGACTGCGCAAGCTGCTCGATGTCCGGAGCTCGGTCGAAGAACTGCATTTTATCGCGCAGCCACTGCACCACGGCGCCGCCGATGAAGACGCTGCCCTCGAGCGCGTACTGCGGCCGACGATCGAGGCTGCAGGCCATCGTCGTGATCAGATTCTCCGCGGAGAGCGTGAATTCATGGCCGGTGTTCTGCAGGAGAAAACAGCCCGTGCCATAGGTGTTCTTGGCATCGCCCGGACGAACGCAGAGCTGGCCGAACAGCGCCGCCTGCTGGTCACCGGCGATGCCGGCGATCTCGATGTCGGCAAGCCCCAAGGACGTATCGACGCGCGCGACGCGGTCGCTGGACCACACCACCTCGGGCAGCAGGCTTGCTGGAATCTCGAATAGGCGCAAGAGCTCGTCATCCCAGCGGTCCTCGACGATGTTGTACAAGAGCGTGCGCGAGGCATTCGTGCGGTCGGTGAGGTGACGAGCGCCGCTCGTCAGGTTCCAAATGAGCCAGCTGTCGATCGTGCCGAACGCGAGCTTGCCGGCCGCGGCGCGTGTGCGCGCGCCGCTCACGTTGTCTAGGATCCACGCGAGTTTGGTCGCCGAGAAATAAGGATCTAGGAGCAGCCCCGTCTTGTTGCGGATGCCGGCCTCGTTGCCCTCGTGCTTCAGACGCGCGCACAACTCGGCGGTACGCCGGTCCTGCCAGACGATCGCGGGATAAATCGGCGTGCCGGTTTCGCGGTCCCATACGAGCGTCGTTTCGCGCTGATTCGTGATCCCGAGGGCGACGACATCGCGCGGGCGAATCTCGGCGCGCGCCAAGACCTCGACCGCGGCGTTCAACTGCGTCGTCAGAATCTCGAGCGGATCGTGCTCGACCCAGCCGGACTGCGGGAAATGCTGCGTGAATTCATGCTGCGCGATGCCGGCGATCCGGCCGTCGTGCGTGAAGAGAATGGCGCGCGAACTCGTCGTGCCCTGGTCGAGCGAGAGAACGTATTGCACCATCAGTGGTATTGCGCCATGGACTGTCTTACCGTGTTGCTCGGCGCCTGCCAGCCGCCCTGCGCAACACTAGTACAGCGCCGAGTCCTTGTCGATGCGGCGCTATCGGGCCTGGCCCGTCCGAGGGCCGAGACACGGCAAGCAATCCGTGTCTCGGCCTGCATGCACTCAGGCGTCGATCTGAATGCGGCGTGGCATCGCCTTGGGCTGTTTCGGGATGGTCACCCGCAGCACGCCATCTTTGCCGGCTGCGTTGACCTTCTCGCTGTCGACCGAGTCCGGCAATACGAAGCGCCGATAGAAGTGACCCACGCCGCGCTCTACGCGCCGGTACTGCGCCTCCGCCGCTTGTTTCTCGCCGGCGGGCTCGTAGCGCTGACCGGACAGCGTCAGGACTCCGCCTTCGAGCGTGAGCTCCACCTTGTTCGGATCGACGCCCGGGACGTCGACGTAGAGTTCGAAGCGATCGAGATACTCGTAGATGTCGACCGGCGGCACCCACGAGGCCGTCGCCGAGCTGCTGTCGCTCTGATTGACGTTGCCGAAGAGCCGGTTGATCTCTTCCTGCAGCCGCGGCACGAGGCTCCAGGCGTCTTGTCTCGCAAGATTGTTCATGACGAATTCTCCTTACGTGTCAGCTGGGTCAGACAATCACGCCGGGGCTGCCGGCGCGGGTTGAAAGCGAAATTAAGGACGTCCGAAGGGATTTCAAGGGCGCGAATTTTTTTGCAAATGACCCCTTGAAAGCCCGCGACCATGCTCTATATGCCCCTCGTCGAGGTCTCAAGCAACAGGAGGAGCTATGAACATCCGACCACTGCAAGATCGCTTGATCGTGAAGCGCGAAGCCGAAGAGCGAAAGTCCCCGGGCGGCATCGTGATCCCGGATACCGCCACCGAAAAACCGGTCTTCGGCAAAGTGCTTGCCGTCGGCAAGGGCAAAGTGTTGGAGAACGGGCAAGTCCGTACTCCCGAGATCAAGGTCGGCGACAAGGTGCTGTTCGGCAAGTACAGCGGCACCGAAGTGAAGGTCGCGGGCGACGAATTGATCGTGATGCGCGAGGAAGACGTCATGGCGGTCGTCGAGACGGCTTGACCGGCATTTTCCTCATTCCATTCAACTTAAACCCATTATCTATTGGAGGCTTAAATAATGGCTGCAAAGGAAGTCAGTTTCAGCGATGAGGCGCGGCAGCGCATGCTCAAGGGCGTGAACATCCTCGCAAATGCCGTCAAGGTGACGCTCGGCCCGAAGGGCCGCAACGCGGTGCTCGACAAGAGCTTCGGCGCCCCCACGATCACCAAGGACGGCGTTTCGGTCGCCAAGGAGATCGAGCTCAAGGACAAGTTCGAGAACATGGGCGCGCAGCTCGTCAAGGAGGTCGCGTCCAAAACATCGGACGAGGCCGGCGACGGAACGACGACGGCCACCGTGCTCGCCCAGGCGATCATCCGCGAGGGCTTGAAGTCGGTCGCGGCGGGCGCCAATCCCATGGATCTGAAGCGCGGCATCGACAAAGCCGTCGCCGCCGCCACCGAGGAGCTGAAAAAGCTCTCCAAGCCCTGCAAGGATCCGAAGGCGATTGCCCAGGTTGGCACGATTTCCGCGAACTCCGACGAGAGCATCGGCAAGACCATCGCGGATGCGATGGCGAAAGTCGGCAAGGAAGGCGTGATCACGGTCGAGGAAGGTTCCGGCCTGCAAAACGAACTCGACGTCGTCGAGGGCATGCAATTCGACCGCGGCTACTTGTCGCCCTATTTCATCAATAACCAGCAGAGTCAGACCGCCGAGCTGGACAAACCGCTGATCTTGCTAGTCGACAAGAAGATCTCCAATATTCGTGAACTACTCCCGCTGCTCGAAGCGATCGCGAAGGGCGGCCGCCAGCTGCTGATCATTGCCGAGGACGTCGAGGGCGAAGCGCTCGCAACACTGGTCGTCAACACGATCCGCGGCATCGTCAAGGTCGCGGCCGTCAAGGCTCCGGGCTTCGGCGATCGGCGCAAGGCCCTGCTGCAGGACATTGCGATCCTCACGGGCGGCACCGTGATTTCCGATGAAGTCGGATTGACGCTCGAGAAGGCGACGCTCGATGATCTCGGCGAAGCCAAGAAAATCGTCGTCGAGAAGGAGAATACGACGATCATCGACGGCGCCGGCAAAGCGGCCGACATCAAGGGCCGGGTCGAGAGCATCCGCGCGCAGATCGAGGACACGACGAGCGACTACGACAAGGAGAAGCTGCAGGAGCGCGTCGCCAAGCTCTCCGGCGGCGTCGCCGTGATCAAGGTGGGTGCCGCGACCGAAATTGAGATGAAGGAGAAGAAGGCGCGGGTAGAGGACGCACTGCATGCCACGCGCGCGGCCATCGAGGAAGGCGTGGTACCGGGCGGCGGTGTCGCCCTGGTGCGGTCCCTGAAGGCCTTGACCAACCTGCAAGGGTCGAACGACGATCAGACTACCGGCATCAAGATCCTCGCGCGAGCGATCGAGGAACCGCTGCGTCAAATCGTCGCCAATGCCGGCGAAGACGCCGCGGTCGTGCTCAGCCGGGTTCGCGAGGGTAAGGGAACGTTCGGGTACAACGCCGCGTCCGGAGAGTACGGCGACCTGATCGAACTCGGCATCCTGGACCCCACCAAGGTGACGCGTCTCGCGCTGCAAAACGCGGCTTCCGTGGCCTCGCTATTCCTGACCACCGAGGCTTCGATCGCCGAACTACCGAAGGAAGAATCGCATGCCCATGCGGCCCCTCCGGGCGGCATGGATATGTAGGCGGGAACACCGTCGTGGCGGCTTGCAGATCCGCCGCGACGGTTCGGCCAGCGGCCGACGGCGCTTTTTCGGGACTTTAGAACAGCCTTAGTTGCGTGCAGTCAGCCAGCTCAGCCGGTGTTTGCTCGGCCTGCGCCGCCAGGCCCCGCGCGCTCCGGGCGCGCCGCTTGCCATGCTCCGGGCGCCTGCCGCGGCTGCCATGCTTGTGCAAGACGGCGAGCGCGGCTTCGCGGTAGCCGTCCGTCTGCCGCACCGAGGTCAGCCGGGCGCGTGCCGCACGCGTGGCCGCGACGTAATCCACGATCGGCGCGGGGTAGTCGCGATGATCCCATTCCGGCACCCAGCGACGGGTGAATATCCCTTGAGGATCGTGATCTAGACCCTGCTTGATGGGGTTATAAATCCGCGGGATGTTGATGCCGGTCTGGCCGGACTGCATCTGGACCTGTGGCCAATGAATGCCCGGCTCATAATCGCTGAACCATTGCGCCATTTTTTCACCCGTGATCCGCCAGTCCAAGGCAAGCTGATGACTCGCGAACGATTGCAGCATCGCGCGCATGCGGAAGTTGAGCCAGCCGGTTTCAATGAGGCTGCGCAAACAGGCGTCCAGAAACGGAAAGCCGGTCCGGCCGGTGGCCCACGCGACGAACGCCGGGTCGTCACGCCGCGTCGGTGGCCGCGCTTGCTCGTGCAGGGGGTGAAACGCGCGCGACTCCAACTCCGGTTCGCTTTCGAGTTTCTGCATGAAATGGCCGCGCCAGTGCAAACGCGATACGAGGCTACGCAAGGCGGCATCCGCAATGGGTCGCTGCGGCGCCGGCATGCGCACGAGTTCCTGCCGCGCAGCATAGATCCGCTGCAGCACTTCGCGCACCGACAGTGCGCCGGTCGCGAGCGCGACCGACAAGCGTGAACAGCATTTCGCTGCGACGAGCGGACTGGACATGCCGCGCCGATAGTCCGCACCGCGACCGCCGAGAAAACTGTCGAGGAGCGCGAGTCCGGACCGGCGCGTTCCGGATTGCGCTTCGGCACAGGCATCTTCGCGCAAGCCCAAGTCTTCAGCCGACGGAATGTCGGCGATCCGCGCCGCCGGTACCGCCTGCAAGCGGAGGGGCTCCGCGGCCATGGGCTCGGCGATGAAGCGCTCGTAGTGCGCCGCCCAGCGATCGCGCGCGCCGGCGCCGCGGATCACGCCCGTCTGACTGAATTCGACGCAGGGAATACCCAGCTTGCGGCACTGGGCGCGGACAGCCGTGTCGCGGCGATAGGTCCACAGATTTCCGGTCTCCTCGTGCGCGAGCACGCGCCCGATCCCGCACGCGGCATGGATCTTCGCCAGCACCTCGGTCACGACGCCGGTGCGCACGATCAGCGGCGCGCCGAGCGCCGACAGCCGGGCCGATAATTCCACGAGAGCCGAACGCACCGCGAGCCATTGCCGCGCCGAGGTGTCTGCCAATTGCCAATATTCGGGCTCGACGACGTAGAGCGGCAGCACGGGTCCGGCCGAGGCCGCCTCGGCCAGGGCGCGATGATCCGTCGTGCGCAGATCGCGCTTGAACCAAACGAGCTGAATCGGCGAACGACCGGCCGCAGGCATCGTCAGTTCGCACCCGCGATCAGCGGACCCGAGACGAGCGACGCGCCCGCGATCGGCGGCGC
>Ga0209208_10000985_pt1 | contig 39278 bp, 21 predicted proteins | sample S1TSphfallax_3_FD_187694 | JGI IMG/M metagenome (GOLD analysis project Ga0209208, IMG submission 187694) | Host-associated microbial communities from peat moss isolated from Minnesota, USA - S1T2_Fd - Sphagnum fallax MG (SPAdes) (version 2) | ecosystem: Host-associated > Plants > Peat moss >... | reverse complement strand
ACGTAGGAGGTAGGTGGCAGGTAGGTGGTTTTGAAAATTGAAGCGCCAAAAGAGAGACAAAGAGAGAGAGGGGGGGGAGTTGTTGTGCATTTAATTCCTAACTTTCGAGAACCATTATTATTTTTTATTTTTATTTTTTGTTTGTTTCTTTTGTTGGCGCCTCCTCCTCCACGTGATGCCTGCTGCTCATCAAATTTTTTAATTGTTTTTAAACATTTGGCTATACTCACTTTAATTACTTCACTTACTTATTAGTTTTCTTTTTTCTTTTTTTAAATAATTTGTATCTTAATTTTATTGTTGCAAAGTTGATTTGTAGGTAACTATGGCTATTTATTTATTTTTATTTATTTTATTTTATTTTTAAAAAACCAAAGTGTCTCTATCATCCATAAGGGAAAATGTAGAAAAAGTGGCGAGCATACTTAGGAAGATTTAGCCAAATCTGATTATAAACCAAATATGTAATACTAAATCTTTAATCAACAAGCATAACACCCATGAGACTCGGAAGGGTGGGGGAGACGGTTTCAATCAACACCTTAGTAAGGCAAGAGGGGGGGGGGGGGGGGGGGGGGGGTTTAGGGATAAATATCCAAGGCCTATTATACCAAGTTGATGCATCAAGTGAACAAAATTAGAGGAAAAAAAATCCAAAGACTAGATATACTAAGTGGATGCAAGAAGTGAGCAAAATTAGAGGAAAAAAATCCAAAGACTAGATATACTAAGTGGATGCAAGAAGTGAACAAGATTAGAGGAAAAAAATCCAAAGACTAGATATACTAAGTGGACGCAAGAAGTGAACAAAATTAGAGGGAAAAAATCCAAAGACTAGATATACTAAGTGAATGCAAGAAGTGAACAAAATTAGGGATAAAAATCCAAGGACTATTGCAAGTTGATTTATAAAGTGAAAAAAATTAGGAAATAAAATCTAAAAACCTTGTTTGAGGTGTGAATTATACATCAAAATATATTATAATTTTATTTTTAAAGTAATATTTTAGGTGTCAAACTGGGGAAACATATCATACATATCAAAAACAACTATGTCATATCATGTGTATGTCTAAATTTGATGTTTATTTATGACTGACAACCAAACATGTGCATTGAATAGTGTGCAGATGAAAGATAATAACTTTGCAAGGTGTTAATGTCCACAACTCCAATTTGATAACAAGTGTGGAAATTAAGTCACATTCTTAAAATATTCTAGATTTTTGTGGTGTGCTCATTTTTACCAAAAGAATGAATCTTTTGTTATTAAAAAATCTCTCATTAGGTTTTTCATGTGAGAACTATTAATAATAGACTAACTAGTTCACTATGAGCTTGGGACCATTGAAAATCTCTCATTGACCCAAAGTGCCATGGGTGTACATGAAGGTAGTTTGAAGCTCAAGTTTAGCAAATGGTCTTGAATTATTAAAAAAATTGTTGGAATCTTACATGGATTGCTATGGATGATGATTGTTGGTCCATTGGAGTTTTTTTTTTTTAAGCTCACCTTTTTGAGGTGAACCTGATGAAAATAATGAGAGCCCATGGGTCCCAAAAAATATCTCCATCACTCATCTATTATTTTTTTATTTTTTTTATATTTAAAATAAATAAAAAAGTTGGAGAGAATTTTGGGTGGTTTCCCCCTCTCCCAACAAAATTATTGCTCCCAAACCCTAAACAAAATAATAAAAAGAGATTGCCTCTTATCTTTAATCATCTTTGAATATTAAAATTGAAAAAAAGTTTCCTCGTCCATGATGTGTGAATGTTTATGAAAGGCATAAAAGAGGAGGGAAAAAATAAAGGAAAAACCAGAATTAAAAAAAAGAATATCAAAGAGGAAACTTAAAATGAGAGATAGGAAATGAATAAAAAAAATATGATACTCACATTTTCAAACTTTTTTTGTTTAAAAAAACATGAAATTTGTTCTTTGGTTCAAATTGGGTTTACACTATGCACCAAGGCCCTTGAGCCATAGGCCATGGGTTTTCATTCGGTCTCATTCAAAAAGTAAGGTACCACGAGGTTTTATTGACCATGGCCAAAGGGTTTTCATGTATACCACTCTTAAATGATAATGGTTTCATTGGTGTTACTAAATGAATTTGACAATTGATTTTTTACTTGCATTAAATGATGATGAATTTCTATATGTTTTATATGAACATAAAGTGTATTCACATCTTGATGAGAGAAATACATTTGTTGTCATCAGAAATGCTAAGAAAAAATTTGTCCATAGACAATCAATAGTAGCAGGATCTCCACCAAATACATTACAAATGGTCCTTTGGAACACAAAAATGCAACCCCATTGATGACCCCTTCATACAAACATCCATTTGTGCAGTAGCAACATTGAGGCAACAAATAAACATTTTATTTTTCCTTTGTTTCTTTTTCTTCTTTTTCATTTCTATGAAATTTTGTAAAAGAGTGTGAAATTTCAAGAATACATGGATGTGCCCGAAGGAGAGCTTGCAACCTCTAGATTGAAAATTAAGCTCCAATTTTGGTAGAACATACATCAAGGAAAAAGCCTCATTATTTATTAAAATATTTTGAACAATTGTATCCTACCACCCATGAACACTTGCCATGTTTTTTAAAACTTTTACATTGAAAATTGTTTCCTATCCAAGCTCTAGTTGAATCCCTTTGGAGTTTGTAAAAATTGTAGAATCATATGTGAAAAAAGTCACAAGAGGCTAACTTAAAAGAAGAAAGTATGTAGTTGCCAAAGTTGAAAGAGTTGGAAAGGAGCATTTAAGCATCAAGATTGTAGTCAATGAAATTAGAGGAATCAAAGTTACAAATAGTACTTGGGCATTGCAATTGAAGAGGTTTAAGGTCGAAACTACTACTTTAATTTTTCAAATTCTTCTTAACACTAGAATGTCAAATATTCATAAGTAAGTTTTTCATTTGACACTTGGTCATCATGAATTGTGAAAAGTGCAAAAACTTTTTGCTCTTCCAAGATGAAAGCCTTCTTCAAATGAGTTGCCATGTCATCAATTGATGGTTGTTTAAACTTGAGTTTTAATTGTACATTCCCTCATTTTTGTTGCCTTTTGATCTTCCTTTGCCACAAAAAAAACCTTGCAAGCCCTTCAAGTCATAACCCCATTAAAAATTAAATTAAATATAATTACATTTTATTCTTCTAACATGCATTCATTTACATTTTCTATGTCTTTTATAGGCACACGTAGTTGCTTATTCATGTGTGTGAAATTTCTAAATTTTAGTCATTTTTATTTTCTACCCATTGAAGTATATCTTTGAAAAGCAATTAATGGTGAATGAACACAAAAAATAAATTCTTGTGGTGATTGGATTTGTACAATTATAATGTTTTTTACAAAACAAAAATGACTTGCACATGAACATAAACCTTGAGCTTAAATCTTTGAGTTTGTAGCTTAAAGCTTAATGTGATTTTAATTCATCAACATGGATGAATGTGTCCATAGATGAATGTCATTTTTCATGGATGAATTTCATTAATGATTTCGATGAAATAAGTAAATCATTGAATGAAATTCATCCATTATTTGAAGATAATAAATAAACATTTATTTATATCCATCTTCATTTGTTGCCCAAATATTAATATCTCAAACATGAATTTCATTTATTAATTATGGATAATGTGATTATAAGGGGAAATATAATGATGGGACCAAAATAATTTCTAAAATTTTGTTTGAAAAATCATTTCCATCAGCAATGCTAATCATTCATAAAAATATCATAGGATGAATGTTACATGCCCCCTCCGCCCCCCCGCCCTCCCCCCCTTGTTGTCAACAACAATATATATGTATTTTGTGAAAAATTAGGTGGCTTGAAAATAAAGAATTTAAAAAAAGAACCTCATTATCATATATGATAGTAGGTTGTTTAAAAAAAGCTAATTAAATTGCTTGAAATTGAATTTTTGTTTATTTCAAAAATCCATTGTCATCAATGACAATAAGTAATTTAAAAATATTTAATGCATTCAAAACCCATTGTTGTTAATAACACTAGGTAGATTTGATGAAAGTTATGACACTTTTGAAAAATAATGAAAAAAAAAACCCCATTTTCATCCATGATGTTTATAAATAAGTTTGAAGGAAGTTGTGGTTTCTTTGAAAAAGGAAAAAAAATCCATTGTCATCAATAACATTGGGTCAGCTTGCCCAAAATAAACTAATAATAATATTATATATATATATATAATAAACAACAACCATGGGGTGGATGTTAACATGATAATAGTAATGTAATTAAGACATATTGAAAATAATGGCATTTAAAACCATAGCCATCAAATACATTTATAATGGAATTTACACTATATTATTCAACAAATATTATATCATATTATTTTATTTTATTTTTCATGAATTAAAACTAAGGGGGAATTTTTTTCATTAATAAAAATTTTATGATAAAATAATACATTCATCCATAATGAGGATGAATTCTTATAGTCATGCCTATGTTTGCTTTTAGGTTTACATGTATATCATTCATTTTGTGGTTAAATTTGTGGGTTTTACTTGCATGTATATAGGGGAAAAGATATTTTACCATCTTAAGTTCTAACTTTAAGCTCTAGGCTCAAGCTCTATGCTCATGCAATAGCTTTCCTTTTTACAAAACATGTTCACTAAAACTACCATTCTCAATCAAGATTATAATAACTTAATAATTATTATACAACACCTTGACACATCATGATTTATCACGCCCACTTAATCTTCAAGATCCTAACTAAGCATTCTCCACAACCAATAAGCTTATTGGAATTGTAATGACAAATAATATGTTTTGAAAATGCTTGGTTATTTTGCCATTTGTTGTAATTCAATGACACACCTTTGAGCTTGCCAAATGGTATTGACAATAAATAACTTGTAAATTCCCATAATTGTAATAAAATGCAACCCAAGGTGCATTCCTTAAACCCCACACAATTGGGGGGTTAAATTGGCATGCATAAGCTCCAAAATGGGATTAAGATGAAGGTGCCATTATAAATTCCCATGGACAAATATTATTTGTACAAACTTAGAAACAAGTTGGTAATTAACACAAATTGGAGCCAATTGGTGTTAGGACTTAATCATGAACAACCTAAATTCATTTCATTCACATGGCCTTAACCCTTGGGAAGAAGCATCATTTTCCTCCTTATATTATATTTTGTGATCGGTGATTGTTTTGGAAGCTACATTGAAAATGGCTAAAATTCTAAGGATTTCCAAGTTTCCTCTTCATTCAACTAGCAAGTTATGGCTCATAATTCCTACATATAAACTCCCATTGAAAACATTGATGTAGAAAGTTGTAACCTTTGACAAGATTTTTCCAATGCCATATCACATGTTTAATTCAAATTCGAAGATCATTTGGCCCCTATTTCCTAGGTTTTAGTGTGACTTTGACTTTCAACCTTTCATTTGGCCATAATTTGATCTTCAAATTTTCAAATGTAGAATGCAAACCCATTTTCAATATTTTCGTTTCAAAAAAAATTCAACGATATAGAAAACTCCCAATTTGGATATTGATTACCATTGACATTTTTCTTTTGTTGATGTGGTAAGCCTTTGGCCAATGGGGAATTTTGGTGATAATTCACCAAAAAATAAAAATAAAAAAATTCTAAGTGGGTTTTGGTTTTTTAAAGTGGAGCAAAAATGGCCATTGGGTACTTAAGGAATTTTGTACTTCAACTTTTTAAAATTTGGAATAGATTTTGCCTAATTGAACTTAGTAGTTCCTTTATTATAAACTTTGTTTTAACATTATAAACTTAAATACATTAAAGAGTACATGTATTCATCACAAATTCATGGGTTCATTCCAAATCCATGCAAAATTTGTTATTTCATAGGTTCATATTGTTTAAACATGAATGTCATGCATTATTTAAACACATAAGTCATGTGTACAACTTTTCTGTGTAAACAACATGAATAGACATACAACATATGTGATTAAACAATATGGTAGGCATATGATCAACATTTGTGTCTAAACAATGTGCACAACATCAATGTTCAAACAATACAAATAGATGAATGACATCTATGTCTATTCCATATGAACCTATGAAAAGTAAAATTTGCATGACTATTATTACCACATCATGTCCCATGAAGTTTGTGATGGATACATCTCACCCATCCAAATCACTAGATTATTCAATGATATAATAATTTATAAGAATTTTCATCATAGTTCATTCCTTTGCGCATTTACAATTTACCAACATTCTTTCATTTGCACATTTGTAGCTCACCACTACTCATTCCGTCACACAATTCATGACCTTCAATAATAATACCTCAAGCTTTCCATCTTAATTCTTGATTTTCTACTTATTGCCCTAGATCTTGTTGTACTAATGTAAAGATTTTGTGATATTTAAATGTGTTGCGCTTGTGTGGCATGTGCAATGCAAGGTGAACCTTTGCAAATGCCTTGAATGTCATTAGCTATGGAACGTTACAAGTTTTTTTGTTACAACATCATTGTAACTTCAAAAATCGAAACACAATGACAAATTAACACCCCTTGTTAAAAATGTTATGGTCAATGTGATTTTGCTTTTGAGTTTTGCATATGTTTTGTATGATATCATTTTGCCTTTGTATGCTTGTCTTGCATCACAAACTTATTAGGTTTCATAGGTTCATACAAATTTCATGCAAAATCCTATTTTTATAAGTTCATAAAAAAATTGCATGAATTTCGTGGTATGGTAAATATGAACAATATTTTAAATATTTAAATAGACGATTTTTTTTTGAATGAGAAACATGATTGTTCATGTTTAAAACAAAAAAATCACATTGTTTTATGCAAAATTACATCATGATAATTGTACACATTTGGTTTAAATGTAAATTGTATGTATTTCACATCAAAACATCATAAGTAGAAAAGACACATCATTTATATATATAATATAATAATATATTTTTTTTTTGTGCCATTTTTCCACAAATTCTATTGAAATTTCATGATATTCAAAGTTTTTGATTTGTGTGATTTATGCACTATGTAGGGAATAAAAATTGTCTATGGTTTAAGGTCAACGTTGTTCAACTTTATGTTCAACCAAAATTACATTGAACATCAATGAGCTTAAACATTTAGCATTTTTTATTTCACACGTGCAATGAGTTTTCTTAAGTGCCCATTGATTTTTCAAAATCAACTTTGTGAATTGTTTGCAATTTGTAAATGTGTGTGCACATTTACAAATTGCAGTACAATGCCTTTCAAACTTTGATCAAAATTAAAGTAAGATTTTTAACTTTTAACTTTTATCTTGAGTTGAGTGTTTTTTATTTGCATTTTTATTGTTCTATGAAACTACAGATTGTTCTTGATCTTAAACACCGTAGCAGTCTCAATTTTTTTTGTTTATTTGGTTAATAAAATTTGAAGGCTGGCAATATTATTAAATTTGTTGCTAAAATAACAATCAAGGTGTTATGAAGGACAAAATGAAGTTTGTTGTAAAAAAGGAAGGTCCAACCCAAATTGATCTAACATCAAAAGTTGAACTTGAAAAAACCCCAAAATAAACTAAACTTGAATGTAAGAAAAGGAAAATGGCATATGAATTGAATCAAAAGTATCAAAATGTGTGGGTTACATAATTGCCATGGGCCGCAAAGAGAGTCTTGAATGAAGACGAATAATGTTATTAAAATTATGTAAGTCATGAAAAGGTGCGACCATTTAGGAATAAATAATTGCAATTAACCACATAAGCTTTGGGGTGAAGCAAATTTAAAAGTTCTATAGGTGGGAGGAGAGTATTTTTTTGTATTATACCTTACAATTTTTTTACATACACTACATCTAGTTTCTTTGCCCAAACAAATGAATTGACATCTTACAAAAATGCTTTGACACAACTTGACTTTTCTAATTTGATTTGAAAGGCATTATGAATTCTTAATATAATACATTGTTCCATAATCAAACATGGATTTTGGTTCTTTGTCCTTTGGATCAATCCATTGTTGGGTATGAATGCATTCCATATAAATTACATATATGGATATATGAACAAATGAAAAAAATTATATGCAATTTCCTTTACAATTTATGAAAATACAATTTGTAGACTTTTGAAAACCATTTATGGATTGAAGAAAGTCCAAAACAAGGTTGCCAAAAGTGTGCAAATGACACAATTATTTATATTAATCAAGTGAATAATAATAAACGTGTGGCAATTAAGGTTATATGTGGATGACTTAGTGTTCATTTCACCAAATATCCATTATTAGAACATCGTAAAGTTGAATTAAATGAAGAATTTGCGATGATTGACAAAAGGGACATGTTTCATATTATCTTGCAATTCAAATAATCTAAGATTACTCTACTAAATCCATCAAGCTATCAAAGCTAAATGTAATACATATATCCTTGCAAATTTTAGCATTGTTGATTGTAAACCAATTAGTACCCCCATGCTATCAAGGGTTAAACTAACAAAATACATGAGCCTATCTTCTTCTATTTATCAAAATGTTATCAAAGAAGTTCCTTATGTTATTGATATAGGGCACTTAATTTATTTAAAAACAATTTAACCAAATTTATCAAATCTAATGGGCCATTGTGTTCAATTTATATCCAACCTTAGTCCAAGTCATTGGAGTGCTATACAAATAATCTTTTGTTATTTACAATTTATTCAAGCCATAAGGGTGACCTACTTTTTTTTTAAACAATTTATGGTTGGAAGGTTATATCAACATGGATTGGGCTAATGATGTTAACACACAAAAATCCGCGTCTAGTTATATTTTCTTGCTCCAAGGCAAAATAATCTCTTGGCAATGCCACAAGCAAATGACCAAGGCTTTGTTTTCAGCAAAGAACATTCATCCATTACAATAACTTCTACTATTAAAAAGGCAATATGGTTAAAACAACTCCTTCAAGATTTGGTTCCAATTCCTACTACAATGCCTAAACCTTTTACACTATTTTGTGATAATCAATCTTATATTCTTTTAACTAAGAACTCTCATTTTCATGATTACACTAAACATATTGAACTTTGATACCATTTCTTACACAAAAGGTGGAAAATCAAGAGATCGCCATAAAATATTACCCCACCAATGATATGTGAACTAATTTATTTACTAAAGCCCTTCTTCAACCTAAATGTATCAAGTGTTACATTATTATTGGACTTACAAGTTTTTCTGCCATTAATCCTCAAATAACTATAGTTATAGCTAAAGGGGGAATATTTAATGATAAAGATTATTGGTTGAATAAGGAATGTTAGACCATTTATAGTTATAATATTGTAGAATTACTAATTTTTCATTAAGGTATAAAAATATATAATTATCATGAAGAGGTATGACCTCATAAGTTTAGGGGTGAAACACATTTAAAGCTTTTATTTGTACTATAATGCAATGTAATATTATATTCTTATATGAGCTTGTCACCCATATTTAATGCAAGATTTGTACAAAGGTTATATAAATAAAAAACAACTTTTTACAAAAACATTTCAAGATGTTTTGCAAAATTTCTCTTAAATTCAATTATTTTTGCAAACATGTTAATGGGAAGAAAGTTACTACCCCATGCATGGTGTTCCTATGGGTCCAATTTGGTTAATAGGAGCCACTTGCACTAAGACTACATTTAAAAAACAAAATATTTTATAAAATATGTTTAAATTCATGATTTATAAATTGACTTAAGTTTTAAGAAAAAATTCTTATGACCCAAAAAGATGTTGCAAATGTTATATTGCAATGTTAAGGTGTACATCAAAAACTTCCCAAAAAAATGTTATTTCACATCATTTGAAGAATCTTTTGTATAAAGAAATCATTCGTTACATTGTTATTAAAATGTTTTTGGGCACTCCACACTCATTATTCATTTCAAATTTTGAAAATGTTTTCATAATATATCAAAAATATTGTTGTAAAAGTTCATACAAAACTTTCAACATCAACTTAAATAACCATTTAGACCACAATGGAAAATAAACAATAAACAATGTTATGGAATGAAACCCTAACACATTGTGAAATGAATTTGAATTGAGTTGTGAATTGAACATTCAACTAAAAAATGGACTGAACCTTAAATTAAAAAATGAACTAAGATTCAACTTAAAATTAAATTGAGCAATGTAAACCTTGATTAGAAATTAACTATCAGATATTACCAATGCTTTGAAATTGAGTGTTAAACTAAGGTATGAACATGGCTATGAATTGAGTTAATAACTAATAAATGAACTAAAATATCAACTAAGAAATGAACTGAACTATTTAACGTTGCTTAGAATTGAGGTACAAAATATTAACAATGTGCTGAAATCAAGCTTTAAATTAAGGTATGAAATTAGATTTGAACTAAACCAATAACTCATCATTAACATGAGATATCATTTTTGATTAAAATGAGTTATTTAACGTTTTTTTGAACTAAGCTTGGAGATATTAAAATTGAAGTTTAAACCAAGGTATGAATATAAATGTTAATTGAACTATTAACTCAAGAATGAATTGAGATTTCAACTAAGAAGTGAATTGTTTTATTAGTTGTGGTATGAACTAAGCTATGATAAATTAATAATTCGATTTTTTTTGAAATGATGATAAAAATAACAAAATATTATAAATGTAAGTTAATTACATTAATACATGTTAATTTGTTATTTAATTTGATGACATGTTAATGAATTCATTTGTCCATACCAACCTATCATTGATAATTAGAGACATGGTGAATTAACTAGATTTTTAGTCCAACGAAGAAGTGGTGATTTCAATCAAATGGCTATTGAAATTTCTAATGAACTAGACCCACATTCCTACTTCTGTCTTTACACCTTTCATCACAAAACAAAGTGCTAGCTGGATGGCAAAGACATTGCAATGTCCCTCTAGAGACCAAGGTTTAAACCTTGCTACCAACAACTACATATGGATCATACAACAATCATATGCAAATTATATTTTGATAAAATTATTTATAATATATAATGTTAATTTAAAATATTATAATTTGACAAATTCAATGAGTGAATCTGCAATGTCTGTACCAACCCATCCCTAGTCACCAAGGACATGTTGAAGTCATTAAATTTCTTGTTGAAAGTGTACTGAACATGGCCACACTCCATACTTGTGGTGTGATATGATGCATGGGCATGTTCCATAGAAATGCATAAATCTAGATGAGAAGTTCTAGATTTAGTAAAGGAAGTTTTTAGTTAAAAATTTGACCTAGTGTTAGTGATTGCAACAAATGCTTGCCAAGTATTAGGGTGATTTAAAAAGTTCATAACCATGATTTTTAGAATAATCAAATACCTAGTTCTGATATATAAACACATCTGTAAAAACATAAAAAAATAAAATAAAATTGTTTGCCCTTTTTTTAGACATAACCAAAAAAAAGTAGCATCACCCAAGGAGGCAATTGGATCCCAATACCATTCACCAAGGTCCCAAGGCAAACTCTCAATGCATCCCACAGAACAAAGCTAGATTAAGATCTCAGATTTAGGGGCAGAGTCAAGCGAGTGTAGCTTGAAGGGGCTACCATATGTCTCCTGCACTAGAAACCGAACTAGTTTGAGATTACGTGAGCTCAATTGGAGGCCTTGAGAACTAGATTGAACCAATCTGCCCACCTTTAAAGTTCTCCTATATTCACCACATATCACAAAGTTGCCAGGAACTACGGAGATATAATACACCCAACAAGGGGGAAAACATATGTCCTCACTTGATTGGCAAAGCCCCCCCACTCACTTGGAACCAAGTTATGAACAACACCTCTGGATCCCAAGGGATGAGAGAGATGAATTTTTGATGGGCAGCCACACTTGAAGGAAAACAAGGAATATGTAAAGATTTACCGCCTTCTCAACCGCATGCTTTGATGTCCCATAAGTCTCTAACTTTGTTACAACCAATTCTTGAGAAAGCATGTCCATCATTGGTGGCACCAAGTCCTGGTCATAGATTATTAGCATTCCAGATTGAGGGTACCCAAATAGGAGCTGCCTCAAAATCTCGTTAGATCTAACAGCGTCAACTTTCACTAGCCCCTTCTTGACATTTGTCCAAGCCCCAAGAATCGATTTCCAAAGAGAAAATGAGGATTTACAGAATGTAAGGATGACAAAATCTAGTTTATGTCGGCAGGCATTGAGCTCCAATTCTTGCATGGCGGTTGGGCTTGCTCAGCCTTGTGGTGCCACAAGTCCTTCCATGGTTCCCTAATTAACAACTTTGCAAGAAGTGACTCAGCTTGAGCTTCTGGGTTTATGATTCCAAGCCCTCTTTTTGTTCATTGGATAAGGGAATCCCACCTGACTTTGACCCTAGCCTTTTTCACACTACTTCCCCGAATGAAGTTCCCTGCCTGTGAAATTTCTTGCCTCATATTCTTTTGCCATTGTTGGCCTAGGCTAATGGCAAGGCCAACAAAAACCAAATAAATCCAACACCCACCCCTCTTCCCATAAAGAAAAACAATTGTGTCTCTTGGGTGCATGCTTGGTTGAGCAGAATTTCAAGCAAAGAGCATTATGAGGTTTTTATGCATTTCCAGAAGCAATGGAAAGGTTCAGTCCTGATGCTTATGTTCACTGGTGACTTACTTGGATGCAGAACATCATCCAATAAAGCCATTGTGCAACATATGTATAAAATTTACAGAGAAAACTCCACAACAACATTTTGGAGATAACATGACAACCAGTCAACACGATGCTTCAACAGCTATACACAAGGTGGATTAAACAAAGGCTTTCAACAACTTGTGGAATCTTTTTTTTTCCTTCAATCCTATTGCTCCCCAAGTCCAGAAAATAACTTCCCATGAGACTTCACAGCTTCAAACTTAGATTGGTCTATGTGTATATGACCTAATGCTATGCACCTGTATATAAGACTTAGGAAATCAACAAGATTTGGAAGGAGAGCTCAGCTTTTTTTAATGGGTCATGTGTGAATTGTTTGGTTTTCTGCTCTCACTCACAGATATATCAAGGACAAGCTTCTGCACCAGCAGTCTTGGTGGTTCTTTTGCATGCTGCAGAACAACCATGAAAGCAACCCAAGTTTCCAATATTGTTATAGGAGCTGAGTTATTATTAGTATAGAACCTGAGCTTAAACCCTAGGTCTCAAACCATTGGCACCCGGATGATCCCACAGGCACAAACTCAAGAATTCTGTTAATCCTGTCTCTTGGTAGAGAGGTGGAAGAGGTGATAGTAGACCCCACCCTCGATACACAAGTGGTGAAATATTGGGTTCTGCTCTCATCCACAGATTTTCAGTATCTGGCTTCTGTGCTTCATAAACAACTCAACTTTCAGTCCTAATCACTTTCCTCCTTAGACAAGAAATCTCAATTACAATTCAAAAAGATGCAAACCTTCCTCAATTTCAAGTTGTGGAGTAATTAATTGTGGAGCTGGCTACCTCTTGACTTCAATCCCTTTGGGACCAACCCATCTCTGACCCATTCCCACTTCTGATCTCCTACGTGGTTGCTGTCAATATGGAAACTATGTTCTTTACATTGGCCTTTAGTACAAGTAGGATTTGAGAAATTCAAGATTGAATTTGGATCCTACATCCTTCTGTTATCAGTTTCCTTCTTCCTTGTTGCTTGCTTCAAGTTTTGGCATGTTCACCTTCAAGTGGAGACTTGAACTCCTTGAGTTCCTCATGACTCAATTGGTAAGGTGCCTTTGACAGAGGCAGCATCCCAAGAGCCATCTTGAATTGATGGTTCACATCCAAAATGCTTCAAGCACAAGTTTCAGTATTGTGTGAAGGGAAGGTTCACATGGTAGTGAATCATCACCGTATATATGACCCTCACACCTAAACCCTAAACCCTAAACCCTGATTCTCCAATTGATCATCTCGAACAACACACAAAGAGAGCAATTCCACCTATACCAAGGAATGTTTTCACACACTAAAAACAAAAGCACTACTATACACCATTCAAATGTGTGGCCAAAAACTTGATAGATGGACCAAGAAAGGAGAAGACCTAAAAATTAAAATTAAAAATTAACCTTGATACATCAAGTTCATTCACTGCCAATTACCTATCCTGTGAACCCTCCTACTTCCTCCTTCCCCAGTCTAGTTAAGCGGGTACATATTGTGTGGAAGATTTCTAGGCTAGTTGCTTACAATGTTTATTTTAATGGAGTTTTTTATCCATGATCATACAAAGATGTTGCTGAAGGGACAATCCTTCATAGGAAGATTTAGCCAAATCCAGCTATAAAGCAAATACGAAATACAAATCTTTAATCATCCTTCTATGTTTACTTTTTTTCTCTTGATTTCTGGCAATAGAACCTCTAAAAGATCACTTCATTTTAAACTACATGTTTTGATTTCTCTTTTCGGCATAATTTTTCTGATTAAAACAAAGGTAGGTTCCTTAAAAAACTGGTTTTCTTTTCATTGACAATAGCACAATAATATGTCATAGTTAATCACCATAATTTAAACAAACACATCATAACTATATGCATTGCAAAATATGGAAATCCATGTATGCTATACAATATTTTAGCATATGTGTGTTTTTATGTCCCCGTTATGCAATAAAATCAAATTTGAGATTGACATAAATAGTGATGAACCATTTGGTAACCATATGACAAAACATGGTGGGGGGGAGGATTTTGTTCACTTTGGAAACTTGCTCAACTATTACACTCATGGTCATTAATTAAAATTTAAAGATTATTTGAACTATTAGAGTACATTCCATAATTTTAAAAATGATTATAAAATTTATGTCTATAAAAATCATTACAACTAATTCACATGTAAAATGATTTTAAATATACTACGTGTTCTTTGCCATAGTAGATGTGTAAAAGCAATAATTCATTTAATAATTTTCTTATGATGTTTAAATCATAGATATAAATAATGAAAGTAAAAGCTAATGAAAGTTGTAGATCATGATAATTTTATATTCTAAAAATATATGAATGATATAATTATAAGTTTTTTGAATTTACACTACATAACTTGGACTAATCAAGAACTTTTTCACTAGCCATATGGTTCTAATAATTATGTAATGGTGTAAAGTCAAAAACAAAAATCAAAATTATAAATTATAAAATAATTTAACTGTTAGAGCACATTTCATAATTTTTTTAAATTTTAAAAATTTAGATTTATAAAAATCATTACAACTATTACTCATGTAAAATGATTTTGAATTTTACAATATAGTGTCTACCATTATAGGTGTTTAAGAAAATCAATTATTTAGTTTTCTCCTTTATTTATTTACGACATATAAATCATAGGTACAAATAATGAAAGTAGGAATTAATGTCTGTAACATCACAATATTTTGATATTTTAAGAAATATGAATTATCTAATTTTTGAATTGACATGATATAATAAGGCTTTTAAAAAGAAAATTTTTATGAGCCCAATTGGTGATCATCCATAAGAAGATGTGGGAAAAATGATGATCATAGGTACCAATATTTAATCAACCTTCTATATTTATGTACATACATTAAACCATGTATAGAAATCTAGTGTTTTTTTATCAGGCATATAAATGATTTTGGGTTATTTTGGGCTATGATATCATCTTGACAAGTCATTCATTTCCCCTTCAACCCACATAGTTTTTCTCTTTAAACATAAGTCCTGAATTCTATTAATTATCATTGTATTAAGTTTTTTTTTTACTGCCTTTAATTTTCAATGCAAGAGATGCCAACTAAACCATTTAGAGCACATTTGGAGCATATATATAACTCAATGGGTGTAAAGTGTGTCATATTGGTAATAAAAATAACTTGTTATGTGTGACTACATTCATATATGTAATGAATGATGTTGGTAATGGACACAACAAGGAAAAAACTATAATAACATTTTTGTGGTTTGGGAATATTTTTTGTCACATTTTTTTAATTAAAAAAAAGGATTGTAATTTCCTTAGTGCTGAGTAACATAGTGAATTTCACAACATTGTTCATTTGTTTTTAGGAAATAACATAAAATTTATTATCCAAAAGCAAACTTTTATTATCCTAATACAAACTTTTATTATTGGTCAAATCATAGTAAAATCAAACATTTTAATTGCATGGGGATGGGTTGCAAAGGACAAAATTTCTTGTTATGTTAGTTATTTATGTTGTTTGTAATTGTTTTGTAATTGCAAATTGTAGTTGTATAATGACATTTTTTTTCTAGTATGATAAGTTATAAACTTTGGCAATGTGGGTATGGAATGTCCATTTATCAATATTGGGTTCCACCCAACAAGAATATTTTGAATCTCAAATCATGTTGGGACCATCATAAGGGAAAACATGTGAATTTGAAAGTTCATAATTGAAGCTACTTGTGGTTGACCCACCTTGTTGACAATGGCAAGAGGTGGCTGATCATCATGTTGCACCATTTGTGACATGCATCTTAAATCCAAAATGACATTCAGAGTGAGGAGACCTTTAGGTCATGACACCAAATCATATGCATGTTACAACAAATCAAATATTGTGAAATTGGTCCAATACCAATGACATAATCAATGTACAAAAGATCTTACTAGTATAACATCGATGAAAATTGGTTTACCCAAATAAGCATGGACTTGTTTTCATGCCATCAAAACTTATGTAATGATATGATTGGAACATTTCATATGGAATTGAAATGGTACAATCAACTCATATTCAATATATGATTAAATATTTCATCAAATTTTGTAATTATTTGCATCATTTAAAAAATATTTTTTCATTTTGTAATAAATTGGTACATGTATATTTTTCACAAACATATTTTTAACTCATTTAATATCAATAAACAAATGTAGTTTCTTTTGAAAATTTCATTATTCGGTAGTCAAAATACCTTATTTTGAGTATAATTTATGAAAACCTCTTTTAATATTGGCTTGGTGGAAGTTGAAAGTCACACAATTTTGAAAAATGATATTTGTGACAACAATTTTTGACCACCTAGTGTGCTTTTACCCAACACTTGTTTTTCATGTGAATAATTCCACAAGTCCAATTTCAAACCTCAAGGTTGGCCTTTTTTTTGTTAAAAAGGATAGGGGGAGCCAACATTGACTTCACTTGGCCTTCTCACTTTGGGTGGTCACTGATTCTTACATCTTGGAATCTTTTTAGGTGGCCATGATGATGGTAAGCTTGCCAATTTCGACCACACAAAATCCTATTCAATCTTTTTCACAATATGGAATGTTTCCTGCAATGTGGTACAACTTTTATGATTAATGATTGTTTGAGGTTCTACCACAAGTTTGCACCTTTTTGTTTTGTTTAAATACGTACAATCACATCAATTGTCATTCCATGCAAGCATCATTGTTTTCCTTTGTAAATTGTGCCAACTTCATATACATGATGCATGGAGTATCATCCTTTTCCCTTTGAAAATCTTGGATCTTTTGCATTTGATTTTTGTGAATGCCCCCAATTTCCAAAAATTGAAAAAAAATTCCAATGGGTCAAATGGTAGTGGTTCATTAATGGTTATAAATGGCACATGTAATGTTGCCTAAGAAACTTGTGACATAAAAAATGTGAAATTTGACATGGGTCCACACATGCCATAACATGGTGGAGGAATTTGTTGAATCATTGTGGGAACTAACATTAGGTTGATTATAGTTTGGCATGACCACCCCTAACATTATTGCCCTTTCCTCGAAAGTGGTTATGAATTCCATTTGTCATGTCCAATATTGTTTCACAACTTGGAATTATGTTTCAATAGCAATTCATTCCATCAAAGTCTCATAAATTCCCAATGCTAAAAATGTTGAGGTAAAAATTCAAGTGCCCACCAAAGATTGAAAGTTGGGTTTCCTTTGCCTCTTAGCCCACATTTGAATTTTGAAACGTCACTTCCATTCCTTAAGTGTAATGAATTTGTAAAAAGATCTTTTATGACCTTTTGGTCTAAATTGTCTTTTTGAATCCTCAACATGTCCATATGGGTATGGTGATTTTAAAACCATGTGCAATGTGCTTTTAAACTTTAACCATATCCTTAATATGGGTACCATCAATTTGTTGAATCTATTGTAACTATAACCCAAAACAAGACCTAAGGGGCATTTGCATCCACCTACCAAGCTTCATAGGGCCAAACACACATGATGGCTCATCCTGAACATGACAAAAACAATCTACCAATCATCACCTTGGTTTCATTACCAAACAAGAATCAATGGAACAATCCTAGTGATCAAATCTAATAAATGTTCGCAATAACACCAACCCAAGTTTACAACCTAAACCTTGTTAAAACCTAATCATTATGTTTGGGCTACTCAAGAATCAAGTAGGACTAATACAATGGTTAGAATTGTCTTGTTTCATGCCTAGGCATTAACTACATTAATTATAACCCCAAAGTTCACCTTTCACATATAACAACAACCACCGTAAAATCCCAATGGAGCTTTACAAAATTTCAATGGATTGTCATTGAACAAGAATTCGGCATAAATTTTGTGTATATGCCTTGCCCACACTTGCCAAAAAACTTGATGTCAAACTCAAGCTTTTCACTTGCCACAACTCACCTTGATTGCTCCCTTTTGAAAGTGCAAGTTGGAACAAAAGTTGACACTAGAAACATTTTATGCAACTAAAAATCCATTTAGCCCTCCTTCTTTGCAAATGATTTTGAGCTACAATGAATTAATGTCATACCAAGTTGTTTTAAACACAATGTTACCTTTTACACCATTATGTTTAACCATCCAAAGTCAAGCCCAATTTGGGTTCAATTCCCAAAGGAATGACCATTGAAAATTGATCCCATAATTGTCAAAATTGTTTATTGAAGTAGACCAAGATTGATGTCCAACTACATCTCTTACCCCAATTGTGACAATTTTTGTTGCCTTTTCTTTAGTGCAAAATGAAAAAAGAATCTAGCTCTAATATCATTAAGTTAGATGATCTTTCATGTTTCAAAAAAAATTCACCTGCAACATACATGAATCCACGTTCAAAGCATAACAAAGCATAATCACTTTTTTTCTAGAATTTAAAACACAAAAAATGAGACACCATATCCACATTATATGGGTAACTTTCAAACATGAAAAAGATGAAACTCCACTCACACTAAATTGGGTTCCAACAACACAAAAAAAATTATAGAAAATATTATTGTGTAATAATTATTTGAGATAAGTATAGATAGATGGTTACTACTAATGTTGTTTGGTTCTAGTTGTTCACCTTTCAAGACTCTTGATTCTCGTTTTTTCGAAAACATTATCAATCAAGATTGATTCCAAATCAGATTTGGTTTGGGTTCTACTTATCTTTGCATAGATCTAATTTTTAAAATATAGTTATTAATATTGTACAATCTACCTAGCCCTCCACTTGGTGCTTCCATTGCCACAAAAATTGGTAAATTTTGTAAAAGAAAGGGGAAGAGATGGGGTGTTTGGTGTGAGGGTAGTTGAATGTTTGGTGATGGGTGAATTAAAATAGATTAAGATTTTGAGCTTCAAATTTTTGATCATCGTATCTTTACCTCTCAAATAAAAAGAAGTTTTGTAAAACCTTAGTTGGCACACTCATCTTGTTTTAAATCACTCAAAATGGATTAAAAATGAGGAAGGTTTGGGTTGGAACGAAAGAAGAATCTAAAGTTATTTTTTCAAAATTTGGAAGCAAACTATCACTCATCCTCTTCTTGTGTTTTCTGAGTTTCTCCTTTACTTTTGACCACGAAAAAACATTTGTAACCTTCTAGATTGTTTGTCTGATGACACAAAAATCACTCAATTTGGTTAAGGAATGAAAAAATATATTGAAAAATGTTCAATGATAAATACATGATTGGTGCTAGGCAACTTTACCCAAACCTACCTTACATAAAAAAATATGATGGGTAGTAGTCAAAGTGAGCATTTGAGAACCAAACTTTGTGCATAACTTTTGACCACGAAAAAACATTTGTAACCTTCTAGATTGCTTGTCTGATGACACAAAAATCACTCAATTTGGTTAAGGAATGAAAAAATATATTGAAAAATGTTCGATGATACATACATGATTAGTGCTAGGCTACCCAAACCTACCTTACATAAAAAAATATGATGGGTAGTAGTCAAAGTGAGCATTTGAGAACCAAACTTTGTGCATAATCACCAATTATTACCCAAAAATAATCAAGTAAATTGATAGTCGATGCGTGTTAATTTAAACAATATAACTGATAACCTTTGGGTTTAAATTTCAATTATTCTATAACCAACTCAGCCCGTTATGAGGAAAAAGAAATAACTAGCCAACACATGTTAGAACCAAGTTTAGATTGCACCTCTTTGTCACAATTGATTATTTTCTTTTGTGAGTATTTGTTTCATTTAATTCTCCCCTATGGTTAAGGTAGCACGTAACCATTGCTTGTGAGAATCTTGACATTCTCATTATCTGTGAGGGCACAAGTTACAACCCATAACCTTTGAGCTCCATTTTGTCAGTGACTTACTAGCTATCACAAGGTACCACCTTGGGCTCTCATTGGCCCAATGATTCTATCACCCTTTGTTGCTTGGATGAATATTTCATAACAACTCTCTTGCATTGGTGAGAAAAGAAACCCTAATTTACATTTAGGCAATTTGTTCAAAGTTTGTGCAATCTCCTTGTGATTGGAAAATGGAACCCTTCATTTGCAAAAACCATAAATTTAGGAATTTCCAAAGTTTTATGTATACATCCTTTATGTATAAAATCTCCAAGCTTGTCAATTGTGAACCAATAGACAGAAAATCTTCATGGACTTTAGAATGCATAGATACAAATTATTTTTGAAAAGATTTGGTTGTAGAGGTGATTTGAATTGGGGCTCTCCATGGTGGCATATCATTTTTCAAAAGACCTGGCCCTTTTATCAATTTATCGACCTTAATTGCTTGAGTTTTCTCAATCTTATGGTGCATTCACACTTGATGTTAAGTCAATGTTAAATGAAAATCTAGGTGGCATCCTAGGTGGGACCCAATGTTAAATGGGTGATGGTTTAATGTTAAACGAAGGTTAACTTAATATAAAATATTCATGATAAATAAAATAAGTCCTAAATGACTAGCATGGTGTTAGGGGACTCAAAACTGAAGTCCCTAACGCCAAGTATGAATGCACCTTTAACTTGACAAATATAAGAACACAAAACAAAACCTATCTTACAATTGTGAATGAAACAAAAACAAGGTACCAATAAATAAATAATAAAGCCACAAACAATTATGAAATCATGTTTGGAAAATTATATAGAGCTTGGAATGTTAATGGATTTGGGAAGAAGACTCGTTTATAGATTTAATGAGGTGTTTGTAATACAAAATATTGAGGAAGGTAGTTTGTTTGTTTTGTTTGCTTGAGTTGTTCTATCATGTTCTAGATCTCCTGAACCGCAAGGCCTTGTGGCCCACAACAAGTAGAGTTGTACAAAGATCATCTCCATCCATAGTTGGCATGTGGCCCTTTAATCCCATCCAAGGTACTTGGATTATAGAGTTTCCCATGTTTCAACCCATGAACATGAAATTGGCATTGTAAAAATTGGGATAACACTAATAGTGAACCACCTAGACCAACCCAATTAGTTCGACAAATTAATTATTTAGCCTCACCAATAACAAAAGGAGTTGGATGGTGCAAGGCCCTTTGCCTAGCTCTGAATCATATGCAAAAATTCAGGCTTAAAATCATTTTCTTGCTGCAAATTAGCATAATAAACGCTCTTCCTCACCCAGAATCTACTATGCAATGCATTGGTCAAAATGCTCTAAGGTGATTTCATAATGTTTGAGTGGGTGTTTGGCGGGTATCAATTTTTTTGATACCCATCAGATCCGGTTTTCACAAAATAAATTACAATAGCCTTCGATTCTCACTTTTTAATTTTAATAAATATATATACATCAGGTCAGGGTATAAATACTTTTATAAAAAAGTTTAATCGGTTCTCAGAATGCTAGTTCTCATAAATTTGAGAACAATGGTTATCATTTGATAGTTACCAATAGGTTATTACTTTTTTTTCAAATAAAAAATCTAATTTAAAAAAAATTAATTATTGATCATATTCCTTTTCAAAAAAAAATTAAAAAAATTGGTGCAAATTTTCGCCAAAAGGCGAATAAAAGAAAAAGGGTATGAATTGTGTACTAAAAACTTATTTCATTCACAAAATCCATCCTAGCCCCTCATAAGGTGTCGTCACTAGCGCTCCACATGAAAATATTTTGGAGCCACTTTAACCATAAATGGTTGGGGATGAAGGAGCCAAATCTTCCTCTCCAATCGAAGGTAATTTGCATTGAAATTTGGGAAGGTTAGTACTAACTAGTACATTCATTTAGAGATAAAGATTAAGTAATAGTTAAAAACAAGGGTTCATATTGAAATTTGGGTAATTAATACTAACAAATACATTCTTTTAGAGGTTCAAATTAAGTAATAATTATTTGAAATAGTTAGTGTAAACAATACAATCAATGAAAGGTTCAAAATATAATTATAATTATCCAACTTAAATATTAAATACCTAGAAAGTAAATTCAACATATATTTAAATTTTTGTATTAGCTTTTCTTGGGTGCTACTTGAATTTTTTTTAAAAAAAATTCAAAAGCACCTGGGGCCTATTTTGAAAGATTCATGTTCGTAAAAAAAACTAAGTCCACATATGGCCAAGAAGCTAAATTTCCTTTTGTCAATTTGACATGAGAAGCCACTTTGGCATATTGGAGGACAGTCCTAGCGTCATTCGCGCACATTTCAAAATCTATTATTAAAAAAAAACAAAACCTGACCCTGAGTTTGGTCATACACGAGGTGAGATTCAAAATAAAACCTGCAAAAAAGTACATTAGCATTTGGAAACTCAGAAAACCATCAATTTGTTTTTGTGATAACTGAGTTTCATCCTGTCTTTCCTTTTTCCTGAGCGCTTTCACTGCTGCTACCCATATGTACAACTACTATAATTACTCTCCAACCTTGTTCAAAACAATCAATTTTTTTGGTGATAACTGAGTTTTTTCCTGTCTTTCCTTTTTCCTGAGCGCTTCCACTGCTGCAACCCAAATGTACAACTACTATAATTACTCTCGACCCTTGTTCAAAACCATCAATTTTTTTTTGTGATAACTGAGTTTCATCCTGTCTTTCCTTTTTCCTGAGCGCTTCCACTGCTGCAACCCATATGTACAACTACTATAATTACTCTCCAACCTTGTTCAAAACCATCAATTCTTTTTGTGATAACTGAGTTTCATCCTGTCTTTCCTTTTTCCTGAGCGCTTCCACTGCTGCAACCCAAATGTACAACTACTATAATTACTCTCGACCCTTGTTCAAAACCATCAATTTGTTTTTGTGATAACTGAGTTTCATCCTGTCTTTCCTTTTTCCTGAGCGCTTTCACTGCTGCAACCCATATGTACAACTACTATAATTACTCTCCAACCTTGTTCAAAACCATCAATTTTTTTGGTGATAACTGAGTTTCATCCTGTCTTTCCTTTTTCCTGAGCGCTTCCACTGCTGCAACCCATATGTACAACTACTATAATTACTCTCCAACCTTGTTCATTAAATGTTGTATTTAAACCTTGGACACAGTAGTCCTGAGAACCTGACCCGGGTAAGGGAGTTTTTACTTCACCCGGGTTTCAATATATATATATATTTTTTGATTCAGCCGGTTTTCACACAAGTGAGAATCGATGATCAAGTTTTCAATCAGGTGTCACTTTTCAGGGTATTGTTCAAAGTGATACCCTGAGAGGTTCAGATACAGATACGTGATGCCCAGGTGATATCTGCAAATATTTTTGATACCCGCCCAACATTGATTTAAGGTTACAATGCAAGAGTTATTGAATTTTTGAATATTTTCATCAATTAAAATTTTAAAAACAACCCTATAAAGTTGTTGCAATAGTTGTTTTTGAGAACTTTTTTGTCACTAGAATGGCAATAGAATTCTTGTGCAACTCATGCAAAGGATTTTTGTGAAAAAATAGGCCAAAGTGACCCGATTCTGAGAAAAAGTCCTGAAATCATCATATTTAGCCAATAATTTCAGCATGTCACGAAAATATAGCACGATTCTTTAAAAAATTCTACTTTCATCTCTGAACTGTAGCGAAATTTGGCTAATTGCAAGTGGAAATACATTACAAAATTGAGGAGAAAAAAATCCCTGGATATAAGCATTAAACAAAATTAACCCTAAAAAGTGAAAATGGTAAGGAATCATCATCATGAGTGAAAAATAAAACATAATGAAAAATGGTCCCTAATCAAGGGCTCCAGTGACAAACAAAGCTCATGGTGCACCAAGGGCTGCAAAGCACTCTTCTGGCATACTGGTAGCTTCAGATCCAGGCAAATCATTCCTCTTGTGTATTGTGAGTAGCATTTAGGGTTGTTACTGATGGAACTAGGGCTAAACCTTGCCTACAAGGGTGAAGAACTAGCACTACTACACTTGTACCTTCACAATTGGGGGAGATGCATGCATAGAATTTTTTAATTTTTTTTGTGTTTCACCATGTTCCCAATGGTGTTCCTCAAGTTCTCAATGTGTTTTTCCCAAGGGTGTTCCCAATAGCATTAGGCACTTTTATCCCATATGGTTTGCCTAAATTTCTCCCCCTATAGAGCTGGGCCAAAGGGGAGGCACTCCATCTTTGTGTCTAGGGTTAGACATGTTTTTAGTTTAAGAAGAAAGGAAAAATCAAGGTTTTGAATAATAACAATGAATTTTTTTTCAATAAGAATTTGAGGGTGGGGTGGACATTAGGCATGTAGTTCTTACTTTTTGGAACATGTTTCAAGTTTGAAAATTTAAATTTTTTTTGTTTTTTTTTGGTGAGGTTTAGGTATTTAGTTGATATTGGTGGTCACATTTTGATTGGTGGTACAAAACCCTAAACCCAATAAACGAAACCGCATTTGATTTGGAGCTCAAAAGTAGTCCTTGAATTGAAAACTAAAGGTTCTTTCAAAGAGATTCTCTTGCAAAGTGAGAACCCGACAACACTGGTTTCTAGAAACCAGTGTTGTCTGGTTCTTGATTTCAGAAGGAACCTTTGGTCTTGGTTTCTAACCTTTTCTAGTCTTTTAAAAATGGAGCCTTCGATCCCGTCTTGACACTCATGTTTTGGAATTCTAAAACCTTGGGTTCTGGTTATTTTTACAAAGAATTTGAAGTCAGTCTGCTTTAAAAACAAGGTCCCCAAAAAAAAAGTGTAAAATAGTTTGTTCCACTAATACACACACTCCCATGGAAAAATATGGAACATTAATTGTGTTCAATCAATCTAAAATGTAAGGTCAAGTTAATATTTTTTTATATACAATTGTAGTTATATACCTAAAGAATTTGAACATTTTAAAGCACCCTTGGTTGGCCCAAGGGACCCAGCATCCACCAATACACCAATCCAACAAAACCCATTCTGGGTTCTCTCAGTTGGATCAAGCTTTGTAAATTTTTTTCCCCCTTTTGCTTCTCTTCCTCTTTCTTCTCTCTTTTTTTTTTTTTTCTTATTGGTATTTCTTGTTTTTCTTCTTGCTGTTTTTTCCTTGTTTTTCTCTTTGGCCATCTTCATCTGTCTTTCCTTTTTTTTTTCTTTTTTTTCTTTTTTTTATGTGTTGGGATTTTCAATTTGGAGTAAGGAAAGGGTTCAAAGAGTGTGTGTCTTTGGAACTTTGGTTTGGAGCAAGAAAGGAGTTTAGAGAGTGAATGTGTGTGTTGTGAGCTTTAGCTTGGAGCAAGAAAGAGATTTGGAGAAAGAATGTAGCTTGTTACAAAGGGTTGACGACTTTGGTTTGAAACAACAAACAAAATCACAATCCAACATGGAGGTGTCTTTGGACCAATAAAACTTATTACAAAAATGCAACAAAGCTTGGGAGCTTCTCAAATGAGTTTTTTTTGTTATTTTAATTTTTAAATTTCTATGGTTTTTAAACTTCTTTTTCTTTTTCTTTTTTAAAAAATCTACTTTTTGCTTGTGTGTGTGTGTGTGTGTTATTTTGGTTTTCTCTTTTCATTTATGTTTTTTTAGTTTTTCAATTTCTTTCAGTTTTTTTTTAAATTTTTAAAAAAGAAGCTTATGTATTTGTTTTTTTTACTTTAACAAAAAACTTGAAACCTTTATTTATTTGTGAATTAGATTGTGTGGAATAACCAAGGATGAGTTATGATCAATATAATTCATCTCACATCTAACGCCAACAATTGTACACATATCATCATGTTACAAAAGTGACCCAAAGAGCTACAACTTATCGCCAAGAACATGACATTATAAATGAACATGCTAATGATAGAAAGGGATCTTTTGGAGTAAAATGTCATTACTTCTTTTTTGTATTAGCATGAACATGTTGATTTGAATTTCTTTGAACACAACTTTTATGGTTAAATGCATTTTGCATGCAACTTATGTGTGCATAAAAAGTAAAAGTTAATTTATGCCATTTGGTATTATGGCAACTGATGACATGTGAATGTTTTCCAAAATATCTTAGTGAAATTTTGAATTTCAAGTTTACTTCAAAGTTTGCATTAATTCATATAAATATAGTTTTTTTACAAATTCAAATTTTATTGTGTTACTCAAACAAAGAATATGAAACATTAACAATAAACATAACGTTTGTTTGGACATGCAATACCTACATATGAATATTTCATATTGCATTCTACAAATTTTTCACTCCATAATACCTACATCAACCTCCCAAATTTTTCATTGGTTTTTTAAACCAACCATTCAATATTTACGTCGATGATTATTAAACTACATTTTACAACAATACCACCCTACAATACTCACATCATCTTCCCAAAGTCTTCAATGGTTTTTTTGGCCAATTATATAGTAACCACATCCGTAATTGTTAAACTACATTTTGCAACATTACCACCCTACAATACTCACATTATCTTCCCAATGTCTTCAATGGTTTTTTTTTTGGCCAACTATATAGTACCCACATCCATAATTGTTAAACTACATTTTGCAACATTACCACCCTACAATACTTGCATCATCTTCCCAAAGTCTTCAGTGGTTTTTTTTGGCTGACCATATAGTACTCACATCCATAATTGTTAAACTACATTTTTCAACATTGCCACCTCATAATAGGCACATTATAGTCCCAAAATTTTCACAAGTTTTTTGGCTAAACATGTAATACCTACATATGGGTCTTGAAATGTCCATTATTGTTGTAACCAACTATGTAATATTTGCATACCTACATGTTTTCCCAATTCAAAATTCATTTATGTGTGAATATTGCATGTGTCATGTTCAACATGTGGTTTTGGCATAATACCAATGTGGATATTGCATTTTGAAGTTGAAGGTCCACCTAAGGTTAGCTTGGATTAATAAATGTTTGTTTCAACGTGACCATTGATGCCAGTATTACATATTAGATAATTAATACATTTTGCAATAGCCATTTGGCTTTCCAATTCATAGTTGTTTTAGATGTGGATATTACATATTGGGCAATTACTACACCTTGTTAATGGTAATTGAAGCACTACACCAAAACATGGCAAATATGACTTCACCCATGATTGGGTTTGTAGTCATAAATGCCATTCATCACTACATGACTATGTAGTGAATATGGACATGTCATTTATCCACTAGTTGTATTTTTTTCCTAGTCGTAAATGCCATTGAATATATTATATATTAATTTCAATTTAATCCAGCATTTGGTAGGTAGGTAGGTAGGCTTAAGTAGGAAGGTAAGTAGGATCCTAATTATTTTTTGGTGACAAGCCATTTTTATTGGCGCATCACAAATAATATATGCATTTTGAATGTATGTAGTGCATGTATTGTATGTAGGCTAGTACTTTTTCACCTACTTCTATAGTTTACAAAGTTGAATTTGTTGACAAAGGATATGGGATAAATTTACAACATTATCCTACATCATAATTTGTCCCATACAAAGTGCCCAACTTTTACCATTATTAACTTTTTCATACTTTGTCCAAGTGAAAATAAATAATCTTTATTTTTAATGATTTTTCCAAGATCTTCAAATCTATTAAAAAATATATATATATCAAATAATTTCACTGAAAATGCATTTGAATCTTCACTATTTCGTACATTTGAACAACAATGATATCTTGAAGATTTGTTTTTTTCATAAAATGATTTGTAAATAATAAAATATGTTCATAAACATTTTTTTTTGGTTACCCATCACATGGAAACATGAAAGACAATGCCATTTTGGTGCATGTGGATTTCTTTTGAAATTCATTGGATATCATTAATAAAAAGATATTTCATTATTTAATGTCAAAAAATTCAAAAAAGATATTCATTTAAATAAACTTTTGAACAAGAATCTCAACTTAGATTTTTTAATTATATTATAGGCATCAATTTTTAATTTAATTTTATGGTTTCAAGAACTTTGGCAATTTGTTTTCCATTTTTTGGGATTTTTTTTAGCCATTATTATTTATTTATTTATTTATTTGTGCATTAATTATGTGTTCAATCATCTACAAGCTTATAATATGCTTACTAGGTACATATATCTACTTTTAAATTCTTTTCCTTTTTAAAAGATTTATATGAATTTTCATAGGTTTTTAATGTTTGAAATTGTATATTATTAAATAATTATATGGTGTTCATGAAGAAGATTTTTAAGCATGTAATCTTATCCATGAACTTTTAGTCATGTAGTCATATCCATGGTTACAAGAATACAACTAGGGACAAAACATGGCATATATGATTGTATGATTAGAAAATTGTCCCTAATCATAAATGTCAAGTTTTGGTGTAGTGTTGGTTCATCACAAGTAATATTTGCACTTTGAATGTATTTGGTGCATGTATTGTGTGTGTAGGCCAATACTTTTTCACCTAGTTATATAGTTTCCAAAGTTAAACTTGTTGACAAAAAATACGGGATAAATTTACCCTAAATCAACTCACATTATCTTTTGTTGCATACAAAAATACCCAATTTTGACCATTATTTTTTTTTCATACTTTGTCCAAATGAAAATAAATAAATTTCATTTTAAAAGATTTTTCCAAATATCTACACATCTATAAAAATAATTTTTTAAAAAAATCAAGTAATTTGACTGAAAATGCATTTGAATCTTCACTATTTCATACATTTGAACAAGAATGATATCTTAAAGATTTTTTAGTTTGTTTTCATAAATTTTTTTATAAATAAAGATAAAATCAACATGGTTTTTTTGGTATACATATACCAATGTAGTTTTATAATATTTTCCCACCTTTTAAAAATATAATGAATAAATAAAAATGATATAAATGTTGTGTTATATTCTATTTGTAATTATTAAAAAATATTTTAAAATAAAATATGTTATCTATGAAACATATAATATTATTTTCAATATTTGAAAATTTTATAAAAAGTATTAAAATGATTAAAATGTCATAATTGTTAATTTATACACATATTTTTTAATTTCATATTTTTTATGAAATTTTGTTATGAGTAGTAAATTTTGATCTTATTTTAAGTTTTTTTTCAATTCATTAAATGTGATTTAATATATCTGAAATATTAAAAATTTCCATTTTGTATGACCAAATATTTTGATAAATTACTAAAAATCAAATTTTATATTCTTTGCTACCCATCACATGGAAACATGAAAAACAATGCCATTTTGGGGCATGTGGCTTTCTTTTGAAATTCATTGGATATCAGTAATAAGAATATATTTCATTATTTAATGTCAAAAAATCCCCCAAAAAATTCATTTAAATAAACCTTTGAGTAAAAGTCTCAACTTAAATTTTTTAATTATATTTTAAGCATCAATTTTTTTTTTAATTTTATGGTTTCAAGAACTTTGGCAATTTGTTTTCCATTTTTTGAGAATTTTTTTTAAATGAAAAAAAATGCCCCAAAATTTGTTTTAGTGACTATTTATAAACTCACATTAAATAATTAATGACTCTAACAAAAAAGTTCTAAAAATTATGTTATTAGTTATTTAGTTATGCATTAATTATTTGTTTGATCATGTATAAGCTTATAATATGTTTACTAGGTATGTATGTCTACCTTCTAGTTTTTTTTCCCTTTTGATTGTTTCTAATGTTTGAAATTATATATTATGAAATCATTATATGGTGTTCATGACGAAGATTTTTAGTCACGTATTCCTATTCATGGAAACTTTTAGTCATGTAATCATAAATATCCATGGTTACAAAAATATGACCAAGCACTAAAACATGGCATATATGATTATATGATTAGAAATTGTCACTAGTCATATTTGTCACAGTCATAAATCTCAAGTTTTGGCATAGTGAAGGTATTGCATTGTGATTTAAGGTGGGTTAATGAAAATTATCCATTTAAAAAACGTATTGCAAAATTGTTTTAAAAGTGTGTTGAAGTTCCATTCAATGCTAAAAGCATTGATTTTTGCAATATCTTCATTGACAATAATCATCACCTTCCACAATACCTTTAAATTCTCTTATGTGTGAACAAAACCAAATGGATAGTTATTTAACCAAAAATTAGAAAAGGTTTTGTTGAAAGGTAGAAGTTTAACTAAGAAATGATATTAGTTTTACTAAAACGTGAAGGTTCAATTAGGAAATAAAAATGTTTTATTAAGAGGTGGAAGTTTAGCCCCAAAAAATATTAATTTTGGGAAGATATAGAGGTTTAATCAAGAAAAGATATTGGTTTTGTGAAGAGTGAAGATTTAACCAAGAAGTAAAGAGATTTTGCTAAAGATGGAAGTTTAGCCAAAAAAGAATTTAGTTTTGTTGAAAGATAAATGTTTAATCAATGTAGTGGTTTAACCAATACATAAAGAGGTTGTGTCAAAAGGTAAAAGTTTAACCAAGAAAAGATAGGTAGAAATTTAGCTAGAAATTAAAGAGGTTTTGATGAGAGGTGAAAGTTTAGTCAAGTAAAGATATTAATTTTTGTCGAGAGATAGGGGTTTAGCCAGAAAAAAGTAAAAGTTTTGCCAAGAGGTAGTGGTTTAGCCAATAAATAAAGAGGTTTTGTCGAAAGGTAAAAGCTTAGCCAAAAAATAAAAAGGTTTTGCCAAGAGATAAAGGTTTAGCTAGGAAGTAGAGAGAGGTTTTGCTGAGATATAAAAGTTTAGCCAAGAAAATAAAAAATTTGCCAAGGAGAGATAAAAGTTTTGTTGAAAGGTAAAGGAAACATAGAGATTCAGCCATCAAAATATAAGATTTGTCAAGAAGCAAAGTTTAGCCAAGAAGAGATAAAGGCTTTTGCCGAGACGGTAAAAGTTTAGCCAATGAAAAATAGAGGATAAGTAGGTAAGAGAGAGGTCGGTTATTAGTTGGTAGGTAGGGCCTAGATGTAGGTTAGTAGGGTAGCTAGGTCAATACGATAACTAGGTCAGTAGGGTAACTTGGAACTTTCCATCCAAAGATCATAGAACCTGTAAATATAACCTGACTTGAACTTGCTAAAATCCAAGAATCTGCCAATTTGGTAGACATTTTTATTGTGGGAGAGCTTCCAAAGTTTCAGTTTAGTCTCTTTGTTTGTTTGGTTTTGCTCTTGGGGGTGGTGGGCCAATCAAAATGACTCATTGCAAAAAATTTAAAAGAAACAAAATTGGGAGGTAACCCCCTCCCCAATTAATAGAAGGAACAACAAGTATCATAAAGAAACAACAATAGTACCAATATACCTGCTGGTTCACCCAAGGTGATTCAGGAACCCTAAATTAATCTTAAGAAAAGAGGGTTTTTTGGGCTTCATGATAAATCCATAATTGGGCCATTTGGGATGGCATGATCCTAGCCTGGCTGTTATTTTTAAGGCATTATTGTGTGTAGCCAAAGTGGCTATCATCCATAGCTATTTGGAAGATGTAAAAAAAGTTTTGGTCATCCCTAGGAAGATTTAGCCAAATCTGGCTATAAACCAGAAATGAGATTTTAAAAACCTTCAATCATCCTTCTACATTTTTGCTACACACTGAAAACCAAGTATAGAAATCTGACAATTCCCTCCCGACCCCACCCCGTTCACTTTTGGCAATTGAAAAACATCCAAAATAACTGAATTTTAAAATTTGTAATTTGTAATTTATCTTTTTAGTGAAATTTTGCTAGGAGAAAAAATGCTACTTGGAATTGTTTCAGTGAAGGATAAATCAACATATGCTTCCATATTAAAGACGGTAACACAAATTAATAATGTGAATGAACAACCACAAGGTTCGAAGAACTTCAAACCGTGTTAGATTTGGTTGTGACACAATATTAGAAATTCAATCTGAATGTTGTAACTAATGGTTGTTGTTGTATACTATTGTTTCTAGATTATGCTAGTCAATGATAATCTCACTCTATTGATAAAATATTATGTATCTTGAAAATTGGGATGATGGGTACCATGCTAATTTGAAAATCGAAAAGACTTGACAAAGAAATGAAGGCATAGAAATGGAAATTTAAAAAATAGACAATGAATGAAATGGAAGCTGAGAAAGATGGTTCCAAAAGTCTATGAACTAAACACTTGAAATCTAGGAGCACCAACGGATACAATTATGGACAATGAATAATGAAAAATGATGAAAAAAGGTTTGCATTTGCCAAGCCTACCAATGGATTTTCATACAAGGTGTTTCAAAAAATTGAATGTTTGCCTGTTTTTTCCCAAGGAAAAGGGAAATCGAAGCAGGTTTTTACACTTGGTAATGCCCTTGATTGTGGGCTGTACCCGAATGCCCAGTGCTTATGCTAAGTCATTACCAAGGCAAAATTGGTCACGGCAAGTTGGTTGGCCACAACCACATTGCTGATTTATTTAATTGTTCCCTCCGCTTCTTAATTAGGAAACGGGCTTTCATGTACGGAGGTGTTTCATGCATGAAACATGTTTCTAACAATGTGCACAAATTGTTAGGGGAAAGGAAATTGTGCAAATGTAAAGGGTGGTCATCCAACAATGTTCTTGGGGTTCGTGTACCTCACGTTAATTAGTTATTACTAAATCTCATGTTACATGTGCTCTTACTTACCGATTCTTCATACCCAAAAGGATGTTATATGATTTGAGGAATGGGCCTTCATCTAGGCACACTGTTGCAAACATGTAGATACAATTGGGCGGTGAAGATAGAGGCCGAGAAAATGTTCCCCCAGTTCTCTTTTGTACCTCCTACATGCAGACAGAGGCAAACTAATTGTTCTTTCAATGAAGAGTACTTGGCTCTAGGAACAAGGTCCCAACAAAAAGATGCCAATCATCATGAAAATTGTGTGTCTCTTGTCCCCATTCAGGGAAATGCTCAAAGGACGCAAGCCAATGGTAAAATGACTAAAATGAATCTCAATTTTGTAGTATGCCAAAACCAGTGTGCTTTTTCTTCACAACACATAGTTAAGGTTTTTTGAGAAAATTTGCTGATATGGCATTCATTTGTTGGCTTTGAGCAACGAAGTTACACCTGGTATATCGACTTTTGTTATGGAGTTCATAAGGTTAGTACTTCATTAGATTAAATCGCTAAAAAGGTTAGGTAACCACTTTGTCTATGTATGATATTTGTCATCTTTGGCTTGACCAATGGCATCAAATTTGTTTTCAAGTCTAGCTAGTTGCAAATGTGGTTACACAACTCAAGGTTAACTTACTTGTAGTTGGCTACTTATTTTTCTCTTGAGCTAGAGCTGCCTTTGCAATTTTTTAATTTTAAGTAGTGGTTATATTGACAAATTATCATTTGCAAATGTTTGCAAATTGGCTTCAACCATAATAAGTGAGATAAAAAACATTGGCAACATATTGGTTGACAAGGGAATGCGTTTGGCTACAAGATTATTGCAAAGAGAGTAGATTTCGTTATCCAAAGCACCAACTAGAAGCTAATGTAAGCAAATGTGCAATTCTAGACTCTAGTAAGTTTGACTAGTGATCACTTATAAGTTACAAGTCACAACCTATAAGTTTACAAATGAAAAACAAACTTCACACTTGCATATGGATGGAAGGAATCAATTGACAAATTAATCTACTTAGTAGTAATCATAAGAACTATGCCTAAATGAGGAAGATTTAAATCCTAATTGCTTGAAGAGGATTTGAACCCCAATGCCCAAAGGAGTGTTGTTCAATGTAGTTCAAGCCTTCTTGCACCCAAAACTAATTAGAAAACAAGCCCATACCTTGGGAACATGTATTTAGATTCCAAAACATATGCCACAATTCCATAATTCTATCATGATCTTACAAATTTACAATCTAAGCAACAAAAGATAAAAAAAGATTATTATATTAGCCTAGGCAAAAATCCAATTGTTTTAAAAAAAAAGTTATTAATCAAAACTATGGCATAATTCTAAGACTTTATTTAATTTTCCACCTTACACTTTGCATATTGTAACCCTCCAAGAGCTTGGAATGCCCTATGCATTCACAAAATATTGCAATTTGCTTTGCCACTTGGCAATGGCCTGGTCATAAGGAAAATTTTGTAAAGTAAAAAAATGTTGAATGTAAAACTTGGTGTAGAAATCCAAATGAATGTTCATAAATTATTTTTATTAAATTGATAGTGTTAAAATTTTGTTCATATTCAAAAGATGTAAGCATTTGGATAATGAAATTTCAACTAGTTTAATGTATTCCAAGAACTTATGGTTGAAGATCCCAAATGCAAATTTCTTGTGCCAGAGCCTAGTAATTGGGTTTAGTTCATTTTCTTCATGCAATATTTCCTCGGAATTATGAAACCCTTTTCACCTTGAAAAAAAAACATCTACAAATCAAACATGTGAATAAAGCATAAGGCTAACAACAACTTTGCCACTAGCACCCGCCTTTTGTTTGGGGTATTAAAAGTGGCCTTGAAAACAATCAAGTGAATGTGATAATTATCTTCTTCATGTTGTGGATTCATAACCCATAATTTTGGATGAACCACACTAAGCATTATCATAAACTCATGCTTTAGGAAGTGTCATTGAACCTTTGCAACAAGATGCTAATATGCCCCTTCACACTCATATTTAACTTTGGTAACAACCTTCTTGAAAACATCCTTGGTGACAAGCTCAAGACCAGCAAAACCATCATTGTTAGTCTAATAGATAAGATACTTGCCTACAACAAATAAGAATGCATTATACATTTCTTTTTCACCACCATTGAGATCAAATAACTAGTTCATGGGGAAAATGTCATTGGATATAGTGAATTTTTTTTTGAAATCATCAGATGTTGAATTTTCATACTTAGTAAAAGGATCATAATGAAGCATGAACAACTCTTGTTAGGTTAGTTTAATAGTGTTCACAAAGTCAAAAACAAACATGTCCTTTCTTTGTGCAAATTTTATCAACATATGCATACATTTTAGCAAAGGCTTGATACAAAGTAGCCTTAAAATGAACTCAACATCACATAATAAATTTAGGTATTTAAACCAACCCCACTCTTTACAAATTCAACATGCATGTTGACGATCAAAGGGTGATATTGAACATACACCTTTGCTAGAGGAAACATGGAAATCCATCGAATTTTGACATTTTGAAGTAGTTTCTTGCTTTTAATGTTAATTAGGTTAGCAAGCTTTTGGAATTCCAAAACAAATTTGAGCTACAAGCAAAAAATGCATAGAAATTTTGTATTAGATATTCAAATTGACACACCAAATTTATTTTTGAAAGTGTGAACACAACTAGATTTGTTTTGTGTGCAAAATAGTGAACTTCATTTTTAAAATACACAAACTTATCTTTCAATTGTAGCATGGCATTGGTTCAATTGCATTGTAATATGTTGATGCCATCATAGCCCATCACTCCTTCCAAATCCTCTGACCTAGCCCACCAAAGTCATGCAAAGATTTAACCATAAAATAAAATGTTGTTAGATGTGAAATATATACCAATTGTTTCAACACAATGGAGGATGGGAATCTTTTTCCATTCATGGACCACATATAAGTGGATTAAGATTCATTGAGTGTTGTCAATTGCCATAACTTCATATGCATTAATGGTAATGAAAGTGGAAGTAATAAGGGTGACTGTAAGGTGATTCACATTTTGAGTCATAATGCCCATTTTTGGAGAGTGCCCTTTCTTTGGACACCTATAACAAATAATAAAACATATCAAACTGAGAATTTGAAATTAATTATACATTACAAACTTGATTATGAAAATATATATGTAATTTTTTTCAATATAAATGAAACCACTTTTCACAAGGGATTTTTGAAATACAAAAATATGGACTAGGCAATATAGTACAACGGTAGAAAATAAAAGGTCCAAATTATTACAATGACTCAACATATGGTGTAACATCAAATAATAAACTTTACGTGAAAATATTCCTTCGAAAATCATAGCCAAAGTGTAATTAGGGACTTTTGAATGGTCAAAATTGAGCCATATTTTCATTAGTCCTTAAAATAATTGTTGTTTTCATATTTTGAATTTTTTTTTGAAAGGTATATACATTTGGAATATGTAGGTGTGCTCATATTAATGTGGATTCTATTGCTTTTGATACATGGACATTATTACCATTGAACCCATGATACCAAAAATAAAATAAAATATAACATTATAGAATGGACTTTCGTGAAATTGCTTTTTTTTCAAAAAATGAGCCACCTTAGAGTACATACACTTACAAATGCAATTGTAATATTTTCCAACAAAACAACATGCATGAATTTTACCATGCCCTAGCATGACATATTAAGCCAATGTTTTTTGGACAACTTGGATCATGTAATCGACAAAATTCAAATTGAATTTGTTGTATCTACTAAACTTGTATTTTCAATTATAAAACATGTAGTTGCAGTTATAGAATCATTCCAACTTGTTCAACTTGTAATTGAACCTATACAAATAAAAAACCTATAGTTTTTCAGATTTAAACTTGTTTAAGTTTCTAGTCATTCCACATAATCTCTTAGACATTATTAACATGTTTTTAAAACAAGTTGCTCAAAATGCCACAATTTGGTCAAGGACATTGTAAAAATTGTCAAACCTTAGAGTTGAGTTTGAACAAGTTAAGGAAAGTATGTCTAAGACCCATAACCGCCTACAAACTTCTAGCCTATAGCTAGAAATAGTGTATAAAACTTTGAAGAATCGTGATGAAGAACTGGTCACGGTCAAAGGACAATTGAATAGGGTCCAACATGAAAACCAAAACATGTCCCATAAGTTGAATAAGGCAAAATAGTCTGCCAGGAAAATTGAAAACTTGTAACACGAATATGTTGAACTCAACCACCTCAATTGGAAAACCCATAATGATTTGACTTGTCTCTAAGCTAATTTAAAATGGATGATGAAAGATTATGCCAAAATGGAGGAGTTTAGTTTGGAACAATAAGGTATACTAACTGGTTTGGAACATACATGTCAAGATCTTAGGGACAACAAATAGCTACCCACATAAAATTTGATAGGGAGAAGCAAAGTCTTATTGTTCAAATCCAAGATTGGAAGGGTCAATATAAGACAACCAAGGTACAACTAAACAAACCTAGCCCCCCATTCTACATGTTAGAATGATCAACATGTTAAAGGAGTTTGAGGAATTATTGTTGGACAATACTTTATTCAAAGTGCAAAACCAAGCCTTGGGAGATAGAAATCCCAAGTGGAAGGAGTGTTGGCAAATTGTTCAAGAGTTCATAGAAGAACAGATTCAGGACAATATGGAGTTGGCTCGCTATAATGAACAGAGTTATAAATTCGAGCTACAAGCTTACCAAACTGCTTTCCTTAATTTCAAATACAAACCCTCAACTTTTATGTTTGTGGAAATTTGAACTAGTAACAAAGTTCCAGCAATGCCATCTATGGTACAACCTATTACTAAACCAATTAGTGCACTGAGAGGTGGAATAGGTTTAAAATCATACCCTTACGTATTTTGATTTTTACTATACCTATTCCAGTAACCATTGTTGTCAATCAACTTGTGGAAGGTAATGAGAGATCTGACAAGAAACATGATGAACTTATTAATCTTTCGTATATTATACTAGACAATAGATTCAAGTCTTTATAATTTCTATCTACTAATGTACCTTTGACCCCACACCAAATAGGTATAGGTCAAGAGGTTATTTTGATATCAAATACCTCGCATGCTTCAGAGGTATACACAACACCCATAGTGACCTTTGAAAACACACCTGATCAACAGAAGATTATAGCACCAACTGGTCTTCAAATTTTGAGTCAAGTTGAACTTGTGGAAGCAATAGGTGTTGAACCTATCTAAGAAGTCATCAATCAACCAATTACATAAGGCTAAATTTAACTTGGACCTTTAAGCTAACATTTCAAAAATGAAATGTAGATTTCCAAGGGGGATAATGTTACCTAGATTTGGTAACAAGTGACTTAATAGGTTGATAATATAAACATGTTATTAAACCTAATAAGTGTCATAACATGTTATTTAAACTAACTTGTAGTATTGACTTAACCAATTATTAAACCTGGTAATGATTGGGTTAAAATGATAGGTTGGCAGGTTAATCAATAGGTAATATGTAGAACCTATACTTAACATAATCGGTAGTTGGACATGTAGTTAGGCAAGATGCATTTTTTTTGAAATTTTGGTTTGTTAGTCTAGGTACTAGCTAATGATTGTTTATAATGGTTAGTTATGAATGTTATATTTTGAATTGGCTAGTATAAGACTAGGAGGATAGACTTGTTAAGGGACTTTTGGATTTCATTCATGATTATGTGTTTCCACTTTTGAATTATGGAACATGGATCATTTTTGTTTCAGCCTATTTGACGCGCTCCCAAGTCACGGGGTGAAACCCACTTGAGGGTTTCACAAAGTCAAGTTGCGGAAAGTTGAAACTTGGAGGCACGCTCCCGGCTTCCAACTCTAGAAAGGGGTAGAGGGTCGAGTTGGGAGCCCAGGGATTCGACTAGGAAGAGTGACTTAGTTGATCAAGCTAGAATCTGCACAAAACAAACCACCCGAGTGGTTAGTTCACATTCCGGGACACCCTTTGGTGTTGGGACAAGCCACGGGCACTTCGGACCACAAGACTCA
>Ga0209208_10000984_pt1 | contig 39290 bp, 33 predicted proteins | sample S1TSphfallax_3_FD_187694 | JGI IMG/M metagenome (GOLD analysis project Ga0209208, IMG submission 187694) | Host-associated microbial communities from peat moss isolated from Minnesota, USA - S1T2_Fd - Sphagnum fallax MG (SPAdes) (version 2) | ecosystem: Host-associated > Plants > Peat moss >... | reverse complement strand
ATCCTCTTCGTTCATGGCCACGATCCACTCGTCGCCGCGCTTCACAAACGCCACATCCGGCTCGATCAGCCGCGTCTGCTCCCGGTTGTAACGGCGTCCCGGTCTGGGATCGAGGGTCCGGATCAGATCGACCGCCGTGCTCACTTCGGGCAACGGACGGCCGACCGCGCGGGAAATTTCGCGCAGGTCGCGCTTCTGAAGCAATTGCAGATGATCCCGGACGATCGCCTTGGCGGTCGAGAATGTTTCGCGCCGGTCGGCCAGCACCGCTTCCGCCTCGGCATGAAGGCCGCGGTGTGGGCTGAACTCCGTTTCCGCGCCCGCCGCCGCAATGTCGTGCGCATCGCCGTGCGCATCTCTGTGCGCACCGCTGGCCGCATCCGCGGCGTCGGCCCCAAAGCGTTCCAATTTCGGAGATTCCTCTTCGAACCGAGCCCCTTCCGGCTGATCGAAACGCTCGTTTTTGTCCCAGGGATGCCGGTTGAAGACCAATTCCAGCTCCTGCATCTGCGCCTCGAGTTGAATGCGCAGGCAATCTCGCAGGTCCAGCGCGCCGATTCCGGCCGGGTCCAAACGCTGCACCACTTCGAGCGCGGCGAAGAGCAACTGGCGCGCCGATCCGGGCCGCAAATCGGGGTCCGAGGCATTCCCAAGGCCCGGCTCCACTTCGGCCTCGCCGAAGGCCATCGCCAACTCTTCAACCGAAGCCGACAAGTATCCGTTCTCGTCCAGATTCCCGATCAGGAACTCCGCCGCTCTTACCAATTGCGGCTCCAGCATCATCGAACCCAACTGCCATAACAAATGGTCGGAGAGCGTAGTGGGATTCGACAGAAACTGCTCAAAAGACGGTTTATCGGACTCCTCGTATTCTTGGGTGGTGCGGAAGCCAGGGTCCAGATACTCCTGAAAATACGAGCCGAAATCGATCTCTTCAAACGGATCCTTGGGCGTAACCGGCGGCTCTTCCACTACCCGCTCCCGCATCGCCTCCCGTCCGCCAATCTCATCCAAGGTGGGAACCGTCTCGTCGATTTCCTCGAGAACCGGATTCTCCACCATCTCGGCGTTGATCATTTCCGTCAATTCCAGCTTGTTCAAAGCCAGAACGCTCACCATCTGCATCAGACCCGGCGTCAGGATCTGGCGTTGCGATACCTTCAGATTCAATCGCGGTTGCAACAGCGGCATGGTCGTTTCCCGTCTGGTGATGACTCCAAGTGTAAATCTCTCGATGGACCCGTGCAGAGGAAGTTGTCTCGCTTCAGGACATTCGTACCGGAATGGGCCAAAGCCAAACTGGGAAGACGGTACCCGCTTCTTTCCCAGGCAATTTGCCCGATCCAATTCTCGATAAGCCACATTCGGTTCTCTGCCGCCATGCCATCGCCCGAAAATCGCCGGCGGTCAAATCGGCCTTGGCAGGAATCCGCTCCGTCTCTTCTAAACTCAACCCCAGCTCAGTCCAGGGAGAATCCCTCTCCAAGGTACACCCGCCGCACCTCCGGGTCATTGCCCAACTGGTGCGGAGTGCCGGTGCGAAAGATCTTCCCCTCGGCAATGATGTACGCTCTGTCCGTGACGGACAGCGTCTCCCGCACATTGTGATCCGTGATCAGAATTCCGATCCCGCTCGACTTCAGATCGAAGATGATCTTCTGCAAATCCAGCACGGCAATCGGATCGATCCCGCTGAACGGTTCGTCCAGCAGCAAAAAACTCGGCTGGATGCAAAGGCAGCGCGCAATCTCCACCCGCCGCCGCTCCCCGCCTGAGAGTGCGTACCCCTTGGTGGTGCGAATGTGGCGCAGATTGAGCTGCTGAATCAGCCGCTCGGTGCGCACCCGCCGCTCCTGGTCGGAGATCGGCTGCGCCTCCAGTACGCCCATGATATTGTCTTCGACCGTCAGCTTGCGAAAGACCGAAGGCTCCTGCGGCAGATAGCTGATGCCGTGATGACGGGCCCGCAGGTACATCGGCACCCTGGTAATCTCCGTCTCGTCCACCATCACCCGGCCCGACTCCGGCACGACCAGCCCCACGATCATGTAGAAACTCGTCGTCTTGCCCGCCCCGTTCGGCCCAAGAAGACCGACAACTTCTCCGCGGGAGATGGTCAGGTTCACATCGCGAACGACCTGCCGGCCGCCATAGGATTTGCCGATTCCCTCGGCGCTCAATGTTTGCATTCCCATCCAAACTTGCCGGTTTGCCATTCCTGATTACTTTTTGGACCGCGTTTCCGTCACCGTCTTGCCGCCGTCGCCCACGACAGTGACCCTATCATCGCCGCTATGCAAAATCAACGCGCTGCCGGTTACCGTACCCTGAGCCTCGTCCACGATCCGCGGCGGCGCGGCGGCTGTGCCGGTCAGCGTGTAATTGCCGTCCTCGCTGCGGTACACCAGCTTCTCGCCAGTTCCGCGCCGTCCTGGCCAGTCAATGACGACGTTCCCGAAGGCGGTTAGACGGTCAATTGACGCACTTGGGGACGCATTCGGCAAGGCATTCGCGCCGCCAGACAACGGTCCAGTATGAGTTCCAGCCGGAAACAACGTCACCTCCGCCTGCTCTGAAACGATCGTCGACGTTCCACCCGCACCGGTGGTCTCCGCCGTAACGCGCCCCGCCGAGCCACTTCGGAAATGCGCCACCCGCTCCTCTTCCGAATAACGCAAATCGCCGCTCCGTACCCGGATCACCGAAGGCTGAGACGCCTTACCGCCCTTGGCCGCACCTGCGCTTCCCAACGCCCGCGCGCCCTGGCTCACCAGCACGGTCCGCACCGGCTCGCCCGCGCCATTGGATTCCGCCGTCAGCGTCTGCTTCTGCCGGTTCAGCGTAATCACCGGCGCCGAAACTGAATTCGCCGCCTGCCACAGCCGCGGTTCCTCAGCTTGACCCGCGCCGCGGAAGACGATTTCCTGAGTCGCTTGATGCAGATCCGCCTCGGCGGCGATGGCATGAATCGGCCCGTTCCCGCCGCCTGGCGGGCTGGCCGCCAGCAACGACGCCCCCGGAACCGGACCGCCGGCTCCGCCCGTCCCCACCCAACTCGCCCGCACGTCGCCATGCGCAAACGCATCCCCGCTGGCCCGCGCGAAGTCGATGGTGTTGGCAGTCATATCCATCGCTCCATCGTGAACCCGAGGCGACCCGGTCAGATGCAAAATTTCCGTTACCCCATTGTAGTCGGAGCGATCCGCCGTGGCGCGAATCCCGCCGGACGCCACCGGTGCGCCCATCCCCTGCGACGAGACGGCCGGCTTGGCGGAAGAAGCCGGCGCCGGGTCTTGCACCAACACCACATGACCCACTTCCACCACCGAGGCAATCTCCGATTCGCCGCCCGCACTCTTCGACTTCGCCACCGAAGCCGGCACACCGGACTTGCCGCCATGCGTGTCCCTGGCCACGAAATGCGCATCGAGCACGTCCGAGCTCGTCGCTTGATGTACCCCGGCGGCAGTGCGCTCGTCGAAGCTGGCATGACCGGCCCCGTGCAGACTCGTGAGCGCTCCCCCCGGAGCCAACTCCGCCAACACCGTGTCCGCCGCCAGACGCGACGGCGTCGCCGCCCCGCCCGTCACCGTCTGCGATGTCACCACGACGCCGCCAAATCCATGAATCGTCCGCGGCTCCACATGCCCTGCCGCCGGCGGCTTGCCAGGAGCCGGCTTCACTGTTCCGGTCACCGGCGCAAAAGCGACGTCCGCCGTCCGAGAATTCCATGTCCGACGCACCTGCGCCTCTTCGCCCTTCGCCGTTGTCACCTGCTGCTGGCTGTTGAAGACCACACCCTGCTCCAGATGCGCCAGGCTCAACCGCCCCAGAGCATCGAAGGTCAACTGCGCCACCGGCGACGTTCCCCGCACTTGCCGGTTCGGTTCGGACATCTCGAGCCGCGTCCCGCCCTGCAACAGCCCGCGCTCAGGATGATTCGCGGCGTCGAACTCCAGCATCCCGGTCGGGGCCGTCACTCGGCTTCCGGACAGCGTCCGCAAATCCACCCCGTCCGACCCATCCACGCGGATTACCGACCCATCCTCACGAAAATGAATCAGGGCGTGCGCCGTCTGCACTGAACCGCCACTGTATTCGGCCTGCGCCTGCGCCATCCGGCACTCCATCGCGTCATGCGCAAACTCGGCATGACTGGCATGCACCGTAACCGGACCCGCGCCGGCGCCGCTCCGCTCCACAATCAGCTCCACGGCGCGATCCAGAATCAGATGCCCCTTCGGCGAGTCGTAGGTCGCGCCGATCGAGTTGCCGCTGCCCTGCCGCAGCGCAAAATCCACCCGCTGCTCCGTCGTGGCCACGCCCGTCTTCTGGTTGAAGGTCAGCCCGCTGGTCTCGATATGAATCGCATCGTCGGTAATCGCCCCCAGCACCGCGCTCGCAGCCTGTTGCCTCCCGCCGGAAGCGCCCGGCTTCGCCACTGGGACCTTGAGAGACCCGGGAATCGCGGCCTCGGCGTTCGAAGCACCCAGCTTCAACTCCGAAATCGCCGGCTTCACCCCTGGCCGCATCATCAAAATCTCGACCGTCCCCGCCGCCCTCGCCAACCCGGCATTCGGGTCGTACTCGAACTCGCTCCCCGTAATCGTGTCCGTGCGATTGCCGTCATCGCCGTAAAGGTCGATCGTCACGTCGTGCAGCGCCGTCGTCCCGCCCGTCTTGCGCGTCACCGCCTTGGCCGCGTGAATCCTGAAGATCGTCTTGCCTTTGCGCGTCTGGGTGTAATTCACCCCGTCCGCGGACTGCTCTACGTCGATGCCCAAGCGCCCCGGTACATCCTTGAAGGTTTTTAGCAATTTCCACTGCCCGGCACCCAGAAAAATCGCGATCGCCGCCACCAGCAGACCGCCGCCGATCAACAACAACCAACGCAGCCGCTCGATCGTCATCCGCATACGCCAGCCTGTCTTGCCTGCGCGAGTCCGGGTACGGGCGCCCCCGGTCTCAATTCTGAGACCGGGGAGCGATGCCGGATGCGACCCCCATCAAGCCTCATTGCAGCCGATTCAGCCGCGCCACCAGCCGCGTGGCAAGGCTCTCCCCCGACTCCGACCACATCAGCCGCGCCGTGGCCTCCGACTCCTGCTCGATCGCATTGGTCAGCTCGATCAACTGCCGCACATTCTCCTCAATGCATCGAATCGCTTCTGGCGTCAGCTCCACATCCTCCTGCAAAAACGGCGCATCCGACCCAAAATCCACGCGGATATGACCCTCCTGCTCGTAAGCCCCCTCGTCGAACTCCGGCCCGTAAGCGATCACCCGAACCAGCCGCGGCGTCTTCACCCAGTTGGGGAAGCGGCTACCATCCTGTTCCGGCTCCCAAAGCGACCACCCAATCTGGAATTCGTAAGCGTAATCCGGATGCAGCAATTCGAGCGCCTCGGTCACCGCGTAGTCGATCTGCGCCCCATGCTCGCCCAACCCGTAAATCTCCTGAAACGCCGCCGCCTCACGCCAATTCATCGGCCAAGCCGTCGCCGAAAACACTCCCGGCTCGCCCCCATGCGCATAGAACTGCCGCAAGACAATTTCCAGCTTCTCCTGAAGAGCCGCCAACCGCAGTTGCGGGTACCACAAACTCAATGAAAATGCGTCCGCCATCTCCTCAATTTTAGACGCGCAAACCGCCTCGGCGGATTCGCGTCCGAGCCCAGAACCTTGCCTGCGAAACAGAGTAATGTTTATGCCATAATCTCATTCCGATGCCGAATCTTCCCCTTTGACACAGTTTGGCGGAAAGCGCATACTTTCACCATGAGAACAACCGTCAAACTCGAAGACGAAGCCAGCGAGATCGTGCAACTTTATGCCAACAGCCTCAATATTTCCATCAGCAAAGCAATCTCGGAACTGGTGATGGAAGCCGTTCAGCCCAAAATGAGGATCAAACACGTCGACGGGCTGCCCGTTTTCGACATCCCGCAGGGCAGGACAATCGCAAACGAAGAAGTTCTCGCCGCGCTCGCGGAGGATTATTGATCCCCTACCTCCTCGACATCAATATTTTGCTGAATCTGGCTTGGATCGACCTCAAGAACCATTCCAGAGCGACAAACTGGTTTCTTGCCACAGGGAAACACTCTTTCGCTACCTGTCCAATGACACAGGCGGGTTTCGTGCGCCTAAGCAGCGGCCCAAAACTCCTGCCCAAGCCGGCAAAGTTACGCGAGGCAATGGAAATACTGAAACAACTTACCGAGGAAAAGGGCCACGCCTTCTGGCCGCATGAAACACCCCTGCGCGAGTCCACAGCCTTCTGCGTAGACAGGCTATTCGGACCGGGCCAGTTGACAGATGCCTATCTCTTAGGACTAACGATCGCCAAAGGCGCAACGCTCGTTACGCTGGACCGTGGCATCTTACACCTCGCCGGTCCAAAATTCGCGAAACACGTTCTGTTGCTTCCATAAGGCGGCAGCCGAAAAAACTTAAGCCACCACAATCTCACTGAAATCGGCAATCCCCGAAAACCCATCTAGCACCGACTGAATCAGAGCAAGCCGCGCCGCTCGCAACTCCGGCTCTGGAGCCATTACCATCACCGCCTCGAAGAACGCATCGACCGCCGGACGCAGCGTGGCAATCGCCTCCAGCGCCGCGCTGTAATTCCGCGCAGCCCTTAGCCCCGCAACCTTCTCCGCCAGCGCTGTCGATTCGCGCAGCAGCCGAAGCTCCTCAGCTTGCGTCAGCGCCGATTCTTTCACCGGACCGGACGCCACAACCTCGCCCTTTTCAGCCGCTTGCCGCAAGATATTCTTGATGCGCTTGAACGCCGCGGAGATGGCCACAAAATCCTCCGACCCGCGCACCGCCGTCAGAGCCTCCGCCCGAGCAATCGCATCCCGAACATCGTCAGCACCGCTGGCGAGAACCGCAGCCACTACGTCATAAGAGAAGCCGCGCACATCCTTGAGATAAAAACTCAAACGTTCGGTGAAGAAGTCACGGACTAATGCGTTAGCCGCGCCCGAGGCATACATGACAGACTCCAGCGTGAGTGGCAGGCTCGACTCTGCCAATATCTTAACAATTGCGTTTGCCGAACGACGCAGCGCAAACGGGTCGCGCGATCCGGTGGGCACGAGTCCTATCCCAAACATCGCAGTGATCGTCTGGATACGATCGGCCAATCCCAAGACCTGACCTTCCACCGTTGAAGGGATCTCGTCCTCGGTGGCCGCCGGCAAGTACTGTGAATAAATCGCAGACTTAACAACTTCGCCAAGCCCCTGAACCTTCGCGTAATGTCCACCGACAACACCTTGTAGCTCGGTGAATTCCTTGACAAGCTCCGCGGTGAGATCGGCCTTGGCGAGCTCTGTCGCCAAAATGAGGCCATCGTAATCGAGAGCCACACCCGACGCATCGAGTGCGTTGGCAAGCTCTCGGACCGCAGAGAGGTTCCGCTGCGTTTTCCAGTAATAACTTCCCAACTCCTTCTGAAAAGTGACGGATTTCAGCATCTCCACCCGGTCCACCAGCGGAATCTTCTGATCCGTCTCCCAGAAAAACTGCGCATCTTTGAACCGCGACCGCAGCACTCTTTCATTCCCATGCCGAATAATCGCCCGCCCCTGCTCATCCACCTGCGTATTCAGCACCGTAAGAAAATGCGGAGCCAGCTTACCCTCAGCATCCTCCACGGCAAAATACTTCTGGTGGTCGCGCATCACCGTGACTAACACTTCTTCCGGCAGCGCCAGATACTCATGCTCAAAACTGCCATAAAGCACCGTCGGCCACTCGGTAAGATGCACCACCGTCTCGACTAACTCTTCATCCTCGCGCCAGCGCGCCCCGGGAGTCTCAGAGATAGCCCGCGTCACATGGTCCAGAGCCTTGCGAATCGTATGCCGCCGCGCCGCTACCTCCGGCTCCACAAACGCCCCACGCAGCGCGCTCAGATACTCGCCCGGCGCGGCAATCGCCACCGGCGCAGCGCCATGCAAAATCCGATGCCCCCGACTCAGATTCCCCGCCGCAATCCCCGCAATCTCCAGCGGAATAACTTTGGAATCCAGCAGCGCCACCAGCCACCGCACGGGGCGCACAAAACGCTCCGGCTTCCCCGCCCGCCAGTACATATTCTTCGCCCAATACAGGCTCAAAACCTCTTTCGGAAGCTCCGCCGCGAGCAAATCGTGCGCCGTGCGCCCCCTGCGCTCAACCGTCGCGCCCACATACTCGCCCTTGGCATTGACCACCTTGGTCAACGCCGAAACCTCAACCCCAGCCTTCTTCGCGAACGCAAGCGCCGCAGGCCCAGCCTCGCCATTGGGAAACGCAATCTTCCAGGAAGGCCCGGTCATCTCATCGAGCGTATCCGGCTGCGCCGCCGCCAACCCCTCGACGCGCACCGCCAGCCGCCGCGGCGTCGAGTAAGTGCTAACTGCACCCTCCGCACTTAAAAGCCGCTCGCGCGTCAGCAACTCGCCCAGCCGCCGGCCAAGCTCCTCCTCGGCCCCGGCAATCATCCGCGCCGGTATCTCTTCGAGGCCAATCTCCAGTAATAAATCCGCCATAACTCGACTGTCTTTCCTCAAACGCCCAAAACTCGGCGAACTAGCTTACTTGCTGCACCGCATACGCCTTCGCCACGCCCACTGCCAGCGCCCGAATCCGCCCAATCACGCCGACGCGTTCCGTCACCGAGACGGCGCCCCGCGCATCCAGCAGGTTGAAGAGATTCGAACACTTCAGCGCCAGCTCGTAGACGGCCAGCAGCGGAAACCTGCGCTTCGCTGCGAGGTCCGCGCTCTCGTCCTTCAGCAACGCATTCGCCTGCTCCAGCAGCCCCTGCGCCTCAGCCTCGTACGAGTTGAAGTGCTCCCACAACCGCGCCACATCGGCAAACTCGAAGTTATACACCGAAAACTGCACTTCTTCCTGCAACCGAACCTCGCCGTAAGTCGCTTCCGCGCCGGTCACCGGGTCGCGCGCCCACACGATGTCGTAGATCGAATCCACATCTTGCAGAAAAGCCGCGATGCGCTCCAACCCGTAAGTCAGTTCCGCGCACATGGGGTCCAGGTCCATGCCGCCGCATTGCTGAAAGTAAGTGAACTGAGTAATCTCCAGCCCATCCAGCATCACCTGCCAGCCCACGCCCCACGCGCCGCCTGCCGGCCACTCCCAGTTATCCTCTTCAAACTTCAAATCGTGCCGGCTCAGGTCGATCCCGATCGCCGTCAGGGACTCCAGATACAGCTCCTGCACATTCGCCGGCGGCGGCTTCAGAATCAACTGAAATTGCGTGTGTTTGAACAGCCGATTGGGATTCTCGCCATACCGGCCATCCGCCGGCCGCCGCGAAGGCTGCGCATACCCCACCCGATACGGAGTCGGCCCCAGCACCCGCAAAAACGTCTCCGGCGACATCGTCCCCGCGCCGACCTCAACGTCGTACCCTTGCTGCAAAACGCAGCCCCGGTCGGCCCAGAATTTCTGCAAACGGAAGAGCAATTCCTGAAACGTGAGAGGAATGTGCGGGGATGGCGCCGACGCGCCGGTAGAACTCAAAATCGAAGACACGCGAGAACTCTCTCAATCTAAAAGCTTCCCCAATTCTAACGCACGGTCATAGCCGCAGCAGCGCTTCCGCCGTGCGCAGCCGCCGCTCCAAATGCCGCTCCAGCATCTGCACGGTAAACCGCCGCAGATCGATGCCACGCCGCCTCGGCCATGGATCGTCCACCAGCGCCGTTACCGGCTGCCGAAGCATACGCTGCGCCAGCGTCCACGAGTCCGCCGAAAGCAGATTCCCAGACCCCGGCCGATGCAGCGGGCAAAACAACCCATCCGCCATCGGATGAAAACTCGCCTCGCCAGCGACAAACCGATCGCCGCAAGCGGTGCAGCATCCTAAATCCGGCAGCCAGCCCATCAGCCGCGTCATCCATAGGGAAAAATACGTCAGCGGCATCCACGGCTGCTCCACCGTTGTTTGTTCCAGGACGGCCAGCAGCAGTCGAAAGACCGTCTCCTGAGGATCGTGCTCCGGTAGCGCCTCTTCGAGCACCTCGGCGTAAAAGCTCAGCACCGCCGCCCGCGCATAATCCACCGGCTCGGAAAGCGGCGACCGGAGCAGTTCCAATTCATCCAGGCGCACCAACTCCTGTCGCGGGCGGTCGGCAAAAAACGCCCGCGCCAGCGTCATCGGCTCCAGCGAGCCCCCAAAACGCTTGCGGCTCTTCAGCGCCGCCTTGGCCACGCCCTTCACCTTGCCGTAGTCGCGCGAGAAAAAGCTGACCACCAGATCCGACTCATTCACCGGCCAGGTGCGAAGTATCAGCGCGTCGGAGGAGAGAAGCGTCATGCCAATATCATCTTCGCATCCGGAGTGCGAGCGCGCGGATAGGCAGACCGAAGAGGCTCTCAGCGGCTCCTTACGGGAACGCCTTTCCGAAGAGTAAGGGATAGTTGAAGCGGTAAGGAGTATCCATGCCCACAGCGACTGTCGCCACCAAAGGCCAAATCGCCATTCCCGTCGAAGTCCGAAGAAAACTCGGCCTCAAGACTGGCGACCGCATCGACTTTTTCGAAGACGAAAACGGCAAATACACGTTTGAACCGAAGACCGGCTCGATCATGGACATGGAAGGGGTTCTCAAGCACCTCGGACTTCCGGTGCCCGGCTACGCTCCGAACAACGAGGAAACGGAGGAAGCCGTCCTCGAAGCGGTATCGCAGGACAACTTTCGCTGCTAGGCGACGACGAAGTTGGCGTTCTCGGACTGCCAGAATTCCGCATCCGCTCACGCCGCAGGATGCACTGAAATTCCGACATCCGAGAAACAGGCAGCCAAGCCCGCACACATGACGCTGATCCCTTGACACCCAATTTGGGAAATCCGTCATGCTCCGGGCAGAGCCCCAGACGCGGCCCAGGGAGCGTTTGGAATGCGGCGCAATTTCTCCAATTCCGCGTGCTAGACTCCGTTTATCCGGCCCGAGCGCAAGCTGACGCGCGTCCGTCAACTGCGAATTGGCATTCGCGCCGGGGATTCGCAACACCCACGCTGCCCGGTCGTTTACCATTGCTCGCATATTCTTCTGTGGAGAAAACCGCATTGTCCGCTTTTCCTCAACGAACCGCTTCCGTCGCCGCCGCTGTCCTCACGCTGCTGTTTGCATTTCCGTTCTCCGCTCATCTCGCTGCGCAGGAGCGCCGCACCGTCCCCGAGACAAAGGATGAGCCGTCGAAGGACATTCCCATTCCCCAGGAAGTCGCTTCGGTCACTCAGCATCAGACGACGATTGCAGGGCAGACCATCCATTACACCGCGACGGCTGGCAACCTGCTCATCGGCAAAGTGGACCACGACGAACTCGAGAAGCCGTATCACAGCGTCTTTTATGTGGCCTACACCGAGGACGGCGCCGATGCCAACAAACGCCCGGTGACCTTTCTGTATAACGGCGGACCGGGTTCGGCGACCATCTGGCTGGAGATGGGCTCGGTCGGCCCGGTGCGGGTACTTTCCGATAGCCCGGAGCCGACGCACAACCCGCCGTTTACCGTGGTTCCCAATGAAGAGAGCCTCATCGACAAGACCGATCTGGTCTTCATCGACGCGCCCGGCACCGGATATTCCCACCCGGTAGGGAAGGGAACTCTCAAAGATATTGCCGGCGTGGACGAGGATCTGACCGCTTTCACCAAGTTCATCGTCCGCTACATCACGGTGAACCATCGCTGGAACTCGCCCAAGTTCCTCTTCGGCGAGTCCTACGGCACCACGCGCTCGGCCGGACTCTCGGCCACGCTCAACGAAGCCGGGGTGCAGTTGAACGGGATCGTGCTGCTCAGCTCGATCCTCAACTACAACGCGCGCTCGGCGGGCCTGGACAACAATTACATCACCGACCTGCCCACCTTCGCCGCCATCGCGTACTACCACAACAAAGTGACCGACAAACCTTCCGATGTCTTGAAGTTCGTCCAGCAGGCGCGCGAGTTCGCCTCCGGGCCGTACGCGCAGGCGTTGTGGGCGGGCAATGCGCTGAGCGAGGCGGATACCGACAAAATCGCCGCGCAGATGAGCCACTTCACCGGGCTGAGTGCGCAGTTCATCAAAGAATCGAACCTTCGCGTGGGCGCATCGCAGTTCCGCAAAGAGCTGCTACGCGACCAGAACAAGATCCTCGGACGCTACGACGGGCGTTTCGAGGGTACGGACGCGGAAGCGGCGGGGAGCAATCCCGGATACGACCCGTCGGATACCGGCATCTCCGGCGCCTATATCGGGGCCTTCCACGAGTATTTGGAGAAGGAGCTGAAGTACGTCAGCCAGGAGACCTACAACAACACCATGATGGGCAATGAGCCGTGGGACTGGAAGCACCGCGCCGCCGGCGGCCCCGGCGGAGGAGGATACGGCCGTCAGCAGACGATGCCCTATGTGGCTGGAGACCTGGGTGATACGATCCTCAAGAATCCGCACCTGAAGGTCTTCTCCGCCAACGGCATCTACGACCTGGCCACGCCGTTTTTCTCCACCGAGTGGGAGCTGGCGCACATGGGCACGGACGCCAAGTTGCGCGGCAACGTGACCTTCGGCTATTATCCGGCGGGACACATGGTCTACCTGAACGTGGACGCGCTCAAGCAGTTCCGTGCAGACCTGGGCAAGTTCTACGATAGCGCCAAGTAAGGGGCAGTTCCGAACCGATGAGCGAAACCGCCGCTTCCCCAACGCCGCGCAAGGCAATCTTTCTTTCCGTCGCCATCAACTGCCTCATGGCGCTTACCGGTACTGCTGCCAGCCTGATTCGTCCGCTACGCTGGCTGGGATGGGTGGCCAGGATCATCGCGGCGCCCCCGGGGTTTCTGTTGCGCCTGGTGATTCGGCCGGCGGGCAACTCGGTCGCCTCATACGCCATCGCCGCGACTGCGGGGCTGATCGGTTCGCTGATCTTCTACGCGTTGATCGCATGGGGTGTTCTGTGGCTGATCGCCAGGCTTCAAAGCGCTAGGGCGCCTGAGTCTCGCCCCTGATTCGAATTGGAAATTCCCAGCTTTCCGGCGGTTGTCGGGTACAATTCGGCCATGCCCAGTCTCCGATTTGCCACCCTTTTTCCCGCAATTTTCGCCGGAGCGGCCCTGGCGCAGGCTCCGCCGGCGCTGCAACAGTCCGTCAACGCGCAACTGCCCTCGCTGATTGAGACCTATAAGGACTTCCACCGGCACCCTGAGCTCTCCCATCACGAGGAACAGACCTCAGCCAAATTAGCCGCCGATTTGCGCAAGCTGGGTTACACGGTAACCGAGCACGTCGGCGTTTATATGGATGGCAGCAAGGCGTGGGGCATTGTCGCCGTCCTCGAAAACGGACCGGGTCCGCGGTTGCTCATCCGCAGCGATACGGACGCGCTGCCGGTCGAGGAGAAAACCGGTGTCGACTACGCTTCGACCGTCCACTCCACCAACGCCGAGGGCCAGCCATCCCCGGTGATGCATGCCTGCGGGCATGATATTCACATGACCGTGCTGCTCGGCGCGGCCAGGGAACTGGCGGAGAGGAAGAGCCAGTGGCACGGCACGGCGATCCTCATCGGCCAGCCATCGGAGGAGACCATCGACGGCGCCCGCGCCATGCTTGCCGACCATCTTTACGAGCGATTCGGCAAGCCGGATTATGTACTTTCAGAGCACGACGACAGCTCGCTTGCCGCCGGCGACGTGGGAGTGAAGGGCGGACCGCTGTTGGCCAGTTCAACCTCGATCGACGTGCTCATCAAAGGGATCGGCGCGCATGGATCGGCTCCGCAAGCCGGCAAAGACCCGATTTTGATGGCAGCCGAATTCATTATGCTCGCGCAAACCATCGTCAGCCGTCAGGTCGATCCGCAACAGCCGGCCGTGATGACCGTCGGGACTATCCATGGCGGCCTCAAGCGCAACATCATTCCCGAAGAAGTGACCATGGGAATCACGCTGCGCACCTATTCGGATAAAGTGCGCGACCAGATTATTGCCGCGCTGCGCAAGACCGCCGAGGGTGTCGCCGTCGCTTACGGCATGCCGGCCGACCGCATGCCCGTGGTAACGGTAAGTCAGACTGAGATTACGCCGGCGACGATCAACGACCCAGCCTTCGCCGAACGGCTGCGCAAGGTCGCCGTCGAGTCGCTTGGTGCGCAGCATGTGTTTACCGGCGAAGCGGTCATGGGCAGCGAAGATGTGGGGTTGTTTTCACTGAACGGAACGATTCCGGCGGCGATGTTCCGGCTGGGCGCATCCGATCCGGCTAAGCTGGCCGAAGCTGTCAGGACTGGAAAGCCGCTTCCAGGACCGCATTCGCCGCTCTTTGCGCCGGTTTACGAGCCGACAATTCGCACTGGCGTTACCGAAGTGACGGCGATGGCCTTGAATATCCTGCAATAGTCCGTATCGATCGCTTTACTGATTCAGCTCGGCAAGCAGGACTTTGGCTTTCTTGGTCAGCGTGAGCGCGCCATCCACGTCGCCGGTGGTGAGCGCCTCGCGCGCTTGCTTGAGAAATTCGCGAATCTGCGCGGCGGTCTTGGTTTCCGAATCGCTCAGGCTGCGGGTGATGGCGCTCAGCCCCTTTTCGGTGGAATTGATGGCGTCATTGGCCTGGGAGCGCATGTCCCCGGAAGCCCCGGTTGAAAGTTCGCCGACAGCGCTTACGCTGGGCGCGCCGGAAGGCGCGGCGTTGGATGCCTCCTGAACCGGGGGTGGGGCCTGCTTCCTGGTGCGATGCACCGGTTTCTTGGGCGGTTCCACGGGTTGGTTTGCCGTAGTGGTTGCAGGCGGAGTCGCAGGCTGCGGAGTTCCCAGCACCGGCGGCGGCAAATCTGCCGTCGAAACCGTCGCCGGCTTCGGTGGCGGCGTATCGACAATCGGCGGCGCCAGCGCCTGCTGCTGCGGTTTCTGCTCTTTTTGGTCGCAGCCCAGCATCAGCGGCAAAACCACGAGCAGCGGTAGCAGCCGCACCGTCTGCGTGACAGAAATCCTCATCCCACCAACCCCTTAGCGAATTCCATTACCGCCGGCTGAGGATGCCGTCGTCCCCGGTCCGTGACGGAGAGCGGTATTCGCAATTGGAACACCGAGCCGCGGCCCAGTTCCGATTGTACGTCGATACTGCCATGATGCAACTGAAGAATGCGATATGTCATCGCCAATCCTATCCCGCTTCCGTCTTTCTTGGTGGTGAAGTAGAGGTCGAATATCTTCTCCCGCAGTTCTTCTGAAATTCCCGTACCCTGGTCCGCAATCTGGATGATTGCGAATTTGTTGTCGTCCAACAGGGAAACTTCGAGTTCTCCCCCATGCGGCATGGCCTGCGAACCGTTTTGCACCACATTGAGCACCGCCTGCTTGATCAGGTCGACGTCCACCTTGCATACCAGCGGATAGTCGGGCAGACGGCTGGTCAAATGCACCTGCCTGGTAGACAACTCGGCGGCGGCGAGCGTTACCACGTCGGCAGTCACACGGCGCAGATCGTACTCGACCAGTCTTAACTCTACCGGACGAGAAAAATCGACCAGGGTTTGCACCACGCGGTCGAGACGGCGGATTTCCGAGTCGATGACGTCCAAATGGCGCGTGGCCGGGGTGGGGGTGTTGCCCAATTTGTTCTTGAGCAACTCAAGATGCACCACAATCGCGTTGATGGGATTCTTAACCTCGTGGCCAACGCCGGAGGTGAGCCTGCCGATCGCCGCCATGCGGCGCGAAAGTTCCAGTTCGCTCTCGATCACCTCCACCGATTCCTGGTCGTGGAGCGTGAGCAGGGCGCCCAGCCCTTGCCGCGAACGGTCGTCGTGAATGAAATCGAGCGAGACTTCGATGCGGCTGCCCGTTTCCGTCACAATCTCTTCCTGCACCAGGGTTATGCCGGCATCCCAGGCTTCCCGCACGGTTTTTCCGAGCACGGAATTGCGGTCGAATATCTCTCGCGCGTGTTGACCCAGCAGCAAATTGCGGTCGATATTCAGAAAGCGGCTGACGGCGCTTGAAACCAGCACCGCGCGGCCGTCGCCGGTAAAGAGCAGAATCCCGTCCTGGAGATTGCCCAGCACCTGGTCCAGATTTTCTTTGAGCGCCGAGAAAACCTCTTCAACATTGCGCATGCGCTGGCCAATTCGCTCGATCTTGTTCGAGACCCGCACCACGGTATCCGTTTCCGGTTCCTCGGTGGGATGCTCTTCGACCGTCGCGGTCCAGTAATCGAGTTGCATGTTCAACTCTTCCATCGGTCGCAGCGCCAGGTTTCCCAATAGGAATGCCACGACCAGCGCCGTAATCAGCGCCAGGCCGACCAGCGTCAGCGTCGGAGTCACCAGCGGCTTGTAGACGTCGTAGAGCAGCGAGTTGCGCACGCCCACCCGAACGGTGGCGAAAGGCTGCCGATTGCGTTCGAGCGGAAGCACCACATCGTAGACCTGGGGACGATCCAACATGGCGCGCAACAGTTCGACCGCGTTGCTGTCGCGCAGCTTCTGGTAGTTGGGGCGCGCGGGCAGCGGCTGATCCAACCCGCCCGTACCCGTGGTCAGCAGCGCGCGGCCGCTGTTGTCGCCGATCGAAACATCGTAAACCGTGGGCGAGTAGCGAATCACCGAGTCGGTGACCGCTTTGAGAGCCTTGCTCTTGCGCACCGCCGCCGCGGCGAGGTTGCGCAACTGCGCCTGGTCGTTAGGATCGACCTGCTGGCCTTTGAGTCCATCCTCCAGCGCCAGTTGCAGCGCATAGCGAATCTGCTCCGCGCCCAGCTTATTGGTGTCGTAAGACTCCTGCACCACCGATTGCAGCAACTGGCTCACATACACCAGCGACAGCACCGCGGTCACCAGAAAGACCAAGCCGGTGATGGCCAGAACAAGTTTGGTCTTCAAACTCATGCGAGACTCCAAATACTCATCTGGGTATCCCTTCGCGAACCGCAGTGTTTTCTCGCTGGTATTCGTATTCCTTGAGCTTATTGTGCAGGGTTTTCAGGCTCACGCCGAGAATTTCCGCCGCGCGAGTCTTGTTTTGGCCGGTGAACTCAAGCGTTCGCAGAATCAACAGCCGCTCGGCATCGCCCACCGTCGAGCCGATTCGCACCGAAATGCTGTTTCCATCGGGAGTGGCGGCCGCCGGAGAAGCCCCCCGCCCAAAACCCGCCGGCAACTGCGCCAACTCGATCAGCCCGCCGTCCTGCGCCAGAATCACGGCGCGCTCCATCAAATTGCGCAACTCGCGTGCGTTGCCAGGCCAGTCGTGCTGCTGCAAACGCTCCAAAACGGCATTGGAAAGCCCGGCCACACGCCGAGAGTGCTTCAGGTTCATCTCCGCGAGCATGGCCTCGACCATATCGGGAATGTCTTCCCGATGCTCTCGCAGAGGAGGCATGTGGATATGAAAGACGTTGAGCCGGTAAAAAAGATCCGAACGCAACTGCCCGGCCGCGACCGCCGCTTCGGGATCTCGGTTGGTCGCCGCCAACACGCGAACGTCAACCGTCTGCTCCGTTCGGGCTCCCAGGCGGCGTAGCTTGCGTTCCTCCAGCACACGCAACAGCTTGGCTTGGGTGCCAATCGGCATTTCGCCCAGCTCATCGAGCAGAAGCGTGCCTTCCTCGGCCAGCTCGAAGCAGCCGGCGCGCCGCTCCACCGCTCCGGTGAACGCGCCCTTTTCGTGACCGAAGATCTCGCTTTCCATCAGCGTCTCCGGAATTGCCGCGCAGTTGACGGCGACGAACGGACGCGGCTTGCGGTCGCTCAGGTCGTGCAGCGTCCGCGCCACCAGCTCTTTGCCGGTGCCGCTCTCGCCGGTAATTAAGACGGACACATTGGAAGGCGCAATGCGCTCAATCAGGCCGAAAACCTCCTGCATCGGGCGCGAATGGCCGACCAGCGCGCCCAGTACGCCACTCTGCCGCAACTGCCGGCGCGTGACCTCCAACTCCAGCTCGGTGTCGAGCTGGCGCGCGGCGTTGGCCAGGATCGTCTTGAGCCGGGTCGCGTCCACCGGCTTCTGGATGAAGTCGTAGGCCCCCAGCTTCATCGCGTCCACGGCGTTCTCGACCGACCCCTGCGCGGTCAGCACCACCACGGCCTTATTGCCGCCGGATTCGGTGAGCTTGGTCAGCAGGCCGAGCCCATCCATGCGCGGCATCTTCAGATCGGTCACCACGATCGCCGGATCCCACGCCAGCACTTTTTCAAAGCCCTCGATGCCGTCGCGGGCAGTCTCCGTCCGGTAGCCCCAGCCGGAGATCAACTCCGCCAGGCCCATCAGGGCATGGACTTCGTCTTCGACAATCAGAACCTTAGTGGGTGCGTGCATGGTTTCCCGTATCCGGACCTTCCGCGGCCGGCAGAGCGGCAATTTCTTGCGTGACTGTCAGTCTATCCCGCGAAAGCTGCGATGGCGAAAGCAAAGTCGAGCAGTCACCCCTTGGTGCGACCCTGCGAGGCAACGTATGCTGGAATCATGTACGACTACGAGATTACCGTTCGAGATACCGCCATCCTCTTAGCGGAGGGCAAGGCTAAATTGATCGACGTGCGCGAACCCTGGGAGTACGCAACCGCCAAAGTCGATGGTAGCGTGTCGATGCCGATGGGTGAAGTGCCGTCGAGAGCACACCAGGAATTGGACCCGGATGAGCGGCTGTTGATTCTCTGCCATCACGGCGCGCGTTCGCTCAGCGTGACCAACTGGCTGCGCCAGCAGGGGTTCGAGGCGGCGCAGTCGGTGGCCGGCGGCATCGATGCGTGGTCGTGCGAGGTGGATGCGAAGGTGCCGCGGTATTGACGAGCACGAGCTAACGCCCAAACGAATACGCTACCGTCACCAGCTGATTGTCGATCCCCGGATTGGCCAGCGTCGTGAAGTGGTCGGAGATGTGGTGATAGCGGTAATCGACGCGGATCGACTTTGTCCGGGTGCGGTAGAGCTCAAATCCAGCGCCAACGTCAAAAGTGAAATTGAACGATCCGGCCTCCTGAATCGGAATTGGCTGAGTCGAGTACATGTATCCGCCGTGGCCGATCAGCAGCGGCTGCAGCTTGTGGCGAGGGCGAAAATTCCATTGAAATCCAACCGGCGACATGCCCTCGCCGATCGTCCAGCGCCGGCCGCAGGTCTGGGTGAAGTCGTATTTGTAGGTCACGCCCTGCGCATCGATCGTATAGCTGCCGGACTCATCCTTACAGGCGCCTACCAGGGTCTCGCTTTGCGAGGGAAACTTGACCGTGGTTGGCGAAACCAGGGTCGTCGCAATGTATGCCACGGGATCGCTTTCGAGAGCCACCGGAAGCACCTCGGCCGTGTATTGCCAGTTGACCACGCGGTTCTGAAACAGGCGGCGGCTGTAGAGAGCGCCGATATTGAGCAGCTTACGGTTTTGCGAGGCCCCCAGCAGAATTTCGCTCGAGTCGTTGGAGTATCCGAAGGAAAACCCAAAGGTATTGACCCGGCTGTAGTTGGGGCTGGGCGGCGCAGTCTGGGCCAGAGAATTCTCTGCGGCGCCTGCGAAGGATAGAACAGCAAATACAACAACTTGGGCCGCGAGACGGCAAATCTTCACAAATCGACTCCGTAACCTTCCAACGTGGCGCTCACGCGATGCCTCCATTCGGACCCGGCTGAGTCGAACGGCTTATACTCATCCAGTGGCAATCCCCGACCTCGATAAGGATCAGGCTCATGTCTTCCCCGGCAATTGAATTTTCCCGTCAAAATCAGGCTCGCTTTCTTGAGGAGTTGAAGGCCCTGCTGCGGATTCCATCGGTTTCGACGCTCCCTGAGCACAAGCCCGATGTGCGCCGCGCCGCCGAAGTTCTGGCGGGCGAACTGACTCGAATCGGCATGGAGAACGTGCGCCTCATCGAGACGGGCAACGAAAACGCCGGCCATCCATTGGTCTACGCCGATCATCTCCACGCGCCGGGCAAACCCACCGCCTTGTTGTACGGACATTACGACGTGCAGCCGCCCGATCCGTTAGACGAGTGGCTTTCGCCGCCCTTCGAGCCGACGGAACGCAACGGCAATCTCTACGCTCGCGGCGCTGTGGACGACAAAGGCCAGATGTACATGCACGTCAAGGCTTTGGAGTCGCTGCTGGCCGGCTCCGGTTCGCTGCCCGTCAATGTCCGCGTCATCCTCGAAGGCGAAGAGGAGGTCGGCGGGGAGGGAATTGCCGCCTACGTCGCGTCCCAGCCCGCCGATCTCAAGGCGGATTTCGCTCTGGTTTCGGACACCGAGATGTTCGCTCCCGGCCTGCCCACGCTCTGCGTCGGCCTGCGCGGCATGATCTACACGGAAATCGAAGTGCGCGGCGCAAAGACCGATCTGCATTCGGGGATGTACGGAGGCGCGGCGCCCAATCCCTTCGTCGCCTTAGCCCAGATGATCGCCCGGCTCAAAGACGAATCGGGGCGCATCCTCATTCCCGGCATCTACGACGGCATCATCCCGCCCAGCGCCGAAGAGCTGGCGGCATGGAAGAGCCTGCCCTTCGACGAGGAGCATTACCGCCAAACGGAGGTCGGCTCTCGTAAACTGACCGGCGAGCCGGGCTACTCGGTCTTGGAGCGCACCTGGGCGAGGCCCACACTCGACGTTCACGGCATGCCCGGCGGCTTTATCGGCGCGGGGGCAAAGACGGTGATTCCCGCCAAAGCGACGGCCAAGATTTCGATTCGCCTGGTGCCCGGCATGACCGCCGCCGGGACGTTCGCCGCCTATCGCGACTTCCTTCTGCACCTTACGCCACCGGGAGTCGATGTGGACGTGCGGCTGATTCACTCCGGCGAGCCTTGCCTGATTCCCGTCGATAACCCCTACATTCAAGCCGCGACCGAGGCCCTCAAAGAGGTCTGGGGCAAGGAAACGGTGTTCATCCGCTCCGGCGGATCGATTCCCATCGTCGGCGATTTTGCGCGCCATCTGAACCTGCCCAGCGTGATGATGGGCTTTGGTCTTCCCGACGACAATCTTCATGCGCCCAATGAGAAATTCCTGATCGCGAACTTCTACCGGGGGATCGAGTCGATCGTCCGTTTCCTGGAGCTAGCCGGCAGCCCTGTCGCAAGCTGAATCCTGAAACCCCAATGGAAGCGATGCGGAACAAACAGCCACCAATCTCAGCCGCCGGATTCGTTCTCGCCGGCGGCCGCTCGTCGCGCATGGGTTCCGACAAGGCGGTTGCCCTGTTCGGCGGCATTCCCCTGATCCAGATTGCCCTTGAAACCCTCGCCGAGATCGGTCTTTCCGCCCGTATCGCCGGCTCCCGCAGCCGTCTGGGCGGGTACGCGCAAGCGATCCCCGATATTTTTCCCGACGCTGGACCGTTGGGAGGCATTCAAGCCGGCTTGGATTCTTCGCAAGCGGGATGGAATGTGTTCTTGCCGGTCGACCTGCCGCTCATGCCGTCTTCGCTGCTGGCCAGACTCCTCGAACGCGCCCAACTCACCCACGCGCCGGTAACGGTGGGTCGCCTGAATGGCCGAATTCAGCCGTTTCCGGTGGTGCTGCACTCCAGCGCTCTGGCTGCCATTGCGCGGCGCCTGTCCGCGGGAGAAACAGCCTGTCATCGCGCCTGGGAAACCATCCCCCAGGAAATGGGATCGAGCCTCGACGCCGTCGCCGTCGAGGCGCTCGTCCAATGCGGGCAATGCCTGCCTGGGCCGAGGCGCAACGGTTTTCCGCCCGCCTTCTGGTTTCAAAGCGCCAACACGCCAGAAGAGCTGGAGCGGTTAAATCGCGCCGGCGCGAGAGACCTCCGGTCGAAGATAGTTTGCCCGGAATCGCGACCAAGCGCGATTCTCAAGTAATCTAAATGCGTGAGCGAACCGACGCGGCCAAAATCCAAGAACGGCGAAAAAACTTCCCCGCTACAGACCTCCCTGACGCATGAGCTGGACGAATTGCAATCGCCTACCACGGTGGAAGAGCTCGAAACGGCCCATGAAACGGCCGCGGTGCTCATCTCCGACGCCGTAACCGCCTCGCTCGCCAGCCGCAAAGGCATTCCCGAGCCGATCCGCCCGCCCTTTATCGACTTCGACAAAGTCTCGATCGGCTTTGGGGATCGCAAAATCCTGGACAATGTCAGCTTCCATTTGGGGCGCGGGCAGACGCTGTGCATCCTGGGCCGCAGCGGGGTAGGGAAGTCCGTTTCCCTCCGTATCCTCCTCGGGTTCCTCAAGCCGGACTCCGGTTGCGTTCGAGTGGACGGCAAAGACATGGCGGCGCTCGACGAACGCGGGCTGCAGGAAGTTCGCAAGCACGTCACCATGGTCTTCCAGAACGGCGCGTTGTTCGATTCGCTCACGGTCGGCGAAAACATCGCCTTCCCGCTGCGGGAAAAAGGCGGCTTGCTGGAGGATCAGATTCAACAGTTAGTGGCCCGCCTGCTCGAGTTGGTCGGCGCCAGCGAAACCGTCAATTTGCTGCCCTCCAGCCTCTCCACCGGCCAAAAGCGCTGCATCGCCATCGCCCGCGCTTTGGCGGCGCAGCCGGAGGCGATCCTCTACGACGAACCGACCACGATGGTGGATCCCATCATGGGACGCAGAATCGGCGATCTCATCCAGCGGCTCAAGCTCCAGTTGGGCATTACCAGCATTGTGGTTACGCACGACATGCGCTTCGCCATTCGATTGGCGGATCTGGTCCTCTTCCTGGATTCCGGCACGGCGCGCTTCTTCGGCACCATCCGCGAGTTCGTCGAATGCGAAGATCCGCAAGTGCGACAGTTCTTCGCCCTGGATGCCTATATGCTGCCTAAGCCGAACGTGGGCGCCGCCGCGAAACTCTCCTGAAAGCGCTTGGAACAGTTCTCGCTTGCATTTCGGGTCTGTTCAGGTCAAGCTAAAGCTGTTGTGGCTGCGTTCGATTTTGCGAATCCCTAACGCCCTTTTACGCCATCTTCATCGGATTTCGGTTATCCTAATCTTGGGGGTGGACCGGACCGATCTTGCTGGGTCGACCACTCCGCTAGTCGGCACGAAGGACATGCTTCCCGCAGCGAGCGTCTTAATCGCCGTAGGGCTGAATATCCCGTTGTCGATATGCGGCGCGGTCGCTGGCAGATGAGAGAAATAGGTCTCGCAAAGCACCGAGGCTCACTTCGGGAATCGCATAGCGCAGGTCTCACCGTATGGACGAGCGAATTCACCGCTCTCGGGCAACCTAAGAAGCTGCACCGGATTCGAATCTGGTAGACAGCTCTCGAAACTTTCAATTGCCTTCTTCCTCCACTGGTATGAGTCCTGATACGGGCTTGCCGCGCGCATCCGATGGCTCCTGTTCTAAACTGTCGTCCTTTTTTTCGAGGTTTGCGAACAAACATGGCAACATCTGAGTTCTGGCAAAGAGTTTCTGCCGCGCCTGCACCGTCGCCCCAGGAATGGAACGACGGCGCAACCGCCAGCCACCAGCGTACAGCCAGAGGAAGCGCCGGAATGTGGATGCTTCTGGACGCGTTTACCGTCTTCGGCGCCGCAATGGTGGCTGCAATTATCGAACTCCACACCGGTCCCATCGCCGGCATGAAGGGCTTTTGGCGCGGTACGCTCATTCATGGCCAGTCGATGGGCATCCTGAGCGCCTTGCTTGCCGGCTTTACGATTACCTTAATCGTAATTTCGCGAAGTTTTCAGCTCTACGAGCCCACGCGCCTCACCAGCCATCTGCATGAGCAGCGGCTCAGCGCACAGTCCTGCCTGGTTTCCGGCCTCCTGCTCACCGGTACTCTCTATCTCATCAAGGCCGAAGAGATTCCGCGCAGCGTGGTCATCCTCACCGTCGCGCTGCTTACCGTCTCCCTAAGCGCCCGCCGCTTCGTCTTCCGCGCCCTGCTCTACCAGCGATTCGAGCGAGGCATGAACACCCGCAACGTCATCATCGTCGGCACCGGAGCCGAGGCCCACGCGCTGCGCCATCACCTCCAGAGCATTCGCCAGCTCGGCTACAACTTCAAGGGCTTCGTTCACGTTCCTGGCGTCGATACGCAGTTGGCAGGCACCACCGGCGACGTCCTCGGCTCGCTCGACGAGCTGTTCGACCATGCCCGAAAGCACTTCGTAGACGAAATTTTCTTCACGTCACCCTGCGAGCGTGGCGTCATCAAGGGCGTCCTCGATCAGGCGCGCGCCAACGGCATCGATCTGCGCGTCGTTCCCGACATGTACGACGGGCTGGCATGGAACAGCACCATCGAATACATCGGCCAGTTCCCGACCATCCCGCTCCATCGCGGCCACGTTCCTGAAGTCGGTCTCATCCTCAAGCGCCTGCTCGATCTCACCGTCGCCGTCATCGCGCTGGTCGTCCTCTCGCCCGTTCTGCTGGCGATTGCCATCGCCGTGCGCCTCGACTCGCCCGGCCCAATCCTCTATGCCTCGGAGCGCATCGGCAAGAAGGCGCGCGTCTTTCGTTGCCTCAAGTTCCGCACCATGGTCCGCGACGCCGACCGCAAGCGCGCCGAAATCATGCACATGAACGAGCGCGAAGGCATTCTCTTCAAGATTACCGACGACCCGCGTATCACCCGCGTCGGCCGCTTTCTGCGCAAATACTCGCTCGACGAGTTGCCCCAGTTCCTGAACGTGCTGCGCGGCGATATGAGCGTCGTCGGCCCGCGCCCGCCCATCGCTTCGGAAGTGCGCCAGTACAACCTGGCTCATCTGCGCCGCCTGGATGTCACGCCTGGCATCACCGGCCTTTGGCAGGTTCAGGCCCGGCAGGACCCGTCGTTCGACAGCTACATCTCGCTCGACGTTGCCTATATCGAGAACTGGAGCGTCTGGCTGGACATCAAGATCATCCTGCGCACCATCGGCGTCGTCTTCGCCGGCACGGGCTCATGATTGCTGGAAAAGACGCAATCTGAAATCCTGAGTGCGGTTTGATCGTTTGTGTCGCTCAGATGTAGGATGTGAGAAGAATAAGGAGTTGCTCATGCGAAACAACCTTGACGACCAGAACGACGACACTCAGGGCTAGTCGCTTCTCCACTTTACAAGCACTGAGTGGGCAACCCTTTCGCCTGCCGGAGAGTGCAAGCACGAATAGCGAATTCCGTCCCACATCGTCTCGGGATCGCTCACCTCGGCGATCCTCGAACCTGGATATTTAACTCCGGAAATCTCTGTGCGCAGCTTCCCTCCAGTTCCAGCCTCCAGGAAGATTTCAAGGGTCACTTCGACGACCGGCTCCAACGAATCATAATTAAAATTGAAAAGATTCCTCTCCAAGACGGCGAAGCCCTCGCGCCAATCCTGGCCATTGATAAGAAATCTCGATGATTCTCCCGGCCTCATCCGGAGTGATTTGCGGCAGGAAATAAAGCGACACAGCTTTGGATCGGCCGTCGATCTCTGTCGGAAGATAGACCACGTCTCCCCTTCCGCTGAGGTCTCTCACCTTAAACTCGATGTCGACCAAATATTCTGTTGCATCTGCTTCATCCCTAACCCGATAAGATTCCTGCCAAAAGTGAACCGGTCCGTTCACTGCCGAAATTGCGTAAGAGCGCGTCACCCGAGCCGTGAACCTCCGGTCCAAAAGATACCTCAGATGAATTCTCTTAAATACCTTGTGCCTTGCGGCGCTCGGGTAGCTTTGGGTTCGAATGCGATGAGCCGCGCGCATCATGCCCTCAAGTGTTGCATAAGCTCTGGTTTTGCGCTCATCCAAACTGCGAACCGAGCTTCGCCTGCGTAACTCCGCTTGAATATGCAGAAGCGCAAGGCAAACCAGCAAAACGCACAAGGCCAACAACAGCAAGAATAGCCACGTGCTCAACTCCTGCTTGATTGGAGACGGCGCCGGAGGCTCAATACCCCGCAGTAGAACGAATTCAAAATCGCCCTTGAGCTTCTGAACTCGATCCACGAGAACAGCGAGAGCAATCGCTGCCCCGCAAACTATGCATAGAATTTTCCAAGGACTAATCTCTTCCAGGTTTTCCAGCTTCTTCGGCAGCTTCATTTGTCCCCCGAGCAGAACTTATGAAAACGACGGATCGGCTGGAATGTTCAACATTTGCGTTATACAAACAGCCAGCCGATCCAGAAACGCCATTACTGCCCGGCAACCTTCGCCTTGATGATCTCATCCAGATAATCCGGCTTCGCCTCATCCCGCTCCAGATGCGGATAGCGGTCGCCCCCGTGGTAGTTGACCGTCGAAGTCTGGTAGTAATCGTCCACCACCACTAGCAGCGTGATGGGTTTGGGCGAGTCCTTGGCCGCCTTGATCGCGTCTTCCAGCACGTCGTGCGTGTAGACGCGGCCATTGACCCCGACGACCTTCATCCCGTAGGTGATGCCCGCCTCAAACGCCGGGCTGCCGACGATCGAGTCGTTCACCTGGCCGTCCGGACCCAGTTGCAGGCCGATCGAATAGATGTCTCCGTTGTTGCCGCGCCGCCCGGAAAGCCGCGTCGGCTTATCGTCGTAAACCACCTTCCAGCCGCCATTTTCGATGCCGCCCACCGGTGCCTCGGCCGAGGTCGAATCCAGTTTTTCCTTGAAAAATCCTGCCCAATCGTAAGGCGCAATCGCATGCAAACTGGCTACCAGTTGCTCGAAGGTGTAGGTCTTCACTTCCGGACCGTTATTCGGGCCGCCGTGGAAGGCATGGCAGAAGTCGTCGATCGACTTGGTTCCTTTCGATTGCTCGTGAACGATCGTCGCTACCTGCAGCCAGAGCAGGTCGCCTTCGTCGTAGTAATCCGCGCCGCGCCGCCACGTCGGCCAGCCGCGCCCGCCCATGCCGTAGACCGCGGTTGCCGTGTCCTGCAACGGACGCCAGGTGCGCCCGGGCCGCCCCGGACCAAGCATGGCCGCGATGCTGGCCAGATACTCGTGATATTGCTCCGGAGTCCACAAGCCGCTGCGCGCGGCCAGCATCGGCCCCAGGAAGTCCGTCAGACCCTCGTAGCCCCACAACAGATCGTCCTGCATCGGCTCTTCGTAGTAGGGAACCGCGAGATCGGCGGGGCGGCGGAATTTGCCGTTCCACGAGTGGACAAACTCATGCGCCAGAAGCCCACCCAGCGCCATCCCCGCATCCGGCCCCAGCAAAGTCCGCTCCGGTAACCGGCTGTCATTCGACTCGTGATGCTCCAGGCCAAAGTGCGCCACATGGTCGCTGAGCGTGAAAAGAAAATGGTAATCCCGGTAGTGCCGCGCGCCAAACAGCTTGCCCGACTCGGCCACCAGATTGGTCATCTTTTTCTGAATGTCGGGACTCATCGCCAGATCGGCCTCGGCATCGGCCACGATGTCGATCTCATGATGGATCGGCTCGCCCGGCGGCGTCAGGTCGATCGCGCGGTAGTATCCGCCCGCAATCACCGGCGAATCGACCAGCAGATCGAGCGAAATCGGCTTGAATTCGACCTGATTGCCCGCGGCGCTCGCGACCGGCAGCGAAGTGCCGAACTTCCACCCTTCTGGCAGGATCAGTTTCGCCTCGTACATCAGCTTCTCGGCGGGCGTTCCGGCAGGGTAAAGCACCACCTCATTCCACTCCAGCACGTCCAGCTTGTCGGTAGCCGAGCCGCCCTCCGGCTCGATGTAGTCGAAGTCGGCATCGAGCTTGCTCGCGCCGGAGGGAACATCCAGATGAAACGTGAATACGTCCAGTGGATCGCGCTTCCAGGGGACTTCCTTGCCGTCCGCCTTGAAATGCAACCCTGTCACGCTGCTGATCGGCCCGTTGGGACCGTGTTCGCCGGGAATCCACTTGGGATAGTAGAGCGTCAGCGGTCCGGCCTTTACGGCCATGGTCTCATGCGCGTGCAGCAGCTTCTGGGGCGTTTTCGTCAGGTCCACGGTGAGCGAGATGCTTTCGCCCGTCACCGGATGCGCGGCCAGCAAACACAAAATTGCCGGAATCGCCAGGAATCCGGCGCGGAACCGGATGGCGGAAGGGAACGACAGTGGCATGACAACCCTCCTGATCTAAAATGAGCAAACCGTACCCGTGCATCATAAACGCCGCTCCTCGGTTCCCGGCGCAATTCACGTCGGCGCCCCTGCTTTACACTGGAGGAGTGAAGATCGCTCTCGCCCAGATTGACCCCACCGTCGGAGACTTCACCGGCAACACCGCAAAAATTGTGAGCGCCAGCCAGCGAGCCGCCGGCTCCGGCGCCCGACTGACGGTTTTTTCCGAGCTATGCGTTTGCGGCTACCCTCCTGCCGATCTGCTGGATAAGCCCAGTTTTATAGCCCGCTGCGCCACCGCCGTCGGGGAAATTGCCAAAGCCACGGCGACCTTGCCCACCGCGGTCTTGATCGGCGTTGCCCTGCCCGCTCCCGCCGGCTCCGGCAAGCGCGCCGTGAACGCGGCGGTACTGCTCGACCGCGGCAGCCTGGTTTTTGAACAGCACAAAATGCTGCTGCCGTTCTACGACGTCTTCGACGAGCAGCGCTACTTCGCCCCGGCAACCAGCCAGCGTGTGCTGGAGTTTGAAGGTGAGCGCCTCGCCATCACCGTCTGCGAAGACGCCTGGAACGACAAGAACTTCTGGCCAAACCGGCTCTATCCGGTCGATCCGGTGGAAGACCTGATGCGTCAGAAACCCACCCTGCTCATCAACATCTCCGCTTCTCCGTTCTGGCACGGCAAGCGGCGCATTCGTCAACAGATGCTCACCGCCGTCGCAACGCGCCACAAGATTCCCGTCTTTCTCTCCAATCAGGTGGGCGGCAACGACAGTCTCATCTTCGACGGTTCCTCCTTTGGTCTGGCGGCGGACGGTACGCTCCTCGCCGAAGCCGCGGCTTTTCGCGAGGACATGGTCATGGCCGACAGCGCTCAACTCACCGGCCGCGCTCCGTACGCCGGCAAGGAAGCCGAACAGGAAACCGAAGCCGCCTACGACGCCCTTGTCCTCGGCACCCGGGATTACGTACACAAGACCGGTTTCCGCAAGGTGCTGCTGGGGTTGTCTGGCGGCATCGACTCGGCGCTGGTCGCCACCATCGCCGTCGACGCGCTCGGCGCCGAGAATGTGACCGCCGTGGGCATGCCCAGCCAGTACTCTTCAGCCGGCTCAGTCGAAGACAGCCGGAAACTGGCGGCAAATCTCGGCATTCGCTTTGAAATTCTGGCGATCGGCAGTCTGTTCGAGGAGTTCGAAAACACTCTCGAGCCGCTCTTCTCGGGTACGAAACCCGATCTGACCGAAGAAAATCTCCAATCCCGCATTCGCGGCGTTCTGCTGATGGCGCTCTCGAATAAGTTTTCCTCGCTCGTGCTCACCACCGGCAACAAGTCCGAAATGTCGGTCGGCTACTGTACCCTGTATGGGGACATGGTGGGAGCCCTGGCCGTGATCGGTGACCTGGTGAAAACGCGCGTATACGCCCTTTGCCGCTGGGTCAACCGCGACGGCGAGGTGATTCCCGAAGCCATTCTGACCAAACCGCCCTCGGCCGAGCTGCGGCCCGATCAAAAGGACACCGATTCGCTGCCCCCCTACGACATCCTCGACCCCATTCTGGAAGCGTATGTGGAGCGCTACGAAACGCCCGCGCAGATCGTCGACGAGTACGGTTTTCCCGCCGCGACCGTCGAACAGGTGGTGCGCCTGGTCGAGCGAACCGAATACAAGCGCCAGCAGGCCGCTCCCGTCTTAAAAGTCACGCCAAAGTCTTTCGGCATGGGACGAAGATTTCCCATCGCCGCCCGCGCTCAGACGTAAAATCGAGAGCGGATTGCCGTTTCAGCCATGCAGGGTGGTCCGAGGATCCTGCCACAGGAAAAAAAGGAGAATTTCGTTTTGATCCGTTTGAGCCGTTTATCCCTTCGCCACGCCAGCGCCGCCGCGCTCGCGTTTGTTTTCCTCGCCGCCACTGCGAGCTTGCCAGCCCAGACCGACGTTCCGCCGGCTCCTCCCCAGGCACCCGCGCCAACCGCCGGTCCGGAATTTCCCAAGCCGGAACCCAGCGATTTCACCGCGGACACTCCGACCAAAGAGCAGGTCGACGCATTCCTCAAGGCATCGTGGGGCTACGACACCAACCGCGTCTACCAGGTGCAGCGCATTCAGAAGACCGAGGTTCCGGGCATCACCAATGTGGTCGTGTTGGTCGGCGAAAAGGGGCGCAAAGAGACCGGCGCCCTGCAATTTTTCGCGCTGGCCGACGGCAAGCACATTATCGCGAGCGGCGAAATTCTGCCCTTTGGCGATCATCCCTACGCGGAAAATCGCACCACACTCCTGAGTCGCGCCGACGGGCCCAGCGAAGGCGCGGCCGGTAAGGATCTGGAACTGGTCGAATTTGCGGATTTCCAATGCCCGCACTGCAAAGAGGCGCAGCCGACGATCCAGAAGATTCTCACCGACTTTCCCAACGCTCACTTCGTTTACGAGAGCTTTCCTCTGGTCAAGATCCACTCTCAGGCGTTTCGATCGGCGGCTTATGGGGTGTGCGTCGCCAAGCTGGGCGGCAACAAGGCGTTTTTCGATTATGCGGCCGCGGTGTACGACGGTCAGGCCGGTTTGACCACGGACGACGCCGCCACCCTCACGCTGAACTCCGCCGTCACCAAGGCCGGTCAGGACCCGGATAAGGTCGAAGCCTGCTCGAAGACGCCGGAAACCAAGGCCGCGGTCGAGGCGGGAATCAAGCTGGCCGAAGATTTGCGCGTGAATCAGACGCCGTCGCTGGCGATCAACGGCCGCGTGATTCCCATCGGCCAAATCGACTACAGCATGCTTAAGCAGATGATCGCATACCATGTGGCCAACGACGGGCCGGCCAAGTAGCCATTGCCGCCATAGAACCACGCCGCTCGCCTCGCGTTCCGATGCGGGCGGCTTTTTTCCGGTCGCATCGGAACGCAATCCATGGGACGCGGGGCGCAATCGGCGCGTCGCAATGCGCAATCCAGGTCAAGCGCTGCGCTATCCAGGTCAAGCGCTGCGCAATCCAGGTTAAGCGCTGCGCAATCGGCGCGGCTAAGACGCGCCTTCAGTTGAAGAAGTGCGAGCTGGTTGTCTTATCCACCATCAACATGTGGCTGTCGGCCGGGTCTTGGACGTCGCGGACGACGCGAGGCGTGACCAGAATCAGCACACGGGAGACATTCCGGTCTTTCTGAACGTCGTTGAAATCCTGGAGGCCGGGGATGTCGCCGATTCCCGGCAGCCCGCTGAGAGCGCGCGACTCAGTACTGGAGATGTCTTCGGCCATGATGGCGGTCTCGCCGGCCAGCAGCGTGATGACGCCGGAGTTTTCCTGGCTGTTGAGGATGGGAATACTGTTGATGCTGGTGCCGCCGAGAGCCGAGATTTTCAGGTCGATGGTGAGCGCCACGTCGCGATTGCGCAGGATTTTCGGCGTGGCCTTGAGAGTCAGTCCTATGTCCTGATACTGCACCTGGGGTACGACTTGCGAAGCCGCGGCGGTGGCGGTGGCGCTAATACCGGCGATGGCCGGCAGCGCGACCGAGGAGTACTGCGAGGTCTCGATCGGGTAACGCTCGCCGATTTTGAAGGTGCCTTCTTCCTCGTCGGCCAATTGCAGGTGAATATCGTCCAGCATCCGGGTGTCGCTGCTGTTGAGGCTCATGGTCAGCGTCGCCGGGGAGACGGAGAGCAAGCTGGCGCTGATGCCGTTGCCGAACCCGATGATTCCATTGTTGAAGATCGACCCGGACAACTGTCCCGCGGCCAGCAGAATGCCGATGATGGTCAGTTGGTTGTTGAGCGTGGTGTCGTTGGGCACCAGTCCCTGCGAGATGATCTGCTGCACCGCCGATTGGTTGGAGTTGATGATCGACTGAACCTCGGAGAGAGCGTTGTAGACGCCGGTCTGCTGGAAGGCGGTTATGCCGGTTTCGCGGTCGGCGATGTGCGCCAACTGGATGACCTTGACTTCGATGTCCACTTGTCCTTTGCCTTGTTCCAACTGGGCCATGGTCCGGTTGAATGCGGCAATCGTTCTTGCCGGAGCGCGGATGGTGAGTGTGCCGGCGGTGGGCTGAATGCTCGATTGCGTCGCCTCGAAGAGATTGCGCGCCAGTTGGTTGACTTCCGCCAGCTCTTTTTCGTTCAAGCCGCCGAGGTAGACGGTTTCCATTGGAAGGCGCTGAAACTGGGCGCGGTTTTCGCGGGTATCGTCGGCTACCACGACGCGATGGGGATCGATCGGCTCGTAGAAGGTGTGGGTCAGCAGTCCGAGGACGCGCATGGCTTCGGGGAAGGTGGCATCGTCCACGTCGAGCCTGATCTGCTTGTTCATGGAGCTGAGGTCGCCGTTGGAGCGCGAGTCGCCGACCGTCGCCTCAATGCCGTAGGCGCGAAAGACGTCCTGAATCATCTGGCGTTGCGCGGTGCGGACGTGGAAGCTGTGTTTTTCCGGTTTGGGAAGCAGCGCGATGGGACCGCCGGCGAGCGAATCCTGATCCTGAATGCGGCCGGCGGATTCGCTGTCGAGCAGAGCCGGAGCGGTGCTGGAAGTTGCGCCGATCTGGACATTGGCCGTGTCTGCCGCCATTTCGTTCAAGTGTTCGAGCACGAGCGGGTTGCTGGGGTCGATGGCCTGAGCGCGAGCGAGCAGAGCGGCGGAGTCTTGCCGCGGGTCTTGCGCAATGCCGCCCGGTGCGAGTCCGGACGCGGCCCGGCTTTGCTCCAATTGGCGCTGGCGGCTGGCCTGCTGCACCAGTTGCGCGACGGCGGTCTGGCGGGCAAGTTCGGCGGCCCGGCTGTAGGTGGCGTTCCCTGGAACAAGCTCGACGGCCTGCTTCAGTTTCACCCACGCTTGTTCCGGCTGCTGCTTTTCGAGCAGCTTTGCGCCTTCGAGATAGAGTTTGGCCGCCTGGCGCTCGGCGTGGAGGGAGTTGGCCTCAATCGGCTTTCCGAGTTGGATGGAGCTGGAACCGGGCGTTTCCGATTGCGCGGGCACCGAGGACAGCGGCGCAGCGGTCTGGGCGACGAGCGGCAGAGCCACGGCGCAGGTCAGCCAAACCATGGAGACTGCCAAGCGGTAATGTGCGGAAAGCGACTCCTGCGGCTGCGCTCCAGGCTGGTATCGAGCGGGCGGTTGGCCATGAGACTGGCGTAGCGAAAGTCTTCGCGCCTGACAGAAGCCAGCCAGACCGAACCCCGTGGTTATCGGCGATAAGCGGTGGCGCTTCATGGCTTTTCCCCCGCCGGCTGCAAGGCCATGAGAGCTGCGAGCGAGGTTGCGCAGACTTCTGGGTCGAGCGCGGCCAGTTCGTCGAAGCCGTAGTTGCCGGTGGCGACGGCGATGACTGGGATGGCGTTCTCGTGTGCCGCCTGGATGTCGCGCGGGGTGTCGCCGACGACGCAGATCGAGGGGTTGACCTTGCGTGGAAGCAGAGCTTGCGCTTGGGCGATTGCGTCGGCGACCATCGCTGCGCGGACGGAAAACCGGTCGCTGAATCCGCCGAAGTGGAACCACGCGCGCAGGCCGGCTCGCTCGACTTTGGCCCAGCCGATCTGCTCCAGGTTGCCGGTGGCGAGGCCGAGCAGCGCGCCGCGCTGGGCCAGGTGCGCGAGGGTAGCTTCGACTCCCGGCATGGTCCAGATCTGCATTTCGTCGCGCCGGCCGAGGACGATGCGGCGCATGGCCGCGAGAATTGCCTCGGAGTGCGGCTCCCATCTGTCAGGCGCGATGCCCGCGTTGGCAAAGGCTTCGGCGAGAATGGCCGTATCCGTGCCGCCATGCAGGAGCACACCATCGAGGGTCACGTCCAGGCCTGTCGCCTCGCGAATGCTCTCGGCGAAGGAGTTGTAGTGGATGCGGTCGCGGCTGCGCAGCAGGGTGCCGTCGATATCGAAGAGGTAGGCGTCCTGCGCGTCCCAGCAAAAACCGTCGCGCAGGAGCACAGGGGCCGGCACGGCGGGGGATTGCGTCGCGGGTTCCAGGTTTTTCGACAAGGCGTTAGCGGATTTGCTGGCGAAGCACACTGGGCAATAGACGTTCGCTGCGCACCGGACGCTTGAGGCCGGCGCGAACTTCCGAAACTTCGAGTTCCAGCTCGGCCATGGTGCGGCTGAGCGTGTTGCGGTGCATGCCCAACTCTTCCGCCGCTTTGCACTGGTTGCCGCGGTGCGCCCGCAAAACCTCAAGGAGATACTGCCGTTTGAACTGCCGGACGGCATCGTCGTAGCGGATGCCGGTCGAGTGCATTTGGGTGACAAGGTTGTCCAGTTCGCGCTTCACGTCTCGTCCTCGTGTCTCAATAGATTGCCATGCGGGCGGCCAGTCTGTCCCAACAATCGTGCTGTCGAAGTCGGATTATTTCGGATGGAGCCAATGCGGGGAGTCGCTTTCCAGGATTTCGAGTCCGTGGAGGATTTTTTTCTTCAATTCGCGCGGGGTCATGTGCGTGGTCAAGTGCGCGGTTCCCATAAAGTACTTGGCCAGTTGCGCATCCCCCAGCCAGCGCGTATCGGGGAAAAAAGCGGCCAGGGTCACAATGCTCAAGGTTACCAGCAATGCGCCGCGCAAGAGGCCGAAGAGCAGGCCGGCCATACAATCCAGCCAGCCGAGGCCGACGCCGTGGACGATGCCCTTGAGCAACATGCCGGCCAGTCCGGCAATGAGCATGACCGCCAGCGCGATCAGCGCAAACGAAGCCGCATCGGCGAGCGCATCGCTGCGCAGGATGGGGAGGAATATCCCCACAAATCTTGGGTATTGCCAACTGGCTACGGCGATGCCGCCGATGAGGCCGAGGAGCGAGGCGACGCTGCCAATGAGGCCGCTGCGGTAACCCTGAATCGCGCTGAGCGCGATGACCAGCAGAATGACGAGATCGTCGAGGCTCATACGATCGCCAACTCATGGCCGGTGAGCAGGCGAAAGGCCTCGAGATACTTGGCCTGGGTGCGGGCCACGACCTCTTCCGGCAGCGCGGGCGCGGGGGCCTGCTTGTTCCAGTGAATGCTTTCGAGGTAGTCTCGCACGAACTGCTTGTCGAAGCTGGCCTGCGCCCCGCCGGGCATCCAGAGAGCCGCGTCCCAGAAGCGGGAGGAATCGGGGGTGAGGACTTCGTCGGCGAGGACGATCTGGCCGTCCACTGTTCCGAACTCGAATTTGGTGTCGGCGAGGATCAGCCCGTGCGCTTCGGCATGCGCGGCGGCTTTGGCGTAGAGCGCGAGCGTCAGGCGGCGAAGTTCGGAGGCGTCTTCTGGGCCAACCGCCGCTTCCATGGCGCGGAAGGGGATGTTTTCGTCGTGGGCGCCGTCCTGACTCTTGGTGGCGGGAGTAAAGATCGATTCGGGCAGACGCGAGCCGTCCTGAAGCCCGGCGGGGAGCGGAATGCCGCAGACCGATTGCGTCGCCTGATACTCCTTCCAACCGGAGCCGGCTAAATAGCCGCGCGCGACGCACTCGACCGGAAACATAGCCGCACGCTCGACCAGCATGGCGCGGCCCTCGAGCTGATCGGCGTAGGGTTGGAGCGGAGCGGGAAAATCGGCGATTTCGGTCGCGATGAGGTGGTTGGGGACGATTTCTGAGAGCAGGTTGAACCAGAAGAGCGAGATTTGGGTGAGGATTTTGCCCTTTCCGGGGATTCCGGAGCCGAGAACGTGGTCGAAGGCGGAGATGCGGTCGGTGGCGACCAGCAGGAGATCGTCTCCAACCGCATAGAGGTCGCGCACTTTTCCCCGACCGAGCAGCGGAACGGAACCCAGATCGGTTTTGAGCAATGCGGAGGAACCGGACAAGAGAGAGCCTTTCGATGGGTGAGCCGAAACTCGATTTTCCGTGGATGACCGGGGTTTGTCAATGGACGGATTGGGGACCGGGGGAGAGAGCGGTTGCGTTCCTTCTTCCCAGCAAGCATGATGGATGGGATGGCAACTTCTTCCGAAGACCTGGAACCGCGCTGGCCGGCGATGCTGGCATTGCTGGCTGTGGGAGGGTTGCGTTTTGCTCTGCCGCGAACGCTGGCAGTGGGGCCGGAGTGGCTGGTTCTGGTGGTGGTTTCGGTGCTGATCGTGCCGTCAGCGGTGGCGCGGCGGCGCGGCAACCATAGGCTCAATCAGGTGCTCGGGCATTTGGCCACCTCGATCGTCACGCTGGATATGTGCTGGTCGCTTACGCTGCTCATCAAGGCGCTGCCATCCCATGCGGAGGCGCCGCAGACGCTGCTGGTTTCGGCGGCGGCGCTGTGGGGAACCAACATCCTGGTTTTCGCCTCCTGGTATTGGCGGCTGGATGCGGGCGGGCCGCGGGCGCGGGAGATTCGCGGTGTGCATACGGATGGCGCGTTTCTGTTCCCGCAGATGACGCTTGACCAGGCGGCGAAGCGAGAGATGGGCGAGGAGTGCTGGAACCCTGGATTTGTGGACTACCTGTTTCTGGCCTTCAACACCAGCACGGCGTTTTCTCCGACGGATGTGCCGGTGCTCTCGCGCTGGGCCAAGCTGCTGATGATGGTGCAGTCTCTGATTTCACTCGCGACGGTGGCGCTGCTGGCGGCGCGCGCGGTGAATATCCTGTAGCACGGAAGTGGCGGACGGGTGCGATTCGGCGGTAGTCTGGTTTTGGGGTGCTTCGCGGCATGAATCGAACAGCATGGGCCGGGATCGCGATGGCTGGCCTGTTGGCGGCAGGCGTCGCGGCGGTGCAGGCGGAAGACGATTCCGCGGCGCCCGGGCGGCTAGTTGTCGCCGCGGACTTCAATCGCGACGGGATTCCCGACCTGGCCGAAGTGATGGCGCCGGCTGGCGTACTGACCGTTTTGCTGGGGCAAAAAGATGGCGGATTTCATGAAGCTGTCGAGGAGGCACTCCCGGGCCGCGATCCGAAGGCGCTGGCGGTCGGGGACTGCAACGGCGACGGCATTCCCGATTTGCTGGTGGGCGATGGGGATGGCGCGGTGACGGAGCTGCTGGGCGATGGGACGGGGAAGATGGTTTCGGCGGGCGAAGTCGCGCATCTGGGGTCGGTCTCGGCGATTGCGGTCGCCGACGTCAACCGCGACGGGGTGCTGGATCTGGTGGTTTCGGACTCGCAGGAAAGCGTGGCGACGGTGCTGCTGGGCGCTCCCAATGGTTCGTTCCGGACGGTTTGGAGCTTTCCGCTGCCGGCGCGCGGGAAGGTCTACCGGGTGTTTACGGCCGATTTCAACGGCGACGGACTGCCCGATCTTGCGGTGACCAACGACGACGACGGCAGCTTTGAGGTGATGCTGAACAACGGCAACGGCACGTTTACGTTTGCGCCGCTGCTGAGCAGGATAGTCGATCCGACGGCGCATTGCGCGACCTGAGGCTTCGCGCGATCTTAGTTTTTACCGCGGGAACGATGGGAATTTGGGGCGGGTTTCGAGCGCGGTCTGAATAACGGCGAGGGCCGATTCGAGTTCGGCGCCCGTGAGTTCGAGGCGGGGTGGGCGGACGCGGGCGTTGCCGAGGCCGGCCTGCTGCTGGACGAGCTTGATGAGGTGGATGAATTTGGGGACGGTGTCCATGCGGAGCAGCGGCAGGAACCAGCGGTAGAGTTCGAAGGCTTCGGTGTGGCGGCCGGCGCTGGCGAGGTTGAAGAGGGCGACGGATTCGGCGGGGAGGGCGTTGACCAGGCCCGCGATCCAGCCGGTAGCTCCGGCGGCGATGCCTTCGACGATGAGGTCGTCCACGCCGACGAGGATTTGGATTTTTTCGTCGGCTGGACTCATTTGGAGCGCGCGGATGGCCGCGATGCGGCGGACGTCGGTGGAGGATTCCTTGACGGCGTGGAGATTGGGGTGTTCGGCGGCGAGTTCGTGGATTTGGTCGGGGAGGAAATCGGTTCCGTAGGCGACGGGGTTGTTGTAGAGCATGGCCGAGAGCGGCGTGGCGTGGAGGATGGCCGAGACGTGAGCTTTGTTTTCGCGCCAGTCGCCGAGGTAAACGTAGGGCGGAAGCACCATGAGGCCCTCGCAGCCGGCGCTTTGGGCGGCTTTGGCGAGATGAACGGCTTCGGCGGTCGATAGCGCGGAGATGGCGGCGACGATGGGGGCGCGGCCAGCCGCGGCGGCGACCATGTTTTCAAGGATGGCGATCTTTTCGTCGAACTGGAGCGTGGCCGCTTCGCCGAGCGAGCCGAGGGAGACGATGCCGGTGCAGCCGGCTTCGAGCATGACTTTGGCGTGGTGGGCCATGAAGGCGTGGTCGATGCTGAGGTCTTCGTTAAAGCAGGTAGTCATTGCGGGGAGTACGCCTTGCCAGTTCATGGGAATCCTTTAGTGTGAGATGCGGGATGGAAGATAGGGCTCGATGGGGATTGCCGACGGACGGTTGAGGATTTGGTCGAGCAGGATGCGGGCGGTGGCGAGCGACGTGGTTAGGCCGAGGCCTTCGTGGCCGGTGGCGAGAAAGACGGTGGGGTCAGCTGTAGGGCCGATGAGCGGGAGCTTGTCTGGAGTCGCGGCGCGGTGGCCGGCCCAGGCGTGCTGAATTGTGAGCGATGGCAAGCCGGGCATGTATTCGGCGGCGCGGGCGAGCATGGTTTCTACCATATGCGGCTCGACTTCGTCGGTTTCGGAGTCGAACTGGCGCGAGGAGCCGACGACCAGTTGGCCGTTGGCGCGGGGCTGGATGTTGAAGGCGACCGAGTCGGATTCGGTGGCGTGGGCGCTGGTGAGGTAGCCGAGTTCGACAAGCTGGTGGTGGACGTAGTGGGGGTAGGGTTGGGTGATGACGAGATGGCCTTTGCGCTTGCGGACCGGAATCCCGGCGGTGAGCGCGGGCGAGACGGCTCCGGTGGCGTTGATGAGGATGGGGGCGTGGAGTTCGGTTCCGTCTGCGAGTTGCACACGACCTTGGCCGGCTGCGAGGGCGATTTGGCCGCTGAATACTGTGAGCTGGACCGGCTGCCGGCCTGCTTTCTCCAATAAAAACCTGGCGGCGAGCGGTGGGCGGACGATCGAGTCGCTTGGAACGAGCAGCGCGCCGGCGAGCGGGCGGCGGAGGTTCGGTTCGGCTTCGGCGAGGGATTGCGAATCGAGGATTTCGACAGGCACGTCCTGAGCGGAATAGAAGTCGCGCTTGCGGTGGACTTCTTCCATTTCATCGGCGTCTGCGGCGATCCAGAGGGTGCCGGGGCGGCGAAATTCGGTGTGGGCTGGAAGTTCCTGGGCGAATTCGCGCCAGAGTTGCTGGCCGAGCCGGGTGAGGGCGAACTGGGCGGGGGAGTCGTCCATGAGAACGATGTGACCCATGCCGGCGGCGGTGCCTCCGCCGGGGCCTGGAGACTCGCGCTCAACGATGGCGGTGCGCAGCCCGGTTTGCGCGCATTCGAGAGCGCAGCCCGCG
>Ga0209208_10000983_pt1 | contig 39292 bp, 26 predicted proteins | sample S1TSphfallax_3_FD_187694 | JGI IMG/M metagenome (GOLD analysis project Ga0209208, IMG submission 187694) | Host-associated microbial communities from peat moss isolated from Minnesota, USA - S1T2_Fd - Sphagnum fallax MG (SPAdes) (version 2) | ecosystem: Host-associated > Plants > Peat moss >... | reverse complement strand
CATAAGTCCATGTCACAATTGTTTTTGGGTGGATTTCAATTTTTATTTTCTTAACACGCATATTAAAAAAATATAAATTTATATTCTTCATGTGGGCTTTTTAATTCATTAGCCACCATTTAATTCCCCATTAAATTAATGATATCAAAATAGACTATCATTTTAACAATATGTTATGAACTTTCAAGGATTGGAGCATTTGCCAAAAATGAGTCAACTTGGAGTGCATACACCCTAGCAACATATAATTGAATTTTATTTTCAAAACTAATGGCTACCTAAATGAACATTTAATAATTGATATAGTTATACATTCATCAATAGAGCAATTTTCTTAATAACATAATGTAAGGGGGAAATGTCAAGCTTCAAACATACAGACTACAAACTACATAATCCATATTCAATTTTCAAACCTTTCATATGTATTATAAATTATAAGGTTCAAAGCATGATTGGGGTACCCCCTTCGAAACACTAACAACTGATTCTTAAGACACTCAAATTCACCTTTTTTTCATTTTTCCTATGATTTATTTTAGATTTCCCCTTTTTTTTTCTCATGTCAAATGAAATAAATTTGTTCCAAATTATATAAGCATTTAAAATATCTATGTTTTTCACTTATGAAGTAAGAATAATAAAATATATTCAATGTGGGCAATGTTTTATTAATGGCCCAAAAAATTTCAAAAATTTCATTTTTTGAAACTTTTTACATTGCAATAGGGCATTTGGTTTTTGTCACACTCATACATTTTATGTACATTAGCACCTAAGGTGTTTGTGGTAAGAATCTTAAGCCAAAATAAAATTGTTTAAACATTCCTTTTGAGTCTTTGAACTTTTTTTCGTAGGAGACAAAGTCTTAAATTTTTTTTCCAAGATTTGGTAGGAATTTTGAAGCTTGTTCAAATTTGACATTCTATGCATAGAATAATACCTTAGTAATGTATCTATTTGTGAACAAAATCAAACTTTCAATATGCATGTGTTATTAAATTACAACAACATGTTTTAAGTGAAGGGGTCTAATGGACATAAAAGGAGATGGTTATTTCTGGTACCCCATCCATGCTGTGACCCATAATCATTTCCAAGGGAATTGAACCCTAATCCTTAAAACATTTGCCCACTGCAATAGTGGTGTCATTCATCTTAAACCCAATTGTGCCCCTACACATTGTTATTTCAAAGCAAACAAGCAAAACAAGCCTTAAGGATATACCCCCACCCCACTATTGCATCAAGCTTGAAGGTTGGAGCTTTTACAACTTCTAGAGTTTAAGTCCACTCTCCATAGTCCCTTTGTCCTTACGAACACAATATTTAGGTCCATAATTGTACATAGGTTGAGAATGACAACCTATCATGTAAAAAAAATAGTAAACCATGAAATTTCATAATTGTAATTCCACACACATACAAAAATTGATTAAAAAAAAAAACACATATCAAAGTAATTGAAATTTGAGCTTTGAATTTTGAGATTTTGAGATTTTGACTTTCAAATTGTAATAACCACATTGAAACTTGGTAGCTTTCCATGATTGAATGGCATCATGTATGGAATTTTTCTTAGAATGTAGAACTTTTATGTAAACATGTGCACAAATAAATCAAAATGATTAATAAATATATACTTCAACTTATTTTTCATGAAAGTTAAAGTTGAAAACATTTTTCATCCCCCATTGAACCTATACTTGGGCAATAACAATCATAAAAAATAAAAATACTTAGGTGTTTTCACGACCAATACCTAAAAGGATGCGAGATTTTGCTAAATAATGATAATATAATTGAAATCCATATTAGGCTTTAAGGTAAAATTAACATTTTTTTCATTGTTCTTTGAACAACAAAACTTGTAGATTAAGGTTATGAGCATTCACATGGGTGGAAAAACCATTGTGCCATTGATTTTTTTGCATTGTTATAAGCTTCCTTCAAAATCTCAAAATTGTTTGTTAAAATTAACTTTAACATCTTCCTACATCCAAAATTGAACTATCTTTAATGCATTCATGAGTTGTGCACGAGAAACCTTGAATTCAATTCTACCACTATAGACAATGAAGCTTGTGAACATTGCCTTTTCATAGTTTCAACCACAATTGCATAGACAACCCATGTCATTTAAAAAACTACCCTTGTATTCACATCTTGGTGTTTGGCCCAAATGCAATAGGCTTGACCTTCAACTTGGCAAGGTGATCTATAAGGTGGTTATGTCTATGCATCACAAGCTTGCCATTTTCCATGTATCTATTCTCTTACAACAATTTAACATTATGTTCAAAGTTAAGTGTTAATGAAACGTTGATCAATCATTGATATGATGTTGTAATGACACTATAACATAATGATCAATCATCATAATGTGTTACAATGTCATCAAAACATTATATCAATGATTGTATTAACACTTCATTAGGATTTAAACTTAAACATATTATAAAAGTGCTGTAAAAACACAAATACATGGAGGGGGCAAGTTTGCGATGTGATCCATTTCATAATGTTGCCTTTGTGTCAAACATCCATTAAAGAATTGTACTAATGGAGAACTAGGGACCTAAAAGTAGTAGTAGGGCCAAAATACAATACATATTACTCCCCTTGATATGTCTTCATTGCAATTATAAAATCAAACACAAAAACATCACATAGGTAATTGAATTTTATAAATGAATGGACATATTCAAGCAAGGGTAAAACACAAGACATACCTATCATCACCTTCATATCAAACATCATCCAACAATTGAAGGTTGGTTATTTCCTTGGCTTCTACAAAATAACCAAGTGCCATTTTCACCAAAAGGTGCAATATTATTTCACAACCTTTTTTGTAGGTGAAAACATGGAAATTCATTAAGTTCACACATTTTTCAAGATTTTATTTCATTTAGTTTTCATTGTTTTAACATTTTAAAAGTAAACTCCTGAAAATATAATAGTGTAGATTGGCAGGTGATCGAACATTTAAACACTCAAGGCAGGTTGGGAGGGCTTTGTTGTTTTTGGTGTTCAAACAAAACTTGAATCCCTCCTCTTTACATATCTAACATTAACAATTGTAAAAAAAACGGATTAGAAATGATAAAATTATGGCTCCCCGCCCCAAAGTACAAGGGTCAAAAATTCAAAAAAACAAATTGAATATTACAAAGGCCAATTCTCAAACACCCAAAAATAATTTCATTGTAAGTTATTCTGTTGTTATCAAAGTTCGAGTACGATTTGTAAAACTTCAGGTGACACTCTTATAACACTTTCAATCATTTAAAATAAATAAAAAATAAGAAAGTTATGAGATTGGAAAGTAAGAAAAGAAAAAGAAAAATACGGAAAAAAAAAGAAAAAGAAAAAGAAAAAGAAAAGACCATATATGTATTAAACCAAGTGGGCCAAAAACAAGAAATAGTCCACTTAAGAACCTAAAATAGTCCAGGTCTTCCTGTACCCGTCAAAGTGGGGAATTTCCACAGGTCCCCGAACGGTGGTTGCAACAAGTACGCGCACATCGCGCGCGCGGTCGTGCGTAGTAGACACACGAGCAAAGCTTTTCTCGCAAAGCCTGTGAATCGTCAACCGCGCTACTAGAGCTAACTGCGGCACTACTCCTGTCAAAGGTCAGCAGCAATCTAACACTACTACCCTCACTTGCCTCGCCCTTCATCGCCACAACAACCCCATCTTCATCTAGATCGTGCCTTTGGGGTGCAGGAGCCGGAAGTGATCATGGCCGCTGCGGCGCAGCTAGAGGATGTCCCCAACGAGTCTCTGTTCTCGGAGTTGCTGAGGCGCATGAAATGTGCACCCAAGCCCGAGAAACGCATTATTCTCGTTGGTACCTCCGTTTTTGCCAGAGCCTAGTGATTGTTCGCTGCTGTTTGCTTCTTCTTTTGTTGGATCCGGTTTTTTTGGGGCTAGTTCTGCGCACAGTTCAACAAAACCCATGATGTGTATCTAGCGCTTTTGATGCTGATGGACAATGCGTTCTTGGGTTGGGTAGATTTAGGTTTCTTGTTCTGTGTTTCCTTCTGCTTTTGGTTGCATGTACAATCTCCTGGTTGTAAGCGGTGTCTACCCCGGTGTAACACTTTGTGATGGTTCATGGAGAGTGTCTTCCATGAATGGGTTGATAATATTTGTGGGGTTTGCAGGACCACCTGGTTGTGGGAAAGGGACCCAGTCCCCCATCATCAAGGAAGATTTCTGTCTGTGTCATCTAGCCACTGGTGACATGCTGCGGGCTGCTGTGGCCAAGAAAACACCCTTGGGGCTGCAAGCCAAGGCAGCCATGGACAAGGCGTGCAATCAATCTAGACCTATTGCTGCATAGTCTTTCTCTTTTTGCTCTCTATGGTTTTACAGACAAGCTTAAATGACATCCAAATCACTCTGGATCTAATGCCAAATGGGAATGGGCAGGGTGAGCTTGTGACAGATGATCTAGTTGTTGGTATCATTGATGAAGCTCTGACGAGGCCCTCTTGCTCAAAAGGATTCATTTTGGATGGCTTCCCTCGCACCGTAGTACAAGCTGAGAAGGTTTTGTCTTTGCCTTGTTCCCCCTTGGTGATTTTCTGTTGCAATGGAAGGTTCCAGATAGACACTCTGATCATGGAAGAGTTCATACTACACATGTTGCCAATGTCATCATCATTCATTCTGTGTATTGTTGGTGTTCCAGTTGGATGCTATGCTGGAGAAGCAGGGACATAAAGTGGATAAGGTGCTTAATTTCAATGTTGAAGACTCAGTTCTGGAAGAAAGAATCACTGGGCGGTGGATTCACCCTGCGAGTGGTCGTTCATATCACTCCAAGTTTGCCCCTCCAAAGGTCCCTGGTATTGATGATGTAAGGAGCTTCAAATACTTCAGTGGTTGTTTTCAGTGTGTGTTTATTTCTATCTGGTCTGTGGCCAAATTTTGTCTAACCCTCCCTGGTAGAAGAATGACATCGAGTTACTTTCACTATCTGGTCAGATCTCCGGGGAACCATTGATACAGCGCAAGGATGATACTGCGGAGGTGCTCAAGAGCAGGCTGGATGGATTTCACAAGCAGACTACGCCTGTAAGTTTCTCTAACTCACCCTCAGTGTCTTTTTGTGTCCACACCTTCCAACAGAACAAGCACAACGAGAAGTTACATTTCTGTCATTTTCGCAACCAGTTGGACCAACAGTTTGGATAAACCTTCTGCTGGTAGAAGACTCTTAGCCAAGAACCTCTTGTTCTTGAAGATATGAAAGGTGGAGTCTTATATTATTGGACTCATTACAGAACTGCAAGGATAATTTGAACAAAAAGTACACAACAGGGAGAGGGTCTTTGGATCTGAGTACTTTCAAGGACTGTTCTGAGTACAAGTGTTGCTCTCATTGCTCACCTCCACCAGGCAGTGCAATATGATTGATCAGAATGAGCTCACCTTCTACAGTAATAATGAGGGTTCTCTTATCCCTTTCTAACTTGCAATTCTGTATGGGTGTAGGTGATTGCATATTATTTGCAGAAGGGGATTGTTGTAGACCTGCAAGCTGAGAAACCTGCAAAGGATGTCACCAGCCAGATTGAGAAAGCATTAAGCTAATGGAGTGTTCAGGGAGTTTTATCCTTGTCACCAAGTGAACAATATGAGTTGCTAGTCATGTTACTGAACAGAGAATGTCCAAATTCTTTCTCCTACTGGAGGGTTGGGGTATGACCCTGCCTTACTTTTTGTTGATGTGAATCGTTTTTCAAAGAGGGTGGTTTTGAAATTTGAGGGATAGTGAACCAGGACCATTTGGATAAGGAGACATAAATTTCTCTTCTTCTTGTGTTGTCATTGTTGCATCATGGTTCTAATTGAGCTCCTTGCATCCAACATATGGGTAGTGCTGGAGTATTTTGTCACCTATTGAGACAAATTGGTTTGAGTCCAAAAGGTGGGTTGTATACTCAGAAGCTTCAAAGATTGGCAACTTGCTCAATATTGTTATCTGTTTCTTTGCAATTGACTTGGAAGTCAAGGAATTCATATAACCATGACTTTTACTCAGAAGTCTTATGGATGTGAGAGTAGTCAAAAGCATCAGCAAGTAAATTGAGATGTACTTTCTCAAACTTAAGTTGTCAGTGGATGAATTTTTCAACACATTATGTCCAAATTCTCATCTTCTGGACCAGTGATTATTCCATGGAAAAGTATTTTCATGATTCTAAATAGCTTCCAACTATTCAGAATGGACTGACAAAAGAAGATGGAGTCTCACCAGAAATTAAGATCATGGATTTCATGGATTGCACTCAAAAACTAATTTTAGTGAGTGCATCAGGTGTTATCTCAGTGGCAAGCTCCCTGGCACTACAGCATTAGGATCCTATTTTGTGGTGGCACTGCAGAGACATGAATTGACCTAACAGTAGAACACCTTGCCTGCAAGTATGAACTGATTGATAACTCAATAGCTCAATTATTTGTTGCCTTGTGAATTAGGAACCATCTCCATTAGTAAATCCATTTCTGGGTAATTGACTAGCATCAGCATTTGTGATCTTTGACAGCCTCCACAGTTGCAGAAGAAGAGGTGAACAGAAGAAGGTTTCATTAAATCAACACTGATCTACTACAAAATTGCTACTGATCTGAAGTAGGAGTACAAGTGGAAAACCCAATTGATTGATGTAAATGGACTTGGTGTTGCAAGGAGCAGTAAGTTAAGAGTTTTAGTAAGGAATCTGCCCTGTCAACCATCTGACAACAGTGATGGGCATTTTGATGAGGTTTATTGAGAATTCTGTGAGTATTGGAAGGATAGTAGGCATGGACAACAACTTGCAAGAGATGTGCTGCAACAATATTCCAGCTTCATTGCTACAGGATTCTCAAAAAGCATGCACTAGTTCTCTACAGTTTGCATAAATTGTCTCACTGATGTTTGCAATTGGCATTCAGAAAGTGTACATCTTCCAATGTCCTAGATGTTTCTAGACCTCAAGTTGGGGATGGAAACCAGTTATTCAAGCAATTATTAAAGCATAGACAAGGGTATTATCTCAACGGTCTCCCAAAAGAATGTTGTAAATTAGATGGAGAAAAACTGGAAAAATCTTGTGAGGGGTGAGATAGCCTTGCAATGCTAGCAAATTTCCTGCAACTCTCTAATTCTGAGTGGAAATCAGGGTGGGTTCAAGTGGGAAGGAGAGAGATAAACAGGAAACTTGTGAGCACCAAAACAGAACATGAGAATCCAATGATGGGTAGACTGAAAATTATGGGCAGCCTCAGTGCCTTTCTACAGCAGGGGGAAGCCCAGCAACTCCTGCCACACCTTCCATGTCTTTCCTTCACACAAGTTCCATGGAACTGATTGTCTATGGTACACCACCATGCCATGGGGCGTGTGTATGCAACCATTGTTTATCAATGGCAATTTCCATGTGCTGAATTCCTCAACCATTGTCACTTGCAAGACATGATTTATTTACACTTTCTGTTAACACCACATTAAAACAAATTTGCTGACTAAAGCATTCACCAATCTCAAGGATGAAGCTCAGTGAATTTGCAACATCTCATCTATAGCTGATATATAGTACACTTTTCTTGTTGCAATTTGGTTGCTTCAATTCTCCCATGTCTATTTTTCACAGGAAGTTATTGGTGCTGATGTGCTGTGAGGGACTTGCTTGAACCCGAACAATGTGGACAGTTTTGTGAAAAGCTTTGACAAAGCTATGAATCTGCTTATGGAGAGGTTCCAGCATCTTAACCCTTTAAACCTCACCATCTGCACATGGTTACCCATTTTCTTCCCAGAATTGGAAATCACTAGTGATCTTCAGATTTTCATCCGATTCACAACTTTTGACCATATGAACTCACTCTCTACTGTACTACATATTGACCCAGGTTCTGGGACTTGCATTCAGGTCACCTCCTTTCATTACACATTTCACACAAAGCACCTTGTACACTCCCTCGGGCATATACACAGGAACAGACCCTGCTTAATGGACAAGCACATTCAAGCAGCCAGGAAGGTCAAGTGTGCTCAGGATGCATCTGATGTCAGGGAGTCCCATCTACAAGAAGACATGAGAAGTAATGAAAGAAGAGGGTTTAGGGTTGTGCATATGCAAAGGATTGAAAGAAGAGCATTGCAAACAATTGGTGCTAAACTCTTTAATAAGGGGAAGGATGATCAGCTCACAGCAAGGATACCCAAATGCAGTAAGGATGACCTTGAAGTCTGTGTTAGAGAGGGAGTCATTTTAGTCACAATTCCCAATTTCAGAACAGTGCCCTGCTTACTATCCCATTACAATATACGTGATCTGCAGCTGTTTAGATTCCCAGAAAAGGTCAGCTGCAACTCATGTTTGCAGAGACTACTGGACACATACAACCAGGGAGCGTCATGAATGGCAGTGACTAGTTGCCATTACTCCCTGTTGCCTTCATCAACTTCACACAGCAGGTGTAGATTAAGTATATAAGAATAGATCTGCTCAAAATGTAGGGCAACAATTATGTACAATTCTGCATCCTGAGTTTCTGTTGCATTCCCAGAAGCAACAGGATCATGTTGAACAGAACTCATGAGGCATAGCTAATGACAAAAAGTTCACATGGAAAGCAAATCATGGCTCTGCACACTGTGCTGCACATTAACAATTGGTTTGATGCCGTGGGACATTATTATGATGCATAACATGCTTAACATAGACTCAACCAACAAATGGTTCATGTTGAAAAACTGGAGTAGAACATCACAGGTCCTTGGTTTGCGTTGCAGCAGATGAACAATACACTATACCTTGTTTGAGCAGATTACAGGAGCCCACTGCCTCAGAACTGAGCACCCAAAAATTTGAAATACAGGCTCCAATAAAGGTGCATTGCAGAGAGAACTCAACTGTCCATAAATCATTACCTATCTGGAACCCCTTTTCTCACAAGCTCCTCCAGCTTCACATCAATCTCATGTGCAGTCAATCCATCCAGTGGAACACTTCGCTCCACCCCATAATCTGCCAACACCAACTTGAACCTCAGCACTATGATCTCATGTATAACATTATAGAAAATTGTGCACAGAGAAGGATGGAAAAGTTACCAAGAAACTGAATGTTGAAGTAACTGATACCTTCCTGTTGTCATCAACCATTTTTGGAATCATTTGGGATTCATGTGCTATCACTTCCCCCGAGACATGTTTCTGCATGGTCCTATTTGTCAAACTTTATCTACACTGAAAAGAAGCTCCTGTAAAGTTTCTACAAACAAGTTGGCAGAATAGTGTAGCAATGTTGGGTCATATGTCTCAGGATTCCAAAGCAAAAGGTTCACCTTCCTACCTCAAGCTGTGCTGCTGACGATGTCCAACATGTTGTGTTTGATTGTAGGTTCAAGGCAGGGCTACTTAGGATCATGCTACTTATAGGATAAAAGATTGATGACAGGATGGCTTATAGATAGTGTACTAAAGTACTCACCATAGCGTGCCCAAAGACGAGGCTGCACACCACTGCACTCCCGGATCAAAATGGGGAGTGTGGGATTGAGGGCCTTCAAATCCATGTAGTTGCGGGTGATGAATTCCCTGTCCCTCAAGAAACATCTCAACATTCAGACACACATTCCCCACAAAACAGATCCACATCTTGCAAGTCTGAAAATCAGGTGAAGTCAATTCCAAACCAGACCAACATTTGCACATCCCATAAACAAACAGAGAACCCTAGATTCTTCATGAAAACCAAGTCAAACCCATACTGGCCTCATGCAAATACACAGCAAGGGTACATTAAGTCCTCATGTTTTTTTGCAAAATACATCAAACAGAAGATGCTCTAAAACTGTGTATTTCAAACAAGCTGTATGGTAAGTGTTGAGTGGAAGATTGCCAATGAATCATACTCCACAGCTGTGGAATCGATGCTTTTGTAGTAGAAGGAGCTTTGCTATGTGCGTGACTGTCATGTAGTACAGCTACAGTTGACCGACACAAGCACAAGCAAAAGCAACTACACAGGAGTGAGCATCAAAGAGCAATTCAGGCATTTCCCTCGAAATGCATGCCAACTCAACTACAGTGTATTTCAAATAAGAAGAGCTGTGTGATGTGGGTTGTTCAAAACATTCAGTTCTGGAAGAGATTGAGGTATATGTATAAGATGTGTTGCAAAGGGGACATCTAGCATGCAAAGGAGTTGGAAGGGTTACCGTGTAGGGGTGCTGGAGGGTGACGTCTGACAAAGATGGATACGGAGCTCCTGAAAGACATGAGAAAGCTTTGACCTCCACGACATGGCTTCTGTCTGCTCTCTTCTCCTCGTCTCCTTCTCCGCTCAAGATCTCCCCTTGTGTGTTATAACCACAGAAGAAACAACCTCAAAGAACGCCCTTCACATAAAGAAAGATCCAGAACCCCGACCGTAAAAAGCACAACACACGAAAAGCGCAGATTTCTCCTAACCCACAAACAGCAAACTAGAAACCCAACAACCCACACAGGAAGCTAAAAAGGAGGACGATTTGCAGGTTGTAAAGAAGAAGCTCGTGATTTGAAGTAGAAGAGACAAGACGAGGTCATTGGATGAGTCCTGTCAGGAAGAGTGCAAATCCGTTCAAGCACGACTGTTCCGATTCCGGGCCCACCAAATTGATTGCGTCCGGCGAAGAGTAATGGGTTGCATCACTTCCGTTTCGAGCATACCCAAGTTGTTGGAAATTAGAGAAGATGAATTGTAGAGATAGAAATTAGCTTAGGTTGGAAGCATCCCTTGTGAAAAATGTCGCGACACCATGCTCACCATTCTGCTCATCTTGGAGATCATATTTTGGATATCTTCTTGTTACTCCGGAAGCTTCTTCCATTTCAGGGTATTTTTGACGGTGGGGTGGCAGTAGTGTCGGATCTATTGCTGGAGCCAGTGGACGTGCTCAAGAAGGCTTTGTTAATGAGAAGCAGATTGACATGGAGACTTGATCCATGAACCATCACAGTTCAACGATTTGCAAAGTAAACTTCTCAGTTGCTGAATGTTATCCACAATCTTGTTTCTGCTCTCAAGGTTAGTCATTCTAACTTTACAGCCTCCTCCTTCTCTGTCTCCTAGATCCAGATTCTTAGGGATATTGTTCAGAGATTTAAGGTTTTTTTTGGGTTAGTGATTTCTTTGCATGTTCTTGTTCGCAGATGAGGTGAAGCACACATGAATACTTGCCGCGGTTTTGCCAAATGAGGTAGTCCATGTTTTCCAATAATTGCACAAAATTGGTGATTTTGAAAACTCGATAAAGCTTGTGGAGTATAATCTGTGAAAGGATAGAAGGCACATGTGTAGAGGATGCAAATGCTTCATGAGCTGCTCAATGGTTTATGAAACCCTTGAATACTTTGATCACTTAGCATATTGGTTCCAGTTATCTCTCCCACAGTATCTGGACTGCTATGAGACAGACAGTCACACTAAAAAGTGCTTTGGGGACCAGTTCTGTTCTTCTGTTCTTCTCTGTGCTTTCTTGTCTATGTCTACTCTGTTTTGTTTCTGGTATGGATGTCAAGGATTTATCAAACAGATATTGGGTATGTGTGATATATTGTCTGATACTTGTGGGGTATTCGAAGCTTTGAAAACTAGTGAGCAGATTGGTAGGATCACCTTTGAAATCCAATTCTAAAGGAAATCTAGCAACCAAGGAGACCTGGAATTATGTGTAGGCACCAGTCTCCACTGTCCTAACAAGTAGAATTGGGCGAGGGAGCTATGATGGAAATCGCATTTTGTTTGGCCATGCAGGACCATCACTGATCTATATGAATCTTTCACCAACACATTTGATAAATGTGTGGAAATGTGTGATGATGGCAGGATATGGCCAGCAAATTTCACAACAAAGCTGGACAGTGTTCTTTCTGCTGTAGAGAGCAGGAACAGAGTTTTCAGGCAGAGTGGCAATCCACGGATGTCTCCATATAGACGGCATCACTTGGTGGCTTTAGAATGCATGCAACTTGCTTTTTGGGCATGTGTTTATCACTTCACCCAAATTGCCTCTCCCCACGTCATGCTTTGATCACTGCAAATGCATGTCCTCACTTGTGAAGGAGCTTAAGAGATGAAGGTGAATTTCAGGTCCTGACATAGGTCAACACTGTAGAGACTTATCAAACAGATATTTATGTAATACACTTCTTTTTGTAGTGAAACAGATGCACTGAGTTGGAAATATCCAGTTGTGATGATGTTTCACTTTTGAAATGAGCACAATAGCCTGGTCAGATTGTAATGGTTCTTAGAATTGCTCTGTTCCAATTTCCAAAGACTGAATAAGCCAACACTTTGTTCATTCCTTTCTCTTCTCTGTGAGCTACAATCTTGTTGTTACTCTTCTATACAGAACCTTTTACTCTAATATGCATTGAACCAATGATTGCCAGGTCACAAACCCCAAGCTTTCCTTGGTTAGCAATGCCACCACTCTCCAAACCCAATTTGGACATGATTTTCTTCTCCCAGATCATGACAAACAAGGAATCAAGCCCGATCCCACATTTCTAGCTTGTCACAGAACTTCAATGGTGTAATGAGGGTCATGCTTATCAAGGATTAGGAAATGTTGATTTGTGGGAGGGATCCCATCATTGCTGAAACTCATTATCTTTTGAAAATAACTTATTGGTCATGCATGCATTGAATTGCATGGCCATGGTGGCTCCCTTCCCAGAGTGCACTATTCCATTTATTTAGTTTTCACTCCCAAGTTGTATGAAGAAGATTTGTATTAGGCACATGTTGTGTTGAAAATACTTGAACAAAAGGAGGAGTTGCAAAATTAATGACAACAGAAAGGTTTGCCAATACTTAGGTGTGAAGATGCAAACATATCGTTCTAGAAGGTTTGATATCATGGTAAACCCCCAATAAATCATATTGATATTGATGTCTTAGAGGTGGTAAAGATTGTGGCACTTCATTTGAAAAAGCAATCCATGATGACAAAACATTGATTGATGATAGTACTGGATAGGTTTGGGAATATCTGGAAAGAAGACATCTAGCATAAATTCAATATGCTTATGGTGAAATTTGAAAATATCTATGTGATTGCAGGAAGTCAGATCTTTGTCAATTGAAGAATGCAAGATTTCTTTTGATTTTTGTTGGGGTTGAATATCAAGATTGCTAATGAAAGGGATGAAACTTATGGAATGATATGCATGTGCCCTTGACATCAACTGGGATGTAGGAATTGCAATAGGACAACTATCAACTTAGAACTTTAACATACCCGTAGTTGTCAAAGCACCATGTGTTGCATAGAACTAAGAATAGAGTCAACTTTATCATCAACTTATTTAGTAAAATGGGAATCATACATTAGCAAATAGGGAAGATTGAAATAGATTATAATCCATCTTCCATGATTTAGGAAAAAGTCAAAAAGTCCCATTAAAAAAAAGGTTATAAAGTCTCATAAGTCTCATAAGTAAATATAAAGCATAGGATTGAAATAGTCTCTAATTTGAGCATTAACATAAAATCATTTAAAAATATTTTAGAATGGATCCATCCATCATCCAAGAGAGTCACATGTAAGAAGATGGAGTTCTTCACTGTGAAGACACAATGGGCCGAAACTTGGCAAACATACATTGCGGGTTTCAATGTCCTAATCGACCTACACTAGGGTTAAACAACCGGGTTCAGGATACATCCTCTCTTACTTCTTTGAAACCACAACTCTTCTAATGAATCTTCACAATCCTTGTTTAATGAGAGCACAGAGGCGAATTCCCAACAACATTAATAGTCACACTTCCTAGGCATATGTATATAGCATCCTATTTGCATTGCTTGGGTCCCCCGGAGGGGAGGGGTGTGCCAGCCTAGGAAGTAGTGCAAGACCAAGGCGACGCGCGCGGGGCCAGGTAGCAAGCTACCAGACGGCCCCGCCCCCGAGAAAAATTAGATTAATATCATGAGGCTCGATGAGCCTCGTATCAGATATTAAACTGATAAGAACAGATACTACACTTGATCTTAGCCAAAAGGCCGAGAAAGGTATGAAGATGTGGAGTTCGTAGAAGGGTTTATATACTAAGTTCATGAATAGCTTTCGGCAACCAATATGGGATTATAATGTGGGCTTTCTCTTCTCTGTTTTTCGCATTGTGTGTGTGTTTGTGGGCTCTGTAGTATTTAGAGTGCTTCAGCAATCAATTGTTGCGCGAGTTTGACATTGCAACTCAACTTTTCAATTAAAGAATGAAGTAACACTTGTTTGGACTTACTCATTTGAGAACCTAAAGCTTAGAAGAACTGAAAAAAGAGAAAGGGATGCAGAAAACATTGCAAAACTATTGTCACTTGGGCAAGCTGCACTTTTCAGATGTGGACACCTGCTCGCTGTCCCCATGGCAATCCCATCAAGGTCATCAAACTCCTCCCAGTATGGCTAGCAGGTTTGACTGTCATGAGTACTATTATCTTACCAAAATTGAACTGTTTTGTGGGAAGACCTTCAAGCACATCTGAAACATTGTGAATGTTTCTCTACAGAAATGCTTCCTGTCAGGCTATTGTGGCCTGCTTGCTCTGGAAATCAAAGACTCCACAACATGCACTAATTAGTTCAGTATATAAGATGAGTTGAAGTAACCAATTTGCAAATGAACTCAGGAATCTCATAGCACACTTGGCTTAAGAGGTTGTGGTGGGAAGAGCAGAAATGTGCTTGATAAGAATTTGGGCTTTGCTTCCCTGTACATCATTAGGAATTGTGAGGTCATTTCAGACAAGAAGTGTAGTGACTTGGTAAAGCAAAGGTAGGAAGCTTATTGCTTTGATAACTTCTCTCCTAGGCCCCTTCAAGGAGTTTTGTATTCATACTACAAACTTGTCAATCCAAGTTCCCAGGTTTTCATTTGGTCAAGAATCTCATTAGATGACCTGAGAGAGAGAGGAATCAAACCTAGGAAGCACTAAACCATCGAATAGTTCTTGGTGTTTGTTCCAGCAATCATGTCTTGGAAGATCTCAGGAACTCTGTGAATTTGTATCCAAGGATGAGCGATTCCTCAACAATACATTCTTGCAGTTCCTTTGATTGCAATGTTGTATAACCATTCTGTTTATTGAAACACCCACCTCTTGCACATAACCTATTCTGCTCTGGGAGCATACCTCCAAATACACTAGAAAAAGTTGCAGGTTTTTCCATAGAACAGGAGTATGGATGTGGTAAGGAGGTCATTTGGGGAAGCTTGCTCCATTTGCAGGCCAGTCATACTTCACTCTGGCCTGCATGTCAATCCTGTATTTGACATGCAGCAGCAACCTGGAGTAATTGCTGTCTGAGCTGTGAACTATCCTCCAGTGCACACAGCAATTTAGCACTGAACCATAAGATCACCTCAGAAAACATGACCAATCTCCATTCCCAACTTGGTGCTAATCACATAGAAAATTTCCCATGCAGAAGTGGATTCTAGCAACATTGTCATCTTCTCTTACAACCTAGCACTGTGCATGAAATTCAAACTTTCCTAAACAGAGCTTGGGAAATGATGAGAGAACCAATTTCAAAATCACCACATCCTTAATGATGAAGAAATATTTAGCAGCTTTCAAGGAAAAACCCTTGGGATTGAAGTGATATGTGGAAAAAAAAGTATGGTCCAGTCAGAGTAGAAGAGTTGGAACAGCATACAGATGACAAAGCTGGCAAATGAGTTTGAAAGACTTGGATATTATCAACTCAGCTCTTGCTCTTCCAAAAGCAGTTTTTATCACTCCAAGATGAGGCAAATGGACACATTTGAGGAGGTGAAACCCTAAACCTTGAAGCTCAAAGCCCTCAAAATCCAAACAAAATGAAAATCATGTATCATTCCAAGTTTTGGGTACATGAACTCTTCAAATTGAACTAAAAGCTCTAAGCCCCCCAAGTACAATGTTACATATTACGAGTCCAAGCATTTCAAGTACAGGATGATAACAAGCATCACCTCTGCAGCAATCTACAATTTTACAGTGCTGCTTTCCAAGGAAGATATTCAAATGAAAACCACTGCTATTCTGTGAAGATACATAAGAGAAATCCTGCGTTTACTATTTGAGTTCCCCCTGTATAAGCAAGCATCTAATCCTAAGACATAGAGAGGCCTGAACAGAGAGGGTGGTGGTTGAGGCCTCCTGCACCCCAAACACATCCTTTAAGCACATCACTCACAATTACTTTGATGCAGAAAATACTTTGAAGCTATTGGAAAACATATCTATGAGATTGCAGGGAAAATTCCATAACAACACTTTGAAGGACTGTTTTGTCAGTTCCAGCAAAACCAAAACTAACATGACAAGAATGAGTGCAGTCATAGCCTTATCAGAACATGTGGGAAACTGAGGACTCCCTCAAGTCCACTGCCACATGAGAATTTTATAGATGTTTATTGTTGGTCCATACCATTAGAATATGATACCAATGACTCCAACAAGACATGTGATTGAGATCCAGTCTAAAAGAAGAAAATAGAAAAAGTATCCCTCCCAGAATTGAATTTTCAAATTCAATTTCAGATAGTTTAAAGTTCATCCACCTACAATGAAGATGCAAGGGTGGCATTGCATGGCATGTCCTAAAAGACATTAGCTCACATATCCAACCACTACACTACAGAATGTGGTAAACTCAGGTGCAGAACACAAACCAAGGAAGAAACTTGAATTTTGGAAAGGCTAATCCACTATCAATAAGTTGTTCATGGTAACCCCTTCGCCTGACATTGGTAGCTCAGATGACAATTGCCACTCTCCATCCACAAGAAACTTAATCTCGTACCTTGATTCAGAGACCCAACCTCCACCCCGGAGAAAACTGAGATAATGAACTCAAGAGCATTCTCTAGTTGAAATGATGAAGATTATAGGCAAAGGAACCACACAACAACCTTCAATTGTGAAGTTGGTAGCCAAAAAGAATATTTCCATGCTGTTAAGTTTGACTCAGAACACTTAGACAAATACTTTGAAAAACTTTCAGAGTTGATCTAGGATCTCACCGGCCAGGACGAAGCTTGATTGTTGAAGTGAACCTGGTATACATGCTGGTGCTCTCAGGAGACATTTGTTCCCCATAAGTCCAGCCATCAAATGAACCCATCACTCGCACATCCTTCCAACATAACAGTGACCAGAATCAGTCCACACACTCAAAAAGCCACGAAGTCAAGCATGAACTTTCAGCATATTACTACAATTCCATATCATTTAAACATAGGGAACATAGTGACAAGAGATTTCACAAGGGACTCACCTCAGCCATGCCATAGTATGCAATGTCAACCTCACGTGTCCGTACCATATCCACATCCTTGATGCGTGCAAATATCAACTTCTGCATCTCTGATTTCCAACATACCCCCATCACTTTGCCATGGGAGGATAATTCTATGTGGCTCATTCTCCTCTTTGACAGAACTATGTGTGATTTGACTTAAAGATAGATTGAAGTGAGGAGATGCCGTCACCTTCAAGTCTGTATGCAAGATGAGAGTGAATATAACGTCCATTGATTTTTGGGGTTCCAGGTTTGCCTCCTTCCTTGGCAATTTCTTGAGCTATGTTTACAAGCACCTGGAACCAAAACATGGATATTTTGAAAACCTCAGGATGAAATATCTCTCATGAGACCTCAGGATGAAACTACATATTGAGCTCTGTGAGAAAAGACAATCCATGCTATATGTCATTCATTTCCTGCAGAGTTAGATGAACAAATCAGACCTGAAGCTCCAGCTCCATACTTGCAAGCTCACTTCGGCACCTGAACATCTTGTCATCTTTCTCCTGCACCTGCATAAAATAATGTTGGACATTGGTGACTTCTCATACACTGCTATGCAGAAACTTGCAGTCAACACTTCCCAGTTGGAGAGATATTTGTACCTCTTTTTTCAGCTGACGGATTTGTTGGTTTGCCTCACTCAATTTTCTCACCAACTTTGATCGGATGTCACTTTCTCGAATCAATGCCAACTGCATGATCACCATGGAAGTTTGTTACGAACTAAGATAGCTGACACGCTTCCTTCTGGTCTGAATATTTTCAAATCATCAGGCTTTCTAAGATTGAAAACCATCATTTTCAATGCACATATATGGTTCCACTCTGTGACTCAGGACAGACTGTTCTAGTCAGGATTGTCAAACTATACCGCAAAAGAAACAATCCACAATCACACTGTGTATTGCATGAGAATTTGGTGTGCAGTCCCACTTGGAAACGAGGATTTGCCAAGGAGGTTTGACTGTATGTAACCTCAGTTATGTCAGCTTCTAGTCTGTTAAAGGAGTTGTGAATGGAAGCTCCATTAAAGCCTCCATCTCTTGATCGAATTTCCGATGACCTTGAACCATCATCTGTGGAGGCTGCATCTCTCATTTTCACACACACAGCATGGTACCGATTCCTACAATTCTGGATCTTCTGTTGTAAATTGTATGCACAAAAAGCATGCTGATGACCTTGACCCCTGCAACAAATTCTTGACAATGAAACCTTGGGTCGGGAGGAGGAGACAACTATGTGACTTACTTTACAGTTCACAGAACACCCTAACCTGCAAGAAGGAAACAAGCACCAACTATCTCAGTTGTTGATTTCTGCCGCCAGAATAGAGAGGGGAAAAAAACCCCTTCAGTCCGCTTGCTACAAATCCGAAATCACGACAAACCAGAGATTTCCTTCTCTACTACTTCTCTCCTAGTTGTATCATTACAAATCTTTCTCGCAGGAAGAGATCATTATTGTCTCCAAGCACTATGAACGGCAGGAGTCAGAAGAGCAATTGCACCTGGAAGAACGTGATAGAGAGGCTGCAGAGACTAGCCTTCGGTCCATCATTTTATTCAGATTGACAACCAAGCTCCATCAAAACTGTTTTCTACAAAATCTCAATGACGGCTTGGGTTTTTTCCAATCAGCAAAAATCACATCGCTTTACCAAAAAATTCTCTTCAAACCTTGAACTGGAAACCACCATCCAAATTTTAGCTCCCCACGGTCGCACAATGTCTTCGACTCATCAAAACATGAAATCGTCAAATATTCTTCTCGCTGTTTGAAATTCAAAACCATCACATTTTCATAAAAGCAAAGGACCTTCAAGCTTCTCAGAATCAAAATTCCGCCGATTCATCAAGATTCCCGATTCCAGCTCTGTTTTATATTTTCCCAAGATTTTAAAAAAGGGCACACCTTTTCCGATGCAAAACCCCAAACTTTTTCGCTACTTCCAAAACGTAATCTTTCTCCGCTCTTCTTCCCTCACCTTAATTCAACCTCACTTGCAACCATCGTTAGTTCCAACATAGGCACATTTGCTGAAGAAGAAGAAACCAGAAGCACGTTTTGATCGATCGATGAAATGGATCGCTACTGAGTTACCGCTCTCTGATTGATGGAGGTTCGAGGAAGTGGGCTTTTTCAGATCTGTCGTTGGAATTGTAGAACTATCATACGAAAAGCGCTTGAGTGGGTGATAATCAAAACCTAAAAGTTAAAACATTTCTTCATTGCGATCCATTGCGACGAAGCGAGTGGTTGTCGCGAGCGGATAATAGTGTACATATTGCACATAGCAGACCTCTTCAAATCTCGTTTCAATGGCTATCCCCATACCCGCACACATCGGACATGGCGCAGGACGTAGCACACCCCTTTTTTTATGGTGAAAAAAGAGGTTGCCGTTTGTACAGAGGATTGCTTTGGAAAAAATCCCCCAAATTCGCCATATTTCAAGCGAAAAAAAGAGTTGAAATCGCCTTATTTAGACCATAGCTTCTTGCATGCCGTTCTTCTCTTTACACCCCATCTTTCCCTTCCCCGCATCTGTTGAGTAGGAAGCATTCCTCCAGTTTCTGTCCTCTCTTCTTCTGAGTAATTTACAGTTGCAAAATGTTGTCGTCGTTTCATGCTCCATTCAAAGAGAGTGCTTTTCTAAAGCATCAAATGACCTTGCCATTACGTCTCTCCACTATTGCAAGTCTGAAGGCAAGTTGTAACATTTCTGGGGCTGAAAATTGGGGTAAATTATGCACAAAAGACTTGGAGAAACAGCGCTCTGTACGTTGTAGAGATACTGCTACTGCCAACTTCACACAGATAACAATGTGGAGATATCTCTACATGCGTCGCAGTATCTCATATACATCATGAAGTGGAGAAACAGGAGCTGTGTATCATTCTTCCGTTGTTTGTATTATGTCTATTTTATCCCTGAGTAGTTTTTCACACATTTTCTCTGCTATGGAAGTAAACCGAGTTGGAAGCATCTAGCACAGGGCTACAGCACTATTTTTTTGTCACTTTAGTGCCAGCCAACATCATGACTAGGTCTTCCATCATTGCTTCCAGAAATGTGACAGAGACTCAGGACACATATTTTTTGTAATGTTTGTTGCCATTGAATTTGAGCAGATTGTTGTTCACCTACCTACACCCAATATCAGGATCTGATGAAATCAGTGGGTGGAATGGCAGTTAGTGACTGCTATTCTGATGAGGGTGATTGCAAGAGACTTGGTGAGATTTTTCTGATACTTTGTGACAGACACTCATAAAGTTATGATGCCACTCATTCTTGTGATGGTAGTTTTTTGGTTTCTCTGCTATCTCACATATGTGACTTTGTAGTTAGAAACAGTGTTGAAATCTGTTTCAACTGGTTTCTCTGCTGAATATTCACATTCATATATTGCTATTATATTTTTGTAGGATACACATGTGTTAGTTTGATCTACTGATGGCTCTTCACCTTCCCATCTTGTTGGTCCTCACAACAGACAATGCAATGCCTTCAACAACAAGGTTCTAGCTGAGTAATTGCTCTTCCACTCACCAATTGTATCTCTTCATTCCAAGTCACATATCTGTAGTTGCAGGCACTACTACAGGGTGCATCAAGGTCATCTATATTCTCTCTGGATTCTTGGTGCGCTGGAGTGACAAACAATTAACTGCAACTTCCACCAATATCAATATTGGCAATTTTGACAGCAACACAGTTACCTAACATGAGCCACTTGATTTTGCAACTTCTCATGAAGTCAACCTTCAACAACTTAACTTTGCAGCATGTCTGAAGGTTAGCTTGTTTGTGCTCCTCGCTTGCTTCAAATCCCTTGACAGTTTGCTCATATTCTGACCTTCTCACTGTCCATTTGGGATTTCCCTTTTGAGGATTGTCTGTATTAGGTTTCTCACTTCCTTTTAGGGCACCCGACCTACTCACCCACCATTCCAAAATGCTGTAAGAAGTAGCAACTTCTTACTCTAAATTTTACCCTGACCAGCACCGAGAGCTGTGTCCTGACCTGGTGGTGGGTGGTAAATTGGCGGTCCAGGTTGTTTCTAAAGCTAAGTAGCTGGCAATTCTGATAGAAAATCAGGAGAAATATGAAAGTAAGATTGAGGTTTTGTTGAAGAAACAAGCTGCTAAACCCAGATCTGGTCATCCTACAATGGAGGTAAGCCAATGGCACGTTGCTAATTTTCTTTTGTGCACGGTTCCATCTGCTAGCCTTGGATAGGCATTAGATGAATGTTCTCTGTCAGAAAGATGCCCAGTTTGACATCAAGAGGAAGAGTGACTTATGTAGCTTAGAATCAACATGATACTCTGCAGTAAAAAGAGCAACATTGGACTATTGAAATGAGATGAGAATGCTCTAAGGTTATGGAATGTATGTCTGTGTACATAACCAGTGTATGTTCTGGATACACATAGTTTCAGGTGCTGCTGTCCTAATGGGACCAGCGTCAAGGCTGATTTTGATGTCTCATTTAGGTGCACATCTGCTTTATCATCGGTACAAGCTTTTGCAATGTTTTTATTTTTGTTATGGAGACAGAATTTTTTGTTAGCACTTCAACATACAGGCTGCACGAAATTGTTTGTGAATTGTTTGAGTGAGCAGCATTCATGATTCATTGTGTCACTCTTGGTGCTCGTGGATAGAGGATCTTCTTTACAAAGAGCAGGTCCTGATGTAGCACCAGCAGCAGGTATAAGAACTTCTGGAACTGTTGGAGAAGTGGACTATACTGATCTCCCACACAGGACAGAGGGTTGAGGCCACTCAGTTTGTGGTGAGAAGTGGCACTTTGTCACTTTTGCTCATTGTGGGTGCTATTCATGAGGAAAGTGACACAGTCTGATACAATGTGTGCAGTGACTCTCGTAAGTTAAATGACCACATTCAATTGTTGTATTACCCTGCTTGAAAGTGTTTTCTTCTTGCAAAAGAAATTAGGACTGCAACCAGAGGTTGATAGTTTGTTGGTATCTTGATTTGCATATGTACAACAATGCAGTCATTTAACATGAGACTTTGATAATTGGTTATAAGAAAGGGAAGTGTACCTATTGGCCAAAATGCAAGGCTCACAACCAACAATCAATCAAAAGTTTGGTTATGACTTTATAGTTGCAGCACCCATGAACTTGCTGACAGTCATACATATTGCACTGTGTCCCCAGAAGATGATAGACAAATTTTTACTTCTACGCACATTCAGTGTACCAGTTGCTACCGTGTAGAGAATTTGTCTAAGTAGAGAAGTAAAGAAAATGCACACTGCCAAAGACATCTGAGTAGTAGAGATCCATTGTTGCTGACACTCCACTCCCATTGGTCAAATTCCAGTCACCAGGCATACGGAACCTTGGACCCTATATGACGATCAATTTCTACTGAGTCCATTCAGGGTTTTGTTTGCCAGTGAATCCATGGATTCCAGTATGCACATGGTATGGAACATGAGCAGCTATGGCTAAATTTGGGACAAAATAAAAAGGCATCCCAGAGCGGTGCATATCCTTGAGCCTAAACTTATATGTACCCAATATGTGTAAAGGTAGGCTTACGGCCAAGATTCTCAAGATTGCAAAAAAGCCACAATTTCAGTGTGTTTACACATCCAGTTGAACCCCATAGAAGGTAGTGCATGGAACCCAAATGCACTGTAATTTTTTTTCCAGTGTGGGTTTCCAGGCTATTTGAATTTTACAGTAGTAACAGACTGTAATTTTCTGTAGAAATCCCCCAAAAAATATGAGAAACAGCTACCAGATTTTCATAAATGAAAAAAGTGGCAAGACCAGGAGTCTGGCTCTGAATATAGTGAAGTGAATCTGTGCAGATGAAAACTGCAACCTCACTTGTTGTTTCTACTGAAGTTGCCAGAGAATCCCGGGCTATATTCTAAACCTCTGCAAGACCCCCTTGCACTGTCCCCTCTACTCCAAGTTGCAGTGGCTATTCCAAGGTCTTGAAAATGTTGAGTGTAATAATAGGAAGTGTCCTAATGAGCCAAAATGCAAGGGCCAGCTTCGCACTGTGGAAAAATGAATAAAAACCCCTTCAATATGGAAGCTGATAGAAAAATTGAAGGGGTTTTTATTCATTTTTCCACAACGTGTTCTAAATTTTCGCAACATGTTCTCCCATCTCTGGATCACCATGTTCTAGAACTTGTTTTTGCAATGCATTCTCCCATCTCCACATCACCATGAATTCTGCGAGCATTGAGAAGGCCATCCACACAGAAGAATTTGGTTCACAAGACATTGTCTTACTCAAATCCTTTGCCTCATGTAGATAGACATCATGGCCAAGCAAATCAACCATCCACATGTAGTGCTGCCCTGTTGCAGCCATCCACAAACTGAAACCATGGGTCTAACATCACATAGTCCTTCATCTACTTGGCCAGCATCACTGCAAGCTGCCAGATGAGACACAAAAGTAATCATATGCAGCCCTATGCCTTCATGGTACATCCATTCAAAAGGTCGAAGAGCTTCCTTTTGGAAGCCCATACATTGCAAGCATGCCCTTCCAAGGGATGGCATTATGCATGGTCAACTTGTTGAATGTTCACTCTACTTGCATCCTCCATGCTTCCACAACTTATGTAAGCATGGAGGATACAATTCCTCCATGGGACTTCAAGACATGGCATCATTTGTGGACTTCTTAATGAACACTTTTGTTGCATCCTTGGACCTCCATGCTTCGAAATTTGGCATCTTGTCAATGAAATTATTATCCACATAAATATTAGGCTCACAACCAATTTGAGCAATCTGATGTGAACATGCTTACAATAAGTGTGATTGCATTGGCACATGTTAACAACCCTTATCGACATGACAATCCAATTTTTGCCTATGTTGATATTTAATACAATGATTAATCATCACAATCTGTTACAATGTCATCACAATATCATATGAATTATATTATCAACACTTTTTCAATATTTAATTTTAAACACATTATTTAAAATATTGTAAACGCACATGAAGGGGGCAAGTTTGTGATGTAATTTTCTTCTTTATGTTAAAACACTAGTTTGCTCACATTTTTGAGATTGTCTTTTACCATTCAAGTGATAAGACACTGAGGTGAAAAGTATGTTTTAATATTTTTCTGTATCAATGGCCTCTTCTAAAGCTCGGCTAGTTCACTTGCCTTTTTAACTAAGTAATTTGCATCTATCAATCTTTGGTTTTGTTTTGTTTTTTGTTTTTTTTGTTTTTTGGTTGATTTTGGACTAAGAGGTGGCACATTCTCGTTCTCATGTGTTAGCTAGTCAGGCATGTGACTTTGCTTCATGTGAAACACATTTAACATGATTATGATCTAGAATTTTAGCCCTAGCTTTAGCATATTGGCAGTGTGTGCTTTGGTCCAACAAGAAGTATGAATTTGATTGTTTTGAATATAGCTTGAGAATTAACAAAATATGCAATCTATATTAACAGCATTCACCTCCAAAAAACCCCTTCAATGTTACTTTTGTTAGTTAGTAATAGCATTTGAGAATGAATATTATACAAATCAAGGTCTATGTGCATAATTACCCCATGTCCATAAAGTTTTTATTACAATTCAAGATAAACATTTCTTTTTACATTTACCCTATACCAAGATAAGCATGAGGCCAACCTTATCATAAGCCTATGAATATGGGGATCATGAGGTGGTAGAAGTGGAAGGGATTTTTACATGTAAGAAATGAAAACAAGTATGATCTTATGTGTTCAATGCAATACAAGCATTTGCAAATGCTCCCTTCCTTTGCCTTGTGATCTTACATATGTTCAGTGCAATACTAGCATTTGCCTTGTCCTTTACAATGACTAAAGGCCACTGATGGGGGACATTCTCAAAATGAGGGGCTGGACTTGACTACTACGCCAGAGTCCAAGCCCTCTAATTTTGAGAATGGCCCCCATCCGAAGGGAAGGCTTCAACCCTACAATATATCCTTATTAAGGAGCTTGCCATAATGCAATATTCATGAGATCCCATGTCCAACTCCATGATGGGCATTTATTTAGAAGCATTACAAATTGCATTACTTACACAAATTGCAATGGTCAACAAATGACACTAGGGTACTTACCCTAGCTATTAAATGTCTTATTATTATTATTATTATTGCTTCTTTGGTGCCAGTAAGAAGGGGTGGGCCTTCATTGACCCATCTAATTTAGTTAGTTATTGTCTAGTAATGCCATAACCCATGATGGGTTGAGGCCTTTACAGTGCACTTCACTTCACTTCACTAGTTTTAAAATAGCCACGTTTGAATACCGAAATAATAAAATAGAAATGAAACTCCACCCCCCCACCCCCCACCCCCTCCTTCCTCACCCCGCTATTTAAAGCCCACTTATCAGCCGTTAGATTTCCACCTGTTAACGGTCACTGACAGAAATTTTCTTCTCGTAGAATGTCACACTTGAGTACGTAAAACTCGTTTCTGTTTTTTGTTCTTTGCTGTTTTTGCGAAGAAGCTTTTGGCCCTCCGAGGAATCGATCGCACTGAGAAGAGGTAGTATCTCCAGAGCTTGCGAGGGGAAGAAGAAGAGAAGAGAAGAGAACCGGAAGAGAAGAACGGGAAGAAGACTGAGACAGGTGAGAATTTGGAGCAAATGGGGTGGCTGTGGGCATGTCTTGGGGGAGGAGGACCTACGTCAAAAGAGCAGCGGCATTGTTCCAAAACTTTCATTCATCACCAGAGCAAGGTGAGCGGTGAAATTTCTCTCTCTCTCCCATGTTACTCTTCTGATCCAAGTCCCCCCCACCACTCCTTACTATTTTTCTTCACAGTTTCGATTCTGATTCCCCACTGCAGAGAGTGCAAGGTTTTTTTTTTTTTTGGTTCACTCGCTGCAATCCAAATCAACCCACAATGTATAATAGCCCCATCATATCCAGACCAGCCATCTGAACATGTAGGTTTGATGGGTTTAGGCTTTAGGGTGTGATGGGCTTAGGGTTGTTGTGGAGATTTCTTTCTCTGCTTGCAAATTTCAGAGATATGCATCTGAGATGTGAGGAGAGATGTTTGTGTGGTACAAGGGAAAATTACTCACTGGTTAAACCCTTGTCCATTCATTTTTCAGGGAAGGTTGAGTAGCCCATCAGATCATTTGAGATTCCGTAAAGCAAGAGAAGGTACGTGTGTGTGTGCTCAAGGGAGAAATTTCCTCTCCACAGTTCTCACAATATTTCAAATCAAGAGTGAGTCTTTTTCGAGTGGGTGGGTGGGGTCCACTCTACTCTGCATTGTGGGTGAAGGTTGTCATCAAATGCTTTGGGTCAAATATCAAACATGTCTGGTATGTCTTCTAGGATATGGATCATTGGACAACTTCCCAAAGGCTGGAGCTCCACGGACGAGTTCCGCATGTAGTGATCCTCGAAAGCTTGATGTAAGTAGGCGAAGCAGATCAAGCAGCACGACAATGAAGATACACTTTGAGGGAAATTTTGATGCAGAGACAAACTTGCAATCAGATGTGGAAGAAATGAAAGAGGAACTGGCCACTCTCCGCCAGATCCTGGTTGCTGAAGCAGACCAAGCAAGAGAACTCAGGGAAGAGGTGAGTTGTCTAACCTTACCTGCCTTTTTACCAGGTGTGTAGTGTCTGTTGTTATTGTAAAAGCTTATGGCACACTCCCAACTTGAAGGTTCCTAGAGCCAGAAATTCACTTTAAACTGTTGGAAATTATCTGCTACTGTCTATCAACAGGTGAATTATCTGCGCTCATGTGGTGTCCTTCACAAGAATTATGAGACAGTGAAGAGTTTAGTAGACAATGAGGATCCTGCTACTCCAGAAGGTTGGGATATGATGATCTGCCAGAATCAAGGGCCCCATCTTGACCCAAAAAAGCATCTAAGTGAAAGAGATAGCTCTGTCAAGAAGCTCCGTAAATGCCAGTCAGGACCAATGAATTGGAGTGCCAATTCAAACTTCTCAAATTTCACCAAGTGCTCCCCTGTCATGTGAGTACCCTATCTTTGAAGTCATGCATTTGTTGTCTTCTGTTACTGATGGATTGACAGTGTAGGACAAAGTATACTTATTTTAGGCTTTGCCTTTTTTTATATTCTCTGCATCTTCAAGGCATTTAGGCTAAAACTTATATCTTGCTGGTATGACAGGTCTTTGGCTGCTGCAGAGAGAACAGTGAAGTGCATGCAGTCAGACCATAAAAGATTGTCAGCACAAAGAGCAGCCTTGTTCCCCAAACTCCAATTCTGCCAGCAGGATGTGCAGGAGGAGGATTGTCAAGGTGATGCAGGCATGTCAAGTGATGGAAATGAAGAGGGAGACACAGATTTGCATGACAGTTCATCTCCAACAACCTTAGCAACTAATGGGAGTCAAATAAGCTTGACAGAGGTTGATTCAAACTCCAGACTTGTATACATAATGCAGACTTTTGTGCAAAACCTGTCTCAGACATGGAGAATGCCAGACTGAAGCAGGTGTACATACATTCCAAGTTGCTACACTAGCTAATGTTATGTGCATGATCTGATCCTTCATTGGAATTGATCAAATTTTTCAGGGGGTACACAAAGACTTCAAAGATTTTGAGGCCTTCAAAGGTGGAGAATCAAGTGCAGAAGCCTTGGAAGCAATACAGTGGATGGGAGTGCAAAGAAGTCCAATTTCAAGTAGCTTGTCATCAATTGCAAAAGACAAAGCCAAATTTACTAGCAAATTTTCAGCACACATAGTGGGGGCTGATGGTGTCACTCTGTATTCTCAAAGAACGGGCAAGAGAGAGCAGAACAGATCAGGTGACCAGGCAGAAAGTTGCTGTGGAGAACAGTCTCTCACAGTGAGAAGCTTAGGCCATTGTGAAGTAGCTGATCAAGTATTCGAGTGTTCTGAAATGAAAGAGGATGGAGAACAGAACTTAGAGGAGGGACATTGTGCATCCATTGGCAGCATTGATTTGGAGCCAATACAATGTGCCTCCCCAACTCTGTCACAGAAAAGAGCAGCTTCGATGGCAACTTCTCTCCCCGCTTTGCCTATTTCATTGAGTCTTTCCCCAGATCTTCAAGAGTTTGACAAGATGGAAATTGGGGATAGTGCAGAATGGGATGGGATCTGTGGGTCTGATGACAATGGTTCAATTGACATGCAGCTAATAGAGTGCAACTCACCCTTTTTTTCTCCAAAGAGGAAAAGCTCAATAGCTGCAGCTAGTAGTATAGCAGCAGAGAGCAAGTTTCATTCAGTTGTGGATTCACCTGAGGTTGCTGGAAGGAATCACAAGGTCTCAATAGAGACATCAACTGAGGATTCATTCTTTGGCAACAGCTCAACATGGAATTCTTCACCAGAGACTACTGATCAGAGCTGGTATTCAGATGCAATAGAGGCATTACAAAATATGAATGATGTTCATATGTCAATGGAGCTATGTCCATTGAGCTTTGAGGAGAATTCACCTGCTGTGAATCAGCATGAGCAGCTGGATGTGAGGCCAATGGATGGCTGTCCTCCAGAGAAGAAAGTTGTGAAAAGAGCATTCTCTTGGTATGTGTCTGAAACTGATGTACAGAGGAATCATCACAGGTATGAGGGCGTGCAGGATGACAGTGAACTAAGTCAGATGGGTGATGAGAGGATGCAACACTCTTCCTTGGTCACAAATGGTGTTCAGCATCGCAGATCTGCACTTAAGTCATGCTCAAACTTTGAGAGAGGTGATATTCAAGCTTCAGAGTATGTCTAGTGGCAAAAGGTCATTAAAAAGTAGTAATCATCACCATGTTTTTTGATGTTCAGCAACACCCACTATGTATTGGAGTCCCACATGACCTACCTGAACTTGGGAAGTGAACACCACAGCAGTAAACCTTCTCCATACTACACAGTTCATACATTGAATAAAGTGTCAATGTATGATCAGAATTTCTGTTTAACATGAACTCTCCAAGGATGACTCTCAGATTTGGAGTTCTCTTTTGGGGATAATAAATAATTTGATTGTTTTGTGTTTTGTACAGGGTTGTGGAGGGGAGATGAGAAAAACACAGATACTAAGGAGTTATGTGCTGAATTGAGGAAAGACCGAATTCCAGGATTTATGCAAGGTGTAGACAAAGAGAACATCATCTCTGCAGACCAGCAAACCTGGCTTTCCCAAGGACTGCGATTGCAGAAGACATATCCTGCCCAGCAAATTAAAGGCTGACCCTACTGCTGTTCAGGAAAGAAACCAGCTCATGGTTTGGTTGCTGTCCCCACTGTATAGAAGATGCTCTTTTGAAACAAGGTCACTTAGTCCAAACTTCTGAGAAATTGACAAATCCAATGTCAAACCAAACTTGTACAATTAGTCTCTTTTCATATGATTGTTGAGATTGATTCGTCTTTGCAATGCTGCATGCAAGACAGATACTTTCATGTTGAATGCTTCAACTTTCAACCTACTCCAGTAGTAGAATCGTGTTTATAGTTCAGTAGGCATCAGAATGCGTAGTCCTTAGTTGAATTTTTGACATGACATGTATGTTATTGATGTCTGGTGTTTGTTCACATTTTTAATGTGTCACCTACAGTGATGTTGAACTTCATGTTGCTCCATATCATCAAAGCTGTCTCTCTCGAGACACTATAGATGTATGCAAAGTTCAGTTGGTACCACATTTTGAGGCATGTTATTTAGGTGTTACTGTGTTATTGGAAACTGTGATTTTTTGGGAACTTAATGGAACATTTTCGATTTTTCTAAATTGTTGCTGGTTTAAAGTTGCTGTAAGGGGCAGAGCCAGGACATGAGGAGCTGCTTGTTTCAACCAGAGTTGAGTCTGGTATTAACTTTTGAACATATAGGTCTAGTTCCATGTGTACTGGTACTGGGTACTTTCTTAATATATTCACACACTGGCTATTCCAATAATTCTTGCAATAATTCAAACAATGTCGCAGATCCAGTATGTGCATGGCTCATGTCTAGTGAAAGTGGGAAATGGGTCTATAACTGAGAACAAGTTGAAAACAGATGGTTAAGTTGTTAGAATACTTTTCAAAAGGATCCAAAACCTAATTTTGAGGCTAAATTTGTTTAAAAACTCCCTAAAAGACTGCTCACTATAGAGTCTCTCCAAAACTGTGATACCCATGTCAACCTACTAACCTAGTGGATGTTAGAAAACCCTTTTGAAATGGAAAGCCCAATCAATGCCCACATTTGGGGCTAAGGAGAGGAAGTTTTATCCCTGTTGCTCACATTAGCATTTTAGCAATAACATAGGACCGAATTCCAGTGACAAGTAATTGGAACTGGTATAGGGGGGATTTTTTTGGAATCCTTTGGTATTGTTGTCCATGGACCATTGCAAAGACAATTTTTAAAATAACTACCTCATTTTCAAACTTAATTATTTCATTTAAAAAATAAATACTTCATTTTCCAATTAAGTTTCTTAATAAGTATATCCCACCTTTCCCAAAAACTACCTCCATTTTATAATTACCTCACTTTTTTTCCCTATCCACCAGCATGGAGATGAAAAATCAAATTAACATGTGTCTTTTCATGGCCATGAAATGTATATTACTTTAAGTTAAATTTTGACATTGATATAAATAATGATGAATTATTGAAAACCATATGAAAAGATAAAAATAAATTTAATTAAAATAGTTGATTGTCACTGGTAGGACATAGCAGTGCAGAGCTCAAATTGCGAGCTCAAAATGGAATATAATATAATCTGTTGTACCTGCAGGCTGCCATTGATAATTGGGAGTTTTTTTGTCTCCAAATATTTAATATTATTTTTATTTTATTTTTTTTAAATTGATCTGTATCCTTTGCCCTCCTGGCCACCCACTCCAATGAATGACCTGGTTTAGGCTTTTTCCACTTTGACAATTCCAGTCCAGAGTCATTTTTCATGTTTGTCTTTTCATATCATCACCTTCTAATTGTCACATGTGAAATTGAATTTTTTTTTGTCCTCTCAAATGATATCAACAAATTTTTGGAAAATCCATATTCCCTTTCTTTTTACTGGTCCCGTGTAGCATATTTTTGTTGATCATTTTTCACAATCACAAGGGCATGGAAAATATGTAAAATGAGGATCGTTCAAGTCAAAAGGACAATGACATTTCTCCTCCACAAAAACAAGGGGTGTGTCACACCGTGGCCTTGCCAACAACATTAAAAAGGTATTGCAAGGCAAAAGAAGAATTATGAAATTGCAAATATTTCACCATGCAAAATTTATAATCTTCATAAAACTCTTTTAAAAAAAAACCAAAATCCTTCAAGATATCATAACTCTATAACTAATCTCAAGTTTCAACACAAGCCAAAACATCATCTTTCAAAAATCTCCATATCAAAATAGACCTATTATTATCACCTAGGGGCCAAAATCCCTTAAGCTATTATCTTATATATAAAAGCAACAGTGGTGGTGTCTATCTGTGTGGGCAATGCCTGGAAGGCACTGCTTGTTCCCTGTTCCCTGTGGAGCTTCCCCAGATGTAACTGACTCCAGAGAAAAAAGAAATCAGGGGCAGTCTGGTTTTTTGAGGCAAAAGATTTGGTAGACCAGAAAAAAAATATTTAGGTTTTGGACAGCCCAGAATCATTTTTATTTTTATTTTTTGTATTGACCAAGATTACCTTTTTTTTCTTTTAACTACTGTCCGTCCCGATTAAGGGGATGGATGAAATGTTCGTCCGGCTTGATGACGGGACGAATTTAGGGGAAGACCAGAAAAAAAATATTTAGGCCTTGGACAGCCCAGAATCAATTTTTTTTTTTTTGTATTGACCAAGACTACATTTTTTTTCTTTTAGCTACTATCCGTCCCAATTAAGGGGATGGATGAAATGTCCGTCCGGCTTGATGACGGGACAAATTTTGGGGAAACTTTATTTCTTTTAGCTATTGTCCGTCCCGATTAAAGGGATGGATGAAACCAAGTTTAAAGACACCGGGGGACTTCACAGTGGCCGAAGGTCACGGGCACCCACTAATTTTATATATTAAAACAATAGTGTCTGTCTATGTGGGCAGTGCCTTGAAATTTTTTCCAATCACTGCCCATTCCCCAGAAATAACTCATTTGAACACACTGAACATGGCGTTATTAACTGTCTCTGTTTTTGGTCACTTACAGTTTGCTTGCACTGGGGAGTTCACCAAAACCTAGACATGGAATTTTTAAGGACATGATTTTCAGGACGTGAGATTTCAGTTTTGGGACGTACACGGTGTGGGTTTCCAAGACCCAAACCTGGAAATTTTTTGGACATAATTTTCAGGACATGGGATCTTCAATTTTTGGAGACCTGGAGTTTGCACTCCGGGTTTCCAAGACCCAAAAAGACCTGAGAAATTTTGGGATATGGTTTTCAAGACATGGTTTTCAAGACTTGGGATCTCAACTTTGGGGCCTGGGAAATTTTAGGATAGGTTTTCAAGACATGGTTTTCAAGACTTGGGATCTCAACTTTGGGGCTTGGGAAATTTTAGGATATGGTTTTCAAGACATGGTTTTTAAAACTTGGGATCTCAACTTTGGGGCTTGGATTTTCACATTCACGGTTTCCAAGATCGAAACCTGAAAACTTTTAGGACATGATTTTCAGGATGTGGGATCTTAGTTTTGGGACTTGGATTTCACACAAGAGGCTTCACATGATCCAGGACCTGGAATTTTTTTGACACATGATTTTCAAGACATGGATGGGGAACCAGGCGACTTCACAGTGTCCGAAGGTCACGGGCACCCACTAGTACTCTATAATGAATCTAAGCACAATATCCTTGCCTTGGTAGGCAAGGTAAATAAAATGAAAGGGAAAAACTGACAAAAGAGAGAGAGAGAGGGGAAATAAAAAGGGGAATTGACTAAAGAGAAACTGAAAAGCAAGAACAAAGTGAACCAGCTCCATCAATGCACCGTGCAGGATGGATGGTGTGTGAACAGAAAATACTTTTTCATTATACGTGTCTCATATCTAACCATAGGGGTTAGCTCTATATATATATCTATATATATATATATATATATGTATACCAACCATCCACATCCATCTATGTACCTAGTAACCCACCAGTGCACCATGAAGGATGAATGGTAAGTGGTCAGGAAACAGTTTTCTGTTGGGGTTCCAGTTCCCTAGCAAACTATGCTGGTTAGCTCAGTTGCCATTTTTTTCTACCTACCTACTAACAACCCATAAGAATGTTGGTAATAGGTAGGTATTAAAAACAGCCCTTACCTATGTTTAAACCATCTACATACCTAGTAGTTACCCTATTTTCCTACCTATCTACCTATATAGGAGACCTATTTCTTACTGAATTGGTTACCAAGGTGAATACCAAATATTATCTCAGTTAAGGTTCATCCACAACTGACTAGTAATGGGCATCACATGGATGGTGTACTGGTGGGTGCTGGTTCAATGTGACCAAATTTTACCATGGTAAGCTACCAACATGGGTGCTGGTTCACCTGAGGCCCTACTTGCCTACCCTATAGTACTTAGTCACTTTACATGGGGATGTTACCTAGGTAAATTCCTGGTATGAGGGTGTACAAGAAAAGGTATGAGGGTAATGAGGGTTTACAAGAAAAGTTACCGAAGGTGGACTTTTCTGAGCAACTGAGTTGTGATTCATCCAACCATCCATTCATTCATTCATGCATTCATCCATCCATCCATCCATCCATCAGTTGAATTCATTCATCTGACCGACCACAACTGATGATGCAGCAGCACTGCAAGTGGGTTGCACTGCAAGTGGGGTTGCTGGCTTTGTAGGGGAGAGGAGGCGGCGGGGTCACACGTAATCCAAAGTCATCCATTCATAACTCAGTTTTTCTCATATTAATTGTTACGGGTTCTTCGACAAGAAGCGCGGTTTTGACATAGGAGCGAGCAAGCGAGCCACGCGGTTTCAAACCACGCGCAATATGACCGTTCCAGCTTCTTTCTTCTTCTTCTTATTCTTCTTCTTCATCTCCCATGTTTTGCGCTCTCGAGGTTTGTTGCCGTAGTGGGTGAGAGTGTCGGTAGCGCGCTTTTTTTCTCTCTCTTTCTCGCTGGGTTTTTGTCGTCGTCGTCGTCGTCGTCGTCTCCGCGGGCTTGACGGTTCCATGGCCTTCTGTTGCTTTGATGGGTTAGCTTTCTGCGGTTTACTTTCTCGGAGCTTGAAGATGATGAGATCATTATTGTGTTGACCTGAGGGAGGAGATGATGAGGATGATGGCCGAAGCCGTAGCTTAGCCCTGGGGGAGGTGCTTTCTTGCTTGCCATGTGCGTTCTTTACCAAGCGACCTAGCTCTCTAAGTCAGTGAGGATCGGAGCTACAACGCTGGAGGTGGGAAGGACTGCTGCAAGTCTGAGGATTGCTTTCTGGAGTTGAGTGGAGTGGAGTCGCTTCTGATTGTATGTGGAAGAAGGAAGGTCTTGGACGAAGAAGGGGTCTGTATTCCAGGCTCTTAAGTTAAGTGGAGCTTTTTTGTTTCTGGTGTCTGGAATCTTTGGAGCTTTTCAGCTCATGCCAAGGAGCGGTTAAGCATGGGCTGTTTTCCGTTCTTGCCATCAGATTGGCGAAATTCTGATTGCATGCGAAGAAAGAGTGGCTCAGAAGGTGAACTTGCACAAGACGTGGTTAGAAGGTCTGCAGATTTTCGGGATGATTTGGAGTCCGGGAATGCAGTAGCATCCGAATCCGTTGGCGGCAGTGGTGGTGGTTCCGTGCAGACTTCTGAGCCGGAAGGTGGTTCACACGATGGTGCAGTTCGGAAGCCGCGTGAGCTTAGGGTTTTCTCGTTTGCAGAGTTGAAATCCGCTACCAAGAATTTCCATCGGCAGTTCCTGCTAGGAGAAGGTGGATTTGGCTGCGTGTACAAGGGAATCATCAAACAAAAAGTGCGATACGAAGGAGGTGAAGAGAAGGTGGAAGTTGCAGTCAAGAAACTCAACTCTCAAAGTCAACAGGTATGCCTGCTTTGGAGAGAGACTTCATGCTTTTTTGCTGCTTGTTGTTGTTGAAGCTGGATGCCAAAGAATCTGGTTTTTGACAATGGTAAACTGTTGCACGCACGTGCAGGGTCACAAGGAGTGGCTTGCAGAGGTCCACTTTCTAGGGTTAGTTGATAACCCCTACGTGGTGAAGCTCATAGGCTACTGCACTGATGATGATGAGACGGGAACAGAGGGTGGAATACAAAGACTCTTAGTATATGAATTCATGCCCAAGAGAGGCTTGGATAATCACCTGTTTGTCAAAGGACCGCACATTATCCCATGGCACATACGAGTACAAATTGCTCTAGGGGCAGCTCGAGGATTGGCATACTTGCATGAAGAACTGGAGTTCCAAGTAAGCACATACCATGGCAGATTACACCCCTCATCCACAAACTAAAACTCCCTAACAAGACAGGAGGCTGAATGATATATTCAAGCCTGCTCTTGATACATTCCATGCTGTGGCCTTTTGGTCAGAGAGACACACAGAGAGTATTTTTCTGGACTCATTTGTTATGTTCCATTACATGCTTGTTCCATCATCCTGTCTAGCAATATGAATACCAAGTCATGGTGCTAACAGGTGGTTGTGCGCTTGTCTGGCAGGTTATTTTTCGGGACTTCAAAACCTCAAATGTGTTGCTTGATGAAGCATTTAATCCAAAGCTTTCAGACTTTGGGCTAGCCAGACAAGGACCTGAAGAAGGCGATAGCCATGTCACTACTGCTGTAAGAGAGATCTTAACCCTTTTCTGTTCATTTCCCTTCATCAATTGTGAATTCCAGATCTTTAGGGCCTTTGATCGATGTGATACACTATATTTCTCATCCATCTCTTCTCTTTAGAAAAGTCTGCTCAAGTAGTCCTTGGAGGTTTTTACCTGCTCAGAATGTATTCAAATCAGTGCTCATTAATAGGAGAAATCTGGAAAAATGAAATGTGTGTTTGTAAACTCTTCTTTCCATGCACCATCCTCTGATGGGTCACCCATGAACTGAAGGCAGGAAAAACTCCTTGTGAAATATTGACTCTTTCATGCATTTCTTCCCTTCACGAGCAGGGATATTCAGTTTCTATTGGTGGCCACTTAATGGCAGACAAAAGTCTCCTCAATTTACACTACAAACAAATGGTTGGTGCAGGTTATAGGTACTATAGGGTATGCAGCCCCTGAGTATATCCAAACTGGGCACTTGACAGCAAAAAGTGATGTGTGGAGCTTTGGTGTAGTCATGCTGGAGTTGATCACTGGACGCAGGGCCATGGATAGAAGTCGTCCAAAGACTGAACAGAGGTTAGTAGAATGGGTAAGACCTTATGTCACCAATTCGAATAATTTCTGGCAAGTAGTGGACCCCCAGCTGGACAAGTATCCTCTGAGACCTGCTATGAAGTTTGCAAATATTGCAATGCAGTGCCTCAGGAAATATCCCAAAACTAGACCCAAAATGAGTGAAGTTGTTCAGAAACTGAAATCAGTTTTGGAGAGCACGTACTTATGGGAAGTCCCAGCCCCACAGTCTCTTCTCAAGCCAAGCAAAGCTTCTTCAGAGTATGTAAGACCATCACCACTCCAATTGAGAGCTTCATCAGAACCCACAAAGCTACCTTCAACTGATAGTCCACAGGCAGTTTCTCAAAGCTCATCACCAGGAAGTGCAAAACAGCGGAGGCACAGTGCAATGCATCATCGAAGTAATGCTCTTTCACAGAGTCTCACACCATCCACAGGAAGTCCGAAAGATGGAACTCATAGCTCCAAGCCATTTGCAGAGAATCTGAAGTTACCATCTCAAATTCTGGATGCTGAGGAGGAGAATTCTCCAGCTTCAACTGGGGGTTCCAAGAAGCCCTTGGATGCCCGGGACAGGCTCTCAAGGAGAAATCGAGAGAAGGGGAGTTACACTTGGGTCCCACAACAGTCTCTCTCCTCCTAGCCCTCTCTCAGGACTTCAAAGTAAGGAGCATGGCCAAGCATATTTGCCTGACTGTAAGAACAGTTCTCACCATACCTCATCTCCAAAAGGCTAGAGATGCGGTGCCAAAAGCTGTGAATACTACACAGAGTTTTAATATTGCCCGCTGTATTCAAATTCATGCTGCTGTAAGCTTTTGGTCTGCTGCCTGTTTTAAGTTCTCAAAACCAGATTTTTTTGGTTTTGAATTTCTGCTCTTTTGTATTCTTCACGCATGACCTGGTGAAGACCTGGTGAAGCTTACCATTTCCCCCTAGTGTGATATTATAAATCTACCACATTCCAGTTTCTGAATTATTCTGACCAAATCACATAATGTTTGAATTGGACTCCAGATGCAATGTGCACCATCCTGGGTAGGAGTCATTAATGCCAGGATGCACCAACCCGATGGCAGCCCTCTCCTAATCTAATGGAAATATACAATTTTGATATAATAGACCTCAATTGAATAGCTATAAGTTTTTGCATCTTTGCTGCATATATGTTTGTTAATTATTTCAAGTTTCTTGAGTATAAAACTTTCTTCCTTCTGACACTCCTGTTTAGTGACAAGGATCAGCAAGTGACAAGGATCAGCAAGTGACGATGAAACTATTCAATAAATGAAGGTGCAATTTAGACAGGATGGCCCTGTGATTTTTTTGGTGTGAAACTTCACCACTTGGCAACCAGAAAAGAAGGACCATTGCTAATCAGACAAAGGGAAAAAAAAATGGCACAATGGCACTATATTTTGAGGGAAAAAGAAGTTGGAATCACAAGCCAGTTGTAGACCATAGCTTCTTCTAGGATGTTGCCAGAATATAATGGGGTTCCAAGAAAATTATGTTTTTGCCCTATGACATGTAGCCAAATTTGGCTAATCGTCTTCTCCTCTTCTTGAACCCCCAGGACACCTTCCTCACAAATTTGCCCAAAGAAAAAAAAAACCTTGGGTTAGGCGTATCACATCCAATCATGATATATAATATTTCAAGTTAAAACACCTTATGTTGCAAGAATAACACATTGCAGAAAGATGCATAAAACCCAGTCCTAAAAGGAGGAAATAGGTTTGATACTAGGAAGGGAAGAGGTTCCCATTGGCTGATGTGACCCAGCACCCACAAACACATTGCCCTGTTTTCGGTTCAAAGGCCATCCAGTTAGATGAACCCCAATTCAATGGCACACTTTTAGAACTCTCAACTATGGGGTGGTTAGCTGGGGAACTATAAACTTGTCCTGCCCACACACCATCCATCCATGGTGGTGCAGGTTCCTTCTGATGTACCCATTCTCACCCTTGTGCACATTGCAATTTAAAAGTGATTGAAATATCCGTTTTTTAAAATTTGGAAATGGAATGATGAATGTTGATGCGACTATTTTTTTGTAGTGTTAAGACTAATTTTCTAGTGATTGCATGGAAATAGACCAAAAAGATTGTTTTTCTTGAGGGTTTGAATTTGCACTTCTTTCTATTGTTAAAACATATTCACAATGAACTAGCAAAGGTCTAAGAAATTGTGGGGATTTTTTTTGAGATGCATAGATCTTTAGATTGAAATTTGGAGGAGGGGAAAGTGGAGGTTACAAACACACACTCTCTCTCTATCCCCTTTTTCAAGACTTGTCCTAATTGTGGTTGTATGAAGTCAATTGGATTGTTTGCATTTTTAAATGTTTATCATGGATATATGCCAACTTTTATTTGATTAAAAAGGGAAGTAAATAAATAAATATTATTAGGGTTTCTTATTTTCATTTTTGGATATGGAAAATGTGATGATTTTTTTGGCAAATGAAGGGCATTTCTGGAGATGCTCTTTAAGCATTTAGTCAATAATGTAATGGCCACCTTGCAAATAGTTGTCACAAATTCAATTCATCACTAAGCCATGCTAGATGTTATAGTACATAGT
>Ga0209208_10000982_pt1 | contig 39339 bp, 28 predicted proteins | sample S1TSphfallax_3_FD_187694 | JGI IMG/M metagenome (GOLD analysis project Ga0209208, IMG submission 187694) | Host-associated microbial communities from peat moss isolated from Minnesota, USA - S1T2_Fd - Sphagnum fallax MG (SPAdes) (version 2) | ecosystem: Host-associated > Plants > Peat moss >... | reverse complement strand
GTAATGCGGGCGGTTTGGTTCGTCGGCCACGCGTCTTGCCAGGTCGGCCAGGAATGAATTGAACTGCGCGGCGGCGGCGTAGTCGACGGGTTGGGAAAGATTGTCTTCCGTCGAATGATAGCGCTGCGCCAGCCATTGCCGCCATGCCTTGTATTCGGGTGAGCCGGCCGTCCAACCGAACTTCATGGCCAGAGCGGGCACGCCAGCCTGAACAAAGCTGTATTGATCGGTGCGGACGAAGGAATTTCTGTCGGGTTCGGGATCGGGAGCGATTTCGATGTGATGTTCAGCGCCGACGGCGCGCGCGTCCACGGCCAGCGTGGATTCATCCAGGCCCTGCACATGCAGTTTCTTCAAAGGAAACAGCGGCATGAACATGTCCATGTTCAAATCGGCGGCAATTTCATTCGCGGGCACGGTGGGACGGCCCGCGAAAAAGCGCGAACCCAGCAGGCCTTTCTCTTCGCCCGTGAAAACAACGAACAGCATGGATCGGCGCGGTCGCTTATGAGCGCGCTTGAAGCTTTTGGCAATCTCCAGCACGGACGCCACGCCGGAGGCGTCATCCATGGCACCGTTGTAAATGGTTCTGCCGTTGATGGGCGCGCCGACGCCCAGGTGGTCCAGGTGGGCGGAAACCAGAACATACTCGTTTTTCAATTTGCGGTCAGAGCCTTCCAGCTTTGCCACGATGTTGGGCGATTCCACCTGAGAATTTTTAGTCGCGACCGTGGCAGAAAGAGTTTTGTTCAAGGCAAAACGCGGCAGGGGTTTCTGGGCGTCGGCCAAGGCCAGAAGTTCGGCGAAGGTATGGCCGCTGCCAGAGAATAGTTTTTCCGCTTCCCCAGGGTTGAAGGTGGCGGCAAACATGGTTGTGCGAATATCTTCGAGCGCCGGATGAGCCGCCGCCACCGCCGCGTCTCTGGAATCCGGCGCCAGCCGCATGCCGGGCTGGGAAGCGCTGCTGGCCACCCGCGCCCAGCCGAAGTCCATTGACTTGGGAGTGGGTATGGTGATGACGCCGACCGCGCCCGCATCAGCGAGAGCCCTGGCCAGCGGAGATGTTCGCGCGAATGATTTCAGCGCTCCGGGAAGCTCCGCTGGACCGCCATTCATGATGACGGCGATTTTGCCCTTAAGCGAAGCGAACGGCACTTCGGCAGAATCGAAATCGTCATATTTGGCTTCGGGCAGGTGCAAGCCGTAACCGATAAAAACAAGCGGCGCTGAAATAGACTTCGGCTGCTGGCCACGGGCGCTGAGAATGGCGTCGGTGCCCAGCACCAGCGGCTCTTCGTGCCCGTCGCTGATCAGGGTCATAGAAGACTTGTCCGCCAGCACGCGCGTGACGTCGAATTTGACGGGCTGATAGTAGCCGTCCACTCCCGCCGGCTTGAGGCCGTCAGCCTTGAATTGCGAGACCACGTAGGCAGCGGCGCGCAGATAATCATCCGTGCCGGTAAGTCGGCCGCGCATGCTGTCGTCGGCCAGCACTTTGACATGCGCCCACCATTCCTGGCCTTTTGCCTCGTCGGCGGGAGTGACCGGAAGTCCCTGGGAAAGCACAGCGGCGGTGACGGAAGCGGCGAAACAGGCGGTGCGAAGCGTGCGGGTCATTCAGGGATTATCGCAGCCTGCATAGAGGGCCTGCAAAAGCTGCGTGATCCTGCTACGATGAACCAGAATTTTTATGACGTTCCCCCCTGCAGTTCCGGAAATCCCTGCGGAAAACGTTGACAAAGCCGCAGCCTACTATGTCAACACTCTGGGCTTCACCCTCGATTGGGGGGACGACGAAAGCGGTATCGCCGGGATCTCCAGGGGGAATTGCAGACTGTTTATCACCAACCGTTCCTTCCGGGAATCTTACGGCAACAATGATCCCGTTCTTTTCTGGCTCAATCTCGAGAGCAAAGCTGAGGTGGACGAACTGTTCGCAGAGTGGAAGGCCTCGCAAGCGAACATCCTTGCCCCGCCCGAGGATAAAGAGTGGAAGCTGCGCGAGTTTATCGCCGCCGATCTGGATGGCAACATGATTCGCGTCTTTTACGATTTCCGGCTCGACCAGTTATCGGCTACTTTGTAGTCCGCATCCCACTACCAGAGAGGCACTCCTAGCGCATCTGGCTTTCCACTTCGCGCAGAAAATCCGGCCGCTTCAAAACTTCGCGCGGCTTGCTGCCGTCGGGCGGTCCGATAATGCCGTCTTTCTGCATCATGTCCAGAATGCGCGCGGCGCGGCCGTAGCCCAGGCGCAGCCGCCGCTGCAAGGTGGACGTCGACGCCTTGCCTTGCTCCAGCACCACGCGAAGGGCTTCTTCGTACATGGGGTCCTGGCGGCCGTCGAACTCTTCGGCCTCTTCCTCTTCGCCTGCTTCTTCAGAAGGCGGGGCCATCAGGAATGTTTCGTCATACTCCGGCGTGGCCTGCTGCTTCCAGAATTCCACCACGTCCATGGTTTCGGCTTCGGTGACGTAAGCGCCATGAACTCGCGTCAGGCGCGACGACCCGGGCGGCAGAAACAGCATGTCGCCCTTGCCCAGCAGATGCTCCGCGCCCATGCTGTCCAGCACGGTGCGGGAATCCACGCGCGTGGCCACGCGGAAACTAATGCGGGAAGGGAAGTTGGCCTTGATGATTCCGGTGATCACGTCGACGCTGGGCCGCTGCGTCGCCAGCACCAAGTGCATGCCCACCGCGCGCGCCATCTGCGCCAGGCGCGTAATGCATTCTTCCACGTTGGCGCGTTCCAGCATCATCAGATCCGCCAATTCGTCAATCAGAATCAGCACGTAAGGCAGCGCTTTCAAATCGTCATTCTCGTCCGGTTCGTCGAACAATCCGCGCGGCACGGAGCGCAGCACCGCCATCTTGCGGTTGTACTGGTCGATATTGCGGACACCATGCGAGGCCAGCAGTTTCAAGCGCCGCTCCATTTCTAGAACCGCGTTGCGAAGGGCGTTGGTGGCTTTCTTCGGCTCCGTGATGACTGGCGTCAGCAGATGCGGAATGCCTTCATACATTCCCAGTTCCACGCGCTTGGGGTCCACCATGATCATGCGCACCTGATCCGGCGTGGCCTTATAAAGGAACGACATGATCATGGCGTTTAGCATGACGCTTTTGCCGGAGCCGGTGGAGCCGGCAATCAGCAGGTGAGGCATGGTTTCAAGCGTGGCCACTTTAATGCGCCCGTTGATGTCCTTGCCCATGGCAATGGTCATCTTGGAAGGCGAATCGTGAAACTCGGGTGATTCCAGGATGGCGCGCAGGCTGATGACTTCGCGCCGTGAATTGGGCACTTCAATGCCGACGGTTGATTTGCCCGGCAGGCGTTCAATCAGGACTGATTCCGCCTGCAGGCCCAGGCACAAATCTTCGGTCAGCGTGGTGATGCGGCTGTACTTGATGCCCGCTTCCGGCTTGAACTCAAAGGTGGTGACAACCGGGCCGGGATTGATTTGCACCACGTTGCCGCGCACGTTGAATTCTTCCAGCTTCGATTTGATCTTGCTGGCCACTTCCTTCAGTTCCAGGCTGTCGTAGCCATTGCCATCGGGAATTTCGTGCAGCAAGTCTGTCGAAGGCAGTTGATAAGGGCGCTTGCGCTTGATGGGCGCTTCTTCCTCTTCCTCACTTGTCTCCAGTTCATTTGTCTCCAGAGCAAGGGACAGAGGCGGCGGCTCCGCAGGCTTCACCGGTTCCACACGAACAACCGGCGCCTCATCGGCCAGCGAGCGAATGGGAATTTCTTCTTCAACGGGTTCCTTCACCGCTTCGCCGGGCATATCGAATGGAGGCTCTTCGGAAGCGCCCACCGGCTGCATCTGAAAGACAGCTTCGGTTTGCAAGTGGTGGTCGTCTTCGGCAACCGCTTCCGCTCTCCGGCGTCGGCGCGGATTGGCGGATGTTTCAGCGGCGATGGTTCGGTCAATGCGCCGCGCCGCGCGTTCCGCCGCCTTGGCCTGGGCTTTCGCCAGCGCTTCGGCGCGCCGTTCCTGCCGCTTCAACTGCCATTGTTCTTGCCAGGCCTGAAGCTTGGCAATGGGGCCGGCGAACCAGCGCAGCAGCATGGCCGACTCAAATGTCGTCGCGAAATAAAGCGCGAACACGGCCACGACGGCGGTGAAAATAGCGGCCCCGGTGAGGTTGAAGCGCGCGGTGAGAAAATCCGCCAGCACCAAGCCCACCAATCCGCTGGGACGCACGGTTCCGCCAATCAGCCATTGGCGCGGGAACAAGCCGCAGCCGGTGGAAATGCAAAACCACAGCGCCAGACTGCCCACCACTTTGAAACCAAGGCCTTCGATGAAAGACGAGCGCACCCATTTCCAGCCCAGCAATCCAATGTGTATGGGCAGAAGAAAAACACTGAGGCCAAAAATTTGGAACAGCAGGTCGGCCCATTTCGCGCCAAACTTTCCCAGCAAATTATGCGTGACAATGGCGCCGCTGGCCGTGTTCCAGGAAGGGTCGGCGGATGAATAAGACAGCAGACACAGCCACACGGCGAGGCTGATCAAAAGCAATACAGTGCCCACGGCTTCGTTAAGCCGGGTATGTGGCGTCGGTGAGAGAAAACTCATCAGCAAACGCGAAAAATTTCCAGAGCACCTTTATTATGGCAAATTGTGCGCGCCATATACGAAGGCCTTTTAAACCTGCATAATTGAAGAGAGAGCAAGCCCTTCTGCTGTCACAAAATATTCATGCGAGCCACTAAAATTGTTGCCACTCTGGGTCCTTCCACCGATCCGGATTCTGTGATGAGAAGTCTGTTTGAAGCGGGTGTGGATGTGTTCCGTTTGAATGCGTCGCACGGCACCCAGGACGACCACGCAAGACGCATCAAGATGGTGCGGGATTTGTCGCTTGAGTTCGGCTGCCACGCCGGAATTCTTCTTGACCTGCAAGGCCCGAAAATCCGGCTGGGCACGTTCAAGAACGGGCCGCATTATTTGAAAGACGACGCCATCTTCACCATCACCACGGTTCCCACGGAAGGCACGGAAGAGATATCGTTCACAACCTATCCCGAATTTGCGCGCGATGTGAAGCCGGGCGATCCGGTTCTGCTGGCTGATGGCACGGTGCAACTGCGGGTGATTGAATCGGACGGCGTGGCCGCGCGCTGCCTGGTGGTTTCCGGCGGCATGATTAACGACCGCAAAGGCATTAACCTTCCCGGCGTGCAGATCAGCACGCCTTCCATGTCCAAGAAAGATATTGCCGACGCGCACTTCGGCATTGAGCATGGCGTTGATTTTTTCGCGCTCTCTTTCGTGCGGCAGGCGCGTGACATTTTGCGGCTGCGCCACCTTCTGGAAGAACGGGATGCCAAGCAGCCCATTGTCGCGAAAATTGAGAAACCCGAAGCGTGGCAAAATCTGGATTCCATTCTGGATGAATGCGACGGCGTGATGGTGGCGCGCGGCGACCTGGGCGTGGAGATGGCGCTTGAAAAAGTGCCCGCCATTCAGAAGACCATTATTGAGAAGGCGCGCGCGCGGGGAAAATTCGCCATCACCGCCACGCAGATGCTGGAAAGCATGATTGAAAACCCGCTGCCCACGCGCGCCGAAGTCAGCGACGTGGCCAATGCCATTCACGACGGCACCAGCGCCGTGATGCTTTCGGCTGAAACATCAGCCGGCAAGCATCCCATTGATGCGGTGCGCGTGATGGGCCGCATTGCGGTGGAGACGGAGGCGGCCATCAAGAGCAAAGGCTTTCCCGACAAATGGAACAAAGAGGATTGCGGCATTCCGGAAATCATCGCCGACGCGGCGTATCATTGCGCGCGCACGGCCGGCGTTGTGGCGCTGGCCGTGGGCACCAGCAGCGGCTCTTCGGCACGCTTGCTGGCGCGTTACCGTCCGCCGGTTCCCATCTACGCCTTTACCCATGACGAAAATGTGGCCCGTCAGATGTCGGTGATCTATGGCGTGCGCGGCATTCATTGCGCGGCCTTTACTTCCACCGACACCATGCTGCAAATGATGGAGACGGCGCTGCTGGAAAACAAATTCGCCACGCCGGGAGAAAAAATTGTTTTTGTGGCCGGCCAGCCGGTGGGTTTGCGCGGATCGACAAATATGCTGAAACTGCACTGCATAGGCGGCATCCCAAAATAAGCCCCCATGTACGATTCGATTTTGCTTGTTTCCTTCGGCGGCCCAGAGAAGCCGGAAGACGTTATGCCGTTCCTGGAAAATGTCACGCGCGGCCGCGGCATTCCTCCCGAACGCCTGCTGGAAGTGGCCGAGCATTATTACCACTTCGGCGGCAAAAGCCCCATCAATGACCAGTGCCGCGAGCTGATTGCCGCGCTGCGTCCCGAACTCGGCGCCAACGGCATTGACCTGCCCATTTATTGGGGAAACCGCAACTGGCATCCGTATCTGGCCGACACGCTGCGCCAGATGCGCGACGATGGCCGCCAGCATGCGCTGGCGCTGGTGACTTCGGCTTACAGCTCTTATTCCGGCTGCCGCCAGTATCGCGAAAACATTGCGGCCGCGCAGGCGGAAGTGGGTGACGGCGCGCCTCAGGTGGACAAGATTCGCGTCTTCTACAATCATCCCGGCTTTATTGAAGCCATGGCGGACCGGGTTCGCGCGGCTTTGAAGCAGTTTCCAGAATCTGCGCCAGGTGCCGTGCATCTGGTGGCCACCGCGCACAGCATTCCGTGTTCCATGGCCGACACCAGCGATTATGTGAAGCAGTTGAGCGAAAACCTGCGGCTGCTGAGCGAGGCCACTGGCTTTGTCGGCGCGGAACTGGTTTATCAAAGCCGCAGCGGACCGCCCACGCAGCCGTGGCTGGAGCCCGACATTCTGGACCACATTCGCCATCTGCACGCGCAGGGCGTGAAAAATCTTCTGGTCGCGCCTATCGGCTTCATTTCAGATCATCTGGAAGTGATGTTCGACCTGGACACCGAAGCGCTGGAGCTATGCCAGGAACTGGGCATGAACATGGTGCGCGTGCCCACGGCCGGAACGCATCCGGCCTTTCTGCGCATGCTGCGCCAGTTAATAGCGGAGCGGATTTCCAGCAGCGAGCCGAAACTCGCTATTGGCCAGTTTCCGCCTAACCACGACGTTTGCCCGGTGAATTGCTGTCCGGCTCCGCAACGGCCTGGTAGACCGCCCGCTTCGGCAAGCCCATCTGTTTCGCAGCGGCCTTAATGGCTTCCATGCGGTCGAGCCCCTGCTGCTCCAGGCGCGCCACAATTTCTTTCGGATCGCCTTCGACGCGCTCTTCCGTTGCGCCGGAAATGACCAGCGTCATCTCGCCCTTGATGCTGGGGCGGGCGGCAAGCTGGGCGTGAATTTCCGCTGCTGTGCCGCGCACGAATTCTTCGTGCAGCTTGGTTAATTCGCGGCCCAGCACCACGCGGCGCGCGCCCAGCACACCGGAAAGATCATGCAGCGATTCCAGAATGCGGTGAGGGCTTTCATAAGCGATGACGGTGGCCGGTTCGGAACGCAGCGCTTCAAACGCCTGCCGCCGCGCATGGCTTTTGGGCGGCAGAAATCCAATAAAACGAAACTGATCGACAGCCAATCCCGACGCCGCCAGCGCCGTCAATACCGCCGAAGCTCCTGGCAGCGGAACCACTGTCAGGCCCGCGTCGATGGCGGCCACCACCACGCGATAGCCGGGATCAGAAATCAGCGGCGTGCCGGCGTCGGTGACAATCGCGATGGAATCGCCCGCGCCCAAACGTTCCACAATTTCGGCCGCGCGGCTGGCCTCGTTATGCTCGTGATAGCTCAACAGTGGCTTGCGAATTTCGAAATGATCCAGCAGTTTTTGCGTTTGGCGCGTGTCCTCGCAGGCGATGGCGCTCACCTGTTCGCGCAGCACGCGCAGCGCCCGCAGCGTGATGTCCTCCAAATTTCCTATGGGAGTTGCCACGAGATAGAGAACGCCTGCCAAACACTATAGAGTGTATCGTCAAATAGTAAGCCTCATCGTATTTCAAACCTGGAATGGCAAAACTGCGGCACAGCGAACCGGAAAATCCCCTTTACGTGCGCTGGACACCGGACACGTGTCCCTATGCGCTGGAGATGCGGCTGGATTTGATCACTCGCCTGAAGATGGAAATGGAACAGGCGGAGGCGGCGAACGCCGAAATTGGCGGCGTTTTTCTGGGCGTATTGCCCACGCAGGATTCTCCCACGCTGCGGCTGGACGATTTGATTCTGGTGCCGGGAAGCGCGCTGCCCCAGCCCAACGCGATGACCGAATACAGCCTGGATGCCGCGCAAGTGAAACACCTGGCCGAGATGTCGGCCGAATCGCGCGTGGCGCGCAGGCCCTTTGTCGGCTTTTTTCGCAGCCATCTGCGCGGCGGCCACATGGTTCCGTCGCCGGCCGACGTTCCCATGCTGTCGCCGCAGTTTCCGGAAGGAATTTTTGCGTTCTTGCTGGTGGGCGCGCGCCTGGGACCGTCGCGCGAGGCGGCCTTCTTTCTGAGCTTGGCCGGACAGATTCCCCTGGCGCCATCGTTTGCGCCGTTTCCGCTGGAAGAGGGCATGTTCCAACTGCTTCCGGAAGTGCCCGCCGAAGCCACCGAAGACGTTCGCAATTTCCAGTTTGCGCGCAGCCGGCCGCCGCTGCCATGGCCTGCCGTTCTTAGCTTCGCGCTTGTCGTTTTCCTGATAGGCACATGGACACTGGGCAGCCGCATCTCGCAAATTTTTCGCCCGGCCTCGAACATGATTGACCTGAACGTGATCCGCTCCGGGAACAACCTGAAAATCACCTGGGACCATTCGGCGCCGGTGCTGAACGGCGCGCTGGGCGCGACGCTGGTGATTATGGACGGGCGGAGCCATCGCGAACTGAAGCTGGACCCGGAAGATTTGAAACTGGGACAAGTTTCTTACGAACGATTGACGAAGAAGGTTTATGTGGTGATGAGCCTGGATTCGCCGGGGGTCAAGCTGCCGGCGCAGACATTTGACTGGGTGAGCGAATGACGAAAACTCGTTCTATCGGCGTTGCTGGCCTGGGGTTTTTGGGGCGCGGCATTGCTGTTTGCCTGCAGAATCATGGCTTTCATGTGGTGGCGCTGGAGCCGCGCGGCGCGGTTGCCAGTTCCGGCAGCCTGACACTGGCGCAAGGCGCGGAAGAATTGCGGGATTGCGAATTCATTATTGAGACGATTACCGAAGATTTCGCCGCCAAGAACGCCTTGTTCGATGAGCTGGAGAAATATGTCGGGCCGGCGGTGCCGATTGCTTCCAACACATCCGCCATTCCGATTTCCAGCTTGCAAGCGAAGCGAAAATATCCGCAGCGGTTTGCGGGAATGCACTGGGCGCCTCCGGCCGAGACAACGCGGTTGATGGAGATTATCCGCGGCGACCAAACGGACGACGAGACTATCCAGCGGATTGTGGATCTGGCGCAGGAGTTAGGCAAGGAGCCGGGGATTGTTCGGAAAGACATCGCCGGGTTTGTGGCTAACAGGCTGGCTTACGCCATGTACCGTGAAGCCCTCCATATGCTGGAGGAAGGCGTGGCGGAACTGGAGACGATTGATTTGCTTTGCAAGAACTCGCTTGGTCTCTGGGCGCCGGTTTGCGGTCCGTTTCGCTGGATGGATATGACCGGCGGCCCGGCGCTTTATGCCAAAGCCATGGAGTGGATTGTGCCGACTCTGAGTAATCAAGCGGAGGTTTCGGAAACGATGAAGAAGATGCGGGAGACGAATGGGTATTTCTATCCGCGCACGCCCGAGATTGTGGATGAGTGGCAGGCAAAGCTGGACGAACAGGCTGGCAGAATGGCTATCCAACCAACTGATTAATCACGTTGCCCGCCACGTCGGTCAGCCGGAAATCGCGGCCCTGGAAGCGGTAAGTCAGTTTCGTGTGGTCAATGCCCATTTGATGAAGAATGGTCGCGTGCAAGTCATGAACATCCACGGCATCGATGGCAATGTTGTAGCCTAACTCGTCCGTCTGGCCGTGAACGTAGCCGCGCTTGAATCCGCCGCCGGCAATCCACATGGTGAAGGCGCGCGGATGATGGTCGCGCCCCAGGAATTTTGAGTTATTGCGCGCTTCGTTCATGGGAGTGCGGCCGAATTCTCCGCCCCAGATGACAATGGTGCTGTCCAGCAAGCCTTGCTGCTTCAAATCCGTGATGAGCGCGGCGGCGGCGCGGTCGGTTTCCTCGCATAAGTTGGGCAGGCGGTTCACAATGTCGTCATGGCTGGAGGTTCCATGGTTATCCCAGCCGCGATGATAAAGCTGCACGAAGCGGACTCCGCGCTGCACCAGGCGGCGCGCCAGCAAACAGTTATTGGCGAACGATTTTTTGCCCGGCTGCGTGCCATACATCTCATGAATGGATTCGGGCTCCTTGGCGATATCCACTAAGTCCGGGACGCTTGATTGCATCTTGTAAGCCATCTCATAACTCGCGATGCGGGTTGCAATTTCGGGGTCGCCATTGCTGGCCAAATGCTCTTCGTTCAGTTTCTTGAGCAAGTCCAAAGAGTCACGCCGCGCCTGTGAGGGTACGCCTTCCGGATTGGTCAGGAACAATACCGGGTCGCCCTGCGAACGAAACTCCACACCCTGATAAGTAGATGGCAGAAAGCCGCTGCCCCAGCAAGCCTTGCCGCCGTCGGGCTGATTTTCGCCCGAAATCAGCACCACAAAGCCCGGAAGATCTTTGCATTCGCTGCCCAGGCCGTAAGTCATCCAGGAACCCATGCTGGGCCGGCCGATAATCTGGAAGCCGGTGTTCATGAAGATTTGCGCCGGCGCGTGATTGAACTGCGTGGTGTGGAGCGAACGAATTATAGTGATGTCATTCACCACTCCTTGCAGGTGCGGCAGTAACTCCGAGATCTCCGCGCCCGATTCGCCGCAGCGCTTGAATTCATAAGGCGAACCCAGCAGCTTTGGAGTGCCCTTGATAAAGGCGAAACGCTCGCCGTTGGTCAGCTCTTGGGGAACGTTTTGCCCATCGTATTTCTGCAGAATGGGTTTGGGATCGAGCAAGTCGACTTGCGAAGGCGCGCCCGCCATGAACAGGAAAATGACTGACTTGGCCTTTGCTTGCGGCGCCGCTTCGGCGAATAACTTGTTGTTCAGCAGCCCTGCCAGTGCCGCACTGCCCACGCCAAAACCGGCTTGCCGGAAGAAATGCCGGCGCGTGGATGCCTTTAGTAACTCGCGGTCAAATTCCATGGCTGCTTACTCCTTTGTAATGGCCTCGTCTGCATTCAGCAGCACGTTGGCGACTAGCGTCCAGTCGTGCTGATGCTGATAAAAATCTGAAACGTTTTCTAACTCGGTTTGCGACGGCGGCCGGCCCACGGAGAGCAGGAAGCCGTAGCGAATTCTCTCGTCGACGGTGCTGCCGCCTTCGGCTATCATGCGCTTGGCCATAGCGCGCGCGGCATCGAAGAAGAATGGGTCGTTCAAGCTGGTCAGCGCCTGCAATGGTGTGTTGGTTCTGACGCGTCGAACTGTGCAGAACTCGCGGCTTGGCGCGTCATAAGTCACCAGGCTGGGATACGGCGCGCTTCGGCGAATCATGGTATAAATCGCGCGGCGGCGCTGATCTTCATCCTTGCTCTCGATCCACTTGTCGCTGGAATAAGGAATGTCCCAAACGCCCTCCGGCTGATAGGGAAACACGGGCGGACCAAACATTTTGCCGCTGAGCAAGCCGCTGTCGGCCAGCGCCAGGTCATGCACGGTTTCGGCATCCGCGCGAAATCTCGGACCATGTGCCAGCAGCTTGTTATAGGGATCTTTGGCTATTAGGTCTGGAGTCACTCGCGAATCCTGGCGGTAAGTGGCGGATGTCACCATCAGGCGCTGAATCTTCTTGGGACTCCAGCCATTTTGCATGAACTCAGTGGCCAGCCAATCGAGTAACTCGGGATGGGTGGGTAAGTCGCCTTGGGTGCCGAAGTCTTCACTGGTTTCGACAAGACCGCGCCCGAAAATGGTCTCCCAATAGCGGTTCACCGTGACGCGCGCGGTCAGCGGATTATCGGGACTCACCAGCCATTCGGCTAATCCCAGGCGGTTCGGCATGGCGTCTTTGGGCAGCGGATTCAAGGCGCTGGGAACATCGGCATAAACCAGTTCGCCGGGGCTGGTGAAGGTGCCGCGCTCGCGAATGTAGGCGGCTGGACGAACGAAAGACGGCTGCTCGCTCATCACCATGGCGGTGGCGATTCCGAGATCCTTTAATTGTTTTTGCAAGATCGCAATCTGTTGGCGAGTGTCATCCAGCAGCGGAGAAATGGCTCGATACGCGGCGGAAACCTTTTCCCTTTCCTGCTGCGTGTCCAAGAAAGGCCGAACCGCCGCCGGGATTTTGACGATGAAATCCGGGTTCTCAACCGTTGTTACAGAAATGCGGAAATGCCCAATATTGCGCGAGGAATGGCGCATTTCATGCTTCATCGTGATTTCCAGACGTCCCGCGGCGATTGGCTGCACTGGCAGGAAAACGGCCTGTCTCACGATGGGCGACTCATCCTCTTTAATGGCCCAGCCGGCCAGCTCGCCCGGTTCTTTCTTCACCACGTTGCCGACTGAATAACCGTCTTGCGATTCATCGGCCAGCGCGGATTTCCAGGTGACTCCCTTGATTTCGAAATCACTCAGGAAGAAGTTGCCGGCCGGATCACGACCGGGCCCTCCATGCGGCAGGCTTGAATCTGGAAGGACCTCGAGACGGACTCCAGTTATCTGGCTTTGAGTGAGCGGGAACTCCAGAACATAGGTATCGGCTTGCGGATTCTTGCCGGTTGCCAGTATTGATCCGTCAGCCATTGCGGTTAGTGTCGCGCCGCCGGCTGACTTGGCTGATGATGCCTTCAGCACGGTCCAGTTAAGCGGCGCTTGCTTCATGGCCTGCTCCCACTTCGCTTGCGCGCTGTCTAACTCGGGAGTCTGTGTCTCCAGCTTTGTCTGTAACTCGGAAATCTCGGAGTTCAGTGCTTTGCTTTTCTTCTCCTGGTCTGGAGTGGGCAGAGCTAAGTCGGGCTCCATCATCCAGTGGTCGCCATTGCCTTCCACAAAGCGCTTGCCATTCGAGAAGAAGGCGAGGAAGCGGTAATAGTCTTTCTGGGTGAATGGATCGAACTTATGGTTATGGCATTGTGCGCAGCCCAGCGTGGAGCCCAGCCACACCTGCGACGTCGTATTTACGCGGTCCACCAGGCTGTAGTAGTAATATTCGTTGACATCAATGCCGCCTTCCTGGTTCAGCATGGAGTTTCTGTTGAAGCCTGTGGCAATGAGCTGGTCCTGCGTGGGATTCGGCAGCATGTCTCCGGCAATCTGGTCAATGGTGAAATCGCGGAAGGACATGTCGGCGTTCAGCGCGCGAATCACCCAGTCGCGATACTCCCAGGCGGTGCGACGCCGGTCTTTCTCGTAGCCATTGCTGTCGGCATAGCGCGCCAGGTCCAGCCATAAGCGGGCCCATTTTTCTCCGTAGTGCGGAGAAGCCAGCAGCGCATCCACCACGCGCTCATAAGCATCGGGCCGGGTGTCTTTTAGAAAAGCATCAATCTCTTTCGGCGTGGGCGGCAAACCGGTCAAATCGAGATAAACGCGCCGCAGCAAGGTGGATTTGCTGGCTTCGGGCGAAGGCTTGAGGCCTTCTTTTTCCAGGCGCGCCAGGATGAAATTATCTATTGGATTTCGCACCCAGGCGGCATCCTTCACCGGCGGAAGATCCGGGTGAACGGGCTTTATATAGGACCAGTGCTTCTGCGGCTTCGCCTGGGCCAGCGGCGTGTTGTCGTCCGGACCCGGCGCGCCCGCATTGATCCATTTGGAGATGGTGGCTATTTCGTCGGAGGAAAGCGGTGGTCCGCCATACGGCATCTGGGGCCGCTCCTGCGCCTCCAGCCTGCGAATTAAGCGGCTCTTATTGGCTTCGTTTGGCAAAACAACAAGTCCGAATTCGCTGCCTTTCAAAATGCCTGAAAGCGAATCCAGACGCAGACCGCTTTGCTGCACGTCAGGACCATGACAGGAATAACAGCGCGCGGCCAGAATGGGGCGCACCTCTTGCGCAAACACACTGGAAGAGGCGGAAGCTTGCGCTGGTCCTGCTTTGAAATCTCCGTGATCAATCCATTTCTGAATCAGTTCCACTTGCGCGGCGCTCAAAGGCTGGCCGCCCATGGGCATGCGCGCGCCGGAGAGACCCAGAATTCGCTTTACTAAAACGCTTTCGCCGCTATGCCCTGGAACCACAGCCGGTCCCGATGCCCCGCCGCGCAAAACCGCCGCTTCGGAATCCAGCCGCAGCTTGCCCATGGCGGCATTGATGTGGCAGGCGCCGCAAGACTTTTCAAAGATGGGAGCGATATCGCGCTGGAACTGCGGCGCCTGAGCGCTGACTCCCATACTGGTCAGACAAACCGCCAGAGTTAAGCGAAAGGTAGACATAGCTTGCCTCTCGCGAGTTTATCGAATCTCGATTCATGCCGCGACAAGAATTCAGGCAGTCCCGATGGGGGAGTCATCGGGACTGCCGAGAGGGTCGCCGCGGTAAGACATACGCTTGCGGTGGCGACCCCGGTCCGGATATCTCAAGGCTGGGTGGAGTAGCAGCCGAGTGTCCGGAATCTCAAACTTTCTGCGCGCCAAAGAAACGGGGCTCCATCGAAACCCTAAAACGACGGAGCCCGCTTCTGCTGCGAGCGGCCAGCGCACGCCCAATGCGCCGACCGCCCTTTTTCCGGATATCTCAAGGCCGAAAGGGAGCCGAGTCTCCGGAAACTCAATTCAAAAAATAGAGGCTCCCCTGGAACGCTAAAACAAGGGAGCCTCTTTGGACACGCGCCGGTAACCAGCCGGAGCGTGCCGCACTAAGCGGTTGCCGCACAACCCAAGAATGCGGCAACCACCCTCTCCGGATGTCTCAAGGCTGAAAGGGAAGCCGAGTCTCCGGAAACCTGCAAAAAATCAAACTCATAAAGGAGCGAGGCTCCATCGCATGCCATTCGATGGAGCCTCTTTTTAACGGCCCGGTAACCAGCCGGACCGTCCCATGCCGCGATCACCGCACAACCCAAGAATGCGATGACCGCTTTTCCGGATCTCAAGGCCGAAAGGGGAGCCGAGTCTCCGGAAAACTCAATATCAGTGACGCAGAAGAATGCCGAACTCTCCTCCCTTGGCGTCCAGAATGACGGTGCAGCCGGGAGGTATCTGGCCTTGCGAGACCAGCGCGGCCACCGGCTGTATGAAATTTCGCTGCACGGTGCGCTTCAACTCGCGCGCGCCATATTCCAGGCTGGTGCCTTTGTCCAGCAGCAGCGCTCTGCCCGCCAGCGTGCATTGCAGCCGGAAGCCGCGCAGCCCCATGCGGTTGTTCACCAGGCGCGCGAAGCCGGCCAGAATGTGATCCAGAATCACGTCGCAAGCCTCGCGGTCCAGCGGGCGGTAGGTAATCACCGAATCCACGCGGTTCACGAACTCCGGCGAGAACTTGCGCTTCACTGCCGCCATGCCGATGTTTTGCAGCTTTTGCATGTCCTCAATGGGCGGCGCCGACATCATGGCTTCAAAGCCAAAATCCGGCATGCTGGCGCGCTGAATGGTTTTCGCGCCCAGGTTGCTGGTCATAAAGATGATGCAGCGCTCAAAATTCACGGTCGAGTTGTCGCCCAGACGCAGCGTCGCTTTGTCCAGAATGCCCAGCAGCAGGCGCGTCATGGACGGCGCGGCCTTTTCAATTTCGTCAAACAAAATGAGCGAAATATCGCTGTCTTCGCTGGCCACGCTGTTGACCTTGGCTTGGTTCAGCATGGGCTGCGTTTCGCGATGGCCCAGATAACCCGGCGGCGCGCCAATCAGCTTCGCCACTTCGTGCTCCATCTGAAACTCGCCGCAATCCACTTTCAGCAAATTCTTCGAATTGCCATGCAAGACTTCGGCGAGCGCTTCCACCGTTCGGGTCTTTCCGGTTCCAGTCGGACCCAGCAGCAGAACCACGCCCACGGGGCGTCCTTCCGGCGACAGGCCGGCTTGATGCATCTGTATATAAGGTGAAATTGTCTCAATGGCTTCCGGCTGCCCCACCAGCAGTTCCGCCAGCTTGCCAGCCAGCGTGTCGCTGTTGTCGTTCGCCGGTCGTTTTGGTTTGCCGGCATTATTGTTCATTCGCATGTTGTCCCTTTCTGGAAAATCACGGCTTCTCAAACTCGGCCGCACTGCCCTCGGTCGATTTAAAAGTAGCCAGCAAATTCGGGAAACGGATATTCATTTCAGCGACGGCGAGAGGCCTCAAAATTGCGTTCGCGCCGCTAAATTGCTTGATTTCAAGCGGTTACAGACACGGAAAAATTTTAAAATAATTTTTCGGAATCTGTGACCGCCGTTTGGGCTATCGAGAAAGCAAGGCCTCGGGGCTGAGGTTGCGAAACGCTTCCAGCGAAAAGATGGCATCCACGGGCAGTCCGAAAAGCGCGGCGATGCGCAAGGATAAGTGAAGACTGGGCGAGTATTCACCGCGCTCCAAATAGCCGATGGTTTGATAATGAACGCCAAGCAAATCAGCCAACTGCTGCCTGGACCATCCTCTCTCGGTGCGAAGGAGCTGAATGCGATTGTAAACAACTTCCTCGGTCTTCAAATCGCGGCTGGCCATTATGCTTCCCGTTCGGTCCACGCCAGCAAACAGGAAGGCGTCACAATCGCGATGAATAATGCTCCCAGAAGGGTCTGCAGCGCTGCTGTGGTGGAAATTTGCGCGTGGTCAAACCAAGCAAGAACGATGCAGATGATTGCCAGAACCGCGTAGAGCGCCCCGGTCACGCGATAGGCTGCCACATAAATGGCATTGCGAACCGCCAGTTGCCTTTCGTCGAGTGCTGAGCCGGGCAGATCCGCCCAGTTGTTCGTAGTGATGCGCAATAGACCTGCCACCACCAGGAACAGCATCAGCCCAAACAGCGACGCGACCGGAAAACCGAGCAGCGCTCCGCTCATATAGAGCGCCAGCGATGCCAAGGCGCAAATCACTTGAATCCGCCGCCGTCTTTGCGTGCGCCAAGCGGCTAGACCCGCGATGAAGAAATATTTGTCCGTTGTCTTGTTGTTCATATTTGTAGCATACATACTACAAAATATAGTTTCAAGATAAAATTTTACGCTTCGACAACCGGATGCTGTTTATGAAAATTTGTCCGCCGCTGAAATTCGCGCCCGAACGCGATCACCCGGTTCTCTGAAAAAGCCGGCCCCACAATCTGCAATCCAATGGGCAGCCCATTTACAAACCCGCACGGCACCGTCATTGCCGGCAACCCCGCCAAGTTCGAAGCCTGCACCAATCCGGACCACATGCCCTTCTGCTCCGGCCTTGGCACTGGAGTTTCGTCGAACGGCTGCAGGGCGAGGTCCGGCGGTTCCAGCTTGGTGGGTGCCACAATCAGGTCCATATCGGCAAAGAACTGCCGAAATGCATCACGGATCTGCGACCGCACCCGCATGGCCTTTAAATAATCGACTGCCGTGTAATTCATCGCGGCCTTCAATCCGGCAATCTGGCCCGCATCCGCCAGTTCGTTCACCCGGCCGGAACGGATCAGCGGTTCAAACACGGAGGCCGCTTCCGAATCCAGAATGCAACTGATGATGGGCCCATATGGATAATCCGGCAGCCGCAATTGCACCATCTGCGCGCCAATCGATTTCACGGCCGCCAGCGCCTCCGCAAACGCCGGCCGCAGCGACTCCACTGGCCACTGCGCGAAGTCCACCTCGGCATAGGCCACTTTCAGATCGGAAAAGTGTTCGTAATATTGGGGCGAATAGTAAAAGCTTTTTTGCGCGGAACCGGGATCGTTGTCATCGCCGCCCGCAATGACGTGCAGCACCAGCGCGCAATCTTCGGCCGAGTGCGCCAGCACGCCTAGCTTGTCCAGCGTCCAGGAAAGCGCCATGGCACCGTGGCGGCTCACCAATCCGTAAGTGGGGCGCAGACCGGTGACGCCGCAATAGCTGGCCGGAGTCAGAATGGAACCCGACGTTTCAGAACCCAGCGCGTAAGGAACCAAGCCGGCCGCCACCGCCGCGCCGGAACCGCTGGACGAGCCGCCCGACCAATATGCCTTGTTCCACGGGTTCAAGCCGGGCCCTTGCAGCGAGGCCGATGGCGACGTGTACCCTCCGCCGCCGGCCAGTTCCACCATCGACAGCTTGCCCACCAGCGTGGCCTTGCGCGAAGCCAAGCGTTTCACCACGGTGGCATCTTCGTCAAACACCTGCTGGGCGAAAGGCTTTGCGCCCCAGGTGGTGGGATGCTTGGCCACCGCGATAAGATCTTTCACGCCGTAAGGGATGCCTTGCAAAGGCCCGCGCAGGCGGTCGCGCTTGAATTCGTCGTCGGCTTCCTTGGCCGTCTTCTTGCCTTGCTTCCATAAGGACAGGGCCAGCGCGTTGTAAGACGGCCCAATCTTTTGGAGGCGCTTGCCAAAAAATTCGGTCAGCTCCACAGACGAGATTTCGCGCTGCACCAGCGCCTGGTTCAGTTCGCTGATGCTGGCAAAGGCCAGGGTGGCGTGGTCCAGTTTGGATTTCGGCATGTCTGGTTAAGCGCGGAACAGGAAAGCGGGCTCCAGAGACATGGGGATTTCTATTTGCGCCAGCTGCTGGCTGGTCTCGCGGACGTCGTCCAGAGGCGAAGAGGCAGACGGCACCGTGGTGGGCGGCGTGGATGTCACTTGAGCGGCCAGCGGCACGGCGGCTACCAGAGCCGCCCAGCTTCGTCTTGTCAGCAGCGAATGGCGACTGTCTGGATTGCGCATGTCGTCATTATAGGCGCGGCAACAAAAAAAGGGCGGACCGAAGTCCGCCCCATTCACTGTGGTTGTGCCCGAGGTTCAGAAGTGGAACTTCAAAGCCAACTGCACCTGGCGCGCGCCCTGGGTGCTCTGCAGCAATCCCAGCGTGGTGCCAATGCTGCGGGTGGGCGCATTGAAGATCGGCGTGTTGGTGAGGTTGATGAACTCGCCTCGCAGATCCAGTTGGTATTTCTCCATGACGCTGAACGTCTTCGCCACATCGAAGTCCAGAGTCTTGAGCCCGAATCCGCGAATGGTGCCGACGCCGCAAGTGCCGAAGGTGCCCTTCGTCTCAGCCGAATAAGAACTGGCGCTGAAGTATTGATAGCCGCCCGACGCTGAGTTATCCGTTCCCAGCACATCGCCGGGGGCCAGACAATTGGCGCGAGCGCTGCGCGCGTTGGTTCCCGACACGTCGGAAGAAGTGATGGTCAGCGGGAAGCCGGTGTGCAGCGAAAGAATGCCGCTGGCTTTCCAGCCGCCAATCACCGCATCCAGCGCCTTCGGCATGTTCTTGCCGAACTTCTGTCCGCGTCCCACAGGCAGGCTGTAAATGGCGTTGCTGACAAAGTTGTGCGTGGCGTCATAGTCGCACGGGCCCCATTCCGCCACCATGTTGTAGATGTTCTGCCAGTAAGCCGATGTCGTGGCGGCTTGGCCGCTCTGGCCATAGTAGCCGATGGAGTTGGTCATGCACTTGGAGTAAGTGTAGGAACCCTGGAACTGCAAGCCGCCGCTGAGGCGCTTGTTGGCGGTAGCCTGCAAAGCGTCGTAATCCTGGGTGCCGGTGGAACTGGTGCCCGAGATCTGCCCGATGTCGGCCAGAAGCGTCGGGTTGCCGGCCAGGTATTGGGTGGGCGAAATGGTGCCATTGGCGTTCAGCACTTTCTGAAGGTACGGCATGGCCACCATCAGGTGCGTGCTGCGCTGGCCCACATACGCGACGGTCAGCGTGCTGGAAGGCGTGAACTGATGCTGAATGGTCATGTTCCACTGGTTGGCCACCGCCGGACGGTCGTTCGGGTCCCAAACGCGCAGCGTGACGTTGTGATACTGGTCGCCGGCGCTGCTGGCGAAGGGCGTGAAGCCCTGATCCAGCGTGGAACCGGGCAGGACAAAGGCCGAACCAGAGTTGTACGGATCGTCATGCTCAATGGCGAATGGCGGATTGATGGTCAGGCGCAGGTTGGTTCCGGTGCCTTCCAGATAATTGGAAAGCGTGTAGCCCGCGCGAATGACGGTTTTGCCGCCGAACGGGGTCCAGGCCAGGCCGATGCGCGGCTGGAAGTTGGTCAGGCCGTTGTACTGGTTATAAAGGGCGCGGCTGGCGCCGTTCTGCCCGGCAATTTCTTCCTGGCCGCTGAAGAGGCCGAAGTTCGCCTGGCGGTTGTCCACTTCCACCCAAGGGGTGTGCAGTTCCCAGCGCAGGCCCAGGTTGACGGTGAAGTTCGGAGTCACGCGCCAGTCGTCCTGAAAGAACGATGCCAGTGAGTTGGAGCGCTGGCCCCAGGTGCCGCCGTTGACGCCGCCCAGAATTTCGTTGGGAAGGCCCAGCAGAAAATCCGCTTCTGCGATGCCGGTGGCCACGCCGCCGCTCTTGGTGCCGCCGCTGGCGCCCGGTTCATATGAGGTGTACTGCCCGTTGAAGTTAAACTGGCCGGCGCGCCCGTTGTTGCCGGAGTAGAAGGTGTCCACGCGGTAGCGGTAGCCCTGGAAACCAAAGTGCATGGTGTGGTTGCCCTTGGTGAAAATCACCGTGTCTTCGTAATGAATGACGGCATCCGCGAACAACTGGTAAACGTCGCTGGTGCCGAAGCCGGAGACGTTGCCGCCCGACAGGCTGATGGCGGGCAGGAAGCTGGAGGGCACATCCTGAATGCCGACGGTTTGCGCGAAATTGCTTAGCCCGTTGGACGAGGAACCGTTGTTGATGTACACATAGTTCACACCGAAGCGAGCCTCGTTGACCAGCGACGGAGAAACGCTGCGCGTCCAGTCCAGAACGCCGGTGTGCGTCGGATAAATATTGAAGCTGTTGTACAGCAGCTCATCCGATTTGATGGTCGGATTGGTGTAGTAGCTCTGCGAGTAGCGCGCGTAGAAGCGGTCCTTCTCCGAAATGTTCCAGTCCACTTTCACGTCGCCTTGGTCGCCATTGATGTAGGACTTGGTCGAATAGAGCAGGTTGTTGAGCACACCGCTGCTGGTGGGCGTCGGATAGTACGAAGATGACAGAATTTTGCCCGCCGCTGCGCTGATGAGCGAAGCCGGAATGATGTTGCCCGAAAACGGCTGGCGCGTGCCGTTGGCATTCAGCGCGTAGGGATTATAAATCTGGACGGGCTTGGAACCGCTGAGCAATTCCGAAAAGTTGCCGGTTCGTTCCAGCGCCGTATAAACCGTGGTGACGGCCGCGCTAGGCGGTGTGTCCAGGCGCGATCCCTGATAATCGCCAAAAATGAAGAGCTTGTCCTTCTTGATGGCGCCGCCGAACGTGCCGCCGAAGTTGTTCCAGCGGGTAATGGGCCGCGTGACGCCTTCAAAGTTGTTGGTCCAGGAATTGGCGTTCAGCTTGTCATTGCGGAAGAACTCATAAGCGCTGCCGTGATAGGAGTTGGTGCCGGATTTTGTGGTCACGCTGACAATGCCGCCCATGTAGTTGCCGAATTCAGCGGGCGCGGTCAGCGTAATTTCGTTGAACTCCTGAATGGCGTCCACCGCCGGCGCATAGCCCACCAGGTTGTCCGACACCTGGTTATTGTCCAGGCCGTCCAGAATGAAGTTGTTCGATTGTTCGCGGTTGCCGTTCACATTCGGGCGCGAACTGGAGCTGGTGGTCAAGCCGCTTTTGAAGCCGGACGGATTGGGGTGAATGCTGCCCGGGGCGAGAAGCGTTAACTGCACATAATTTCTGGTGGCCAGCGGCAGATCTACGTTGGTGGCCGCGTCAATCACTTGGCCCAATTCAGTGGATTGCGTCTGCAACAAAGGAGCCGCGCTCACCACTTCCACCGTTTGGGTAATGCTTCCCACTTGCATGGCGAAATCCAGACGAGCCGTCTGGTTCATGTCCAGCAGAATATTCGATTGCGCCGCGGTCTGAAAACCCGGCGCGGAAACCTTCACGTCATAGTGACCAATCGGCAGACGAGGCAAACTGTATTCACCGTCTCCATTGCTGGTGGTGGGCCATTCCGTTCCCCGATCTTTATCGACGGCGACCACATTGGCCTTCGCAACCGCGGCACCCTGCGGATCAGTCACCTTCCCGGTGATGGCCGCCGTAACCTGCTGAGCCTCTAGCGAAGCTGAAGCAAACAAAAGACATAATACCGAGCATAGTGCGCCGGTTTTCCCAAGCATAATTTCCCCTTTCATAAGGCAAGATTTAGAAGGAGAATAGCACAAGAAAGCTAGAAATTCTACTTGCTAGTACTTGTTGCGGCTATAGGTGTGTGCTGCGGCGTGAAGCTTTCTGACAGTAGCCCTTGCTTTTCCGCACGCTAGCAATTGTTTAATCCTCCCAAATGTGAGCAGGATGGTTTATGCGCAGAGGCACGGCAAGATCAAGATTATGATCAATGCTATCCGTTCCATCGCCCTCTTATCCGTGGTGTTTGCGGCCTCTATTTGCGCCCAACGCCCCACTGGCCAGATCGTTCAAATGAGCCCGGAGCTTTGCGGCAAACCGGATGCGTCCATTCCGGTGCCTGCCAACATTTCGGCTTCTTTTGACATCTCCGATGGAACTGCGCAGTTGCTGTTCCTGCGCAACAATGCCGTAGAGAAAAGACTCGATCTACCCGGCGTCGTGGATCAGATAGACGAAGTCTGCCCCATCAGCAACCAGCGTCTTTTAATCTTCTCAAGCAATACCGTGGGCGCAACTTTGTTCATCATCGATCTCACGAAGTCTGCCCTGATCGATTCGTTCTGGTGCTTCAAGCCTGCACTTTCTCCCAATCAGCGCTGGCTTGTGTATCGAAAGTTCTATCCCAGACATACACAATTTCCACCATCTGAGGAATATCTTCTCTATGATCTGGAGCGGAGCCCTGAGCAGAATCGCCAGGCCGGCATCTCGCTTGAGGATTACATGTACGTCGGCCAAGCGATCTTTCCCAAGAAGAAGCTAATTGATGCGCCTTCCGAGCATACGGCCCAGACAGGCGACCGGGTACATGAAGAGGCTGGGGCGTTCTTTTGGACTCAGGACAGCCACCTCCTGATATTCGGAGATAGCTTGCAGCGGCATTTCTCGGTCGTTGCCGTCATCATCGGCGAATCCGGGCAAACGGAGATAAAACTTCATGGTGTCGAGGTCAAAGACGTTTGCCCACCGACGACGTCGCCCGACGACTTTGCCGTGTCCATCGCCAGCGCCGACGCCGAAGCGACGAATGGGGGAGACTTCCTAATCAAGCTCAGCTTCACTCCAAATCCCGGAGTCTGCGACCCCAAGCCTCTTCAATTCAGCCTGAGCGACTTCCATGATGCCCCAATCGAAACCTTCGTTAAGCCCAAGCGGAAGAAGGCGGTTCTTACCCAATAGCTCGACGAAGCCGGATTCGTGATGCCTTATGATTTCGAAACAATCAAGTTATTGGTCACGCTAAACACATTCGGCACGCCATTCGCCCGAACATTAATCAGGTTCTTGTCAAATTGATTGGCCACCACGCCTTCCAAAGTCACATGGCCGTTCTTCACAATAATGTGAATGGGCGGCAGCGCCTGGTCGCCATAACGCGTTCCCAGTGTGGGGTCTCCATAAATCGCCCGCGCCTCGGCGCGCCGAATCTGGTTATCGAGGTCCGACAACGGAAGCACCTCAATCTGGTTGTTCACCTGCGTCACGCCTTCCACACGCTTCGTCACATTTTCAGCCTCGGATTTCAGCGTCGGCCGCACCACCGCGCCCAGCAGCGTGACCGTCGTGCCATCCACCCGAAAAGCCAAATCGTCGAAGATGGAGTAGTAAGGCAGCATCACCAACTGATGGCGGACTTCCTGGGCAATGCGTGATTCCTGCCCCTGCCCCGGCACAAAAGCGTCATTATGATTATTCTTTTGTGCAAGAGCCGCCAACGGACTGAACGCGGCCACTGCCAGCACGAGTGATAAAAACCGCTTGGATGACATGATCCACTCTCCTGCTGTTTAGACGTGGAGTCGGGCGGTTAGTTTCCAAGACGCTGCAACGCCAGCGCTAGCTGCGCCACGCTCCAAAGCTGCGCCGGACAGCCGCCGGGATGGTGCGGGGCGTCCCCGTCGTAAACCTCTCCAATCGACCCGGCGCAATAGCCATCCATCAATTTCAGAATGGAATCGGCAATGTCCCGGCACTCCGCTTGCGCTTCGGCAGAGTTGCCGAACGCGTAAAGATAAGCATCGATAAACGGGCCAATCAGCCAGGGCCAGACCGTGCCCTGATGATAAGCGCAATCACGCGAAAACACGTCGCCTTCATAACGCGGACGATACTGCGGATCGCCCGGTTCCAAGGTTCGCAAGCCGGCGGGAGTCAGAAGCGTTTCACGCGTCACTCGAATGATGGACTGCGCCTTGGTGCGGTCCACCAGCGGGTAGGGAAGCGAAAGCGCGAATAGCTGGTTGGGGCGCAAGCTGGCGTCCGGCCCCTCCGGCGTCACAACGTCGTAAAGACAGCCGCGTTCGGCGTTCCAGAATTTGTTCGCGAACGAAACGCTCACCTCTTCTGCCTCCGACGCCAGTTGGCTGGCGATGTCGCTTTTGCCCAGCATCGCCGCCCAATGGCTGGAAATTTGCAGCGCGTTAAACCATAGCGCGTTGATTTCCACCGGCTTCCCCCGGCGCGGCGTCACCACATAATCGCCCACTTTGGCATCCATCCAGGTGAGCTGCGTTCCTTCTTCGCCCGCCGCCAGCAGCCGGTCGGCATGGTCCACATGAATGCCGTAGAATGTTCCGCGAATGTGCCAGCTAATAATGTCCATGGCGGCCGGGAACAGCGTCTTCTGGACAAACTCCTTGTCATCGGTGGCGGCCACATAGGCATTGGCCGCGACGAAGAACCAGAGCGATGCATCCACCGTGTTGTATTCGGGCGTGGAATGGCTGTCGGAAAAGCGGTTGGGCAGAATTCCTTGCTTGCGTTCAGCCAGCAGAAACTCCAGAATCGCCCTGGTTTCCGATGCTGCAAAGCCGCACGCCATCAGCGCGGGAAGGCTGATCAGTATGTCGCGGCTCCAGTCGGTAAACCAGGGATAACCGGCCACCAGGGAAGGCCGCCCGTCCGCGCGCGTGACGCGAAACTGATCCAGCGCGCGCGCCATCGCATCCGGGAAGGTATTTGCCGCGATCTTGAGATCCGGCAGCTTGTTCTCCAGAGTCGCGATCAAGTGGACAGGCTCGCCCGGTTTCAGCGTGAACTCCAGAACGCCAGGGGAATACAAATCCTCATGAAAATCCATGCCGCGTTCCAGCTCGCGCAAGTATTCATGTTTCTTGAACCATACGCCGTCAGCCTGAAAGCGCGCATCCCCATAGTGGAAATGCAGCGGCGGCAGGTGCTGATAAGGCTGAATGGACAAATGCCCCGCCGCTTGGGTGATGTGCCGGTTCAGCGATGAATTTTCCGCCCCCAGCGAATGATAATCGCGAAAAGAAACGAACAGCCGAATGCGCATGACGCATGGCCGGCTGGCGGAATACGCAAGAACAACCGTCTGTTCGCCGTCCATCAGCCGCAGGGATTTATTGACCACCAGTGCTCCCTTGCGGTAACGCCAGCAAGGATAAGGCCACGCGGAAAATTCTTCCAGCAGGCGATAACCTTCGGGCGTCACCACGCCCGGATATTGCACCGTGGCCAGCGCCATCTGTTCGCCGCTGAAATCAACGGTCTCCTCCACGCGCGGAAAAATAGAATAGCGGTCCGCCGGCGGATTAAGCGACGCAATCAGCAGCCCGTGATAGCGCCGCGTGTTCATGCCGCTGACCGTGCCCATGGCAAACGCGCCCGTGTGGTTGGTCTGCAGCCACTCCAGCCGGGAGGCTTGTTCGAACTTATTGCAGTTGCCGATGATCGTGTCTGCCAAACTCTAGTGTAGGTAATGGAAAAGCGATTTCACTGGAAATTAAAGCGGCGCGAAATTGTGCTGGGCGAACGAACGCTGCTGATGGGAATTCTGAACATTACTCCGGATTCGTTTTCCGACGGCGGCTTGTTTAACTCGCCCGACAAAGCTCTGGCGCGCGCCCTGGAACTGGAAGAGCAAGGCGCGGACATTCTGGACATTGGCGCGGAATCAACAAAACCAGGCTCCCAGCGCATCTCCGAAGCCGAAGAACTGCGTCGCCTTGTGCCTGTTTTGAAGCGGCTGAAAGACAAGCTCAGCATTCCCATCTCGGTGGACACTTACAAAGCCGCAGTGGCCGAAAAGGCCCTGGAGCATGGCGCGGAGATTGTGAACGATCCCACCGGTTTGCTGCTGGATTTGCAGTTGCCAAAGGTGGTCAATAAATACGACGCCGGCCTGGTTATTAATCACATGCGCGGCATGCCGGAAACCTGGTCCAGGCTGGGACCGCTGAAGAACCTGATGCGCTCCATTTCCATTGACCTGGAAGCGGCGCACAACCGCGCGCGCCAGGCGGGCATTCAGAAGCAGCAGATTGTGCTGGACCCCGGCCTTGGTTTCGGCAAGCGCCGCGAGCAGAATTCAGAGATTATTGCCAAGCTGCGCGGATTGCGTTCGCTGGATCTGCCATTGATGGTGGGGCCGTCGCGCAAATCGTTCTTGCGCAAGGAAGACAAAAGCGAAACCGAATTTGCCACTGCCGCCGCCGTCACCGCCTGCATTTTGAATGGCGCGCATATCGTGCGAGTGCATGACGTGAAAGCCATGAAGAGCGTGGCGGAAGTGGCCGACGTCATTCTGCTGGCTGGCCAGACGGAGGAAGAAGAAGAGAAAACCGCGGCCGCTCCGCCGCGTCCCCGTCCGCGGCCCATGCTGGGTCAGGGCGAAGCTCCGCCCATCCGCCGCCCGCCGGTTAAACGCGCTGACAGCCAGGGCAATAGTGCGTTCCGCGCTGGCCCAAGACGACGCGACGAATAGCTTTGCCGCACCTGGGGCACGCTTCGCCCGTTCTGCCATAGGCGTTGTGCTGCTGCTGATAATTGCCGCACGCGCCGTCGGAATCCACATAATTCGAAATGGACGAACCGCGATGCTGGACAGCCAGAGCCAGTATGGCGGTGACGTTTCCATGCAGTTCCCGCGCGCGCTCTTTTGAAATCTTGTTCGCAATCGCGCGCGGGTGAATGCGCGAAGCAAACAGCGCCTCGTCCGCATAAATATTGCCCACGCCGCCGATGAAAGTCTGGTTCAGCAAGACCGGCTTGATGAACCCGCTGTGGCTCTTGAGCCGCGCATAAAAATCTTCAAAAGATACGTTCAGCGCGTCGGGACCAACCTTCGTCAGCAATTCAGGCAGTTCCGGATAAAACTCAAACCGGCCGAACTGCCGAACGTCGTCATAAATCAGAATGCCGTCTTCCAGATGCAGAACGGCGCGCGCATATTTGGTCTGCGCGCCGTTCCAAAGCAGCTTTCCGGTCATCCCCAGGTGAATATAGAGAATTCCGCGATCCAGCTCAAAAATAATCTGCTTGCCATGCCGCCGAACGGATTGAATGGTGGCGCCGGTCAGCGCCGCCGTCGTCTCCAAAAAACTGTTGCGTGTGACGCGTTTTGAATTCACTTCCGCCGAAAGAATTTTCTGCCCCGTCACGCGCGCGCGAATGGAGCGGACAACCGTCTCAACTTCAGGAAGTTCGGGCAAGGTGGTTAGGGGATCTGGATAAAAACGCGTCCCGCCTCTATTGTGACCGGAAAGCTTTTAAGGTCGCCGCCGCGCACATCGAATTCCCAGCTATGCCACGGGCAGACGATGGTGCTGCCATGCAGTGCCCCTTGCGCCAGCGGACCGCCCGCATGCGGGCAGATGCCGTCCACGCAATGGATGACGCCATCCACGTTGCAAAGAGCATAGGTGGCGTCACCATTTTCAAATTCGGCCATCGAGCCGGGAGGAAGATCGGCCAGCAGCGCCGCAGGAACCAAAGGCATACTTTTCATTATCAGGGTTGGTAAACTGGAGAAGTATTTGCCCAAGGCGCCACCCTAGCTCAGTTGGTAGAGCATCTCATTCGTAATGAGAGGGTCGTCAGTTCGATTCTGACGGGTGGCTCCAGTTCTTCCTGGTCACGACCCGGAATCTCTTTTCTGTCTCGGCTGAGTGGCTTTCTGCATGAGCTGGTCAAATTCCGCTCGCGGCATCTTCAGCATCTCCGGATGAGCATCCACCCACTTCGCCAGCGCCGCATACTTGGCCGGACCCCAGCCGCCTTCAAACTCCGCGCCGTTCTTGCCTTGCTTGTTCAGCTCAAAATTGAACGCGTCTTTCAGGTTGGTGAACTCGGCTGAGCTAATGGCTGTCTCGGCAAGAATGGCTGGGATGAAAATCACTCCATCGGTTTTGGCTAGCACCAAGTCACCGGGAAGCACAATCGCGCGGCCAATACGGATTGGCGAATTAATGGCAGTAAGCGTCATGTCGGCCCAGGCCGAAGGATCAGACCCGCGATAGAAGCCATTGAAGTCCGGTATCTCGCGGTTCTCTTCCTGGTCGCGAATGCCGGCGTCAAACACAAAGCCGGTGTGCGTGTGCGCGGCAATGCCATTGCCCAGGTTCGACCCAATCAGCGTGCCCTCGATTATTTTCCCGAAGCCGTCGGCCACATAAACATCGCCAATCTGCAGCTCATTGATGGGCCAGCTATTGTTGCCGCTCACTCGCCCCTCGGCCTTGCCTTCCGCCGCAATGGCGCGAGTCATGTCGGGCCGCGTGGGCATGTACTGCGCGGTCAGCGCGCGTCCCGCGAAGGGTTTCTCAATATGCAGAGCGTGCCAGTTGCCTTCAAACTGATTGCGATACCCCTCATCGCGCAGATAATCCCAGATGTCTTCAATGGTGCAATCCAGCGCGCGCTTCAGCAGATCATCCGGCACCTTGGGCCGGCCGTCGGGAAAGCGGTCACCCTTCCAGTCCGATGTGTAAAACATCATCTGCTCATGCGTCATCTTGACCTGCGCGCAGGCAGGCAGGGCTATCGCCCATGCGATCAAAAGTAGCTTTTTCATTCTTAGCTTTCCTTCGCGGCCTTCCGTGGCGGGGCCATGCTCCACAGCCGGTCATACGAGCGTTCTTTGTCCCACTCCGGCGTGGGCTCAAAGAAGCCGGAACCCGGCGCCAGGTGCGCGCGCACAGCTTCATCGTTCAGCGTGATGCCCAGTCCCGGCTTATCCGGCACCGCAATAAAACCTTTGTTGATGATCGGCTTCTCCACGCCCTCCACCAGGTCTTGCCACCAGGGAACATCCAGCGAGTGGTTCTCGCACGCCAGGAAATTCTCCGTGGCGGCCGCGCAGTGAACGCTCGCGTACGCGCCAATCGGCAGCCCCGCGTAATGCATCGCCATCGGCACTCCATACTCCATCGCCATGTCGCCAATCTTGTGCGTCTCCAGAATTCCTCCAGAGGTTGAGATGTCCGGATGAATCTTGCTCACCGCATGGTTGCGGCACAAGTTAGCGAACCCTTCTTTCAGGTAGATATCTTCGCCCGTCAATATCGGTGTCGGGCTTTCGTTGGTGATGTGCTGCAAAAGCTCCGTGTACTGCCACGGCACCACATCCTCCATCCAGGAAAGATTGTAGGGCTCGTAAGCCTTGCCCAGGCGAATGATGGAGTTCACGCCCAAGTGGCCCAGGTGATCCATGGAGAGCGGAATCTCCATGCCCACTGCTTCGCGGATCGCCGCCACATAAGCCACCAGCATTTCAATCCCTTTGTCGGTCACTTCATTGGCCAGGAATGGATGCGGCAGCAGCGTGGTTTCCCACTTGCTCTGGCCCGACGGTCCAGTCACGGTGCCCGCAGTCTTGGAGACCATCTCCACGCCCAGATCCATCTTGAGCCACGTCAGCCCCATTTTTTCCTTGCGCTCTTTCATGCGCTGGGCATAAACTTTCGGGTCGTCCGATTCAACCGTGTCGGCATACAAACGAATGGAGTCGCGAAACTTCCCGCCCAGCATCTGGTAGATGGGCACGCCATAAACCTTGCCGGCGATATCCCACAGCGCTTCTTCAACGGCAACCACGCCGCCGGCCTGGCGGCTCTCTCCGCCAAACTGCTTGATTTTCTCGAACAGGAACGTGACGTTCAGCGGATTCTCGCCAATCAGCCGGCTCTTCAAAAACAGCGCATAAGTGGCGCTGGCGCCGTCGCGCACTTCCCCCAATCCCGAAACACCTTGGTTGGTCTCCAGCCGGATAATCGTGCATGGGCTGGGCCCCGGCTTCTTCACGGTGGCTATTCGCAGGTCGGTAATTCGCAGCTTGGATGGGCTGGAATTGGTGTTGACGTTTTGGATGCGAGGTTCGGGGTTATTGTCTGGGCGAGCTTCTGCTTCCTTGCTTAGAAACAGCGCGGCAGCCGAAGCTTTCATCAGGCTGCGCCGTCCAATGGTTTGTTTGAGGTTGAACATATTGCTCCAAATCAGCTAAAGAGCATATCAATTTGCAGCCAGCGCGTCCTGGATAGCCTGGGCCATGGCTTCTGGAGAAAAATCCAGCTCAGTCAGATGCGTTGAGTAAAGCACGCGCCCGTCGCGGGCAACCACAAACGCGCGGCTGGGCCAGGCATTGTAAGCCGTCTCCACTTTGTTGCCCATGCCGTCCAGCAATGCCTGAAACGGCAGGTGCAGCGCGCGGCTGCACATCGCGGCGTGGTCCTGTTTTTCCGAAAGCAGATGCGCCTGCGGAAGCGAAACGCCTTCGCGCTCATTGCGCGTGCTTTGCCAGTCGCCGTCGGCGTGCGCCTCGCGAATATAAATCAGCAGGAACGGCGCTTTCGCTCCATATTTCGCTTGCAGCTTCTTCAGCGCATCGGCGGAAGCGCGAAAGTTGGGGCAGGTGTAGCTGCCAAAAATCAGCACCACCGGGCTCTTCCCGCGAAACTGGCTCAGGCTCACTTTCTTTCCGGTGGCCACGTCGGGCAAAGTGAAGTCAGGCGCGGTTGCCGGACGCTGCGGCAGGGGGCGCGCTTCTGACAATTTTCCTTCTCCTCGCAGGCATTCGCTTAGGGCCTGCTTCGCTTCCTCCGATTGCGGGCGCACCAGCAGCGCCTGCCTTAATAGCGGCGCCGCTTGGCTGAAGCGCTTGCGCACGGTGAGTATCTGGCCCAAGCCCAGGTTCGCGACGAAGCTGTTTGGATTCTGCTCCAGCTCTTTGGCAAATGCGGCCGACGCGCCGTCGGCGTCGCCGGTGGTTAAAAGCGCCTGGCCATAATACGCCTGCAAGTCGGGCAGCTTGGCATTGGCTTCACTCGCGGCGGCGAACTGCTTCGCGGACGCCGGATAATCGCCCGATTCAAACATCTGCATCCCCAGCAGAAAGCGCGCTTCGGCGCTATCGCCGTTCTTCAAGATGCGGTCCAGCAGCACCTGTCCTTCGCTGATGCGCTGCTGCCTTATCAGCGCGGTGCCCAGCAGATAAGCCAGCGCCAGGTCATCTGGACTTTGCTGCTCTAAAGGCTGAAGCAGTTGCACGACGCGCGCATAGTCGCCGCCTTGCAGGCACGCATCGGCCAGCAGCATGGTGACTTGATTCTCTCGCGGCGCGGCATCGTGCAGAGCCGACAGCTTGGCTGTCGCTTCGGGCAAGCGTCCGCTCTTTTCATAAGCCAGCGCCAGGTTGACGGAAATGCGCGCATCGTTGGGAAGCAATTTTTCCGCCGTTTCATATTCGCGAATGGCTTCGTCATAGCGGCCCAGCCTGGTCAGCACCACGCCCAAATTCGAATGCGCGCCCACCTCATCCGGACGCAGCTTCAGAAACGCGCGATAAGCTTCGGCGGATGCGGCATAATCGCCGCTCTGCTGCAGTTGGTAGGCGCGCTGCACCAGCGCCATGGGATCGTCCGCGCTTTGCAGCAATAAGAGCGCCAGCAAGCTAATTGGGATACTCATTGCCCCTCGCAATTCTTATCTGGTGATCGAAGAATTGATGATGCGATCCGGGAATCTCCACCTTCGGCATATGACAGGTGATGCAGTTGGACTTCGCCACTTTGCAAGCAACAGCCGCCGGCTTTCCGCCCGCGTGGCACGCCTGGCATTTGGCGTCGTAATGGCTGGCGGTGCGGTCAATCTCTTCATGCGGATTGTGGCAGGCGGTGCAACTGATGCGCGCGTCTTCGGTGTCGTAACACTTGCTGTTCGTCAAACGGTACGGCTGAAAGCGCACGTTGGAGACGCCCAGCTTGCCGCTGGAGGCGATCTCATCCCAGGTCCGGTGGCATTGGCCGCAGAAGGCCGACGTCTGCTCGGCCGAAAAATGAGTCAGCTTCGGCATCGGAGTCAGCTTTTTCAGATGGTCTTCGCTGGGGCCGTGGCAGCGCTCACACTGCAAGCCGGCAATCAGCTTGCCGGGAACCAGCTTCTTCGCTTCCACGGCGTTGGTGGCATGACAGCCGAAGCATTGCGGACCCTCCTGCGGCGCCATGGGAATGCCGGACGCCTCCAGCAGGTTGGCCGGCTTCATGTTTTCAGCGCCGAGCGTCAGGTCCAGCCCGTTCAGCGAACTGTAATAGCTGACGCGGCTTTGAAAATATTCGCCGTTCTGTTCGAAGACGTAAGTCTGGCCGGCGAGCCCTTGGCCAAACGCCCAGCCGATGGGGTAACTCAGCGTCTGCTGGCCGTCTGAAATGGAGTAAATACTTTCGCCGCCCCTTGTCTCAATGCGAAATGAATACTTGCCTTCGGTGAATGTCATCAGCGGATGCTCTTTCAGAATCTTGCATTCTGGAACCAGCTCCATGGCATGCGCCATGGAAGTGGCCGGCTGCGGCTTGGCCTGCGCCGGATGACAGGTGGCACACTGCCGTACTTGATTGGCGGCAAATAAAGCCGGCGTCAGCAGCAGCGCCAGCCAGCTACTGCGCAACTTGCACCTTGTTGCTGGCATCAATTTCGGTTCGCAGGCGCAAAAACTCGGCCCGCTCTTTCGCCGCGTCTTCTTTGCGGCCCGCCTTCAAATAGGCGGATGCCAGCGCCACGCGGCTTTGCGGATTGGCTGGCTCCAGCTCCACTGCGGTCTCCAATTCCTGGATTCCTTTTTGCAGATCCAGGCCGCCTTCCACCAGCACCTTGCCCAGCATGGCATGGGCGGCAAAGTAGCGCGGCTCATCGTCCACGGCCTTCTGCGCGCAGTGAAGCGCGCCTTGAAAATCGTTCCGCTTCACATATTCGCCAGCCATGCTGATTAAGGCCGGCGCATGCCTCGGCGACAGCTTCAACTCCTGCTGAAAAGCCGCCAGCGCCTTGTCTGGATAGCTTTCCAGCAGAACCAGTCCATAAAGATAATGCAGCTCCGGCAGGCTGGGATATTGGGCCAGCAACGCCTCAAATTCCGCATTGGCGTCCTTGGTGCGGCTGGCTGCCGCGTCGCACATGGCGCGCCCCAGCGCCATCACCAGGTCACGGTCAGACGCTGGAAGATCGGCCGGCAGAACCGCGCGGCGCAGCCCCGCGATGCCCATGGCCACCGCCAGCCGCGGATTGTCGCCCTTCCTTCCGGCAATCCGGGTGATTCGCTCCATGGCGCGGTCAAACTGGCCGCTGCGAATCAGGATCAGGTCAATGTGATATTCCACCACATCGTAGAGAGACGGCGGAAGGCCAAGCAACTGCGCCTTTTGCAGATGCGTGAAGGCATCCTGATAATGCTGGATTTCAAATTCGCACAAGCCGGCCATGGCCCAGCCGGGCGATTTCTCCGCGTCCAGCGTGGTCAGCGGCAGAAAAGCCTGAGCGCCTTCCGCATAGCGGTTGGCATCGTAAAGGATGGAGCCCAGCACCCACCAGCCTTGCCGCCAGCCGGGCTTCAGATGCAAAGCCTGCTGATAAAGGGCGACCGCCTGGTCCACCTGGTGGGCATCGCGCGCGGCATCGGCGCGCTGCACAATGGCATCGAAACCTTCTGGCGATTGGGCCGCCAGCGCCGCGCAGAAGATGAAAGCCGCCAGCTTCATTTCGCCGTCTGCGCCGGCTCGGCTGCCTGCTTTTCGGCATTCAGCTTGGCCACCATGGCGCGCTCCCGGTCTCCGTCGGCTTTGCGTTTCTCGCGGTAATAAACAGTTGCCAGCGTCACATGCGCTTCAATAAAATTCGGCGCTTCCTTCAGCATCTTCTCCAACTCCTGGCGAGACTGCTCCACGTCACCCAGCGCCAGATTCGTTGCGGCCATCTGATAGCGCACGCCGATGTCGCCGGGGCGAACCATCAACGCGCGCTCAAAATACTTGAGAGCGCCCGCGTTGTCTTCATCCTGCCGCAGCAGCACGCCCATGCGCAGATTGGCTTCAAAGCTGTTCGGGTCCAGCGCCAGCTCTTTCTGAAAGGCTTTTTGCGCCCCGGCCGGATCGCCGGTGGACAGCAGCGCCGAGCCGTAATAGGAATAAACGTCGGGCAGATTCGGATTCAGCTCCACCGCCTTTTGCAAATCCACCACCGCGCCTTTCAAATCGTTGACCATCAGCTTGGTGGTGCCCATCAGCAGACGCGCCTCGGCCGAATCGCCGTTCTTCAAAATCGGGTCGATAATCACTTGACCCTGGCTCACCTGGTTGTCGCGAATGAGCGCCGTGCCCAGCATGTAAGCAATGCCCAAATCGGACGACCCGGCCTGGTGCAGCGGCGTCAGCAACTGGATAACATCCTTGTTGCGCCCCAGCCGCAAATCACAATCGGCCAGCAGCGTTGTCACCTGCACGTTTCCCGGCTCTTCCTGGCGAACCTTCGCCAGCGTGTCGGCGGCCTTTTCCAGTTGCGTGGTCTTGTAGTACGCAATGGCCAAGTTCATCCGGACATGCGGGTCGGGCTGCTTTGCGAGAGCCCGATTGTATTCGACAATCGCTTCGGCATAACGCCCGCTTCCGGCCAGCGCCGCCCCCAGATTCGACCGGACCGGCGCCAGGTCCGGGTACATTTCCAGAACCTGGCGATAATCCGCAATCGCCTGGTCAAATTTGCCCGCCTGCTGGAATTCAGTGGCTTCTTTCAGCAGCGCTTGCGGAGACCGGTTGGTCTGCGCCGGCAAACACAGGGCAAACAGAAAGACAGCAGGCAGCATTTAGAAATAGAACTTCACCGCCAATTGTATGATGCGGTTGCCCTGCTTCTCCGTTACGGTTCCAAACAGCGGCGTGTTCAGGGTCAGCGGGCCTCCCGGCGTGGCCTGGCTGAAGCCGAGCGTCAGGTTGGTGCCGTTGAACGACCACAAAGGATGATTCAGGAAGTTGAAAGCATCGACGCGGAATTGCAGCTTCATGCTTTCCTTGATGGGGAAGTTCTTGAACAGCCCCAGGTCGGCGTTGAAGAACGCCGGCCCGTAAATGGCGGGCAGAACCGTTGGCCCGTTTTGTCCCACTTGCGTCGGCGCGGCGAAGCAGCTTGGATTAATGTACTGATGCGGCCCCAGGTTCGAGGTGGGATTGCAGGTGAGAATGGGATTCAACTGAATATCCGGCGTACCCAGCAGCGAGACGTTGCTGATGACCTGGCCGGGCGCAGACGGGAGCGTTGCGCCGTTCAGCGTCATGCTGAAATTGCCGCTGGCGTTGGCGGTCAGATCGGGTCCGCTTTGAATCTGCGTGATGCCCGACACCTGCCAGCCATTGATGAAGCCTCCGGCGTAATGGTTGGCGGTGAACTTGGGCAGCTCAACTGAATAGGCCACGTTGAAAATCTGCTTGCGGTTGCCAGCCTGCACGCCGTAGTCGTTTTTCAGGTTGAAATAGTCGTAAGCGTCGCTGACGATGCCCATGGCCTTGCCCCAGGTGTAGTTCGATGTGATGGTGTAACGGCCCTTGGTTCTGACAAAGGTGGCCTGGAAGGCGTTGTAGTTGGCGTAAAGGTTGTTGGTGGCAACGGCGACCGCACCATAGCCTTGCAGCGGGCGGAAATTATTCGCGTTGAGGCTGTTTGGATCCACGCCGCCGTTGTTGGCGGAAAGCATGGCTCCTGGCAGAACGGGATTTATTTCGGTTCCGGCGCCGTCAGTGGTGTTTTGCAGGTTGTGGCTGCTATTGCCCACGTAGGCGACTTCCAGAAGGCTCGACCAAGGCAGCCGCTGGGCAATGGTGAAGCTGTAGCTGTAGACGTAAGGCTCCTTGTTGTCTTTTGAATCGACCGCGGTGGGAGTGGACGACGTTGCGGCAATGTTCAAAGAACTGAGCTGGCTGGCGAAGAGTTGCGTGCCGTTGTTGCCGTTGGAAAGGTTGATGGTTTCCACCCCCGCGGTGGTGTCCAAACCGCTGGTGAACTGGGAAGAGTGGAAGTAAAACGTGCCCCAGCCGCCGCGGATGACCGTTTTGCCGGTGCCGAACACGTCGTAAGCCAGGCCAAAGCGCGGCTGCCAGAAGACGCCGCTTTGGGGAAAGCCGCTGGTGGGAACGCTGGGGTCAATCTTGTGCCATTCAAAGCCGCAATATGTGGGCGCAGCCGAACAGCTTGGGCTGAATGCAGCCCGATTGAAAATGGCATAACCCGCGCCCGTTCTGTCGGTCCAGGGAGAGAAATCGGTCCAGCGAATGCCGTAATTCAGGGTCAGTTTTTTGTTGACCTTCCACGAATCCTGCAGGAACCCTTCGTAGGTGGAGTAGGAAATGTCGTTCACGCGGTTGAAGTTCGATTCCACATAGCCGCCGGACAGGTTGCCTGTGACCAGATCGGCAATCGGATTGCCGTAGCTGGTGGAGTTGCCGGAATAGAATTCCAAATAACCGTTGGTGTCGTCGTTGCCGGGCTGAGAGTTGCGAATCCATTCCCAGAAGAAGCCGGCCTTGACGGTGTGCGTTCCCCAGACTTTGGTGACGGTGTCGCTGATGCTGGGCAGCCATTTGTCAGCGTAGAGACCCGAGGAATTTCCGCCCACTTCAAAGCCGCCCGGCTGGAAGATGAGCGGCACTTCGCTGTTGTTCCAGCCATAGCCGCCGAACGAGGGAATCTGCTTCACGCCGTTCTTGAAAATGCCTGTGTAGTCGTAGCCCACCGTGCTCCGGTCTACCTTCGAAGGATCGGCAAACACGTTCGGGAACCCGACATAGGTGTAGGCGAAGACAAATTCGTTGGTCATGGTGGGGCTGAAGACGTGGGTCAGCGAAGTGGTGATGGATTGCGAGGTGTTTCTTCCCTGAAGCGCCGACGGGTAGGGAACCTGGTCGGTCTGACGCCACCAGAGGCCAACGGGGAAAAGCTGGACTTCGTGCTGCACGTTGTAGCGAACGAACAGCTTGGTGTTGTCGCTGATGTTGTAGTCGACGCGCGAAGTGGATTGCCAGTTGTTCTGGTTGAACGTTTCGGCCTGCACGTAGTTGTAGCCGCCGTCGGTGTTGGGATTGGCATTCGCGGCGGGGTACAGTTTGGCCAGCGCCAGCATGTTGGGATCGAGCTTGCTGGAGGGAATCATGCCGCCGGGGAATTGGGCGCCCGCCGCCGCATTCAGCGGACTGGGCGCTGCGCCGGTTGCGGTAATAGCGCCTTCGCCGGCTAAAGACGAGGGCGAGAAATTACCCATCAGCTCACTCGCCGTGGGGACGGTGGCGCGCAACAGGCCGGTGTCCAGAACCTGATAGAAATATTCGTATCCGGTGAAGAAAAACAGCTTGTTGCGGTTCTTGTTGAAGCTGGTGCCGGGAATCAGGACCGGGCCGCCGATGCTGCCGCCGGGATAGTAATATTTGTCCTGCGGCCGGTTTTCGCCGCTGGCGTTGAACAGGGCGTCGTTGGAATTCAGCACATAATTGCGGGCCGAAAAGAAGCCGGAACCATGGAAGGAACTGCCGCCGGATTTGGTGACGGTGCTGATGACCTGCGGGCCTTTCTGGTCTTCGGCGTTGAAATTGAAGAGGTTGATTTTGAATTCGGAGATGAAATCGGCGTTGGGATTGACCGGAGTGTCGCAGTTGCAGCCGGGGTCGGAGACGTGCGCGCCGTCGGAAACGATGTCCAAAGTGCCGGCGGGCAAACCGCTGGAGGAAAAGTTGCCGTTCAGCGGGCTTTGGCTGCCGCTGTCGCCGTTGGCGTTGATGCCGATGGTTTGCCCGGTGTAGCCGGCCTTGTTGCTGGTGCCGTTGGAGATGCCGAAGCCGGGGGCGATCTTGATGTACTCAGCGGCGTTGCTGCCCACCTGAACGAAGTTTTGGAGTTCCTTGGCCGTCAGTGTCACTGACTTTTCGCCAGAATCGACGGGAACAATTTCATTGGCCGAACCTTCGATGGTGACGGTCTGGTTGGTGGTGCCCACCTGCATGGTGACGTTGACGTTGCGGGTTTCGCCGCCCAGGAGAACAATTCCGGGCAGTTTCTCGACGGAAAAGCCTTTCTGCTCCACCTTGAGTTCATAAGTCAAGTCGCCCACCGAGACGGAGGCAAAGGTGAAGAAGCCGGACGAGTCGGTGACGGTGGTTCGCAAGGAGCCGGATTTTTCATCGCGGAGAGTGACGCTGGCTCCGGGCACGACTGCGCCCGATGGGTCGGCAACAATGCCGGTTAAAGTGGCGAACAGCGACTGAGCGTCCACCTTAAAAGACAGGAAAAATACGCATAAAACAGAGGCAAGTCGGAAAAATTTGAACATGAAATTCCCCTCGTGAGACGTTGCAACGGGCGCGTGGTGCCCACTTACTCCTGAACACTAACCGTAATCGATTATGCTCCTGAGGCGAAATTAGTGCAAGAGTATTACAACCAATAGTTGGAGCTTTTCAGGTAGAAGTGTCCTAGAAAAATTTCTAGCCTTATTTTTCCCAGGGATGTTTTCGCCAGTTGTTTGGATGGGCGGGGTGGTCGGGCGGGTAGACGCCGGGAATGATGGGGATGGGTTTAAAGTCGGGCGGCGGCGGGTAGTGGTTGCCGTAGTCGTCGACGGATTCTCCGGTTTCGGAGTTGATGTAGCGGAATTCGGGCATTTCTTTGGCTTCGGGCTTGGGTTCGGGCGCAGGCTGGTTTTTATGGTGAGTCTTCCAATGATGCTCCAGCAGGCGGTATTCGCGCTGGAAGCGGCGCTCAGCGGCGGTGAGGTAGCGCTGGATGAGGTCGTAGTTTTTGACTTCGTGGGGCTGCCAGGCGGCGATGGGCGGGGAGCCGTGGCCGTACATGTGGAAGTCGAATTCGCGCTGGATGCGGAGGCGGTGCCATTCGGCTTGGGCGGTTCTGAGGACGAAGGTGTAGAGAAGGCTGGATTCGGCGGGGTTTTGGTATTCGGTGAGCCAGGTTTCGAGGAGTACGAGCCAGTCGGCCTCGCATTCGTTGTCCATGATGAGGGTTTTGGCGCACATGCCGTGGCGGGTGGCGTTGCGGGCGGATTTTT
>Ga0209208_10000981_pt1 | contig 39340 bp, 18 predicted proteins | sample S1TSphfallax_3_FD_187694 | JGI IMG/M metagenome (GOLD analysis project Ga0209208, IMG submission 187694) | Host-associated microbial communities from peat moss isolated from Minnesota, USA - S1T2_Fd - Sphagnum fallax MG (SPAdes) (version 2) | ecosystem: Host-associated > Plants > Peat moss >... | reverse complement strand
ATTTTGGGGGGGGGTTGATTTTGAATTTTTGTTTTCTAATATTATTAACAATATGCATGCATGTTGATTTTCTTGTTATCTTTATTTTCAAATTTAAACTAGATTTTTCAAGTATTTGTACACCTAGAAATGGATACAAAAAGACATGTAACAAACTTTTGAAAATTTTATGGTGCTATTGTATTTTGATAAATAACTAGGTTCTTGCAAAATAATTCGCTATCTGGGACGATCCCAGATTGGCTGGCTGACTTGCTATTTTTATCTAAATTGTGAGTGCTACCCTTTACCTCTCAAAAACAAAATTGGCTAATATATCAATATCTCATATTGACTAACAAGATTAAAATAATAGTTATTCATGATGGAAACTTCTAGATAATATTTGGGCACTACATTTCAAATATATTTTTTCATTTACTCATTTTCATTTCTAGAATTATGTAACAACACAATCCAAACATTCATATCATATGACACAATTTCAATTACTTGATAACTTGGATAAAGGAGTCTAACAAAGTTCAATGGCAGAATCATTTTTAACATTAAACTCTTTACAATGTGGAACATGTTTGTTTGGAATAACAATTTTAGTGGCCCAATTCCCCCAACTTTACTTTCCAAAACTTCCAGTTGGAATTTCACGTAAGTTTTTTTTAATCAAATGTCCCAATCTTTACTAATAATTTTGGTAGAAAGATTGTTATATATGAATTTGTGTCCAATGTGAAAAAAAGGTAATTATTGTTAGTTCAACATTTGACAAATTATGTTTGTTAAACTTTCAAGGTACCTTCCGAGAAACCCATTTTTGCAAGGGCCATCATCAATATCCAACACAAAATCGACAAATATTGCAATCATAATCGGTCCTGTGTTAGGTGGCATCTTAGCACTTGTCATCATCATTTTTCTTGTTCTTTGTATTAAACGTAAACCCCATACCAAAACAAAGGAAAGGACATTGACTAGTGGACATTTACAAATGGTGAAGTCTACTCATGGGGGTAAGCAATTGACTATCTAAATTTATGTTTTCTATGTCATCCAACAAAAGACCAAATTGTTACATATTGGGATCTAATGTAGTACACATTTTCCCCACATATTTGTGTTCAATATAATCTCCTCATAATGTTTAAGTTGAAATGATGATATATTAAAATGTGACTGATTTTTAGATTGCATTGTCCAACTTGTCACTTGCTCATTGGTCTAGAAGATGGGGGTTATAACACATAATTTTCTCCCTTCTCTTGTCTACTTTTAATCACTTTCTCATTGGTTTAGAAATTAGTTACACCTGATAACGAATGAGAGGAGCCAGATTATTGAAATAGTTTGAACACATTCGCACTTCAACTATATTCTGTAATTTAGTTCCTCTCGCCAATTACCTAATGTTTAATAACGACGTGTACCCTAAACCTTCTTGAGTTCAAATTTGGATAGTTAGTTACATCATCTTTGAATCCTTACTTACTCTATTGAAATTCAAGTTGGAAATTTATTTGTGATGGCTTATTACTTTTAAACTTAGATTACCATGTGAAGTCAACGATTGAAACCATTATGTAGATTCTCACACCAAGTTATGAGAAATATACAAGCCTCTTCAAAATATATATGCATGTATAATGTGATTTCAATTCAATAAAAATTTATGGCAACCAAGTAGAATGGACATTCAATTGCATGTAACAAGGTTAATGACTTCATGTCTATTTCAATTTGTTCATGTAGGTGCAAATCCTTATTCACTTGTTCATATTACTATTGCAACTGACAACTTTAAGATTCAAATTGGAAAAGGAGGGTTTGGACCTGTGTATTATGGCAAGTTTGAAGATGGACAAGAAGTGGCAGTCAAAGTACTTGATGTTAAATCAAGCCAAGGGCCATCTGAATTCTTTAATGAAGTTAGTAAAATTTCAAAACATTTTAATGATGTTTGTAGATGAACTTTAGTGTGAGGGAGATAATTGTAACCCATTTACCATTCATTTGTATCAATGAATAGTGCACAACCATGTGAACCCCACATGTAAGAGGAGGTGATACCTACATTGACATGCATAAAGGTTTGAACAATTTCATGTAGCACACCAACTTCAACAAAATTGCATCAAACTTGTTTGATATAGTGCCAATTATGAATTGTTTTAAATTGTTGTACTCATGTTTGAACTTTAACCAATCATCTATGCAATGTTGAATGATTGTGTTTAATGTAGGTGGATGTTCTATCAAGGGTGAGTCATCAAAATTTGGTGTCATTGATTGGATATTGCTTAGAAGATGACCAACAAATGTTGATTTATGAATACATGCATAAAGGCTCATTATATGACCATCTATATGGTACAATCAATTTTTATTAAAACCTTGAATTTGAACACTTGATTGACCAACAAATTGTAATTTTGTAGAAACTTTCTATTCATTGTTCAGCTTGTCTTAATCATGTTTTATCTGTTGGTCAACCATAAATTAGATACATGATTCTAAGTTAATATGATTTATTTTCCTTTTCTTGAAGGATAGGTCATTTATCAACATCAACTAATGAACAACTTGATTGGACAACACGTTTGCACATTGCCCTCAATGCATCACAAGGTAATGATTTAAAAGAAAAATATAATATGTGTCCATTAATGTACATTCTTGTAATTCAATGTTGGAAATTATTCTATTTCATTGAGGGACAATTCACCATGTCTTTAATATTTGAATTTTGATCATGTAGCAATTAAAACCTAACGTGAATTTTTTTAAAATCTATTTGCAATGATAAATTTCATACTAATGTTTTATAAACATTATTTTGGAATTACAGGTTTGGAATATTTACATTTGGGGTGCAATCCAAGCATTATTCACCGTGATGTAAAAACTAGTAATATTCTACTTCCTAGTGACATGAAAAATGCAAAAGTTGCAGATTTTGGACTATCAAGATTAACATATGGAGAAAATAGTACCCATATTACAACTCATGTCAAGGGGACTGCAAGGTATCTTGATCTAGAGTGAGTGTTGAACTATTTCTTTTAAAACAATAATGCATGGTCCAATAATCATATGATAATGTGTGACATAGATTATATTAATTAATCATTTGATTATTACATGTTATTCATCTTAATTTGTAAGGCATGTTCCAATTTTTTACTAAATATTTCAAGACCAACTTTACATATCATGTTATATTATTTTGGAATTTTAACAATTAGTGTCCATGGACTCTATCATTGACAGGTATTTTACATCACGATGTTTATCAATAAAAAGTGATGTATATAGCTTTGGTGTTGTGCTTTTGGAAATAATATCTGGACGCAAAGCTATTGATACAATGTTACCAAATGCAGAGGATTGGAACCTATGTGATTGGGTAAGTTATAATCATGTAATAGATTACATTTTAAATCTTCATTTTTAACTTAAACAATTATCATAAATCTCATCTTTCAAGATAATAATTTGATAGATATATATATACAATATCAAAAATATGATATTCTTATATCATTTTCTGAAAAGTTTGATTATGTTTGTGTTCTAAAACACAATTAATTATTTGTGACAATCATATGTTTTCATTTGGAAGGGATGATAATTATCACACAATTTTTTTTTCCATTTTTTAATGTAGCATTATAATCAAATATCTCAAGAACATCTTAGAATTAAATCACAACAAATTTCTGAAACTTATCAAAACCATTTTAGAAAGGCAAATTAATTTGCCCCAAAAACTAAATTCCTAACCCAAAGGTTGGAAGAATCTTCCTTTTTGACAAAAAAATTGGTATTTTTTTAAAAAAATACAAAGAGTATGCAACATATATTTGTCATAATGTGAAATTTTTTACCCCTAAAAAGTTTGTTACACAATTCTGATAATAAAAATAATCCATCAAATTTTAACATAGCAAAAAGAAAAATATGCTTATTTAATATTCACCTTGAGGTTTTCTTGCAAGTGCCATCATTTGAGGTATAATAACATATATGCATTTGTTGAATAGGTGCGATTCAATCTTCAAGAAGGCAATATAAACAAAATTTTGGATCCTATTGTGAAAGCTTCAAATGCCAACCTTGATTCCATATGGAAAGTTGCAGAAATTGCCATCCAATGTGTGGAACCCAAAGCTATTCATAGACCAATAATGACCAAGGTAGTTGAAGAACTACGAGCTGTAATCACCTTTCAAGAAGGCAACGAACTACCATCTAATTATTCACATAGTATGACATATGAAACTCAAAATCAATCTGGATTTCAAATGGTGTTATGAATCCTTGATAACAAAGAATGTCATATCTAGTCAAAGAATTGTATTGATATGGTTGATGAACTTAAAGTTTTTTAAACACATCCATATAGAGGTTCTAGCTTCATTTCATGTATTCAAATTTTAATATTCACATGTATAGTAATGTGATAGTTTTTTTTCTGTTTTGCAGAATATGTTCAAAAACTTAAAAGTTATTTATTGTGTAATTAAATTTCATTTCATATATTAATATTGGGTTATTTCCCAAAATCCTAAACATTGAAAAACAAAATAAGTTTCATACCAATCATAAATTTCATTTATATGTGATCTTTAATGTCATGTAGGCACTTCAATTATTCACATTCCTAGAAAAACTATATTTTAAATAATGAAAAGAGGTATGGTATTAATATAGTCAATAAATTAATTGAATCTAGTTACATGTAGGAAATTGAAGCCAAAGTTGATTTAGTTCACAAAATGCATGGTGATTATGGCCACTTTGATTTAGTGCTTCCTTATGCTAGATCTATTAACCAATATACTAATGGCCATTTTGATTCAATATGTATTAAATTTAAATCTATTAACTAGTATACTAACAAACATAGATGTAATGAACTCATTTTATAAAATATGGACATTAGGCCTAGGAATATGGGAAAACAATTAGGCCACAATGTTTCTAAACACATATTATCAAATTTTCATTTTTGAAAGGGATTATGAAGCAATGAAAGTTTGAAACTTATAATGTGAGTTCAATGTATTATACAAACATGTTAACAACTAACAACAATGATGGAATTCAAATGATACAATGAAAAAAATCATTTTGATGATCATTAAGGCCACTCACAAATTCCAATGACCATAAAAACATTTGTACAAATCCTATTTTATTTATATTCAATTTCATGACCAAAACCAAAACACAAAGTGCAATGCTCAAAATGTGCTAATTTGAAACTTGTTCAAGGCAATTTTCAACATAAATGGGTAGAATGGATTCTTAAATGGTGAAATAAATTCATCAATCATAAATTCATCAACTAACATCTTCAACTACTTGTTTGCTCAATATTGTTCCATGTAAGTTATTCCAATGATTTAATACCAAGCTTGAAGGTACAAACAAGTCTACACATGTTGGAAGTGTAATCATTGTTTAGTTTATTATATACGCACATTTTAGGGTCAAAAATGAAAGTTATAACATTGAAGATGTTTATTATGTTTATCTGAAAATGTCCAACTAATAAACCCACCTTTTTCAATTTGTTCATTTTGGAATTGGCTAATAAATTAATAGACAAATGAAGTGGTGCATGTGTAGGCCTTATCCTTACATGTTCACAACTTCATGCCCATGTCAGCACTTTGTTTACAAAAATGATTTATCCCATTTCTTTACTAATTTATTAGCCAATTCCAAAAGTAACAAATTAAGGAAGGCCGATGATTCAAAGGGATACAATCATAATGATCATAGGTTCCACAAAATATGGATGGGATTTTTGGATATTTGGAACTAAGCCAATTTGGAAACATCATTTTATGAATATAATTTGAAAATCAAATCATACATGTTTCCTTATTTAAAATATCCAATTCTTCATTTTGATTAAATATAATCATCAATCAATCTATCACTCAAATAAAGTTGACACCAAAATTTCCCATATGAATATTAAATTTATGCACCTTAAGGTGAAAAGCACTTTACTACTAATGGTTTTTAAGGTAATAACATTGCAATAGGAATCATAAGTACTTACTTGAGTGAGTTTTGAAAGCAATGAATTATCCAATCAAGTTTATGTAGTAGAACAAGGTTGGTTATTCAAGGTGAATCCATGATTTTAAAGGTTACATTAAATTTTAATTATTCATTTTTTTTCTTTGCTTTTATATAATACCATAAAGGTGTAAGGAAATGAAAACAAATGCATTAAGGAATGCAATTGATGTCATTTTTAATGGATAAATAATGCTTACATTTATTTTTGGCAATGTTCATTAAAGGTTTTTGGTCATATTATAAATTATATGAAATTTTTTAAAGCAACGAATTTCATTCTTTGAGGTTGTGAGAAAAAAAGATTGATACTTTTGATCATTTGGTTGATTTTTTTTATTCATTAAGTTTAGAATTTGCAACCCATAGTGTGGGTCACATGAGTAGGAAATAATCATGGAAAATAAATTTAATTGTCCTTAAATTTTTATTTGATCATTTTTTGCACTTATGAATTTATAAATTTTCAATGCACAATGATGTACAAATATGAAAAATCATCACCACCACAAAAATAATCTTAATTTGGATTATTCAGTTTTTTGTCCATATAGATGTTATTTATAAAAAATAGTTCTAAAAACAACTTGATGTCTTTTTCTTTTTTTTGCAACGCCAACCATGAATGAAGTTACATATGATGCATTTAATAAATTTTTAGGGCATATATTTCACAATATAAACATAAATTTACATTTTTCAAACATATAAAAATGGAGATTTCAAGCATTTTAAAGTTGTTATAATAAATATATATTTAAAAAACTTCATATTTTATAATCCTAATATTCAAGGTTCAAAAAATGTGTATCAAAGTGCATGTCAATGCCCAAAACATTTTTAACACATCATATGAATCATTTGATTTTTTTAAATGCACTTTATTAACCAAAGTAATAAATTTATGATAAATAAATAAAATAATCATATACGTTAGGAATGATCCTATTCTAGGAATAGGCCTTATCATTAAAGGCATACTAAATACATTAGAAATAAAGGGAATAAATTTCCACCTTGGTGTATTTTTTTATGATGTCTAAACCACCTATTGAATGCTTGCTTGAAATTTACCTCTCATTCTACAAGTTGTCACAATTTACAAGTTGAAAACACATTTGCTTTCAAAATCAAAGGTAAAAAGTGTATCTTAAGTCAAAAAAAAATATGCAAATTCAAATATTTCACCATGCAAAAATATAATCTTCTTAAAAAAATACTCTTAAAAAAGATTTAAAATCCTTTAAGATATTATAACCCTATAACTAAATCTCAAGTTTCAATACAAGCCAAAATGTCGTATCAAACCAACTAGCGGGGCAAAATCCATTAAGCTACTATATTTTATAATGAATTTAAACACAATATCCTTGCCTTGGTAGGCAAAGCCAACAAAAAGAAAAGAGACGTGCAAATCTTGAAATTCATGGGGGAAAAACAATTGCTTGAAAAATTGAGACAATGAGTTAGTTTTTGGAGTGCATGGACTTTGCTCCTCATTAGGAGTCAAAATATTTACTTCTTCTACTTCTGCAATTGGTGATCCCAAGTTGATTGGAGATGTGTGTTGTATAGTTATAGTAGTAGCACCTCTCGTTTTTTTGCCCTAATTCTCTACAGCTACCATGCTCTTGTTCCCTCTTGCTTCAATGCCCTTTATTTCAGTTACAAAATGAACCTAGTTAACCTTCAATTTTCCTTTTCTTTCAACAAGGACTACCCTAGCAAAGTTCACCCCAATTGTGTTACTAATAATAGTTGACTTTCAATAAACAACACATAATTCTTCCACTCTTGCAACCAAATTAAGCTCAACACAATTGTCATATTTAAACCCATTGTTGCCTTTTCTCTTGCCAAACATGGCCTCACATTCAGCAATAGATGCATGGGAATCTACTAGTTCCTTCCTGATATTTAATGATCACACATGCCCATTTTTACTTTGAACCATTATGCACTACCTTCAATTAACTCCTTCATTTTCTAGGATGAATTTCTAGACAATTTTATGAACCACATTGAGTTCATTAGTTAAAAGAACTAAAGTCTACCCATGCCAACACTCCAAGTGAAATCTAAAACACCATTAAAAATTACTACTTAGTCTGCAAGCAAGGTCCAAACAAATGGGGAAAGATGGGTGAAGGAAAAAGATAGATGGGTTATACTTAAATGTCACACAACCTTGCCATTTGGAAGTCACATGGAGTTTGTAAGTGAACCTAGGACATTAATTGAAGCTACATCCCACACATTACAAATGTGTTACCTCCACATTACATTGAATTATGTATCATTCTACCTAGGTACAATTATTTAACTAATCCTTGACAAGTAATCAATGTACTTAAGGCATTACTTATAGCATTACTTATAGCATTATTTAAGACTGTACATTACAATTACTATGAACCTTTTAACTTATAGCCAAAGTATCAATAAACTATTTAGGTTAACTATTGATTGTACACAGTGCAATTATTAACCTACAAATGGACACCTTCATGTAATCCATTTAGTTCAATAATGCAACTCTAGAAAAGAAATAAAAAATAGTTTCCACCAACCATGTAATTATGAAACCTATGGACTTGCTTAGATGCCATATCGAACTACTTACACAACTTGTGGACCTACTAACTAGAGACCATGTGGAGACATACATGTATAGTAGTTCTAGACCCTATCAACATATAAACAAAACTAGTGGACCTACTTATATACTTTCTAGGCCTATTTGCAAATTAACCCATGGACCTACTTATAGACACAATGGACATACTTGCAACCTTATAAACCTATTTACAAGACCCTATGGATCTATTTGCAAAACCTATGGAACTATTTATAGACCTTATGGACATACTTGGACCCATAGTAATCAAACTAATTACACAATGAACATGGACATGCCTTAACTTTGCATATTAGTATACCAAATATTAATTAACATTGATAACATTAAATAAAATTTCATCTTACCTTGTTTAAAGACAAAACATGTGTCAAAAATAAGTCTTAAAAGTTCAAAGGCCCAATTCACAAGTTTCAAGGGTGAGAAAGTTATATTAAACCTAAGATGAAATTCTTTCAAAATCTAACTAAAATCCTACTAACCAAAAGTCTAGTTAGATTGCAACTAAGTTGTCCACAAGTTATCAATTAGAGTCCACCAAAAACTAATAGTTCTTAGATAGCCACATCTCCTTACATAAACAAATTACACTTGCATGAAACTCATATATGTACTCCAAATGGTATAACCTACATAATGCACCAAAAAACTTTAAATAGTTTCATTCTAGCCAAGGTTTTTTATGACAATTGAAATATAATATGCCCAAACATTTGTCAAATGTGGGATAGTTCAATACTAGCTAGTTATGGGCAAAACATTTTATTGATTTACATCCTAATTGTTGCCTTATTTTATTCTTGAGTTTAGATTCGAACTACAACAATTTAAACTTCTACATATATTGGGTATGAACTTATGTTTGGCAAGTTCAACACAAATTGTATGTAATGTACAAAATAATGAATGAATGGTTAGCCCATGATGAATATTTATTTACATCTTAACGAAGAGAATGACTTTTGGTATCAACATTATGAATGGTGTCTATAAATGGTGAAATTTGAATAGGAATGACTTGCTTTTCAAATTTTTCATTGGTCTATTGACGCATTTTACCTTTGGGCCCATTCCCATCTTGGGATGAATTTTTAAGCCTTATTATTGGATTATTTTCTGAACCAATTTCCATTTCACTAATGTCATAATCTTAGTCCTATGATGCCCTTCAGGTTTTCCTAAAACCAATCCTTTAATTGTTGGCACATTTGGGTTTTTAATGGTCAAAGGTAAGCTAACAATTTAAATAATCACCTAGAAGCTTAGAACTATAAGCATTTGGGGCATATTGTAATAGAGAAGTTTGCATCGTTACAGGTGACTCAAGGTTAGTAGGTGCAACAACCATGGGGGTCACATTAAAAATTGTTAATGACTTGTCTACATTTGTTGCTACACATACAGGTGCTATAGGTGTAGGCTTAAGGAGGGATCATTTGTAGGAACAAAAATTACATCATAGAGAACAAAGAAAGTAACCACATCAAAATTTGGAAGGTTATCTTCGTTATTAAATAGCACATGGGCTTCTTCAATGTTGTTTGAATCCTTGGAAATGATTATTGTTGGTGATTGGGAAACCAATGGAAATGACTCAATTGCAAACACTTGCCCTTGCACCTCTAGTGTATTCCTAGGCCTAATGTGTTGCAACCTTAGCCTTGGGCTCGCGAAGGGGTTGCAAGGTTACGGGCCAAGAAGGAAGCTCGGGAGTCATGCCGCATGCTCTTGAGAGTGTAAGAAAATGTGAGGGAATAGGCCTTCACATTCCCAAAGGAACTCTCACTTTGGGAGTTAGAGTCCCAGTGGACTCCCAAATGTTCAAAGAGCGATTTCAAGGGTCAAAACCCAATGTATTGAAGAGTTCTTAATATCATTAGAAATCTGATGAAACGTAGATGTCTAAAATGGGCTTGCATCACCCATTTGAACATCTGAAACACAAGTTATGGCCAAAAGAAAAGCCGAAAGTCAAATTAGCAATTTGACCCCCGACCACTAAAAGTTGGTAATCGACCGGATTTACTTGCGTGGAGGTGGTGTGCAACATACTGTTGGAAAACCCTCGACAAGAGATAAAACTTTGCTTCAGACCTCATCTTAATCTGAGGTCTGCACGCGAAATTATGGGCCCCCAAAATTACAGGAGTCCCAATTTTAGCAATTTCAAGACTCCCACTTTGGAGTCTCAGGACAAAATGCCATTTGGATGTGGGCCTCATGGAGAGGCGTAGAGTATACTATAAGGGGGAAGGTGATGGTTTCCCCCGAGTTTGGCCCTTGGTGAGTCTTGTGAATTCGAGTTGCATGTGGCTCATCCTAACATCAAAAGTGCTCCAACTACGCACTAATTGCTTTGTGTTGGTTGTGTGCAAGCCCATGTGAGTAAGTGAAGCTTGTCAATTTTTCCTAATCCTATCTCGGAGCTCTAACACGCCCCTCTACCCTTCCAAAATGTTGCAAGCCAAGGAACGTGCCCCGACTCCTTGCTTTTCTATTGTTTTCTGTTTGGGACTCACATTTGAGTCCCTCAAGGAGTTGGGAGTGTGTCACAATGTCATTACTTGACCTTAAGGATAGATCCAGAATTGGAGTACAACTATAAGTTGGGCCCATTGCAACCAACATGGATTTACACATAAATATTGATGTAAACTTGTACATAATCTATAATATATCTAAAAAGTCCTTACATCATTAAAAATTTAATTATGCTTTATCCATGAAAATACTTGGTAATACACATAGAAGAAACTCAAAATCAATTTTCAAGTGCATGCATAATATCTTATATTATTTATAGCTTTATAATCTACTTGGAAAGTGTAAAATCTCCTTTCAATTCAATTGAATTACTTGTGTAGTTGTTATTTCAAGCAACATACTTGTCTTGTAATAGATACCATTCTACTTGAAAGGTGTAGAATCTACTTTCGTTATAACTGAATTACTTGTGAATTACAACAAATTTACTTGTGAAATAGTTATTATTTGAAAAAAGACATATTCTACTTATACCCCTTACCATTATACTTGGAAGGTTTACATGTATCTTTACCACTTTGCTTGCTCTACTTACACCCTTACCATTTTACTTGGATAGTTTACAACCAATACTTTCAGTTGACCAATTCATGTTTTATTTGCAAGATAGTAAAAACAGTAGCCAAAATGCATGTCCTACTTGTACACAAGTACCTAATACTTAGAATATCTACTTGACATTACATGACCAACTAGTCCTCCTTGTAAGAAAGTAAGGTCAATAAACAAAACGCTTGTGACATTTTTTACCCTTACTGTTTTACCTAGAGGATCTATAACCTATATTTGAACTATACAACTACTTCTCCAACTTTTAAACCACTACAACTATTTGATTATCATTTGATGTCATGACACAACCATAGGAATCAATGAGCGAGTGACCAACCTACTATTCTTTTTTTTTTTAAAGGATTTTAGGTTGAGGTCACATGTAGCACTAGGCAAAGTGTAAATGTGTAATATAGGTTGGAAAATTACTTCTACTTGACTTTGGACTTGCAACATATACAAAACAAATGAGACCAATTACCCAAAGTGACTAGATTTGGTATTTGTTCAATGAACCTAGACCTATTATTTTGCTGAAATTTAACACACCTTAAATTATAAAAACTTCAATTAGTCCAAAGGAAATTGTAGAACATACCACTTGTGGAATTTTTTTAATGTAGATCAAATTGGCCAAACCTTATAGATCTAAGGTTGGGCATCTCCAACTTGGGCCTCTTGACCTTCATCTTGATGTGATTAAATCCAATACTTGTAATCCATTCCTCAGACAATACTTTCCCATAAGTGGGATTAGCACAAACAATAGCCTTGATCTCCATATGTACACCCATGCAAAAATGGTGATAGGTACATCCACAAGATGAAACAAGAATGTTCTTACATGCATAGAACAACCCATAAATTAGACAAGGCGCCCAAAAATTCCCAAACTGTCCTACAAGCATGTTCTTAGGGTTCTCAATAGGAAAGGGTGCATTAATTATCCCATTTCCATGGGCCATGAGCTAGATTTGATGCACCAAGCCATCAATCCATACTTTGCTACCTAACATTCTATGTGTCAAGAGTTGAAGGTCCTATTCAAACCTTTGGAATTCCTTGGTAGTTGCTTCAAGTTTTGCCTTTCCCTCTTCCACCTTAGAGGAAAATAATCCAACTATAATCATTTAAATTTCTATTTGTTTTTCAAGGTAAGGCAACTCACCAGTTGATTTAGGAAATGAAAACATTACATCATCAACAATGGTTTGACATGCACCTAAACTTATTATTGCATTTGCTTTAATTTTTTTCTTTTCAAATTTTTTTGTTTCAATTTCTTTCTCCAAGCATTACAACCTTTCATATAAAGGAACCAATTTCCATTCCTCCTAAAGTGAAGACTTCATGTCATGCAATTGGGCAACCAAATCTTGGACCTTGCATTCAAGGTCCATAGTTTTTTCTTTTAACATTACCATTTTAGAGGTGAATTCCCCTCCCTCTCCATGGGCCTCTATCAACAACCTCTTCATTAATGCTTCGTGACTTGGGAAGGAAAACAATGGCATAAGCCCTTACACCACCCATGTGCCTTGATGCCTAATAATCATTAATAATACTATAACCATTGTAGGTTGAATCTAACAATGAGTTGGTAGACCTAAAGACCTATGGGCTAGTATTGTTTGCAAAGGCAAGAGTAGGGCGCATGGCCTTTTTCATCTACAATTGTGTGTAATCATATGCATATTTGATCCAATGAACTTTGTGCCCCTTGCGTTGGGCCAATCAACTTCGTAAGAAAATTGTTAAATATTGCCCATTGTTAGGGGGGTGGGCATAAACAACTTCATACAACTTCAACAAAGCAACACAATTTGCAACTATCAATTTATCATTTGGCTTTAGCTTCTAGCCATTCTATCCTCTCTTCCCAAACACCTCTTCCAATTCTACATTCGTAACAAGGTCAAGGTTTAAATTGTTCTTGATATCAATGCCAACATTACATAGTTTTAGATTTCTATAGAAATCATCCATAGTCCATGCCACTCTTCCAAAGGTATCACCCACCTTTTTAGTTTCTCCCTTTGCTACTTGTTGATAATTTTTGGACAAGCAATCATGTTGAAAACTTCCATGGGTTCCTTAAGGTTCAATGAAGTGACTATAGAAGCCATGAGTAGAAACCTAAAAAACTAAAACGTCTTTCCCTATTGAACAAATTAAAACAAAAACCAACATTAGTCCATGGAAGAAATGAAATTTAATTCCTACAAAATATTTCACACCATTGTAACAACATGTTTGCATTTTACATGCATACATTCATTATTCATGCCTTAATTCTCAACATAATTAACATCACCATTCATTAAAACATCATATTCATGGTTATTGCATATAACCAAAATTTGCACTTTAGAATACATTGTAAGAAATTCCAAAAACAAGATTACAATTCATTTCATCGTATTATGATATTATAGAAAATTCACACAACAAAATGAACATAGAATTCACTTCAAAAGTTTGTGCTTCTCTTTATTACATAAAACATGAATCAAAATTATAACATAGTCCCATGTTTTGTTGAAAGAAATTCAAAACAACATTTAAAATCTATGGTATCAAAATAATGTCTATGGTTTTTTACTCAAAGTACCTACAACTCCTACTCTTTTCTAAACTTTGTGTCTCAAAATCCCCCTCTCTTTTCCAAAACCTCTCCCTTTGGGAGTCCTCATCATGATTCCAAACCAACAAGAATTCAAAATTCAAACTAACAAGGTTCCCTGATCAGTCCCTATCCTAAATGCCTTGTTCATCCAAAATTATACCCATTTTACCCCCTTAATGTTACCCCTTTTATACTTTGGATTACGTCCTCAAAATCCTTGTAAAACGATAGAAATGAAATGAAAATATTCTATACCTTCTAAGCATTTGTCTCCTTTATTACGATTCTTTAATCTCAACTTGTACAAAAACTAAGGGTTTTATATTTATTTGTGGCTTTGCAATTTTAAAATCCTCCCCCATTAATTTAATCTATGGTTTAATCTCCAAACGTTGTATTTTGTACCTTAGAATTCTTTCATCAACTCAATGTTGAACTATATTATTTTCCAACTCCTTTGTAAAATATTCCTCTGCAACCTCCCACCATTCCTTAGATTCTACCTTAGAATCCTTCATCTTCTTCTTCCTCCTCATCAGGGTATAGTCTTGTAACAACTTTTCATAATCCTCTAGTTTTTTCTTGACACTAGCTAAATCTAGACTCTTCCTTTATTCTTGTGCCATCTCCAACTATGCTTATAGGTGCTATAAAATTCTCTGATATTTTTTCTTGTCCTCCATTAACTTTTCTTTTCCTACCTTTGTTGTCTTTTTTCTAAACTCCTCAAACTACAACAAAGATACATTCTTCAAATTTATTGATTCCAAATTTGTTAGAACATTTTCATTATCCTTCTTTTTTTTAGTTAATGTTTTCACCTCACTTTCCAAAGCCTCCTATTGTTTCTTATGAAGAAACATTGCCTTTATCCATTTCCTTTTTAAAATTTCCCATATTTTAGCATTTTGCTTTGAATCCTACAATTTTTCATCTTGTTACTTTAGCTGTGCTATGCTACCCTTGAACTTTTCATTCTCATCCTGAAGTTTCTTAATGAGCACTTTATTTTTCTGCTTAACCTCAGCCTTGTTCTTCTTCAAGATTTCCACATTATGTTTATACCTTTTTTGGAAATCTCTTTCCTTATCTAATTCCTCTTGTAACACTACCTTTTCTTTCTCCCTTATAAATGAACAACACATCTTGCCCCCTTACCCCATCCCTCTCTAGGTACTAGTTGTCCCTATGAACTTTCTATTACCTAGGTTTTCATAATGTACTTTTTGGACACTTTTACTTTATCACCAGGGATTAGCATTTGGTTTGCTTTATTTTGCTTAGATTGTGTGAAGAGTGATGAGGAGGTCCACCTACAATTACAAAACATTCAACAATAAACTACCAAATGTGTTGAGGTTTACTATGAACACCTATTGAAATAACTAATTGTTTACAAGTTAAAACAACATATGTTTTCCTCACTATTGTTTTTATAATAGGACTATTACCTTACCTTGGATTAACAACAACGAGAATGAAACAAGATACATTGATTGAACATAGGGAAGCCGTTGTAATTTGTGATCAGGAAAGTGGCCCTATTAATTTGAATTACAATGCTTTAGTTACTAACCACACCAAAAGCTAACGAAATTATGTCTAATTTAGTAATACATGTTATAGCTAAATCTACATTTACATTTACTAATTGTAGTAAAATAGGTCACATTCTTGAAACCTATCATAATTGGAAGAAAGAAGTTGTAATAGTATCAATTGCCATAATGAAGTCTATAAAACTCGTAACATGATCTACTGCACAACCTATTAACCTTATTAGAATACCCTTACATTATCCTTGTATTATATGTTTTAGTGTTGATTATCGATTTGGAAATTGTTGTAGGAAAATTGAAATATAGAATATGTTTAGAACCAAACTTTTTAATTTTAGTATAGTGGCATGTGAGCCTCTTAAATTGATAATGTTTTAATAAATGTGGTAGTTGTTATCATTCCTCATAGCCAACAACCAAAACAACATGTGTTGAAAGATCAAAAAATAATTAAAACCAAAAGAACAGCATATTAGCAAAAGGAAGAACATCTATGTGATTCATTTGTTGAAATTGTGAAACAACTACAACATAATGAAAATTGATTGATTAGCCATTACAAGACCTGTGGAACCATTGTAAAGTTTTTGCGTGGGATTCCTTGAAAATACTATTGCAAATCAACCATTTGAAAATAATCAAACCAATGAAATGCCTTTACAACATGTGACATTAGAATAAGTAACACTAGAAAAATTGTGGAAGAAATTGAAAAGACGAGGTCACAATTGATTGGTGCATGAGGTGTAGTGGGTAAAGTAAACACATTTGGATGTGGTGACAAAATGTTCTAGCAAAAGCTAAATTAGCAAGTCCTTACACTCCCATTTTTTTGTGTTGTTGGATGCATCTTTTTGTTTGCATAGATAAACTTAGTGGCCTCAATATGATGTGTGTAGAAATCCAATGCATTTCAAAAACCTTTCATTGTTTGAGATGATAGGGGTAGGCTAAACTTGGTGGGGACACATGGGAATTCGGTGAATACATTATAACCACAACCATAATTGTTATGTGTAGTTTGAGACGAGGTTAATCATGAGATGATGAACTTGAAGATTCCATATAGTGCTTGAAGCGATTTAAGTGTAAGTAGTTAGATGATTTTCAAGATCAAATTGGGGTTATGTGGGCCTTTGCCCTATTAGGTGTGGATGATGATGGTGTGGAAAATATGTGTTCCAAAAATCAATGTTGGAATGTGTGACAAGAATCCAATTTTGGGATGTTATCATCTTGGATTGGGGCCTTGAATCAAATCGGGTTGAAATGAAAAGGCAATATGCCAAGTTGTTAAAATCATGTGATACACAAGCTTAGGACATTGAGTAATTGCATGTGGCAATTGAAATGTTCATGACAAAACTATTGGCACATCAAGTGACCCCACATCATATGCTAGACCTTTTGGTAACAACTACATCAAATGGAGAGGTGCATAAGGGAGTGAACAACAACTCCAACTTAACTACCATTGTGCTTGCAAATTTGTGATTTGGTAACATTTGGTAGCATGCAATTATCAACTATCTACAATGCTAATTAGAGGAGGGGAAAATGAACATGATGGGGAAGCAAGATCTGGGGTTATTATTGGATTGTAAGAATTTCAAGCCCCATAGTCAAATTGCCTTGGTCTAGAGCTAATGTCACAATAAAAGGAGACCAATTTGCATGTCCAACATCCTTTACCACAATCTAAGGTGGCCATGAAGAAGGTAAGAAATAATGGACACTAAAAGACATTTGAAAATCAATGACTAGATTTGTAACTCATTTATAGTTGTAATGAAAAAATGTGACTAAAAATAACCTAGTTGTTTTAGACAAGTGCCATAAGATAATTAGTCACAAAAGACATGAGATGGCCATGAAGTTGAAAGTCTAGTTGCAAACCTTACAACTAGGCCAAAAAATTTCATCCATTGCCATGGATGTTTTTTAGTATGATGTGGAACCCTAATTTGTGATTGCATTTGTGACTACATTTGGGATAGTTACCATTGACGGGTGGTTAGGATTTAACCACATGGTAATTTAAAGAACTAATGGCCATAAAATGTGTGACAATTTTCCATTTGTTCAAAAAATATATATTATAATTATATTAATTAAATATTATAAATACCTAATTATAATCAATCTTATGCTAACCTATAATAGACAACCTATTTTATGCTAGGCTAAAGTAGAATAGGTTACCTAACATAGGTTAAATAGGTAAGTAGTAGGATCATATTTATTTTGTTGGGAACAAGCCTTGTGACTGGCTCATCCCAAATGGCACATGCACTATCTTTATGGTGCATACCATAAATCTAGTCCATTCTTTCACCTATTTATATATTGTACAAGTTTGAAGTTATAGACAAAGGATATGGGATAAATTCTAATAAAAGGGAAACATTACGACATTACAACACTATCACATCCTTTGTCCCATACAAAAAATCATGATATATATCCATGCAATAAAATATTTATTATTTTCCCTAATTATTTACTACCTATCCTATTTACTACCTACTACTTAACCTAACTACATACTATGTACTACTTATCCTTCTTATTATATATTACGTAAGTTACATACCTACTATCTATTACCTAACCTATCTAGTTGTTTATTATTATTATTATTATTATTATTATTATAAATATCATATATCCACATAATAAAATATTTACAATTTAACCTACATACTATTTTCTACTACCTATCCCACTTATCACACACTACCTGGCCTACTACTATCTATAGATAATTTAGGCCAATTAACTAAGTATGCAAGCTAAGCTAGGCTACTAATGCACATAGGCCTACTTAATTTAATGTAACTTCTTAAGTTTATTGAGCTTATTTTACCAACTAAGTTATAATAGCCTTTCCTAGTCACCTATTAGCTATTAAATATTATATCATGGAAGACCCATGGATGGGTACATTGAAGGGATAATAATCCAATTGAAATAGCAAAATTTGCCATGTGTGGTCTATGTTTCTTTATATATGTGGTAAAATATATTATTATAGTCACAAAAAATTTCATTTTAGTTGTAAAATTAGTTACGTTATCATCCATCAATGGATGTAATCAAAATTGGATGACATTGTTTGCTTTTCATTTGCATTTTCAATGAAAAATCATATTGGTTGTAAGTTGTAGTCACATTTATGACTAGAATTTGGTTCAACCTTTGTTGTAGTTGTATATGTGATGACAACAAGTTGTAACTAAATGGACATGTAGGACTAAGACATTGTTAATTGTAATTTAAGTTGGTTTGGACATTAGTCAGTTGCAAAAATATGGTTAAAATGGATAACATGTCTTTTAGTGGGAAGGGCATGTGTGGTTTCTATTATGGGATTATGTAACTAAAGAGGTCTAGATGGGAGATGTTGTAATAGTTAAACCTAGAAGACATTGAGAAATGTGCCAAATGGGTTTGCCAAGTAGGTTTATATGTTTTGGTAGCAATACACTGCCATTTTGGTAGTTTTTAGTCCATTAGAAATGCATGTGGTATAAGTTGCCTACCACATTTTAAAACTTAGACCCTATTTGTTGGTCATTGGACCTATAGAAATGAAGGTGGGAAATGTTATAATAGTCAAAGATAAAAGACTTTGGGGATAGTTGTGTTATGGGTTTATTTTGGTTTTATATGTCATGGCTATAGTATAAAGCCATTTGGTTAGCTTTTGGTGGTAGATGTCGATTAAATTCATCTAGAACCACTTTACATTTACTGTAACAACATATTTGCACTACAAATATACATTCATTCATAACTCTACACTATATCTACTATTTGTAGTCCATCAATACACCATATTTATGATTATTTCTAATAACTAAAATTTGTAATCCAGAATACAATGTAAAAAATTACAAATAAATTATTATTATTTTTTGATATTTTTAATACTATAGATGATTCACACATCAAATTGAATATGGAAATTAATGGAAAATTTTGTACTTCCTTCTTTACTAAAAATTTCAACAAAATTTCAAAAAAAATCCATATTCTATGGAAGTCTAATCAAACAACAAATAAAATCTATAATACTCAACATTAAAATCTGTAGTTTTTCCACAAAATACCTACCTATCTATTTTTATTCCAAAAATGTGTGTTTATGAATGTCCGCAACTCTTCGAAAATTCCCACTTTTGGTAATCCCCAAGTCACCATCAACATGAATTACAAATAAAACTCAACAAGAATTCAAAATTCAAACCCCTAATTGTCTAATGGCTTATTCTTATATTTAATGCCTTGTAAACCTTAAAAACTATGTAATATGCCTACTCCCTTAATATCTAGTCCATGAAATTGCATGTGGTATATTTTTCTTATTATATCATTACAATGAAAGGTGTCCTTGTACACCAAGTGATTTCATTTTGAGTGAATTCATTGGTTTAATGAATTGGGACTAGTGAACTGCATTCACATTTTTAATAGTGTATCCAATTATATTAAACTTAATTTTTTTACAACATTTATACAAAAGAAATCCAATGTTGGACTTATAGCCATTTAAAATACCCAACGTGTTGATAATACCCAATGTGATGCGCCCCCAAGTTCCTTGTTAAACTCAAAAGAGTCCAACTATGTTAAAGAGCTGAAATAGTTGGAACTTGGTGCCATTCTCGATTTCCAGCACTAAAGGGGGTGAAAGGGTTGTGCTGAAAGCTTTGGGATTAGACTAGGAAGAGGGACAATTTATTTAGTTACTCGGTCCTGCATCAAAACCAACCACACGTTGGTTAGTTCACCTTTGGAAACACTCTTGGTGTTGGGACAAGCCATGGGCAACACGGACTCACTTGACTCACCACAGCCCAGACTTGGGGGAAGCCACCACCTTCCTCCATATAGTATTCTTTGTGTTGCTTCATTGCACCTGCATCTGAATGGCTTTTAGTCCTGAGACTCCCAAGGAGGAGTCCCGAAATTGTCTCGAATTAAACTCCCGGGACTTTGGGAGCTCATAACTCCCAATTTAGACCTCTGATTGGGATGAGGTTTAAAGCAAACTTGTAGCTTTCCTCAAGAGCTTTCTAACAGTGTGTCGCACTCTACCTGTTCACACCCGACTTTTAGTGGTCGGGAGTCAAATTGTCACCCGACCTTTCTTTCGACCATAACTTGTGCTACAGATATTTGAATGGTTCATGCGAGGCCATTTTCGACATCTACACTTCATGAAATTTCCAAAGGTATGAAGATTACCTCAAGGCAAGGTGTTTTGACCCCTGCAATCGAGCTCTGAAGTTTTGGGAGTTTCGAAGGACTCCAAGTTCCCACTTTTGGGAGTGCAAGTTTCATCCTCACACTTGCCTCAAAGTGGGGTTGCCACACTATGCTAGGTTGAAAACTTAGCCTAGGTACATAAGCCATGTAATCAACCTAAGTTAACATTTACTCTAAAAAACTACATAGGAGAATATTTGGTCAACTTACCATTGTTGACCATAAACACACCATTTGTGAGGTTTGATCCTTGTTTTTAAAAATGAAAGCAATCACTCCTACCATCAAGTCACCACACTTGTTGTGATAATGTGTTACATTGAATTCTATTTATGAAATACTTCATTTTGAACATTACAAAAACATAAACTTTGAAAATTCATATCTTATTGAAATTTTGTCCAAATGAAATAGTTAAATTTTTTTTTCCCCAATATTGTACATAATTACATTTATTTACTTTGAAAATGTAAAATCATTAGAACAATTTTTTTAAATATCATTATTCAATAACATTTCAATGACCATTTTTAAAAATGTTTAATAAATGGATAATGATCTTTTTTAATATAATAATATTATCTATGTTAAGCTACTTTCGACTATTTTAAGGCCATTTTTCATTATTTTAAGTTATTTCACTTTACATTATTTACAACTATTTATGGCTATTCTTAATTTTTATTATTATTTTAAACTATTTCACCTTAGATTACTTTCAATGATTCTAAGTTACAATATGTAATTTTAAGTTATTTCACCTTAGGCTATTTTCGACTATTATAAGCTATTTTTGCCTATTCTATGCTATTTTTGGTTATGTGAGACCATTGTTGGTTATGTTTGGTTATTGAAAGTTATTTCACCTTATGCTATTATTGTTTATTCTAAACTATATTACCATAAGCTATTTGTGGCAATTCTACTAGTGGTTATTGTTGGTTTTTCTATTGATGGTTATTGGTGCTTATTATATTGGTGCCTATATATTTTATTAGTGGCTATTGGTTTGGTGGCTATGGTGTTTATTTGAAGCTAAATTACCACATATTATTAATAGCTATTAGTGGAACTATTTTATTAATGATTATTGGTGGATATTTTATTAATGAATATTGATGGTTATTATGTTAGTGGCTATTGGTGCTTATTTTATTATAAATTATTGTTGGATATTATAACCTATGTTATCATAGGCTATTGGTAGTTGTTTTATTGTAAATTATTTTAAATTATTTTTCATAAACTATTATTGACTATTTTAGGTTATTTTTCCTTAGGTCAATATATTTTATTTTAAATTATTTTGAATTGTTATATTTAGGATAAAATAACTTATAATAATATAAAATAAAATGATTTTGAATAACCTAAAACATAAATTAAAATAATATATATCTATTTAAAATAAAATAACTTAATATATAACCTAAGGTTAGTTGAATAATTTAATTTAAAATAACCTAAAGTAAAAAACCTATAATAAACTAATTAAGATACCTTAAAGTAAAATAAAGTAAAATAGTTTAGGGAATAATAATTTATAATATCCTGCAATAATGTGTAATAACTTAGGGTATAAGTTAAAGTAATTAAAATAGCCTAAAATAATATATGGTATATCATAAAGTAGCATTGGGCATTTAAAATACCAATATAAAAATAAAATTATTTACCACAATAAATTATAATAATGAATTATGCAAAGTAGTAGTGAAATGCGATGTTTATATAATGATATTGTAGTGAAATAATTTGAACCAAGGTGAAATCACTAAAATGTAGTGAATTTATTTCATTTTAAAGATCCCATAATGATTTAGGTTAATGAATTACACCCCATTTTTTTACTAGTGTTTGTTAAGAAAGGTGTATGTATAAGTTGCACATGCTATAATGCACCTTGCAAGGGACCCTAAACACCTCATAGTGCATATACCTAATGGGTTTTTGAATGGGATGGGGTGGGTGATAGACCAAGAAGAAAAGGGGATGACTTGTGGTTGGAAATGGTGTGAGCATGAGAATTGTTTCAATTTGCAAGGGCAAAAAAATTCTTATAAATGTGAAAAATATGCACTATTTTTTGAAGCTGTGAATTTTGCTTGTTGGTCATTGGGTGTGATTTGTTAAAAATGGTGTTTTTCACAAGCATTAATGTATGTATATGGAGAGGAAAAACTATGTGCATACACTTGCTTCATTCACCTAATTGAATTCATGCTAAAGGTGCAAATTGGGTTTTTGTTGGGGTGTAGTTGAAAATGGGGGACCCTGTTTTATTGTTGAATCTTGTAAATGGTGACATAATTGTGTCAAGTATAATAAATGAGGTAGGGGGACTAGGGTGTGTGCACCATGGTGTACAACTTGGAGAAGTTGGTATCAAGTGGCACTTGGTGGGATAATGGAAGGTAATGGCAATGTAAAATTGTAAGTGCTAAACTAAAATGATGATCCCCCTAATTGAAATTGAAAGATGTAGTGGGTAGCAAACCTTTTTTGGAAACGAAAAGACATTAAATTAGCCAAGTGAATTATAGTTGGATTGGTGCTTCTTGTAAATGTTGTTTTGTTGGTTGGACTAAGTGCCATTTTGTGTGCATGAATTTACAAACACTTGGTTTCTTATGTAGCAATTTTCATACGTAGGTGGACACTTAGTTTAAGACAAGAAAACCTAACATTAAATTCTATTTGTGCAATTTAGTCCATATGCTTATTGCAAATTTAGGTCGTAAACCTTGATCCATGTATTTGAATGTGGCCTACTAGATTAAATATAATTCAACCCTAGATAACCCTAAACCAATAAGCTCACCCTAACCCTAAAACCATTTAGCAATGTGTCTAATACCTTAAATCCAGTAAGCCTTGTAGACTGAAAACATGGCATAAAAACATTTACAAAAAATCAGCAAATGAAAATAATAAGAAACTTACAAAATATGGCTAGTGGAAAAATCCAAATCAAATTTGAACATGACAAGTGGCAACATAAGGGTTGTTGAAAAAGATGGCCCAGATTGATTTCCACTAAATAAAAAATGAAAAATTGCCATTCAACCTTTTTAGTGACACATGGCAAAATGGTTGTAGAAAGAGATGGCCCAAATTCATTAAAAGGAGTTTTAATTTTATAAATTGAAAGGCCACGTGAAAAGGCCACATGGTAGAATTGGTGTTGTTAAAAAACAATGCCCAAATTTTTTTTAAAGAAATTTTTAAACCTTAAAAATCAATATATGACATTTGAATCTGCCACATGGCAAAATATGCACAGTTGAAATAGATGGTTCAGATTTACTTTTGGTTGGTTTTAATCAGCAAAAACCTTTTAACCCTAGGACACATGACACCATTGGGGTTGTTGAAAAGACGGCTAAAATTAATTTCAATGAGTTAAAAAATTTAAGATGTCACTCATCTTTGCACATGACATGTGACAACTTTGGATGGACGGACTAGATATAATGTGAATTGTTTATTCATTAAAGAAATCTATAATCACATGTTTATCACATGCTAGTTGCATAGACCATATGGTTGGCATATGGATGAACATGTACATTTTGATTTTGATTTCATCTATCGTCTACATCTACAAACACATCAAACTTGTTCAAATCAACTAATCAATTTTTAGTTACATGTGATGTATATGACAAAAAACTAGTTGCAATTACGATTCATAAATTGCCACTTTTTTTTTAGTGTAAAGTTTTAAAATGTGCCCTGAATGGCTTGGTTTTCTTTTCATTCATTAACTGAATGTCTCTTTTGATTGAGTTAATTGTGCCTTGAAAATGCTCTAGTTAGTTCAAGAAGATAATCTCATAATAGTTTGAAATTAATTAGAGAGTAAGGTTTGTAATCTATTTATGAAGGAAGGTAGTTTGTTTTGTAATTATGAGATTCACTAAACCAGGATGCTTCAGATTTTGTTCTTGGTGTCTTTTGAAAGCTCTCAATGAGGAGGGGTGCATGGGCTGGGTTCCATGACATTTAGACCTGCGGTGCAAAAGTTCTTGAATACTGAATGATTTTTTCACTGAAAATTAAATTTAATTGTAGCTGAAAATTGGGGAGGAATTGGAATGTGCCTTTGGTGTTCTTGGAAAGATCTTGATGAGCAGGATTTACTGGAAATTGTTTGGTAATTCAGAATCTGGGAGATATTGATTTTAAGTGATTTCTGCTGCAGAAAATTCAAATAAATTTTTAAAAAACCAGGTTTTGGGAGGAAAAATCAGTTCAGGACACAGTAACACTTGGGCCAACCGCACAAACACACTAGTAACTTATTAAATCAAGAAACAAGTTGAGTCTCTATGTTCAAACCATTGGTGCTCTGTCACCACAAGAATAGTTGCTAATCCTTTTATGTATACTCAGATTGGTATTTGGGCCCACCTTCAACCTTAAATATGTTATGAACATGAAGAATTATGGTTGGTTAGTAAATAATATTAAGCCATATATCCCACACTTTAACAGGCAAAATAGGTGTGCATTTTAAGGTGCTGACAGTTTAAGGATGTCATTTAGCTTTGAAGACCTTTTGTGTCAAAGCAACGGGCAAAGCCCTCAAACCTTAATTCCTCTTTTGACCCTTGATTCTTTATGACTTTTGCATGAGATTGTGACATGCGGCATCAAAAAAAAGTTACATTGGCAAGACCAAGGGTATGTTGTAATTAGAATTGGCAAATTCCTCCTTTGGAAGTACATTCGTCTCCCTTTTTGGATTTTTGTTGAACCCATTGTGTTCTTTTCAACATGTTCCCTAAGTTCCCAATGTGTTCCCCCAACTTGTTCCTTCAATTTTTAATGTGTTCATTAACATGTTCCCAATAGCACCTCACTTTATCCCATGTCCTTTGCTTTCAAGTGTACTTAGTCATTCTTTTGGTGATGAAGTTTGCCATTTTGTGAAAACCATTTTGAAAAAATGTTCTGTTACAAATTCCCTATTTTAGAAACAAAATTCAATTTTTTTCAAAAATTAAAGAGATTTGCCAAAAATTGTCACAATTGCTTACAACATGAAAGGGTGCTTAAGATTTTCTACTTTCATACTTTGAATAGTGCCAAACTTGGTTAAATATACTTGTGGATGATTGTCACTTGAGCAATATTGAAAAATTGGAAAAAAAAATCTAGTGCTACTCGCTTGCAATGGCCTTAAAACCCTCCAAAACCCTGGCACCCTAAAAAGATGGAGCACCAGTGACCCTAAAAGCTGGACCACCAGTAATATACTCTACTCATTGGTAGGGGGATACCCAATTTGTAGGCCAAAAGATTCTTGAAATCTGAAAAGAAAGTTGGATAAATTTTGAAGAGTTATCCTCAGAGCTGATCTTGGTGTCTTTGATGATTGAATTTGTAATTTTAGTATTCACAGTAGGTACACGTTGCGTGCACCTCAAGGTCTATCTGTATGGGAATAATGAATGGGCAATTCATTCACATGAATAGAAGTAGGCTGATTGCACAATGCAAACTCCTTGAGAGAGGGGTCCCTCTTTTGTTGGTTTTGTTTTTGTTTCCTTCAAAACTGTGCTCACTCTACACACTAATATTGAGACTGGGCCATATTAAACAAGCGATGAGAATTTGGTGCCGAGCCACGTCTTAGAGCACCTCCAAACATACCTTCTATTTTGGATTGTAGCTATGTTTATGACATTCAAAAAGGGTAATATTTATTTCTCAACTCTCATCCAAAACATGAAATTGGAACAATATAAAACCCAGAAACAATTTAAGTATAACACATGAGCTAGTCATCATAAATGGCCAATGGACAAGAGTCATTTTATTATGTATACGTATACAGTGTCGCCAGATCCTCTGAAAATTTGGTCGCCCAAATAGCATTTCTTTTACTGACATGTACATGTAGTGAAGTTGTACTTCATCCAAAATGTAATGTGGAGGGCATTAGTGTGGCTACTCTGATATGACATCACATGGTATTGTGAAGTTCAGTGTCAAGTATGTAGCTTGTACTTGTTTTTAACATTTCCACCCACCCTCTCCCTCCTCGGCTGGCAGAATTTGGTTATCTTGATTGAGTAGAGGGCTCTCTTATTGGAGGCAAGGATTTTTTGTGGCAAAGTCTTGCTAAGTTTGTAAAACACAATTGAGAAAAACTTGGAAAAAAAATATACCTATTTTGGGATTGTCCAAACCTTTGTTAAATTAATTTGTGATGGGCCAACAAAAGGAAAAAAATTGAACTTTTGGGGTCCCATCACAAAAGGGGGAAAAAAAAACCTTTTGGGGTCCCCAGCGCCCACAACAAATTAATATGAGTCATACTATACTATGTCATTTAACAAGGTTTTAAAACACTTCAGTAACATTCTAAGGGTTAGCTAGAGGTATTCAGGTTTTTTGTTTTCTCCATTTTTGTGATGTAGCTGAAGTGGCCATCATCCATAAGACAGTTTAGCCAAAAAAATTTTGTTATAAATAGGATTTGAAAGAAAAGAAGTTGAGGCATCTTTCACATTTTTGCTACATGCTAAAACCTACTTGAGAAATCTGGAAATTTCTCAAAGAACATTTGGTAACTAGAAAACCGAAAAAAACAAGTTTTTAACCATTTTGAAAAAAAAGAACTGGCTAAATTTTGCCAGAGAAAATACCAAGGATACTAGAGAGAGGATCTCATCCAGGGTTTTAGTTGCTTAAACATCAAGAAATAGATTTTCTACTAGGAGGCCATGACCGAGCACCACCTGCTGAGTCCCTACAATTGGATATGTGGAATATTTTCTAAATTTGTGATGGTGAACAGCAATGATAAGAAGGAATGGGCAGGGGAGCGATCTTCTACACTTAGTCTGGTTTACCTTCCCTTTTTTCAGTTGATATGCTTCAAGCAACTGCTTAAGGTTTCAGTACTTAGTGGTTCTCCTTGTGGCCCGCCTCTTTTGGGCTGTATGCTTGCCTGGACTTTGGTCCTTATCCCAAGTTTCTTTTTCTCTCCCTTTGCTTGGGTGCTTTCTTTTTACTTTTTCTCGCCCTTTCTTGGGTGCTTTCTTTTTTAAAAGTTTGACAGGGTTTCATCACAATCGGCGTTTCTGGACAGTATATGTATATATTTTAAATCTTTGAATTTGTGGGATATTTTCTATTTGTGATAGTAAAGAGCAACGATAAGAAGGAATCAAGAATCATGACGTGTACACTCGTAACATGTACTGGTCCTTAGCGAGGCGGCTGGGATGAGGTAAACTGGATGCCGTGTAGGGTTTCTCTTCTTCTTTTTCACGTGTACTGGCCCCAAGTTAGCAAGCTAAGCTATGCTGGGAATCTCAATAGGTTTCATGCGTTTCTGTAGGTGGCAACCGGACACTTAACCGCACTCTCTAGGAACTATTTTGATCAAATTCATTTTGCAATCAATCACCTACCTATGTTACCAGGGTTTTTTTTATTAAAAATGTGTGGAGGCCGGAAATGCTATTGCCATGTGCATGGCAGAGCAAAGTTTACCACACATCCATTTTCCACGGTGCAATTTTAGACATCCATTAATTATTTTATTTTTATTTTTCGCTATTATTTTTTTAAAGAAATCAGTTATTAGGTGATGAGGAATATTTGTGTCTCTGTATTTTAGCAATCATCAAATTTTAAAAGTAGGCATTTTTGGCAATCAGCATGTTTATAGCATCTAGGTTTGGGTGATCAACATATTTACAACATTTGTGTTTTGACAATCAACACCTAACCAAGAATATGTACATAAATACATTTGCCATACATTTAGGTTGCTCAATGCTTAAACCAAACTATTCAAAACTTAATTAAAAACAAAGCTTCTATGGGAAAACAAACCTTGACCACAAAGGTCTTGCCCATGTAACAAGGAAGATTTGCATCCCCACCTTAGAAAATGTTCAACAAACAACCCAACTTTGAAACATCCAACCCAACACCAAGAGAACACACATAGCTCGCTTTCTTACCAAATAAATTGCCTACATGACATTGACTATCACAAAAAAATCAAAATATGTTATGATTGTTCATGACTTGTAGTTACAAAAGTCAACACAATTTTTATGTTAAAAATATCTACGTTAAAACTATTCTACCAATCTATTTGGTACCTCACCTTAAGGTCTTTCCAACAAAGAATAACATCTTCATATAAAAAATTAAAGAGGTTAAAAAAATAAGAAAGGCGGAAAAAATTCTAATTAAACATGTAGAAACACAACAAGATGTGTTGCCAGACAATTTCGTAACTTGTTTTCATGTAGGCCAAATTGTTGAAAGTCCTTTCATCTTCCACAAAACCCAAAACTTGAGTTAGAACAATTTCATCAAACTTGATGCATTCACTTAGCTTGTGTGCTATAATGGGGGAGCTCCTGATCTTCATCCACAACTTGGAAACTAGGTTTTTATCACAAGTTTTAGCCGTCATTGGGTCAACATTGTTAATCATGGTCAATTGAAAAAAGAAGACTACACATTAAGCTCTTGAAAATTTGTTATATGAGGGTATCATATGGCACCTAGTGATGACATTCTTCATTTTGCACATTAAAATTCTTTAAAATTCTTCATTTAGCACCTTGTCAAAACATTTTTGACCCGCGAATGTTTACCAAATTACACTGGTTGATCTATAAAATTCTTTAAAATTCTTGCTTCTTTGGGCTTCCATAACATTCTCGCACCAAGAATGTCATAACTATGATATGGCAAGTAGGACAATGGATATATACTAGTTGGGAGGATTAAAGCTACTACGTAGCCAAATTTTTATTACGGGTCGCCTTTACAATTTTGGACTTTTATTTTAAAAGGTTTTTGGACAATTATTGTTTGACATTAATAGGTATAGATAATTATCTTGTGTATAAAGGATAAGGAAAGAATGATGATAGGGTGTGTAGTTAGATTTGGGCATACTAGTAGGGTTAGGGCAATTTTGTTGAACTCCCTAAACCTTGAGGATAATTAGATGGAGTAGTGGAGTTCCTTTTGGTGCTTTTACAAGCTAAAGTAAACAACAAAAAAAGAGTTTGTAAAATCATGAGAAGGTGAGGAACATTACCTATTGTTGTTTAGCCCGAGCACAAAGTAGAGATAGTTTTGCAGCTATGGAAGAGTTACAAAAGTTACAAAGGAAAAGAAAAGTAGGCAAGGTAAAAAGATACATGGGAGCAAGGGAATTTTTTTTGGGGAAAAGAGAAGGATGTGTGTATATAAATAAATGAACTAGGTATAGAGAGCAAATAGGATCTTGGGGAAGGTAAAAAAAGGATTTAAAAAAGGAAGACATTTTTTTGAGGCTTGGGGAAAAAATTTGTAGAATGGATTTTCACAAAACTTGAAAGGAATTAAAAAAAAGGGGAAGGAGGTTGTGGGAGTGCAGTGTGCATAGGTTTAGAATTTATGTAAGGTCGTTGATTTTAAAGGAAAGGTTATGTATCATTTTTGTGTAAGTTTTGTTAACTTTGGGGAAGTTGGGTTACACAAGTTAGAATAGGTTACAAGATGGTTAAGGAATGACCCAAAGGGGTAGATAAACCGATTGGTAATAAGAAGTAATCTATGCCAATGGGGAATGTTGTTTTCAAAGATGAATAGGAACATTTAATTTATAATCTCATACTCACCTTCAATAGACCTATTGGGATTCTAGTATGTGTTAAGGATGGGCCCAATGTGTTAAGTAGATAGGTATTTGATTGAATAAAATTGAACTTGAATTTAGTAAATTTTTCATCTACTTAACATAATCTAACAATGGGGGATGAAACCTTTAACCTTGGTTTTCTTACCAATGTAGAAAGAATATTTAATTAGAGCCAAGTGGACTATAAAAAAAGCATCATAATTGTCCTTGTTCAACCAATATTGGGGATACATCATTCCCATGGCACTCATGATCTCATTATTTGGAAATCTATGTTGGAGTTTTGAAACCAAAATTATGGTTACATCTATGCATGAAACTTAAACCTTGGTCACGATTACAATTACATCTATTTGGAAAATTGAATGACAAGAACCATTAGCAATTCGAGTGCATGCACGCCATAAATTTTGTCACAAATTGTCATTCCAAGAATCATAGCTAAATGTGCAAGATCAAACTACCACTCTAAAGGTAGCTGCTCATTTGAGTGGTTGATTAGAAACTTGAACACATCAAAAGCCATATTTGAACAACTTAGCTTTTGCAAGCTTGACAACATCCACAAATTCAACAATGAAAACATCTTATGCTACACAAACTTGATAAAAGTATGCACCACCTCCAATATGGGCAAAAGTTAGGCAAGCCAAGAATTAATTCAAACTCACCAAACAAAATTAGGTTGTTTTGAACTATTTTGCTTTTCATTAAATCCAAATGCACCTTGACAATGAAAGAAATTTGTGTAAATCCTCTTGTTCTTGTTATGGGATGCATATTTGTAGTAAGACCACTCATCGACAACAACATTAATGTGGCAACAATTGCCTTACAACAACTAACATGCTTTTGGAGAGTATCCAATTTAGGTGGAAAAAACTTATCCCTTTTTTTTGTTGTGGAACAATAGACTTCACTTAAAGTTTTGGTGTCACAAAGTTTGTTCTACAAAGTTTTGGGAAGTTGATCCCAAAACTAATTGAACCCAAGGAAATCTTACAACCCACGTGTTTTAGAAAATCTTATACTTATCATATGACTTTTTAGGTTTCTTGAAAAGTGGTTCAATTGTATTAGAACTACCAAGTTTAACTCAATTAGAGGATGGAGAAAAAAAACTTAACATTGAAGCGTATTGAAACACATTCAAAGTAGGAATTGGAGAGGGAATCAATATGCTAAAACTTGGACCCATGAAGAATAATTTGAATTTGAAGTTTGACAATAATATGGAATCATGATCCGATCCTCTACTATAGATAAAAAACAAAAAAGATTGAAAGTTTCTTAAGATTCAAGTGAAACCAAAATATCGCAATTCAACATGGGTTGGATTTTCAAGCTTTCAAGAACAATAAAGCAAATTTTAAAAACAAGACAAATACACCAAGTTGCAATTCAAACACACTATGCTTGAATAATGAAAAGCTTGAAAAAAATTTGCATTACATCAATTTCAAACCCTTTGCAATAACAATGTTTAATTGTTCTCTCCGTAATTAGTTCAAGATTTGAGTTGCAATTAGTACTATTGGTACATGAATCTCTTTCAAATTATGACAAGTTTCAATGGTGTGAGTTGTTTTACTAGAAATTGATACAAATTAACAATGATTTAGTTGATATATTAGTTACAATTGATTTGGCTATTGTATTAATATTTGGTGTCATTAATATGACATTATAGTTTATATTTACTAGTCCACTTTCCTCACAAATTACTACAACTTCCTTATGTTTATTCAAATGTCCCTCTTCATACTTACAGTTGCTAAATGCAAATATGGTAACAAACCTATTTGAAAAATAGACGTTAAAAAAACATCCATTGCTTTAACCTATAGGTAATTAGCTACCTTGAATAATTGCTCATAATAAACTTCCACACATTTAGCAATTTGTTGTTGAATGTTTTCTTAATTACATATAAACCTCGTCATCATTCTTTAAAATTCAAAACCATTTGCAAAATACTTGTTCAAATTTTCCAAACATGCAACTTGGATGATCTTGTACAAAATTCTCATTCCATTGGTTCTGCCAATCAATAATCTCCACCAAATAATTGAAATTGAAATTTTTGATCTAGATCATTTTAAGATACTATTTTTAATAACATTTTTAAGAGTGAAGCCAAATAAGTTCATGATGTCAAGTTCCACAATTTCACCATTAGCTTAAAAATATCCTTCTTGAATATTCTTATCATGTGAACATTAGGGTTAATGTCATTAATATAATTTGGGGATTGCAACTTCCTATAAGACAACTTGTACATTTCTTCCAATACAAATCATGTAGCAATTGGTGGATGCCATATTAGTAGCATGAACATTTGTAAATTTAAGTATTGGCCATCCAAATGATTAGATAGGTGGATTAAATGGTGGTACTCCATTTGGGGGATGACAAAAAAAATGTCCTCTTGGGATATGTGTTGGTACAAACCACCATTGGTTAAGTGTGTCTCAATAATAACTAGTACATTGGTTATCATCGAAGCCATAACCTATGGTGGAATAAGTTTTTTATCCTTGTTGATGATTAACTAAATTGTTTTAGTAATTTGGATACCAACAATATATGGAGTTTGTATTAGTGGTATGATTGGTTGTTTTAATACCAAATGAACATATCTAGGTGCAAAACGTGTGGTAGTTTTAGAAATTAAGGGGTCAAATATGTTGGTTTCAGTATAATATGTTTGATACATGTTAGGATCTAAAGGAATGTAATGTGGTATGACATTATACTCATAAGATAGGTAGATGTAGTGAGAACATTGTTTTGCCTTGGTACAAAAGGTGTAACAAGTGGTTGTTAAGCTAGTTGATAATTAATCATTACTACCATGTTACCTAAGCTTGTATGCATGATGGCTCAAGTTCTTTGGATAGGTGCATTGAATAATCTAATTGTGGCATTTGGAGTTGTCGGTTGATGATATTCATCACCTCATCCTTCAAAATTTGTTTTAATTTATCATAAAAAAAAGGCAATGTTTGAATTCATGTCCCATTTGTTGACAATATGTACATATTACATTTTGAACACTAGGATTCTTTCTTGGAACTAATGTGCTCCAATGAACATGTAACCTTTTGCCTTGACCAAAAATTGGTATGGTTACTTAGGTTTTGGGGTGAAAACATGGTCAAGTAAACAACCTTTGTACCTTGTCATAAAAAGTTACAAGTAAACACAAAAGATTTTTTATGCATTGAAAGTAGATATATTCAATAATTAATATGAAGATAATATTTCATTTTAATATTGTAATTTTAAAAAATGAACATCTTCATGTAGATTTAAGTAGATTTTACAAAAATTACATCTACTTGTAAGAAGTTTCCGATCTTACAAAATGGGTCGCAAGTGAATGAAATATTGAATTTTTTCTATTTTCAAATGAATGGAGCCTTAAAATATACTTGTGTATTATCAAATTATGCATGCTATAATCACAATACATAAAACTTTTAGTGTAAAAGTAGGTTTGAAGACCGAATTGGCCCTACCAAGTTCAAATCTACTTCTCACCTAATTTATGATACCAAAGTTTTGCAAAGTTTGTATTCAACTTATTATAAACTAAATGGAGGGCCATGTTTTTTCATATTTCTACTTTCACAAATTTTAAATCTATTTTCATGTGTTTATATAAAAAATTCCTTCATTTTTTAGATTGAATTTTGGGTGCAACATTTGTTTTGTCTACTTTACCATGCTTTCACCTTTTGGTGTAATGGCCCTTGTTGATTAGTAATTGGTATGTTTGAACCTTTATCAATTCCAAATGATGTATTAAAAACCATTAGTTAGAAGGCATTCAATTATTGTGATAAAGCTTATCTAATTAGTTTACAAGTTGGGCGCATTCCATTTCTAAATCTATTGAACCATTAAATCAACATTTGGATTTGGTTCATTGTTTTGTAACCCACTAAATATTATCGTTTGTGTTGGTGTAATGGATTTGGGTATGATATATTTAAGGTTGAAAACTTGTTGAAATGGCTTCATTAGTATTTTGAACATGTTTGTTGATATTGCCATTAATATGAGTACTTGCTCCATGTTATTGGGATGAGATTTGTGGAGTCACATGGTGAACAGTAAAAGGATCTTTCCGTACACCATGTTTTGTTGGCATTTGATTTTGAACATTGATTTCCACCCAATGTGTTGCCTCCATGTTAGGTGCATTCACAAGTTCAATTATCACATGTTGCACTTGTTGCCCTTCTTACACCTATACAATCTTAATTATAAGTTGATGTATGACCTATTTTAATTGTTTATTAAAACATTTAATAACTACAATTTATTCTTGACATTTCATGAAATTTTTAGGTTTTAAAACAAGTATTGCATTGATTCTAACACAAACTTGGATCAACTCCACCCAACAATCAGAGATTAGTAATTAGTCTCCTTTACAAATAGGACGTCCAAGTTTTTAAAACCTTGAACTAGCTTAAACCTTTCCCTTAATCCTTCAAGATATGACAAAAACAACAATTTAAACTTCTAAGAAACTAAAACACTTAATACCACAACTAAGACCACCATTACACCAAAATAAACCAAGCTACCTATATTTTAACTTGTTTATAACTAAAAAATATAGTGCTAATGCTTATAATTTTGATCCATTTCATGGTCACCTAACATTAACAAGGTTTTTTTATTTATTTTGTTAGCTTTTAGACTCCTTTAAAACAAAACTCTAAAAAATCTAGAATAATAGGTTCTTAAACAATTTCTAGAATCTAATTACAATCACAATGTTTGTATTCAAAATCGAAGTTGTAAAACTCAAAAGATCATTAGAAATGCTCATAAATAGCTCTTCAAAAAAATTTCAAACTTCTTCCGAAAGAAAACTCAGAAATCTAATTATCGACCATGAATATTTTTAAAGACGAAGTTAACCTCCAAAGTTGTAAAGCATAAAAAATTCTCAAAGATGATAATCATAAGATATAAAATCATGTCCAAAAGACATTAGAATATGTGGATCTCCTCCTCACAGCCACTGTAGTCTTAGGCCGGCTTTGCAGTAGGAGTCAGGGCAAAAAAACTTGGCGCCAACTTTGAGCATTTTTTGGTTGCAAATTGGCCCCAAGTTACCAATAAATGCTAGAACATTGATGTCACGATATTAATAAATGCTGGAACATTGGCCCGAGGGGTTACAAATTGGCGTCCCAAATTCGATGGTATCCTTTTATCAGCCTTGGGGCCAATACAAGGCCATAAAGTTCAGCATTTATTAGTAACTTGGGGCAAATTGAAAAGTTATTTTCTATGTCGACCTTGGCGAGATGCTAAATACCCCAAACGAGCTCTGTCCGGCGCTGGTTTCGGGCCTGACAGTGCACCCTTGCAGTGAACTGCGTTGTTCTGCTGCAGGGTTTTTTAATTTTTTCCGTTTTTGACTTTGTGTATGCAATAAATATAAAAAATAAACCCTTCTCTTGCAGAACTGTGCAACGGCGAAAAAGGTATGCAAAAAGACAAGTGAAACCAGCGCTGGACAGAGCTTGTTAGGGGGTATTTAGCATCTGGCTAGCCCTTGGGGCTGATTTCAACTTTTGCACCAATAGGAATGCTGGATTTGGGTTGAACATTCTTGCTAACTCCTAGTGTAAAGCAGGACTTCCATAGGTTCAAAATTCTCTAACAGTAACCAGCCGGTATGACGAATATAAAGAGTTTTTAGATTTGTATCAGGTCATGGGTTGACTTATTTACAGTTGTGTATTTACACTTCACAAAGAAAACAAGGGGTCTCTCACACAGTGGCCTTGCCATTTACATTAAAAAGTGTCCTAAGGAAAAAGAAGAATTATCCTAACTCAAATAATCCACCATGCAAAAATATAATTTCCAGAAAATCTTCTAAAAGAAACCAAAATCCTTCAAGATGTTATAACCCAAACCCTAATCTCACGTTTTAACACAAGCCAAAATATCATCATTAAAAAATCCTGGTATCAAAATAAACTTATTACCTAGGGGCCAAATCCCTTAAGCTATTATACTGTATAATGAATCTAAACACAATATCCACTGGAATTATCTGAGGTTTTTTACTGGAGATAGTCACCTTTGGCATTTTAAAAAAATCTTCTGATTTTGTAGATTTGGAGATAAGAAGAGAGTTAGCTGACTCTGACTTACCTCCCCTTCCACATCAGCATCCATGTAAGGATTTAGAGGTAGGTACCTCTGTATGTGTGGCCACAACAATGACTTTACCGTCACTAACTCTGAATTAACTCGGACTTACCTTCAAACTGTGGCATGACCATAAGGCTCACTTTACATTAGGAGTCGGGGCCGATGTTCAACCCAAATACAGCATTCCTATTAGTGCAAAAGTTGCAATCAACCCCAGGGACTTTAAACTAGGACTCAACACTGATATAGAAAAAAAACTTTTCAATCTGCCCCAAGTTACTATTAAATGCTGAACATTATGGCCTTGTATTGGCCCCAATGCTGAAAAAAGGATACCATCAAATTTGGGAGGCCAATCTGCAACCCTTGGGGCCAACGTTCCAGCCTTTACTAATAATCTGATATCAATGTTCTAGCATTTATTAGTAACTTGGGGCCAATTTACAACCCAAAAATAGTCAAAGACGGTCACAAGTATTTTTGGCCCTGACTTCTACTGTAATGCAGGCCTAAAAATTTATTGGGTACTTATTTGCAACCACGAAGGTGTATTTGTATAATGGTGCATTCACACTTGATGTTAAATCCATGTTCAATGAAAATCTAGGTGGTATCCTAGGTGGCACTCAACGTTAAATGGGCGATAGCTTAATGTTAAAGGTAAAAGTGAATGTTAATTTAATTATAAAAAATTTCAATATAAGTAAGTTTAAGTCTTAAGACTTAAGTGACTAGTATGGTGTTTAAGGGACTCAACACTAGAGTCCCTAACACCAAGTGCGAACAGACCTTAAGAAGATTATTCTTTTCTCCCATGATTTAAAAATTCAACCAAAGAGGAATCTTTGTTTTGCCTTCTTTTCTCTCCCTTACTGTTTTCTTGATACCGTCGGTAGTACGGGCGGCCAGCAATTACGGGTACCCATTCCATCAATTCTTGTCGTCCAAACTTGCCCTTATCAGCACTTGGAAGTTGGCAGCTGTAGAGCAAAGAAATGAAAGGCCTGGGCGCAGTTACAAACTGACAGATTGTGTCTGAGAGTTGCGAGGCTTCTTCACGAGAGGGATACAAATTACTGAGCTCACAACAAAGCTTCGTTTGCAATTAGCAGGTTTTACCTTGACTGGTGCAGTGTGCAGTGACGAGGTCCAGATTATCTGTCATTTGACGTGTGGATCCATGGACAAACCAAAGAGAATCTGGTCAGCGATGCTGACCCTGCTGATTGCAGTGCTGGAAGCTCTAGTGTGCACTCTCTCCAGTGCTCCAGGCGTGTGGGCTCAAATTCAAGGTTTGTTTTACATTAATACACACCGTCTCTGATTTGTGCGCCCCTTTCCTGTAGTTTGTAACACTCCTGTTCCAGGATAAAAACTCGATTTTCATTTCCTTATATGCCTGTATTGTTTCTTGAACATGAAATGGAAAACTGACGTTACTAGCGACATAGGATGCTATTAAAAGAGAGGCTTCAACTAGTGTTCTTGGAATTCTTTGCCAAGACGCGCATCCTAGTATTGTTGACGAAGCATTGGTTCTTGATCTCGGAACGCTGTCCAGAGTTTGATTTCAAGCCGATCATCCACCTACCCTGGCTGAGCCAAAAACGCTTACAGAACTGGCGAAAATTTCTTAGTGTAGTTGGAGCGCACTTACAAAGGTAAGACTACCTCCGCTGCCAGGTAGGCATCTTTCGTTTTTAGCAAGCTCCCTACATTTCATAAGGTTCCCCGCCAGTTCTTGACCTGCGTTAAGGTTCTCACAGGGGGACGTCACCGGGATTCGGAATCCAGTATAGGCTCTGCCTCTGACAGACTCCTCATTCTGGTAACGCCTCCGGGCCTTACGCACCACTTAAAAATAAGGCGTCAATGAAACAAGGTGCGAATTATCGAATGCCAAACTTGGTGGCAAATTGCAAAGTCTAGCGTAACCAGATGTCTAGTACGTATTCAAAGAGTCGGGGATCTGATTCAGCTGTGTTATCTCAAAGGTCGGACACTTCACTTCTTAGTGCTCACCATGTGGGTAGCCTTTCAAAGTCCGAGTATAAAATTCTGAAAGCTTTGACTCTTTTTCTTTCTCGTATTGGCAGGATCCGTCTTTGTCGACTGCGGTTCGATGGCCAGCTATGTTGACAGTATCACAAATATATCATGGGTCCCTGATGCTCCTGAGTATATAACAACTGGTGTAAACG